>ERZ1292632.749-Hain-H43-01um-R2-749-length-35600-cov-6_pt1 | contig 35600 bp, 43 predicted proteins | sample MGYA00564407_ERZ1292632 | MGnify/ENA primary metagenome ERZ1292632 (study PRJEB36523, sample SAMEA6512637) | groundwater metagenome | collected 2019-01-08 | study: AquaDiva: Metagenomics assemblies of 32 groundwater samples | reverse complement strand
GCTGGTCATTGCTACCTGGAAGACCCTGGGAGAAGAGCAGACGCGCCGTCACGATACGAACCGTCTTGCGGTGAAGGCCGTTGAGAGGTGGGGAAGTGGACTGGCGGACAGCAAGGCCTGTTAACGTGGACTACAAGAAGCCGAGAGGTAAGCCAGAAAAAGAGGGCAGCGACAGGCTGAGGCTTCACTTAGCTAAGATGGGTTGGTACGTCAAGAAAACCCATGGGTCGATGTTCTCTGAGAACTGGCCGGACCTGTACGCTATCCACGCGCTGCACGGCCCAAGGTGGATTGAGACAAAGACACCCAATGGTGAGTTGAGCTACGGTCAGATCCAGGAGTTCAACAAGTGGGGCCAGTTGGGCGTGGGCGTCTGGGTTCTGCGGGACGAGAAGGACATCAAGTGGTTGTTTGAAGACCCCAACTGGCACAAGTTTGCCCTTCCTAAGAGACAGAGGCCGGAATAAGAGGAGATGCACATGGCGGATGTTAAATTTCCAATGACACCGGAGCAGGCGTTAGAACAGTTTGACTCCGAGGTTAAACGGCGCTTGGATGACGTTCAACGAGAGGTCCAGCGTATCCGCTTGGCCCTGGAAGTTAGTGCCGAAACGGCCAAAGACGTTATTGAGAACATGCCACTTCTTCTCGCAAAAGCGGTTGTGTTCCTCTCTAAGGACCTTGTGTTGAACGAAGTTACAAAGGGTAAGTGGAGTGTCAACGCCAGTGGCGGTCAGGGCGGGTATAGCGATCCTACCAATATCCGTGAGCGGACTGTTCATGAAGTTGGTCTGGCAAAGGGAACGTACAGAGCACTTTTCATTCTCTTTCCCACCACATGAATAAATGGCGACGCCATTTCACTACATCCACTATCGTGGCCTGAGCGCAAGGTGCACTAAGGTGTTTTGTCGTTGTTTTGCGAGGAGTATGAAACATGGGCAAGCTGAGATACCTCAGTCCAACAAGCTTCATCAAGGCACTGAACTGCCAGCATCAGGTGAAGCTGATCAAGGTGGATCAAGTCTTCGGTGACGAGCCACCTGATGAGCAGAGCATCGCGATGGCAACTGGCACGGCGTTTGACGCCATGTGCAAGGCAGCTCTGAACAAGCGGTTTAAGCTGAAGGACATCCTCGACAGCGAGATCATGCCCAAGAACAAGATGGCGATTGTGCTCGCACAGACCATCTTCGACGAGTACAGCAAGGCCCCACTGGAGGCGTTGAAGCACGAAGGTGTTGGATACGTTGGGGCTGACACTGAAGTTGATCTGGAGTACACCGACAAGACCGGCAAGAAGTGGGTGTCAGGATGCCGCGGGCTACCGGACCTTGTGATGACGGATGGGCGAATCACGGACTGGAAGGTCAATGGCGCCTTCTCCTCATGGGGTGCCACTCCCAAGCCGGGCTACATCAGGTGCTTCCTGAAGCAGAAAGATCTCGGCCCGCATATCGGCAGCTTGGACTTCCTGGAGAAGGTGGACCAGGGATGGGCCGTTCAGACCTACCTGTACGCCCGTCTGTTCGGCCACAAGGTGGGTAGTCCGCTCATGGCAGGAATCGAGCAGGTCGCTGTCACCAAGGAGAGCGACCTGTATTTTGCGAGCTTCCGCAATAGCATCTCTGTGGACTTCCAGCATTGGTGCGAGCTGGAATTCCATAAGACGTTCCACGCTCTGAACAATGGAACGACCGAGACACCGCACTACACGAAGTATCGGTGCGTTCAATACAATAAGCTCTGCAACGTAGCGAGGTACTGCGATGGCTATCAAGCGTTTCAGCTCGGATCTCTTGGTCTATCTGGCCAGTCCGTACAGTCATCCCGAGCCGTTAGTGAGGGAACAGCGGTACCAGTCAGCTTTGAAGGCGGCTGCTTTCTTGTTAAAAAGCGGCCTGATGGTGTACAGCCCGATAGTGCACTGCCATCCGGTAGCCCTCTTTGAGGACCTTCCCAGGGAGATCGAGTACTGGTGGGCGTACAACCAGAGGATGATCAGGGTGTGCGACTGGTTCGTTACTCTCTGCCTTGATGGCTGGCATCTTTCCAAGGGGGTAGAAGCAGAGCGTGTATACGCCGCAGCGCTGAATAAACCATGTGAACGGTTCCATCTTGAGTACATCGATGAAAAGGGGGTGTATACGTGTCCCTGGTTAGACTCAATCATCCCTGCGGTCTGACCTTTAAGGACTGGCAGGACGTGTACCATCAGGTCGAGGATGGCGCGGAGATTGGCTCGCACGTCAGGGACCTGATGGGCAACGAGCCGGACTGCTACTACCTCGACCTTGAGGCGATGACGCGGGGACTTCTGCCAACCGGTGCGGTGATGCACAAGTGCAGCAAGGTACACAAGGAGATCCTCGCAGCCAGAGGTGTTGGCAACTGGCGTGACCCCAAGGTGGTCCTGCTCGTGCGGAAAGTTGACCATCCTCTTATAGTAGGCAGCCCTTGGTGGGACGCTGGTCTGCCTTGCTACGACCGTGTGAGACCATTCAGTGGAAACAAGAGGGGCCGAATGTTCTTGTGGCGCCTCCTGACGGGTGCCGACCTGACGGTTGACAACGTGTACATCACAGCAGTTGAGAAGCAGTGGTATAACCGGCTTCTTCTGAAAGAGACCTGTCTGAAGGATGAGTTCCGCGGCATCAACTACAAGAAGATCATTGCCCTTGGCCACGACACGGCTGAGGAGTTCAAGAAGCGTAGTCGGTTAGAGTGCCTGACGCTCAGTCGCCCAGAGTTCTGGGACAATTGGCACTCTCTGGCTTGGAGAGAATACCGAGAGAAATTCAGGAGGATGTGCGTATGACGCTCATTGCTAAGCAGGAAATCGATGCATTGCGCTCGGCCTCAGACGAGTTTGAGCGTGTCTTCGACAAGATCTCCATCGGCCAGGAGTTCGATGACGCTTACGTGACCTTCTTGCAGAGCTACCGGCGTATCCTGCTTATCTGCGAGCAGAGCGCCGCACCGCAGAAGACAACAGGAACTGAAATGGCCGGCGAGTTCACCGGCAATGCTTGCTCTCGCTGCATGTCAGTCAACCTCATCCGTCATGGCGGGTGTGTGACTTGCCGAGACTGCAAGCACTCGGAAGGATGTGGAGGATAAGATGCTGCTACAGCGGCGGTACAAGACGGATGAAAAAGTCACTGATGAGTGGGTGGCGCTCGACCTTCTGCACTCGTCGTTCGGCTCGAGTAGTGCAGCTACACTGCACGTGTGGTCGGACGGCACGCATGAGATTCGCATTGACTATTGGGGTCGCGAGGATCACCACATCGGCACCGACTCCTTCTTCACGACCGAGGCCATTACTGTAGCGCTGAAAGCAAAGGGTTATGTTGAAGGCACGCCGAAGTGGGGGTACACTGATCAGACCGAGCTGAAGATTAGCAAGCGCGGTACGGCGGCACTTGTGGAAGAGGCTGTGCGTAGAAAGGTGTCATTCGCATGATCACTCCTGATAGGCTGCCGCAGCATCCGACCGGCCCAGGGGCCCCTATCGTTGCAGGTGAGCCGACGGTCCTGATCAACAAGAGCGTGAAGAAGTACAAGTGCATTTACGCTGACCCGCCGTGGGACAAGGACTTCACATGGTTCAAGCACGGCTCCGAAAACCTGTACCCGCGCATGCACATTGACCAGATCGTCGGTATGGGGCCACAGATCAGGGAGATCTCTCATCCTGAGGGGTGCCATCTCTGGATGTGGGTTCTGGCAGGTTGGCTCAAGAAGGCAATTGCAGTTGGGGAGGCCTGGGGCTTCCACGAAACGGACTTCGTGTTCTGGGCTCACGACCGGATGCGGATGGGTAAGGTGCGACATCAGGGAGAACTTCTGATGTTGTTCGAACGTGATCCGCATATGCCCCTACTCAGTGTAGAGGAAATCAACTGGGAGTTTACCGCGAACTGGCGTGGACGACCATCTGAGAAGCCGGACGTGCTCAGGAAGAAGGTCGAGCGTTGCTCGCCTGGGCCGCGTCTGGAGATGTTTGCCAGGACGAAGCCGCTCAATCGCGAGAACGAGTGGGACACGTGGGGCAACGACCCCGGGCTGAAAAACGACATCGAGTTGATCGTACCATTTACACTTCAGGGAGGGAGGTGAGTCATGAAGGTCTGGATCATTCGCAAGCTGTCGAAGATGCCGCCGATCATTGCGGGCGGACAGCCGACGCTCTTCTACGAACCTGTGTCAGCCGGAGAACCCTGGTTCACTTCCGAGGCACAGGCCATCCGGGCTCGCAACGGACTGATGAAGATGATGAACAACACGTCACTTGTCCTGATGTCGTTTGAGACCCTTCAATGTGAGGAGAAGACCAGTGGCGGACCCGCTGCCAGACCCGGAGAAAGCACGACGAGCGTGGGAAGCAGAGAGGGAACGCCTGGGGATAACCCCGGCAAAAGGCTGGGAGCCGACTGACATCTTCAAGGAGTGGGAGATGGGCGTACCGGAGAACTTCAAGCCGTCAATGGAGCACGCGTTTACAAGGCCACTGGATCGCAAGGACTTCCCATCCTTCGTACAAGACCACGAGGTGTTCCCGAGTGTGAAAGAGGACTTCTACCACATCAAGGGTCTGGACGAGCGGACGTTGTGCGGCATCGACACGTTGACTGCACTCGTTCGCGATGAAGGCGGGCAATGGCGCGAAGGCTCTCTGCAAGAGACTGCCGCGAAGCTATGCCCTTCATGCATGGAGAAACAGTCAGATGATGAAGCTGCAGGCGATCAGGGAGTTCCTGGAGGCTAACGCTAAACCGGATCTTGTTGAGATGTTCTCAGAAGAAATGGAGTTGCAGGTCAATGTCAGTCCGGATGGCGGAGAGAAGTACTTCGGAGAGACCAAGGGGCACAAGTGGCAGGGCTTCACGAATGCCGAGGGGGAAATCTGGAAGCACATCAGGATTCCCTGGAAATCTCACACGGACTACCCTGAGTACCAAGATAGCGATCTGTCCTTTGACACGGAGCACTTCGAGGCCATCGGGCTCACAGGGTGGAACTGGCAGGAGCGGCGCTCCTATTGGGTAGGGTTTGACTTCGACAGTATCGTGGGGCACAAGGCTGGACTGAGCGATGACGAACTGGGCAGTATTAGACGATCTGTCGAAGCGGTTCCCTGGGTTACAATTAGACGCAGTACATCCGGGAAGGGGCTTCATTTCTATGTCTTTCTCGATCCACAAATACCGACGTCCAATCACACGGAACATAGTGCTCTGGCACGGGCAGTCCTGGGACTCCTTTCAGCTCATATCGGCACTCAGTTAGGCAGCAAGGTTGACACGTGCGGCGGCATCCTGTGGATCTGGCATCGGAAGCAGGCAGCTGAGGGCTATACTCTCCTCAAGCAAGCGCCCTCCCTCTGCGACGTGCCGGTCAACTGGCGTGATCATGTAAGCGCGATTGGCGGTGCACGCAAGGCCAAAGCGCCAGTAGGAGCAGGAGACGTTGACGCACTGGATGACCTTATAAGCAAGACCAAGGTGGCCAACCTGGATAATGGCCATCGCCTGCTATTCGCCTATCTTGCGGAGAAGCAGGCCTACTGGTGGTGGGACGCCGACCGTGGCATGATGGTCGCGCATACGTTTGACCTCCAGTGCGCCCATCACGACCTGAAGCTGAAGGGGCCGTTCTACACGCAATCCTCAGGAAAGGACCGCGGCCATGACCAAAACTGTTTTGCCTTTCCTCTTCGCAGCGGCGCTTGGGCTGTTCGTCGGCATACACGGCGGACACCCGAGCACCCAGCATGGACTGTTGACGGCGGCGGTTGGACTCGCTGCTATCTCAATTGTCCTGCTGACTTCGCTACTGCTGTGCGTTGTCATCGCGGGACAGAACGTCCTGATGGACGGTTTGAGGTCACAGCAATTAAAGAGGCGCTGGACGCCCTGGCTGATCTGGGTGGCGTTCCTTTCGAGTGTGAGTCTTGGCTCCTTACCCGTCCAGCAATCCTAAGGGAGCACAAGGACGGCCGTGCGGTGCTTTCAGCGCTGCGAGCCAGTGGCGATCTTGTGCCCGCCGGATGGACGCTCAGTAAGGGTGAGGACTACTGGGAAAGGTTGGTAGACATTCAAAATGAGCACCAAGAAGTTGAACTACCGGATGAGTTCGTCCGCCATACGGTCGTTGGTGGCCAAGATGCTGGCTGGTATATTTACACCAGAAGCAGCTGGACATACGAGCCTGAAACTAACGTCAGAAAGGCTCTCATTGCAACTGGCGTTTCAGCGAAAACGCACCAACAAGTACTGGGACAGTGCATACTACATCCATGGATTCTTGTCTGCAAGCCCTTTCAACCTGAGCACCCCGGTAACCGGTGCTGGAACCGACATGCTCCCCAGTTTGCTTTTGAAGCATGTGAAGGCGAATGGCCTACGTGGCGGAAAGTTCTCGATCACTGTGGAGCTGGCTTAGACGATGCCGTTACCGCCAGTGAGTGGTGCCGTACAAACGACGTCCTACGAGGTAGTGACTACCTGTTCTTGTGGGCTGCTGCTCTATTTCAGTTTCCGACTGAGCCGCTCCCCTACATCTTCTTCTATGGACCTCAGGATGCTGGGAAGTCCACATTCCATGAAGCTCTCGCCCTGTTGTTTAAGGACCGTGTGGGATGCGTGCGCGGCGATGTTGCCATCACGTCTAACGCCAAGTTCAATGCAGAACTGGCCAATGCCGTCCTATGCGTCATTGAGGAAGTTAATCTCGGGACTAACAAGGACGCCTACGCCAGGGTGAAGGACTGGGTCACTTCCCGCACGGTGGCAATTCACGAGAAGGGTAAGACTCCCTATGAGCTGCCGAACACGCTGCATTTCGTGCAGACGGCCAACGAAGCGGAGTCAGCGCCGAACTTCACAGGTGACACGCGCATGGTGATTGCTGCCGTTGACAGTCTACCTGCTGGCGTGAAGGTACCCAAGACTGACCTACTGGCAAGCTTGGAAGTGGAGGGTCCGGCGTTCCTGCAGGCTATCCTCGCCAAGGACGTTCCCAAGTCACAGGACCGTCTGCGCATCCCTGTCATAACGACCGCTGAGAAGCTGGAGCTTGAGGGTGGCTTCAACTCGATCATCATCCAGTTCGTCGAACAGTGTCTCTTTCCGTGCCCTGGCAACGCCATCAGCTTCCAGAACTTCTACAGCAACTTTCAGTCGTTCTGTCCGCCGGCGCTGAGGAGTCGCTGGCCATACGATCGCTTCAGGAAGAACATCCCTGAGAGTCTCCTGCGCGGGAGGTACAACGGGCAGCACTACCACATCGGCAACGTCGCGTTCGACAAGACAACACCCGCCGGGCGCCCCCTGAGGAAAGTATACGACAAACTGGTAGAGGTGTAGGTCAATGAAATAGGGAGCCACCCGGATGGGTTGGCTCCCTGTTTTTATTTGAACTCTTTCAGCGCTTCTGTTGCTTCCATTACCGCCTTGGCTTTTTCCTTGCGGAGTTTCTCCAGCTTCAAGCGCCTTTCAGTTATCTGTGCCTGCGACAGGCCGGCTGTGCCTGTGTCGCCCTTGATCTTCTCAGGCATGTTCTGCGCACGCCGGTACTCCTTAATGGCTGCCTCTCTTGAGGAGGGAAAGCCGAACACACCCTTCTGCAGCCGCTCCAGCACACCCGGTCCTGGCATCCCCTTCGGCGCTTCGGCAGTCGCCGCCTTGGAGGCACGACGGGCGGCAGTTGCTCCGGGGATCAGCATGCCGATTGCGTCACTCGGGTCCAGGTCACCAGTGGCAGCTTGAAAGAATTGCGTCACTGGCGCGCTCCCGTGTCGACCCGACTTGATCAGGCCGAAGCCGTTGCGTGGATCGAAGTCATTCAGGAGGCGGTCCTCGAGGTCCACCCCGAAGATCTTCTTGCCGGCAGCGACAATGGCTCCAGTTGCCATAATGTACTTCATGAGTGGCAGTGGGTTCTTGTTCTGAAGCCCCTGCTCATACAGGAGTTTCCGGAGAACGAAGTTGGCCTGCTTGACGCCAGGGCGCACAAACTGGAACGCCAGCCCGAGCGTTTTGTCAGAGAAGATTGGCGCGCGCTCAACTACGCCGCCCACGTTCTGGACCTCCAGCGCACGGCGGATGCCAGCGCCTCGTGCGAAGTCATCCAGTCCCTGACCGCTCAGACCCTTTGCGGCACCGGCCCGCATCCCATCCATCTGCCCCTGCCAGTACCCTACGCCCATCGTGACGTTGTTGGTCAGGTCCATGGTCTTGAAGAGGATCTTATCAGCCGTGTCCATCACGTTGCGATAGACTGACTGCTTTCCAAGCTTCGTTGGGGGCTCGTAGGAGGCGATGCGCATGCTGCGAAGGATGTCAGTGGTCGCCTTCGGACCTTCCTGATAGTATTTCTGAATGGCCTTCATCACGTCAGGACCGGTACTGACGTTGATCGCGCCATACAGGCCGTTCATCACGGCCGAGCCCTGGTTAAGCCCGATGATGGACCGGCTGATGGCGACTTTCAGACCGATAGCCATCCTGGCGGCCTGTTCAGGGAGAGCGTCAATGGCGTGGGCAGCAGCGATCTTGGCAGGGTTGTTGCTGCCTGATGGCGAGAGGACCTCCTTCGACCAGTCCTTCATGCCGGTCCACGTCATCTGGACCGCCTCCTCAAGCTTCGTCGGCGTGCCAACAATGGCCTTCAGGTGAGCTTCGAGGTACTGCTTCTGTCCTGGCATGAGCTTAGGCATGATGTTGTCACGCACAACCTCAATGGCCGGGTCGAGGTTGAGCTTCTTCTCGATCAGCCGGTTGTACGCTGAAAAAGACTCAATCGCACTGAGGTCCGCCGGAGTTTCCTCGTTGGTGCGCGGCAGGAGGTAGCGTGCACGGATCTCCTTGGCCGCATACTCGTTGGGATCCAGGACCTTGTGGCCATTCTTCCTGAGGTAGGTGATGTAGTTGTCACGGTACTGGTCATCAGTGACAATCCCTTCCGCTTTGAGCGCCGCGAACTTTGCCTCGTACTCAGTGCGCATCACGTCAGCGGCAGCCTGCTCGGCCGGCGTCAGGTTGATCGTCTTGTCGCCGTCGAGCCAGTAGGCAATCTTCCTGTCGCTGACACTCCCGGGCTTGATCTCTCCCCAGGTCGCGTTGAGTCTCTTGTTCGTGTCTCCGACAGCGCGCTCGTAGTGCGCATGCGCTGGCCGAAGAACGCTCGTCGACTCAGGGAGCACGTCCTGAGCGTCGTTCATGTCGAAGCCGCCGAGGACCCAATGCTTCTCGGGCTGGAATGACTTCGGGTCCCCATACCAGCCGAGGAGCCTTGCAGCGTTGATGTCCTCTGGCGTCACGCGCGTCTTGAAGAAGTCGATGACCTTCTCGACGGCCGCCACCGGGTCGAAGCCAGAGTTGAGCGTCACGCTGCCGCTCTTCGGGGCTGTCTTCCTGGCTTCGGCGACGATGTCGCCAACAATCTTTTCATCATCGCCAAACATCTTCTGGTACGCACCGTAAGAGGACCCACCAGCATTCGGATGGGACCCTCCAGACTGGACGTAGTCCGGCAAAACACTGTCCACCGCGTCTTCAACCCTGCGAGCCATGGACGGGTCGTCAAGGACGGACGGGTGCTGCAGAGCGTCGAGGACAGTGGAGCCGCCACGAGTGGCAGGTGCCACCACGTCCATCAGTTGGTCAGCAACGCCGCCAGCAGGAGCGAACTGGCCAGTCGGGCCTGAGGCACCGGGGGCGCCAGCTTCAAGTGCAACGTCGCCAGCAAGGCCAATGGCCGACGCAATCTTGGGCGCGTTAGTGCCGGGGAACTCCAGCCACGGCATCGTCCGCGCAGCACCTGAGATGCCACCTAATACTGCAGCTGCTCCCAGAACCCCTCGCTTTCCGGACTCGTACCCTCTGTCGCGTTGAAGACGCACCAGTACTGGGTCGTTCGCCAGTACCTCATCAATGGCCCTCAGGTACTGGTTCGCCTCGTCAGGCCCGAACTCTGCCTGATGGCCCGGAGACGTCGTGCCGCGCTGAGAGATCTCAAGCTTCATCGCGTCGGCGCGCTGCATCTTCGCATCGGGGTCCTTGATGGCCTGAAGTTCAGCCTTCATGGACTCAATTTGCGGTGCACTGTTGCGGTTCATCTCTTGCAAGACGCCAAGGCCCTGAGACCCGGACCCAAGCATGTCCATTTCGGCATCAAGTTTTTCTGACTGGTACACATCCCCTGGCTGAGCGTTCGGGTCGCCGAGTGGGTCATCATCCGCTCCGCCGCCCTGGCCTCCAGGTGTACCACCCAGTAACTCAAGCACGCCCTGCGGACGCTGTGGCACAGGCGGCCCCTGCATCTCAGCAAGAACACCTTCGCCGCCCTGGCCGCCAGGAGTGCCGCCACCTCCGGCGCCGGGCTTACCTTCAACCGTACGACGTGCTCGCTCCCAGTAACTCGAGTCGTCCTCCTCGACGGCCGGCTCCATCGGGACAACCGGCTTAGCAGGCGGCTTCGTGCCAGTAAGACGGCTTGCTCTTACGTGGAAGTCATCCCATGCTTCGCTGACGCCGAGCTGCTTGCGGTACTGGCTGAGGTACTTGCCGTACAGCTCCTCCTGGTAGGGCAGATCGCCTGCAGCATCCTTCGATGCCTGCCGAAGTGCCTCAACCTTGGCCTGATGCTCAAGCTTTTCTACCGACTTGAGGCCAGCCTCGAAGCTCTTTAAGCGATCAGCTGCTTCTTTGTCACCAGCCTTCGCCTTGGCCTCATTGTCCTTGCGAAGTGCATCAGTACGCTTCTGACGATCGTCCTCTTCCTTGTCAGCGCGACGGATGTCATAACGCTTGATCCAGTACTTTTGAGACTCCTCGCGCCGGGTTGTGCGCTGCTCTTCCTCGTGCAGGCCCTTCTCGTCAGCGTCAGCCTTCTTCTTGGCGTACTGACGGTCCCACTCGGCCCGCTCGCGGCGCTCCTTCGCGAGTTGCTCAACCGTCTTGCCAGCCTTCTGACGGTCCTCCTCCAGACGACGGCGGTTCTCGCGGTCCAGTTCCTGGATCAGTTCGCGGTTATCGCGCTTCTCTTCGCCCTTCTCACGCACTCCGAACTGACGGTCCCACTCGGCGCGGCGGGCGTCTTCTTCCGCATTCTTGTCATCACCCTTCAGGATGCGCTGACGGTCCCACTCCTTGCGATGCCGCTCCTCCTTGTCAATCTCTTCAAGATGCTCCCGCTCGTTGCGCTCCGCCTCGTCATCTCGCTTGCGAGCGTGAACAGTGTCGTCCCGTTCGGCCTTCTTGCCGAACTGACGGTCCCACTCAGCCCGGCGCCGGTCCTCACGCACGACCTCATCGGCGTTCTTTAGCGGGCGCTCCCTGTCGAAGCGGGCACGGTGCAGGGTTTCCTTGCGCTCCTCGCGCGTGACTTCCTCGCCCTGTTCGCGTGCGTTCCGCTCAGCCTCTTCCTTCTTCTCGCGCTCGTTCTTCGCAGCTTCGTCAGCCTTGCGCTTGTCGTAGACCGTGCCAGCACGAACTTCCTTGCGCTCCTCTTCCTCCAAGTCCATTCGGCGCTTGTACGCCTGAGGATCACGAATGCGCTGCAGTTCAGGCTCGTCCTCGTGCAGCTGGTTCTCAAGCGCTTCGTCAGCATCGAGTTGGCGCTGCGCTTCAACGCGCTTCAGGCGCTTGACGGGGTCGTCAGCCTCTTCGGCCTTGTCCTTCGCTGCCTTCGCTTCACGATCAAGCTTGTCCTTCTCACGGCGGTACTCCAGATCCGCCTTGCGCTTCTCCTCCGTGTCAGTGCGTGACTGTGCCCGATGCTCGTCATCGCGGCGCTGCTTCTCACGCCACCGAGCCTCCTCAATCTCGGTGTCACGAACGATCTTCTGCTCGTACCGCTGATCTTCTACCACACGGTCGCGGTCGCGGTCAGCACGGGCCTCGGCACGCTCCTGCCGACGGGTTTCGGCGTCGGCAAGACGGTCCTTGTCACGAGAGGCTTCCTGCGCGGCGCGTCCACGTGCGGCCATGATCTCGTTCGTAGCCGCGGCGCCAATGCGTAGGGCCATGCCAAGGCCGGTGTTCTTCTTCTTGCCGGCTGCCTGCCCCTGTGCCGCCCGACGCATCCTCTCAATGTCCATGACCGGCCTCCTTAGCCGAAGATGTTCGCCAGACCCGACTGCGGGCCCATGTTCTGCGCGTTCTCAGCTTCCATCTGTTGGAGCATCAACTCCAGTTCCTGCTGAGACCGAGCATTCTGCAGCTGCGTCTGGAGAAGCGAGTTGCCAGCGCCAATGGCCCCGAGCCTGCCCTGACGCCCGAGGTCAGCCAGCGCCTTATCGACGTTGAACGAAGCGTCTGATGCACTCATCGCAGCGTCAGAACGAACTCGACCGAGCTGATCACGAATGTCTGCGTCAGAGGTAGCCGCACCACGACGAGCCGCATCCGCACGGACATCTTCCATGCCTTCCATCATCTGCTGCGAGATTGGGTCTACCGCCCGGTTGCGAAGCTGCTGCTCTTGCGTGGAGTTGTACCCGGTGGGGTTCTGCAGCATGCCCTTGACGCCGCTTTCAAGTTGCTGCTCAAGACTGCCGCCCTGTTTTGCTCCCGGGCCAGCTGGACGAAAGCCACCGGATGTGGCGGGTTGTGGTACACCACCGGGCATCAGTGCCGCTGAAGCTGCCTGGTCCTGCGGGCTCCAACCGTCATTCTGCTGTGCCATGCGGTTCATCGTTCGCACACTGTTTCCACCGCGAGACGTGCCCATGTCCCCTACCTGCATCGTCTGCACGTTGGGCGCCATGCCGATCGAACGAAGATACTCCATCCCGCCCGGTACCTGACCCGCCCACCGATTCAGCTCTGAGACCGTCCCGAGGTCAGGAGTGCCGACGATGCCGTTGACCGGCGCGCCAGGCTGTGGCGCCGTTCGCGGGCCATAGGATGCGCCCATCGTCTGAGCGTAGTTCTGCCGCCGCTGCTGCACGGCCTGCTGCGCGTTCTGACCAGTCCCCGGGTCGGGCGATGTGTTGCCCGGCATTCCAGCCCGCCCAGGCACGCCGCCGGGCGTCTGTGCGCCGGGACGGCGTGCAGAAGAGGTTGTTCGGGGTCTCGGTGGAACCGGGTAACTGGACGCGCCAGGGAAGTTTCCCGTCTGTGTGCCGTTCGGACCAGTAACCTCCATGTACCCGGACGTACCTGGCCGAACATCGGGGTTGTTCGCCCCGACCATTGTACGCCGAGGTGGCGCGTACGGCCTGCCCCAGTCAAATGCACTCATGCACCTGCCACCTTTCCACGCGCCTTCTCAAGCGCAACGTCAAACAGTCGTGCTCCAGCGGACGCAACAGCTGGAGGCACCCCGTTAGCAATAAGAAGGCCTTCAGTGACCTTCTTCCCAGCCTGCATCGCGGTCATGCCGAGCGTGACCAGCATCTTCACTGTGTCACAAGTATCTCGCAACTCAGCCGTGCTTGCCGACAGGCTGTCGTTGTCGCTCTTCAGGTCAGCGAAGCCACTCACTTTCCGCTGGCCTCCAAGAGAGCTTTGAAGGCAAGTTCCTGTTCCGTCCAAGCGCGCTCCCATTCTGCGTCGGCCTTCTTCTGGTCCCATCCCAGGTCAAAATCCGCCGGCGTCACAGCTGCTGGCCGCGAGACCTTCTTCAGAGACGTGCTCTGCTTCTGCAGCTGAACCGCCACGTCATGCACCTTGGCGTTGACACACCCACTGAGAAGCAGCATTACCAGAACGATGTACTTCATTGCTCGCCTCCTAAGGCTTCGTTGCCCAGAACTTAACTACCCACGCCGTCAGTGTCGCGGTGAAGATTGGAATGAGGAAGGCTGACAGAAAGACCGCACCAAGTGTCTTGTTGATAATCGCCTTGTGCTCCCCCACGTCTTTCTCTATCTTGTCCACTCGTTCCTCCAAATTTGCTACGTTAGCCTCAAGCTTCGCCACGTCAGAACTAAGTGGGCTCATTTTTCCTCACCAGTCCGGCGTTCCTTGACGGCCTTCTCAATTGTAGCCTCAAGATCGCCTGTTGCTGCCTTCATCACACCGGTGACCGTCTTGCGCAGTGGCTCAGGAAGCGTTGCAAGGCCCGCTTCTACTGAGTCAATAAGGCGCACCTTAATCCGCTTGGACTCCTCAGCTTCAGCACGCAAATTTTCCAGCGTACGCTCAACCTGAAGGCGCTCTAACTCCGCACGTCCGAGTGCTGCTGCCACCTTGGCGCGCACCCACAGGCCAACAATCGGAATCAGCACGATCAGTGCCGCCACGATGGTTGTCAGGATCTGCGCGAGTGGCCCGGCGCTAACCTCGGCTGACGCAGTAAACGTTTGTGCGAGCATGTTCGCTCCTGATGCTAAACTTCAGTTGCTAACGGGATGAACACTCCGGACTGAAACAGCACTCCCAAGATGGTCTTACCAAGCCCGTTGTCCTTAGCGTAAAAGCGGTAGCCGTTCGTTGGCGCCACGGCAGGGTCAGCCGCCAATTCGTAGCCCTCAACGAACGTCGGGTTGCTCGGCCCAACTCGCACGCCACCCGAAACACCAGAACCAGTAACGGCGCCCGGGTCGAGGTCCACGCCGCCGCTGGCCTGGTTGGTGCCGACACCGTCCGCGCCGTAGACCTTGGCTGGACCACCCTTGCCGGTCGTGACAGCGGGACCGCCCTGAAGAACGGCAGAACGGCCGGCACCAGTGTCGGAGCGTGTACCACCAGCAAAATACGCGTCGCCACCGACCGGACCAGTGAAGTGGTAGGAACCGTCGTTGAGTGAGGAGCGGACAGGAAGCGTGGGCGTGATCCCGGTCGCGTCGATCGTGAGGCGCGTGGTTGGCGTCTGTACTGTTGTACCAGACGCTACCGCTGTTCCGGTCTGGAACTGGAGAGAGGCTGGCATAGCGGCGCCGGTGCTCTTTCCCGCAACAATTGTGACCGTTGCACCAGTCTTATCCGTACCGCGTCCACGCGAACCATTGATCGTGATATTCGATGCGGACTGACCGTTCGATGCCTGAACGCCCTGACCGATGTAGACGTCCAGGATCTCCGAGTCGATGGACCCCACGATGAACTGACTTGCCGTAGTCGAGACCGCACCAAGACCAAGGCAAATCGCGGAGTCGTGACCCGCATCCGCTGCGTTGCCAAGTGCGAGCGCGCTCCTGCCTGCTGCAACCGCCCCTGCTCCGTACCGCTCGCTATTCGAGCCGACACCAGGCGACGAGTACGTAACCGCCCCGAGGATCTTCGTCCCGTCGAATGTTTGCTGCAGTATCCCGTTCCGTTTGACGATCTGATTGAACGCGCCGCCAGTGTCGTGCGTCATCGCGCCATGCGGCGTTGTGAGCGTCGCGCCAGGCTCAGAAGCGGTCGAGGTGTCGAGGTCGATGCTAAGCAGCTGGCGCTTAGGGTCCTGAGTGTCCTCCGCGTCAACAAAACAGATCTTGCCATCCGCGTACGCGGAGCGCACAAGAACCTCAACACCAACCGCTGCATCAACGCCAGTGACATCGTCCTTCAGCTTAAGGCGCACTCCAGGACCCAGAGGCCCAGGTCGCGGAGCAGGCGGTAAAGGTGGAGGCGGGTATGGTGGAAGCGGCGTAAGCTCGTTGATGATCGTGCCGCCACTCTCCCTGTCATCCTCGTCAGGCAACTGCTTAAGCAGGCCTGGACCAAGTAGCTTATCAAAATCAACATTGTGTCCATCGACCCTCCCTTCGAGGATCTTTCGCATCTGCTCCCAGAGAAGTTGGATCTCTGGGTTGTCAGAGTAGACGCAAGTTGGTAGTCTCATGGAGCCACCTTCGGCGCTTGGCTCCCGAGCAGGAGGTATTCCACCTCGATCTTCAACAGTTCAAACGGGCAGTCATTCCCGATGACCCTCAGGTAGGGCGAGATGGCAATGCCATACCGCTCTACGTTGAGCGTCACCCGAAACTCCGCATCCATCTCAAACACTTCTGAGGTAGTGGGTTCCGTGTCTCCATCAATCGTGTACCCCAGAGCGACCGGCACTGTGTGCGTCTGCTTCTGGAAGTAGAATGTGATCGACTGGAAGTACTTGTCGTTGGCCGTCCCGCCATCGAGGCGTCCGAGAGATAGGATGCCGTCTATCGGCGCGACCCAGTACTTCTTACCAGTTGTGGGATCCACAGTCCATGAGCCCGTTGTGAGGATTGTACCGGAATTGCTGGTGACTTCTTTAGTCTCTCTGGCCGGGTCCGTAGTCTGCACGGCAACAGAAATACCGAGCAAACCATCCCCAGTTGTATAAAACGCTGCACCAGAGTCCGCAACTGTTGTGTCGGAGCCCCCAGTAGTCGTACCCGCCTCAGTCCCGCCGGGAAGCCCATCGTTACCGCCGCTCGTGTGAGTCTCATAGGCGTAGCCGTTTGAGTCTCCTATAAACATCTTCAGTCGATTAACGCTATTGTGCATCAGCCAGTACGAGGCGGGCTTGACGCTCCCGCCACACAGGACCATCTTGGTCCATGTACCGCTGTCAATTGAGAACGCCCAGGTACGGTTGTTCGTTGTCTCTCCGGTCGTCGTGAAGGACAGCCAATACAGCCGCTCAACGGGGTCCCAACCGCCGCAGAAGAGTTCACGCCGCGACATCAGCGCGTCGTCAATGTCGTCCTGAATAGGAAGGCCGATGTTCTTTGGCTCTGCGAAACCCGGTCGCCAGGCGTAGACGCCGTTCTCCCCCATGAAACAGATACCGAACGGCGTCTGCACGGCAGCAAACGGGCAGTAAGCGCCGATGCCGTTCTCACGGCCACAGCCCTTGGCGACCTGCCAAGTGAACCCCCGCTCCTCCACATCGCCGTTCATCACATGGATAGAGCGATCCTTGAATAGCGCGAGCGTACCGTCAATTGAGAAGCCGCGCCACAGAACGTCGCCGTCATCAGGGTCGACGTCATGCCGCGCGTCAGTCGTGCTGTCGTAGATCATCCCCATCAACTGCGGCCAACGGTGGCGGCTACGTGCACCGGCAAGCCCAATGAGGTGAAGTCGGTTCCGGTGCAATACCAGATCGGTCGCGGCCTCCGGCTTGGTCGTCTTGCTGGCGCCGGCGTCCGTGTGTACAAGGCTCCTTGTGAGGAGGGAACTGTCTGCCGTGCTGTCCGTGTACCCCGCAGCGAGAGCTGCTACAGTCGTCGTGGTCACGAGGTAAAACGGGCCAACCGTGTTGACCTTCGTGCGATAGATCCGCACCTGATCAAACTGTTCGGTTGTTGCAAGTCCGGCGGCAGTAACGAGCCCTTGGAGGTTACCACCCGACACGGCGGCACTCGGCTGAATCGTCGCAGCAGGTGATGTCTCCAGCGTGATCGACGAGTACCGCGCGTAGCTCCAGTAGTAGGTGCCAGCCGTCAGACCAGCACCGGCTGCAGCGGCCGCCGTCAGCGTCGTTGCGGGCGCGGCCACTTGCAGCGGGTACGGCGCGGAGTCGGTTCCGATGTAGTTGCCGTTCCGCCCGTTGACCATGTGGAACAGGTTTTGATACGTTGCCCAGCGGTTCATTGCCGCCGCTGTGAGCCCGGTCTTGAACGACGCCAGCGTGCTGAGCGCGAGCCCGAACGTGTACAGCACCGTGTTCTGCACGGCGAAACGGGTGAACGTCCCGTCCGCCTTGATGTACTCGTAGCCACCGAGGACAGGACTGGCCGACGCACGCGTGTGCCAGCCAAGACGGGTGAGACCCCGACGGAGTTCAGCGCGGTTTAGACCACGATTGTGGAGCATGTTCTGGGAAACCCGAGCAACACCAGGCTCCAGAGAGGATGGGTTCCTCGTAATGTCTGCTCCGCGGCCGAACTCCGTCAGGGTGATCGTTGCCACCTTACAGCGCGCCTCCCACGATCTCATCCACGATCAGCTGGCGGATCACACTATCAGTCTCCACCTGGAACTTGTACGTCAGATCCGGATCAACCGAGAACGTGAACGTGTACAGGTCGCCAGCGTTCAGCGCCGCGCTGGCGTTCAAGCCCTGCACATACGCTGTCGTGCCGTCCGTCATGTGCACATTCAGCACGGAACTCGTAGTGAGCGCGATCGTCACGCGGAAGGCGGAACCTCTCGCTTTCGGCACGAAGCCAGTTGCAGGGAAGCTCGTGTTAGCCCCAGGCGCCGCGAGCGCGTACTGCTCAGGGTGTCGCAGCGAGATAGACCCAACGCCAGGAATTAGAGTGACCGTCATGTCTTACATCCTTTCTGTGAGCGAATGCTCACATTCGCTCAAGCGGGCCAACTCGACCCGGTGTTCCGCTTCGACGGTACTGGCGCCTGACCTCGCGCTTCTCGTCGAACATTTCTTCCTTCCATGCCCTCCAGCGCGGATCAGCCTTGCGCTGGCCCAGTATTACGCACACGTCAAGAGCGAGGAAGTCCATCCACTCGTCAGGAGCGTCGATAGACGCCGTGTCGTCCGCTGCGTCGTCGACGGCCCTGAGGTACTGGAGGATGTATGTCTCGCTCGTGTCTGTCGGTGGAGGGAACACGCGGAAGAACGTGTCGTGAAACGACACAGATCTTCCAGTCCCTCGCAACGTGTCTGGGAGCCCCAGGAGTGGGACTCCACGCCCGGCGATCCTCTGCTCATCAACGGGTGTCTTGTGGATTTCCACGTAAGTGTAGTTTGCTGCCGCGTCACCGTAGCGATGAAGAAGCTTCATCGGCGTGCGCATCTTGAGGCCGGCTGTCGTCACGTAGTTATAGTCCAACGTGTCGGCAACCGATGTATGACTGGACTCCTCGAAGTAGTAGTTAGGTGCGAGCCGGGCAATCTCCCCAGCTCGCACCCTGACTCGCGTGTCGATCAACGTATTTATCAACGTGGACGAGAAAAACGACGATGCTCCGTCATCGCCAATCCTCTGGCGAATCTTCGTCCGCATCACTAAACGCGTTGTCGACATGTCAGCCCCTTAGTCCTTGATGTCGATCTCGGCCACAACCGTGTCAGACGCATCGACGTCAGCATCGACAGCCCGCCCGATGATCTCCATCCAGTCGCCGACATTGAGCGTCGTCGTACCGATGTCCTCATCGTTATCAATGCTGTCGCACGCACCATCGACCGTCGGGTCAATGATGAGTGTGTCACCGGCCGTGATATCATCACCGCCGTCAGTGACGATCGTCTTCCGGCCCCTGACAAGCACGAGAGCGTAACGTGTTACCGTTGCGCTGCTCTCCGGAATGTCGATCGCAGAAGTCGTGTCGACGACACCAGCCGGCTTCACGTAGTTCGTGTCGACTGCTTCAGCCGCGGAGATGTCGTTCGTAGCGATGTAGTTCGTGATGTCGGAGTAGGAGAGAACCTCGCCATTGCGAAGTTCATCGTTCACGAGCGTCTCAGCCACCTGAATCAGCTTGTACTGATACGCCGTGCGCGGGTCAACGAAGCGCTGACCAAGACTGAGACCCGCAAGCTCAGTCGTCCACGCGGTGGGAAGAAACGGGATGCAGTTCTGAATCGTCACGTTAGTTCTCCTTTCAGGGCACCCCCTAAGGGTGCCCGAAGGTTAATCTTCTACTTCGTTACTGGACCGTCACCTTGACGAAGGCGCGCGGCAGGATGAACCGCTGGAGGCCGTAGAACACCATGAGGAGGATGATGCTCCACGGCGACGGCTCCTCGCGCTTGAAGCTGTTGAGCACCTTCGGCGTGGGGAGACGGAAGTCCATGAAGTTGTGGTTCACGACCCAGTACGTGCCAGACGCCACGAACCGAGACTTGAGGATGGGAACCCCCATGTACTCGATGTCCTTCGCGCCCGTCTTGTACTTCGAGGCCGTGATCTCGCCCTGACCCTGAGCCTGAAGGGCATTGTGCACATACGCCCAGTCAGTGTAGCTCATGAAGATCGCGGACGGCTCCATGACGCCTTCGCCAGCGTCCGTCCCCTGCTCGGCCGCAAGAATGGCGTCCGTCAGCGAGGGAACGGGGTCCGACGAGAAGAGGTCATGCACGCCACCAGACAGGACGTTGCTGCCCGAGCCGAAGAACGTCGGCTCATCGGCGTACGCCACGCCAGCGTAGCTGCCTGAGGCCTTCACAGCGCCAGGGAGGCCGATGATCGGGTTCGCAGAGTTAGTGGTATTCGTGCCGTCCAGGTAGTTGTCCTGGATGATCGAACGCCACATGCACTCCGGAATCCACTGCATCTCGTGCTTCAGGAGATCAACGAGCTGCTGATCTCCCTGGCACTGCCAGAGATCCGTCTGATGCACCTGCCCAACCGCGCTGTAGCCCTTGTTGGTCAGGCTGCAGGAGATGAGCCGGTTCGTCGGAGTGAACACGCTCTGCGTCTGGCGGTCGAAGCCACGGGTCGTCTGCCGAGCCGTCACAGCCTGCCACTGGATGGCAGAACCGTGACTACCCGTGATGAAGAGCCCGTGCTTCCGCCAGAACTTCGCCTCAATGAACGGATCAGACTGACCGTCCACTGTCCGCTTTTCGAACTTAGTGATACAAGCCACGGCCTGCCGTGCTACCGCTGAGTTGACTGGCATCTATCGTTCTCCTTTCAAATCACCGGTAGCATACCGGCAACTGTTTAACTACTTCAGATTCTTCCCAAGAACACCACGTTTTGCTCTTGCGTCAGCTCGATCCTTCAAAACCTTCAAAGCGTTTTGAACGGTCTCAAGAACGCTTGCGTTCTCCGGGCACGAAAACGGTCCCGCTTGAAACGACTTCATGCGGTCCGCCACGATCGCAAGCAGGACTGAGTCGAGAACACCCGGCGTCGAATCTTCCTCGGCGCGCGGCCCCTTCTGGTACTGGATCTCCGCGACCTTCTCCCGCGCCTGCCCGGTGCAACCGGAGTCCCATGCGCGCTTGGTCCCGGAGATGTCCACATACACACGGTAGGTGTGCGAGGCCCCGCCGGGCCCCGGTCCGTCCGCTTCGACCTCGATGCGCTCCGCGAGGCCATGACCATCATGATGGTCAGTAACTAACCGCTGATCCATGACATTCTCCTACTTGAACTTGCCCTTTGCGTCTCTACGAACTTCCTTCATGATGGACCCAAAGTCGGTGGGTCCCTTTGAGTCGTTGGTTGGCCGGGCGTCGCCGCCCGTCTCACGGCTGCTGGCCGGGCCAGAGGCGTGCTTGCCAGGGGTCCGCACCTTGGGCCGCGACGGCGCAGGCGGCTTCGCCTTGCTCGCACGGTCAGTTGCCATGCGCATCGCCGTCTGGTACGGGACGCCGTAGTCCTTGGCGATCTGGTCAGCTTCCTTGGCGATGTCAGAGAAGCCCTCACGCTCTGCGGAGCGTGAGTAGACATACCCCATCATCTGCCCCTGCTGCTCCATCTTCTGCAGAACCGGCGCAAGAGCCTGCTTGACCTTGTGATCCACCGCCTCATGGAAGCTCTTGTGGAAGTTCTCAGGGTTGCTGAGCATCTTCGCCTGCATCTGCTTCGGATCATCCCACCACATCTTCTCAACGGCCGGCTTCGGAAGGAGCGGCTGGATCGTGTTGCGCATCACCTCCGCAAACTGATCCATTGGGAAGGCAGCAGGAGGAGGCTGAGAGAGAGCCGCTGCAGGCGGCAAGGCGGGAGCCTCCTCCTGCTGGTCTTCGTACTGCTCATCCTCGCCGAGGATCTCACGCGTGGCGTCTTCCGCCTCAGCGTCCAGGTCTTCCTCGGTCACAGCCGGGATGTCGTCCGTCGTGATCTCGTCAGCGACCTCGTTGGTATCAAACTCATCTGCGGGCATTAGAATGTTCTCCCCAAGTGTTCGCCATTGCTGTCAGCAATGATTCTGAACCCCCTCTTAACCTGGTCCTTCAAGCTGATATGGTTCTCTCTCGGGCTCACAGGCGTGGGGACAGTGAAGTCAACATACTGCGTGCTCGGTGGCTTAGGCTCCGGTGTTCGCGCCGGACGCGGCACCTTGTTCTGCGGCACAATTCGGGTTACACCATCCGGCTCTTCAACCGACCCAAACGGCGTCACCCGTCCAGACCGCTCGTTGATCACCGACGGATCAATCTGGATCTTACCGCTTGCCAGGTCCTTCTTAACCTCCGCATGCACCGCGCCAATATCCACTTGAGCGTCGAAGTACGCCTGATCTTCTCGCTCGATGTCCTTGATCTGAGACTCTGACGGCTTGTCAAACCGTCGATTATCCTTCCGACGCGCCGTGCCAATGTGGCCATGAGGTGGCTCACCAGGAGTAATCCCCACTGGCTCTGGGGGTGTTGCGCCCCAATGTTCCTGTCCTGGCGCAGGAACGAGCCGGCCCTCAATGATTCGCCATTTCGCCACTGTTCGCCAGCTCCTCCACAAGCGTAGGAGGGCGCTTCTTCTCCTCAGGCGTGCTGATGATCAGCTCCACCTGTGCCGCAATCATGTCAACTACGAGAGGATACTGATCTTCTTTCGTACCCATCGGCCTCAACGCACTCCAGACCTCAACGATCGCCAGCTTCTGTTCAAGCGAGAGCATATCTAACCTCCAACTGGGAATGATTTCCCAGCGTTCTCATTGGCATTGGGGTTTTGTGGCTTCGTCTTCTCACCACCCGGCCCACCAGGTGGCCCACCCATTGCCATCATCTGCTGCTCCAACAGCTTGTTCTGCACGAACTGTTCCTTAGGAGGCAGGTACCGGTCACGATCAGGAAGTTCGAACGAGTCGATGATCGTGGAGAGGACTTCCCAGTACTGCTCCCATAGCCCGGACAGCTTGAGTTCTTCACCGATGAGTGCCTGCAGGTTCTGCGCCGAGCGCTGACGCTCAGCACGCCGCGTGGCTCGTGTAGACCCGGCCTCGATCTGGAACTGCAGATCACACTTGATCTGCTCGAACGGGATCGACGGCCAGTTCTGTGCACTCTCATCGTCGTGGAAATAGTCAATGCCCTTGACGAGGTACTCACCGGCCCGGTCAGGGTTAACCTCCTCCAGCTGGAACTCCTCGATCTGCTTGGACGTCAACTCCGGCGGCACCTCGACGAGGATGGTCTCAGTCTGCGGTTGTCCGGTCTCCGGGTCGATCATCGGCCCGCCCATCATCTGGTCCATCACGAGCTGTTGCTGCGGCTGGCGAGTTATTACCAGCCCGGCGTCGTTGATGTAGACCGAGAAGGCGGGGATGTAGTACAGAGACGCAAGGCCAACCCGACGAACACCTTCCTTCATGAAATCGTCGAGAGCCTGCCCAGGACCGCGCATCGTGACACTGCTGTTCTCGTTGAGCAGTTGGCTCTCGGTGGCCGTCTTGGTACGCCCCTCCTCACCACGCGCAACCTCGTCGACACCGGTTACCTTGTCAAGTAGGTCGCGATACATGAGGACCGTATCGTACATAGTCTTGTCAGTCTGGCCCATGTCGATAGGAGAGAAGCACTCCTTAGGAGGGCCCTGCGTGCCAATGAGCGGCATGTGTTCTCGCCGCTCAAGCGCACTGATGTCGTCAACCCGGTCTTCGTCGTACCCAATGGGGCGCATGGCCGTCTTGCGCATGTCCTCCATCAGGTAGGAGGCAGCCCAGTTGAACGCCTTGCACAATGAGCCCGCTACGCGCCAGGGTGCCACGCCGAGGATGTCGTCCGGGTCCTCGTCAACCACACAGAAGAAGATCGGGTATTCGTCAAAGTCCAGGTAGGGGCATGGGTCTGACTCCTTCAGGAGCCACTGGTCAAGTCCTTCGCACAGAACGAGGAGTTGAACCTGTTCCTCTGCTTCTTCGTTCTTGTGAGGGAGGATACCTTCCTTCGTGTAGATGTACCAGAGCGTCTCGCAGTCGGAGCGCTTCTCCATCTGCTCGTCTTCGTCAGTGGTCGTCGACCCTTCTGCGGAACCGGAGTGCTTGCCTCGCAGTTCCTTCCGTGCTTCCTTGTCAAACGCCGCGTCCTGCCAGATCCGATACTTCGGGAGAATGACCTGCTCGGCGATCCACTGTGCCTGCGAGATGTCGCCGTGCGCATGCGGGTCGATGACGACCTCACCCCAGATACGCTTAAAACCCCACAACCCACGCTTCTTGTCAAACTGGACCTTCGCGGCCGCAAGGTTGCCGAAATAAGCGTCCTTCCAGGTACGCCGAATCTGACCTCCGAGGCTCAACTCCTCGAAGGTATAGATGAGATGTGCTTCAACTGTAGCGCTCATCTGTTCAGCATTCGGCTGACTGCGAAGCTTCCGACGAGCAGGCGCACGGATTGCAGGGTCCTTCGCGTAGACGGCGTTGGTCATGAAGTTCACATGGCGGTGGAACAGGTTAGCTTCAACCAGGTCTCCACCCCACTGTTCAACGTCTTCCTGCTTGAACATGTCACCGCGGTAAAAATCAAGAGCCTCCTTCTTGTCGTCGCGGAACTTCTGATACCGCTTCGAGTCCCGGACGCTCTTGATGCGCCCGGTCCAGAATGCAATCTCGTGCGTTGCCTGCTCTTCGGGAGAAGCCATTACCCGTTCCGCCTCAGCTGGTCAATCTGCATCTGAGCATCTCGGCAGTTTGTGTCATGCCGCCGGTATGCTCCCAGAAGCTTGGACATCTCCAGCTTGATCTGGTGCTGCCGCTTGTTGAACTCCGACAGTTCCTTCTTGGCAACCTGCGCCAGCGCACCCCGCTTCTGTGCCGCCTCGTTCGCCAGCTGCTTCTCGGCTTTCACGCTGTTTTGCAAGACCTGCAAGTCGCTCAGAGGCTCCGAGGAGCCTTTCGACTGCCCGATACTCGCCGCGGAGTTCAGTGCATTCCTGGGTAAACTTGGCACGGAGCTCATTTGCTTTCTCCAACCCTTGCTGCGCTGTCCGAAACCTGGCCTCTATTGAGGCCAACTCCTTTTTCAGATCGCCGGCGGCAAGCAATCCGGCACCACGGTCTTCTCTGCCTCAACCGGGGCGGCCTTCGCGTTCTCCGCGTTGATCCGGTTGATCAGATTCTGCATCGCAAGAATCTGGCCACGAATGAGGAGCACTTCGGTCTCAGCCGCAACAAGCTTCACCTGAAGCGCCTGGACCTCAACACTTAGATCGATGTTCACTTGAAAGTCTCCTTAAGAGGGGAGCCAGGACAACCCTGGCCCCCTAATTGCTTACTTCTCAGGTAAGTTCTTGATCTCAACGCCCTTACGTTCAAACCGTTCACGCAGCCATTCAGGTGGGGGGCCTCGTTCTACCATCTCGACCGTGACACCATCAGCCCCGATAGACTGATGCTTCTCAGTGCAGTCCCATACCCATTTCGGATCAAACTCGTAAACTTCATAGAGTTTTTCACCCGTGAGTTTCTCTACAGCCTTTGCGAGGCAGCAGAGGCGGATCGCTGTGAACGTCCCAAGTGCGTCGTTCCACTTCTTGCTGATGTAAGGCATCTCACAAGAGCATGTTCTAAAGTTCCGATGAAACACCTGTTCAAACCGACGGTTACCCATCGGGAGTTGCTGCGCCTTCGGAGGCGCCGTGTTCTTATTGGAGTCCATTTGCGTTACCTCCTTTAGGTCGTCAGCTGCGTTGCAGTGCCGTTCGTGCCAGAGAGCCAGAACAGCTCATCATCATCCGTCTCGAAGTCAGCGTACAGGTGCCCGACGTTCGCACCCGACCCGGACGGCGCCGTGCCGGTGGACTTGAGCGTGAGCTGATCCGTGCCCGCCGTCGATGCGACGACATAGGCACCGACCGCGAGGCCCGTCACCTGCACCGTTGCCTTCAGTACTGCACCAATCTGGAATTCGATAATCCCAGCCAGTGGAGAGCCGCCCGCACCAGCCGCGCCAGTGACGATCGTGACCTTCCCAGAGATACCACCTGTGTCGCCTGCGCCGCCCGTGCCGGACCCGATCGTAACGTCGCCAGACGCGCCACCCGTATCGGTTCCGGTATTGGCCGCTGCGCCACCGACACCTGACGTAACCGTCACAGCACCAGACGCACCGCCCGTGTTCGTCCCGGCGCCGGCCGTGGTCGCACCACCCACACCGGAACCGAACGACGCCGTGCCAGACGCACCAGCAACATTGGTACCGGTCGTACAACCGTTCGCACCGCCGATACCGGTGCGCACAGTGAGCGCGCCGCTCGCGCCACCTGTCGACGTACCAGAGACAGCGCCAGAGATAGCGCCGCCGACGCCAGACGTCAGGTTAACAGCACCCGATGCGCCTGCAGTGCTCGTCGTGCTCGTGCTCGATGCCGCGCCGCCCGTGCCGGAGCCGAAGCTCGCAACACCAGATGCGCCAGCAACAGCCGTCGTCACCGTGCCAGAGACGGCACCACCCACACCGGAGATGGCGGTAACCGTACCAGATGCACCTGCCGTGCTGTTGGTGACGGATGCCGTGTTGGCGCCGCCGACGCCAGACGAGAGCGTGACGGTGCCACTAACGCCAGCCGCATCCGTGCCAGTCGTAGCAGAGTTCGTGCCCCCGTCGCCAGTGCCGAAGCTCGCCGTACCAGACGAGCCAGCCGTCGCAGTGCCAGAGACGGCACCAGACATCGCACCGCCGTTGCCGGTGCGGACGCTGAGAGTGCCACTGTCCCCCGCAGTGCTCGTCGTGCTCGCGCTCGATGCGGCACCACCGACGCCGGTTGCGATAGACATAAGTCCGGATGCACCAGCAACAGCCGTCGTGACGGTGCCAGAGATCGCGCCGCCCACGCCAGTCGCAGCTGTGAGGGTGCCAGATGCACCGGCAGTCGCGGTAGTGACATTTGCCGTGCTCGCGCCACCCACACCGGACGAGAGCGTAACAGTCCCGCTCGCGCCAGAGACGTTCGTGCCGGTCGTACAGGTGTTCGCGCCACCGACGCCAGTGCCGAAGGTCGCCGCGCCGGACGCACCGGCAGTTGCCGTACCACTAACGGCGCCAGAGATCGCACCGCCTGTGCCCGTCCTCGCGCTCAGAACGCCGCTGGCGCCTGCAGTGCTCGTCGTGCTCGTGCTCGATGCCGCGCCGCCCGTGCCCGTGCTCATCGTTGCCGTGCCGGACGCTCCAGCGACAGCCGTCGTAACGGTGCCAGAGAGTGCGCCACCCGTGCCGGACGAGAGCCCGACCGTACCGGACGCGCCTGCAGTGCTGGTAGTGACGTCTGCACTGCTCGCGCCGCCCGTGCCAGACGCGACAGCGACAGCGCCGGAAGCACCGCCGACGTTGGTGCCCGTCGTGGCAGTGTTCGCACCGCCCGCACCGGTCGTGATATTCGCTGCACCGCCTGCACCGCCAGTTGCCGTGCCAGAGACAGCACCAGAGACAGCGCCACCTGCGCCGGTTGTGACGCTCGATGCGCCACCAGCGCCGCCCGTTCCGGTGACGGTCGCGATGTTGGATGCACCACCCGCACCGGTCGTAACGGCATCTGCGCCACCTGCGCCGCCAGTAGAGGCCGTGATAGCCGCACTCGCGGTGCCACCGGCGCCCATTGTAGCAGCACTGCCGCCACCGATGCCGCCCGTGCCGGTCGTGGCGATGGTTGTCTGACCACCCAGGCCGCCCGAGACAGTGATCGCGTTTGCCTGTGCGGTACCCGGGCTCGTCGCAACGCTCGCAGGAGTTGAAGCCGCAGCAACGCTCCCTGCACTGATCGGAAGCCCAGTGGACAGGTACTTAGTGCCATCCGAATAGATGGCCGTCATGTCGCCGATCGAGGTCAGCGTGACAGAGCTCGCAGTAGCGCTACCCTGATACGCGAAATTGCTCGTGCTGCTGATGACGATCGTCTGCGCGGCGATCACCTGGAAGAAGATGGTCTTGCCCTTCACTCGTCCTGGAGACGGAAGCGTAGCAGTAATGGACCCACCTGCTCCTCGGTTGGTCCAGATACGGTTGAAGTCCCGCGGGTTGAAGGTCTTGCTTGCCGTGAAGTCGTGGGACGGGATACCACTGCCTCCCAGCGACCTATTTCTACGAACTGCAGACCCACCTGTGTCATTATCGGCCATTGTCATCCCTCCTGGTTAGGAGCCGACTCCTGATGGACCGGCTCAGAACACGAGAGCACGAGGCTTCTCGCGCGTCCCTTTTTCGGACTGTTCTACCCATTCGTCCACTTGGTCGTTGACCCACTTGTTAAGTTTCGCATCGAGTGTGGCCGGGGTATCCTCCTCTTTCCGAGCTGGTTGTCGAGGAATAGCCCCATTAAGAAGGACATGACAGGCCATGCCAACAGTAACCAGGCGGTCAGAGAAGCCGCCAGAGCGATGGTCAACACGAGAGCCATAGCTCATCTCCTTGATGACGGCGCTGAGGAGTTCCCTGCGAAGGTCCCAGACCTCACCGTCACTCATCATGGCTTCGCCGGCGTTGGGGTACAACGCGAGATTGCCGTCAGCCACGCACCTGTAGAGAATCCGTGTCATCTGCGCGACACTACCGCCAGTGATCGGCCACTCGTGAACGATCCCTGGGTATCTCTGGATGAAGCTTTTGGCCTGCCAGGGGTCTGCGTAGATCACGGACTTGTACCGCTGGCGGTGCTCAAACGCCAGCTTCTCCGCCTGATCCAACTGGACCGGCTCATCTCGCGTACCAGCCAGAACATCCATTGCCAGGAGGTGGATCTTCGGTGGATCCTTGACGACCTTGCCGTCGACCTCACGTCGCTCGCGGGGCAGCATCTGCAGCGTGCTGATGCACGTCGCGTCCTTGACGAGGCCGAAGTCGAGGGTGGTCACCGTTGGCCCCTTGATCGTGGCGCGCTCCTTAACAGGCCCTTTCAGAGTAGTGACGGCATCGATCTGCTCTTCAGTCAGGAAGGATTCATCACCGGAGCTGTCCTGGTTCTCAATGAGACGGCGATAGGTTGACGGGATGAGCGTTGCCTTCCACTCGTCCAGCGCGTGTTTCTGCCAGCCCGCCAGGAACTTGGGCGGGTTGTAGTAGAACCACTCAGCGTGCCCAGCTGTGTCCTTGCGGAGCGTCCCCTCGTCCCGCACCCACTTGCGGAACTTGCTGACCCAGTCCGCGCCGGGTGTGCCGAGGGTGAGAGCATTGCTCTCCATCCACACTCGGATGTCGGGCTTCTTCCTGCATGCCGTCCAGAGAACCTCCCAGAACTCGTAGTTCTCCCAAGCGTGGAAGTCGTTGACGATGATCAGGTCGAAGTTGAGCCCGTAGGCCGACTGCACGTCACTACTGATCGTCTCGATGTAACTCCCCGTTTCCTTGGAGAACACGACATGCTTCTCAACCTCGATCTCCCGGAAGAGTTCAGGATGGAGCGCCTTATGTTTCTTGGCGCTGTCGCGGAACAGCTTCGCGTTGTCCCTGTCGACGCCGACCGCGTAGCCCCTGCTGGCCGTAGTTGTCTGCAGCCAGAGCATGGACCACCAGGAGTAGCGGTCCGTCTTGTCGTGGCCGCGGGCAAGCTGGAGATACACTCGCGGGAACTCAGCAATGCCCTTGTCAATCTCGGCCTGCCATGGCTCCTGAATTTGAGCGTAGGGGACCTGATTGTCCAGCACGCGGTTCTCGCGTGTGAACTTCGCCCAGTCAATGTGTTTAGGCAGACCGATCACTTGGCGTTCTTTTCCTCAAGCGCGTCCAGTTCAGCCTTCTCACCCTTCACGCGGACGCGCACGCACGTCTTATCCGCGGACTTGGCGCAGTCCTCGGCCACCTCGAAATCGAGGCCATTGGTGTCGGGCCGTCGCGCAGTCGCCATGGATCGGCCATCTCCAATCCAGCCGACAGTGAGTTCTCGTACCTCCATGCCTCTACCCTCCAGTACAGTTCGTGGAGAAAGCATCCACATTGCTGGTATTACCGTACATGCCAGCCCGGAGTCCTGTGAGTACGGCGTCGGTGGCGCTGATTTTCTCAACGCCATCTATGAGCACCTTGATCGTGTCACCTTCGGCTGTGATTTTGACTACCGAGCCAGCCTGTGTTGCTGTACCTATGGAGTTGAAGCCACCATTGTAACGGTAGAGCGTGATCGCAGATCCGTCCTTGAAGGCAAAGTAGCAGTAGTCGTTCTCAAGGTGGCTTCCCGCACGACACGCAGGACCGGCACCACCACTGTTAAGTGTGCACTGCGCCCACTGAGTCTGTCCAGTCGCAAGTCGGTTTACTGACGCGATTGCGCCGGCTTGACCAGATACTAATGCATTGCTTGCAATCGCCCAATAACGATCTTCAAGCCAATCTGCCCCAGGATCTCCGTTGGCCCGATTGAAATCGTCACTGAACGTGGCCTCTGCCGCCGAGGGGATACCAGGGTGGCTCGGGTGGCTCGGGTGGCTCGGGTGTGACTTGCCCACGGACTAGTCCCACTCGTCCAGGACGGAGTAGGAGGGCGTTCCGCTGGCGGCGATCACCTGAATAAGGTTGACGCTACGGAGTTCGATGCTCTCGCCAGCGCCGACCTTGAAGCCTACGGTCGCAGAGACGGTGGCCTCGCCAACGTACTGGACGATGCTGGCGTCGTTGTTCTTGAACACGACACGGCGCCGAGTGGCCCGTGCCGCAACGAGCGTGCCGGCGCTGCCGCTGCTCGTGGTCGTGGCTGCCAGGGAGTTCGATGGACCTCTCTGGCTTCCAACATCCACTCGGTTCGTCGTGCCCGGCGTCGTCTGATCGATGCCGACCTTGCCAAGCAACGCCGTTCCAGCAGGTAGAGCAGCACCGATGTCCACGCGGTTCGTCGTGCCCGGCGTCGTCTGGTCGACGCCGACCTTGCCAAGCAACGCCGTTCCAGCAGGTAGAGCAGCACCGATGTCCACGCGGTTCGTCGTGCCCGGCGTCGTCTGGTCGACGCCGACCTTGCCGATCAGCGCTGACCCGGCCACCAGCCCAACGGTCATCGCGCCGGCGCCTTGTGCTGGTCCGAAGCTCATACGTGCCTACAGGTGCATTCGTCCATATAGTGCCAGCTCCTGCCAACGGTCGTGAGGAAGGAGTAGTTCACACTCCGTTCCTCATAACAGGTTGCCCCCGGGTAGAAAATGTGCAGGCCGATCTGGCCTTCAACGTTCTCAACCCGGTTGATCACGCCGGCCTTGCACTTGTCGCCACGCAGCTCGACGAAATGCACCATCTGGCCTGGGATCAACTTCTTCTGGTTGCACGGCTTCTTCTCAACCACCAAGGACATCACCGCCTCCTACCTGAAATTTCGCTGCTATACGCTTGAAACTCCTTGACCCGCCCTCAGGGGCGGACATGCTCCTGTACTCCATCAACAGCTTGAGGGCTGCCAGGCGGTCCAATGGCCGCTGTGCCGTCTCGGCTTCGACGGAGATTCTTGCCACGATTTCAGTTGGGGTCCAACATGAAACCATGCCACTCTTGATCGCCCGCTGAATATCCTCACTCTCGAGGAGTTCTTGTGCCTTCTTGGGGTGGAGCCCTACGAAGGCAGCGATCCTGCCAATCGAAGCGGGGCCGTAGGCCTGATAGGCAATGAGTAGTCGCCGCTTGACGGCTTCCATCGCGTCAACTGGGAGGACGACCTCAGTAGGGTGCGTCTCCTCAACGATGATCTCAGCTGACGGAGCATACTTTGCAGGAAGTGCAAACGAGGAGACCGCAGTCGGTCCTCTGGGGAAAGACTCGCCGGAGATTTCGTTGGCATTTCGCATGACGCCATAGTATACTATGCGGAACAGCGGTTGTCAAGTTGTATTTATTTTCAAGTCTTTCCTTAAAGACGGTTGTACTTCTCCGGGTTGGCTCTCAACTGAGGAGTGTCTACAAAGATTGAGACTCTCAAAGTCAAAACGTATCTACCACGCGTAGGATTTTACCTCATGAAACGTATCTACCACGCGTAGGATTTTACCTCCCTTGGCGTCGTCGCGGGGCTAAGGCGTTTCAGGGGGTCGGCTACCCAGAGTACCTTAGTCCTACCGCCGGCCGGCTCGTAGCTCGCCCGAGGTAGCGCGTCGGCGCGCGGTATACCACGAAGGATACCGTACCGCGCCTTAGTCAGTTGGTAGGGGAGGCGGCGGGCCTAAGGCGTTAGTAGGGGGAGAGGTTAGTATTCCAAAAAGAGTTTATTAACCCTTCCACTATGGAAGGAAGCGAATACCCTACGTCGCCGTAAGTCGAGGCGGGCTACCACTTCTTTTCGGCTTCTGGTCGGCGCGAGGTTCGCTTTACTACTCCCGTCGGTCGAAGGAGCCGACTACCATGCCGCGACTCATGAAGCTCCCCCGCCTCCCCCTGACGTGGGGGACGCACCACCGCCTCGGGGCCGCCCCGGAAATTCGGGGCGACGCCTGGGCACCGCAGAAGGCGCGGCTCCCGATGTATAACCCCCACGTGCGTGGGGGTTACTATGCGCATCCGTCATCTCCGAAGGGACGCTTCGCGAGCGTGTAGGACGCGCCCGACGGCCCGCGAGGGCCTTAGGGCATTGAGAGGCGAGGCATTCTCGCCCGGTTTTAGGAGGGACTACGATGCGTATCCTCGCGATCACCGATGTTTTCGCCCGCTTTCCGTACCCCGGGCTTCTGATGACTGCCCGAATCACCCCGGTGCTCCATTACTGGTACGGTACCGAGGCTGGTTTACAGCGTTTCTTCTTTCCGCCGAAGTGAGGAGGGGGGGAGCGCGCCTTTCAGGAAAGGGGGCTAGCTCCCAGTAGGCTATTCTAAAAACTCAAAAATGAAAAAAAAAAAAAAAAAAAAAAAAAAAAAAAAAATATTGACATAATGTAGTTGAAAATTCGCCAAGTCCGGAGCCACACCCTATGCCCAAAGGGGAGCTCCACCCTACGCCCTCCGGGGCTTAGGGCATTGAGAGGCAGGTCGGAAACCTTCCATTTCGGTTTTACATTCCTCGCGAAATGAAAGGTCTGACCCGGAGCCTAAAGCCCTAAACCCTTACGGTCTAAGGGTGAATGATTCGGCCCGAAAGATGCTTTACTACTCCCGTCGCTTAGGAGGCGACTACGATGGCGATGCGACCGAAGCAGCCTAAGCCGGGCGATACCCTTAAGGTTACGATGAACGGCTCGACGTTCATCCGGCTCCAGAGGTACGCGAAAGGCTTCGACCTTTTAGACGAAGCCATCGTAAGGCTCCTGAACGAGGTAGACGCGAAAAGATCAAAGTAGAAGTCTCTAACGGCCTGAAAGGGCCTTAGGGCATTGAGAGACCGGACATCCCGGCTCCGCCATAACCCTCCTGATAGGGAGAAGTAAAATGAGCTACACCGGCTACACCGTGCGTACCATTTCCGTGAAGATGGACGATGACGTTCTCGCCACGATTCGCCTCGCCGATGAGGACTCCGCGCGCCGATGGCTCGCGCACTTCCGGGGAGAGGCGACGGCGAGCCCGGAGCGGAAGAACAAGCACGGTATCATCACGCTCCAGAGCATCACCACGCCGGGCTGTAAGAACGACGAAGAACGGCTCGCGTTTCTCGCCGACCACGGAGTGAACACGACTTCCCTGGAGGACATCTCATTCCAGGAAGGCACCGAGCGCTTCGACACCATCGATGTCTACTTCGCTAACCGGCGCGGGAAGCGCATCCAGGCGATGACCGATCGCTTCGCGAAGGGCACGGCGACGCCCGAGGAAGTGATGAAGATGCAGGCGACCATCGCCAGCATGACCCAGGAGGAGCGCAGCCAATTCCTCCGCTACATGGCCGGAGGGAAGTAAGACAGGGCGGCGCCCTGACCCCTCACGGGGAATAGCGCCGGCCGGGCGCCACAACCTAAGCTACCCCACGTAGGGTAGATAGGGGGTGGTTAGCCCGGCCTTAGGGCATTGGGAGGATAGACATGAAATACCTGAGAATCTGCCAAGCCTGTGAGGCGTGGTTTCCCTCAGAAAAGAACGAGGAAAAGTACATCAAGCCCATCCCATGCCCGAAATGCGGAGCTAAGAAAGGGATGAACCTGATGTTGGCTGAGCTCGTGTCGGACTGTGAATGGCTGACACGAGAAAAGAACCGTTCCATCTCGTGCTCCTGGCACCAGCAGAGAGGATCGGCTCAAGGCTGATCCCAGACTGAAGATCTGGAAGGTCCAGAGAGTGGTTGTGCAGACGACCATCTCAGAAGGCTACTCAGAACAGGGTGCGATAGACGACGCGATGCTGCAAGGCAAGTGGGATGATGATCTGTTTGACGTCAGAGCCGAAGAGACAACGAGATGTTAGGGAAAGATTCTTTTCGTCCCTGACTTGACAACCCCCAGGGAGGCGGGTATACTTAGGTGTTCGTCGGGATCGGCCCGGCGACCTTACGTTACCCTAACATCGAGAAGAAAAAGGTTGATAGAATGACAGCGCTGGCAGAACAGAAGGTTGAAGGCGTGACTATCCGGCCAACCAACCTGATCGAGATCAGGGTGAGCCAGATCAAGAAGAACTCCAAGGATCTCACTCTGCGTGATGTGGTCCTGACCGAGAAGGCGTTCGAGCTTCTGAAGCAGAGCATCGGCACCCCCAAGATCCGTGAGGTGAATCTGCCTGACGGCGGCGTCCGGCGCGAGCAGGTCAGCCCGCACGGGATGCTCAACCCGGTGTGCGTCCGGCCCCTGGCTGTCCCTGGGGAGTACGCACTGGTCGATGGTGGGCACCGGGTCGCTGCATGGCACGAGCTGTTCGGCGATTCCCTGCCGATCCCGGCCTTTGTCGTTGACCTGAACGATATCCAGACGATGGAAGCTCAGATCGAAGGCAACTTCCACGTCAAGAAGACGAAGCCTGCTGAGTACGTTCGTCAGATCAAGAAGCTCCTGGGCGCCTACCCCCTCAGGTCCATCGAGGAGCAGGCTGAGCGGCTGCACATGGAGCCGGCAACGCTCAAGCAGTGGTTCGGGCTGCTCAAGCTGACGGGGACCGAGTACATCACGCGCAAGGACTCTGACGGCAACGACGTGCAGCGCAGTCGCATCCAGGAGGCGGTGGATAGCAACGAGCTGCCGCTCTCCGCTGCCTTCGTGATCAGCGGATGCCACGACGCTGACGCGGACCACAAGGATTTCTGGGCGGCCAAGCAGACGGAGTTCTTCCACGAGGCTCTGGCCCGCAAGGACACCCCGCAGGGCGTGATGAAGTTCTGCATGGAAACCCTCGCAGCCATCAAGGAGATCAAGAAGAAGTTCCGTGAGGGCAAGGACCCCAACAGCGTTCAGATCGAAACGCCCCCGGTCATCCGCAAGATGGGTGAGCTGAAGGTTGAGCTCAGCCGTCAGGGCGAGACGGTGCTTGCCAATACGGCTGACGAGACGCTCCAGAAGAGCATCGGAGAGCTGGCCAAGGCGTACTCCAAGGAGCTGACGGCCGTCCGCCAGGAAGGCTACCTGGCAGGTGTGCAGTACTGCCTCCAGATCGACGCGGAGACGATTGCTGAGCGTCGTCGTCAGAAGGAGGAGGCCATCGCTGCGCGCAAGGAGGCGCAGGAGGACAAGAAGGCTGGCACGAAGGTCGCCAGCATCGCCCGCAGCGCCGGGATGTTCGGCCGGAAGCTGTCGTAGACAACAAGACGGGAGCCAGGACAGCCCCCTGGCTCTTACCTCACAACTGAAAGGAATCAACTATCATGTCGATGAAGCGTGGTGACTACGCCAAGGCGCACGGCAAGCAGGTCGCGCGTTCTACCCGTGAGCCGTTCAAGAAGTTCGCAACTGGCTTTACGCCGGGCACCAAGCGGACTGGCGCAGGGACATCCTGTAAGCCGAA
>ERZ1292632.748-Hain-H43-01um-R2-748-length-35625-cov-8_pt1 | contig 35625 bp, 31 predicted proteins | sample MGYA00564407_ERZ1292632 | MGnify/ENA primary metagenome ERZ1292632 (study PRJEB36523, sample SAMEA6512637) | groundwater metagenome | collected 2019-01-08 | study: AquaDiva: Metagenomics assemblies of 32 groundwater samples | reverse complement strand
CACTCACTCTGGCACATTGCGATGCCGTTGGGAGCCGTCCACCCCAACAAGGCGGGTTATCTGAACTTCATCGCGACGCCCGTCGACGGATGGTCGGTGGACCTCGCCGGCCGCTATGAAGATTATACCGATTTCGGCGATACACTGATCGGCAAGATCACGACTCGTTACGATTTCAGCGACGCCTTCGCAATCCGCGGCACGGCGAGCACAGGCTTCCGCGCGCCCACGCTCGCCGAGCAGAAATATTCGACGATCAATGTCGGCCCCACCAGCGCCGTGGCGCAGCTCCCCGCAGGCACGCCAGCGGCCGCGCTGCTGGGCTTCGGCAATCTGAAGCCTGAAAAATCGAAGAATTTCTCCGCCGGCATCGTCCTGCGGCCCGCGCCCAAGCTGGCGATCACGGTCGACGGCTATCTCATCAAGATCAAGGATCGCATCACCGGAACCGCAGCCCGAAACGCTGTGCTGAACGGTGTTGTGCAGCCAGGCGCCGCCGATATCATCAATGCGCTCAACGCGGCAGGCATCGTGCTCGACAGTGCGCTGTTCACTGCCGGCACCATCGGTGTGTCGAGCTTCACCAATGGCATCGACACGCGCACATGGGGCATCGACTTTTCCGCGAGTTATCCGGTCGCGCTCGATTTCGGGCAGTTGAATCTGTCGCTGACGGCCAATTACAACAAGACGAAGATCACCAACAATAAGGTGGGCTATCCGATCTTCAACGCGGCGTCGGAGAGCAATATCGAGCGCTCCAATCCAGATTACAAAATCGTCGCCAACGCCCTGTTCACGTCTGGCCGGTTTACGCTCAACCTGCGCGAGACATTCTACGGCAAAACGAGCGTGCTGGTGCGTCCCGCTTTCACATCCAGTTCGGGCGGCCAGATCGTCATCCCCGATGGCGGCTTCCTTATCAATGATGGTGCGGGCGGAGCGAACCAGCTCTATTTCAACGGCGTCGTGAAGCCGGCAGCGATCACCGACCTGGAGGTCGGCTATGACTTCACCGACGCGGTGACCTTCTCGATCGGTGCGAACAATCTGTTCGACAAGATTCCGGAAATCCCGAAGAAGCTCGTCGGCGTTACCGTGCCGACCGGTGTGTCGCCCTATATCAATGGCGCGGGCGCATATAATTCGCCCTATGGTCATGGCCCGTACAGCACCTCTGGCGGTTATTATTACGCCCGTATCGATTTCAAATTCTGAACCAGGTCGCGAAGGAAGGGCCGGCCTGCGGTGGCCGGCCCTTTTTCGTTGGGGTAACATCGTGTGCTTGCACGTCCCCAGAGGAGTCTTGTCCATGAAGTCCAGTCTTGCTGCCCTTGCCCTACTAAGCGCCGCCCCTGCCCTCGCCCAGCCCGCGCCGGCGCCGCAAGCCATGCCGGCCAAGCTGCCCTTCTCGCCTGCGGTGCGGGTCGGCGACATCCTCTACATGTCGGGTCAGATCGGGCAGGTTCCAGCAGGGATGGATCGTCATGGCGCGGGCTTCGACGCGGCGACCAGGAATGCGATGGACTCGATCGGCAAGATATTGACGCAGCATGGGCTTGGTTTCGGCAACGTCGTCAAATGCACGGTGATGCTGGACGACATGGCCGACTGGCCGCGCTTCAACGCCGCCTATGTGCCCTATTTCGAGGGCAAGCGGCTACCCGCGCGCAGCGCGTTCGGGACGGACGGGCTGGCGCTCGGCGCGCCGGTCGAGGTGGAGTGCATCGCCGCGTTCAATTGACTCTACAGCGCAATTGCCTCGCGCGCGATCAGCACCGGAGCGCCATCGCGAACCGGATAGGCCAGGCCCGCCGCCTCGGACACGAGCGCCTGGCGCGCTGCATCCCAGCGCAGCGGGGCGCGGGTGAGCGGGCAGACGAGCTTCGCGAACAGCCAGGGATCGATGGGCGAAGCGTCGCTCATTGCAGGGTCGCGCCGCCGTCACGCTCTATGCGGCCGACGATCTGCATCAACTGGATGATCCGCTCGGACCGCTCGGACAGCGTATCGGCCTCCAGCAAGGTCTGCTTGGCCGCGGGATCGAAGGGCGCGATCTGGGCGATGCCGTTCACCAGCGCCGTGTCGTCCAGCCGGGACACGGCCGTCCAGTCGACGACATAGCCAAGCGAGTCGGCGAAGCGCCGCGATTCCTGCTCCAGCGCGGCGCGCTCAACCGCAGCCAGCGACTCATCCTCCTGTGGCGCCTGTTCGACATCCGCCTCGATCTGGCGGAATTGCGTGGCGACGGGCAGTTCGCGCACCACACGGAAACGCGCCAGCCCAGTCAGAATGATGTTGAAGCGGCCATCGTCCAGCGCTTCGATATGGCTGACATGGCCGAGGCACCCCATGTCGAAAAGCGGCGGCACCGGCCCGCCGCCGCGCGGCTGAATCATGCCGATCCGCCGGTCGCGCGCCATCGCGTCATGGATCAGCGCCCGATAGCGCGGCTCGAAAATGTGCAGCGGCAATTCCATGCCCGGCAGCAGCAGCGCGCCGGACAGGGGAAAGATCGAGACGCGCGCGAGCGGCATGGGCGTTACGAAAACAGGATTTGCGACAATTTGCGCCGCTGTGCCGCGACCCAGGGATCTTCCAGCCCGACGGCTTCGAAAATCTTGAGCAGTTGCGCCTTGGCTGCGCCGTCGTTCCAGGCACGGTCGCGGCGGACGATCTCCAGCAGCGCCGCCGCCGCGCCGTCGCGGTCGCCATTCGCCATCAACCCGCCCGCCAGTTCAAAGCGCGCGTCATGATCGTCCGGATTGGCGGCGACTCGCTTCTCCACGCCGGACAGATCGGCGACGGGCTTTACGTCACGAGCAAGGGCGATGGCGGCACGCGCCTGGTCGATGGCGGGATGACGGGCAGCCTCTTCAGGGAGAGCAGCGAGCACCGCCTCAGCGTCATCCAACTCGCCCAAGGCGACAAGCGCGCGCGCCTGACCAGCCGCAACCTCCGCATTGTCCGGGTCCATCTCCGCAATCTGGGTGAAGACGGATAAAGCGCGCTCCGCCTCCCCCCCGGCCAGAAGCTCCTCACCCATGGCGATGAGCGGCGCGATTTCCTGCGCCAGCGCCTTTTCGTCGGACTGGATCGGCAACTGCGCGAGTATCTGGTCGAGATACTGGCGGAGCTGGCCTTCGGTGCGCGCCTGGCTCAGGTCCGCGACCGGCTGGCCTTGGAACACAGCATAGACGGTAGGGATCGACTGGACGCGGAACTGGCTGGCAATGAAGCCATTTTCGTCGACATTGACCTTTACCAGCTTGACGCCCTTGGCCGCGTATTCCGCGCACACCTTCTCGATCACGGGGGTGAGCTGCTTGCACGGGCCACACCATTCGGCCCAGAAATCGACGATCACCAACTGGGTGCGCGAAGGCTCCACAACGTCCCGGCGAAATTCCTCGACCGCCGCCTTTTCGGTGTCGCTCAATCCCAGGGTCGCCACGCTCATATCTCCTGCTGCCGATACGGGTTGCCCCGCCCATAGACCGCAATATGGGGCGCGTCACCCTCTGGCTGCAAGAGACGCATCCTAGAAGGTATAGCCGACCCCCAGCGCGCCAATCCACTGGTTGCGGGAGCCCGCGATCGAAACGATCGGCGAGTCCGCATAGCGGCCGAGCAGTCGCGAATAGCCGACGACGCCAAACAAGGCCCAACCGCGCCTGATGTCGCCGGAGAGCGAATAGCCGCCGGCGAGGCTAGCGGTCACACGCCGGAAGCCCGCCTTATCGCCGGCGCGGTCGTAGACGGGCAAGCCGCTGGCCGCCGCTCCGGCAGGATCAATGTCGAAATAATAGCGGCCGAACCTCTTGCCCACATAGTCCGCCGACAGGCCGAGCCCGACGAAACTCTTGGTCGAAAGCGGCGTGAAATATTCGATCTGCGGCGTGACGATGATGCTTTCATGCGCGCCCGCCACATCCTTCGTCACCGCGACGCGAGCGGAGAGATTGTCATAGGCGCTAGTGACGACGCCGGTCTTGCCGAAGCCGGCAAAACCGCCGACCTCGATCGCGAAGTCGCGCTTGCCCAGGGCTTCGACCTGCGGATCGTTGATCGCCTTGCGACTGGAGCGGTCAAAGCGGGCGCCGACGACAGGGCCGAGTTCCAGGTCCCATCCCTCCCCATCCGTATCGGTCAGCATATCGACATACAGCGCCGGCCCGCGTGTCCAGAAGCTGCGATCCTTCACCTTGCCCCGCAGCTGGGGCAAAGGGAGCACCCGATGCTCATCCGACCCCTCGTATGTCGGCACGACAGCGGCGCCAAGGCCGATGGTCAGGCTGCTATGGTCCTCCTGCTGCGCCAAGGCGGGCGCGGCGAAGGGCATGGACGCGACGATCGTCGCGCCCAGGAGAAGGCGAAGGCTGTGCATGGACGACCCTGACTGAAAGATGATGCGGGTCGATAATGTTTCGAGGGGGTTACGGTTCCGCCCTTCGTCTCAAAGGAAATATTTGAGGCGGATATCCTGTTCGACCGGCGCGCCCGCGACCGGGAAGCTCGCGGCGCGGAAGCTGGGCGCGCCGAAGCGCAAAGCAGGGTTGCGCGAGAAGCCGACACCCTCGCGCGGGATGCCGGCAAAGGTATCGAGCCGGCCATTGCCATTTTCGTCATGGATGATCGCGATGGCATAGCTTCCCGGCGCGAGCATCCCCAGCGGCGTCTCGCCGCCACGGGGAGCGACGGCGAAGTGGCGCTTGTCCGGGTCGTCGCGACAATCGGGAAAATGGTCGGGCAGACGGGTGAGGCAGACCAGCACCTTGCCCCTTGTCGAACGCAGCCCGGTGAGATCGATGCTGACCGGCTGCGCCAGATCGGGCGGCGCGGCCCCGCCCAGCGCGATCGCTGCCGCCGCCGCCGCCAATAACCTGCCCTTCATGCCCTGCCCTTCGTAAAGTCACCCAGACCCCGGTCGGTCCCGCACAGCCGATCCCAGAAACGGAAATAGAGACCGTAATTGCACCGATACTGGTCATGATGCCGCTGATGATGAGTCGCTGTGATAAGCCAGCCACCGATCGGCCCGCGCACCATCCAGCGCGGGAACATCTCCCACCCCATATGGTTGCTGACGCCCATGACCGTCATGATCGTAAGCACGAGACCGAGCGCGCCGACATGGATCGGGATCAGGAAGACAAGGGCGGGGATTATAATCGCTCCGGTGAGCGCTTCCCACGGATGGAAACTCATCGCTGCCCAGGCCGTCGGCGGGCGGCTGGCATGATGCACCGCGTGAGCGATGCGGAACAGGCGCGGCTGGTGCATCCAGCGATGGGTCCAGTAGAACCATGTGTCATGCGCGGCGAGATAGAGCAGCACGGATAGCGGGATATACCAGAGCGGCCATGTGTGGATATCGTCGTAGATGCGGGTCCAGCCATGCGTCTGCCAGCCCCAGGCCACGATCCCAGCCGGCACGCCATAAATGATGGCGGACAGCAGCGACCAGGCGATCTCCCGCCGCATTTGCGCGTCGAGCCCCTGGTACAGACCGGGCTGGCGCAATCGCGTCGCCAGTGCGAAGCCCGCGCTCGCCAGCAGGTAACGCACCGCCACGATCAGGCTCATGGCTAAGGCGGACAGGACAATCGCGGCGACCATGGCCGCCCTATACAAGGCTTGTCGCGCGGGCGGAAGCGATCGTGACATTTTGATAGAAAACAGAAAAAGAGAAGGGCCACCCATAGCGGGCAGCCCCTCCTTTGTTAGCATGTGGATCGCGTGGGTCAGACCACGACGAAATCCGCCGCCGTCATGGCCAACCCGGTGGACAGGGTGGCGAACTGGATCGCCGCGCCGGCGCCGTTGCCATCGGCGTCAAACAGCAACGCGCCGGTCGCGCTGTTGTAGATGATGCGATCGCTCGCATCGTTCGCCGCAGCCCCGATGAAGAAGGCATTGGCGTTGAGCGCGCCGGCGGCAAGTCCGGTGAACACGGCATTTTCGAGGCGGATCGTGTCGTCCACCACCACGAAGTCGGTGATGCTATCAACATTGGCCGCACCCAGAGCGGTGGTGAACGCGAAAACGTCCGCTCCGGTGCTGCCAGTCAGCGTGTCCGACCCAGCCTTGCCATCCAGCACATCGTTACCCCCGAGCCCGTTGAGGATGTTGATTCCGCTATTGCCGGTAATCGACTGGGCCAAGCTGTTGCCGGTGCCATTGATGTTGGCCGAGCCATTAAGGATCAGCGCTTCAATCGCACGGCCGTTGAGGTTGTAGCTTGCCGAGGAATATACGACGTCGCCGGTGCCGCCGGTCGATGCTTCAACGACGTTGTCGGACGAGTTCTCGACATAATAAGTGTCGTTGCCGGTGCCGCCGTTGAGCACGTCGATACCCGCGTTGCCGTTGAGCACGTCGTCGCCATCGCCACCGTTGAGCGTGTCGTTGCCGTCTCCGCCGCGGATGGCATTGTTACCGACGTCGCCCGTCAGCGTGTCGGCATAAGCGGAACCATCGATATTCTCGACCCCGGCGAGCGTATCGCTACCGGCACCGCCTGTAGCCTGCGCGCTCGCAAGGGCCAGACTTACGGTGACACCGGCCGCCGCGCTGGCATAGCTGGCGGTATCGACACCTGCGCCACCGTCGAGCAGATCGTCGCCCGCGCCACCATCCAGGATGTCATCACCCAGTAGGCCATAGAGCAGGTCGTTGCCGGCATTGCCCCACAGACTGTTGTTCTCACCCGAGCCAGTCAGCGAATCCGCCCCCGCCGACCCGACGACATTCTCCACGCTGGAGAAGGAAATCGGGCCGGAACCGCCGGGCGTATAGGCAAAGGTGCCATCGGTCAGGTTGATGGTGGTCGTCGTAACGCCAATGGCAGATACGTCTAGCGTGTCGGAGCCGGCGCCGCCGAAGAAGGCCTCTCCATAGCTGCCGTTCCAGCCGTTGTAGAGGCGGAACGTATCGTCGCCTTCCTCGCCATAAGCGAGATCGCGGCCGCTGCCGCCATCGAACACGTCGTTGCCGGTGCCGCCGATCAGCAGATCGTCGCCATCGCCGCCAGAGATATTGTCGTTGCCGGCCTGGCCATAGACAGTCTCGTTACCGGCGCCTGCGTCGATCGTGTCGTTGCCCGCGCCGCCGTCGATGGCGTCGAGGCCATCGCCGCCGGTGATGGTGTCGTTGCCGTCGCCGCCGGTGATGCTGTCGTCGCCAGTGCCGGCGTTGATGACATCATTGCCCGTGCCGCCATCGACAGTGTCGTTGCCTGCACCGCTGGAAATTGTGTCATTTCCCGCGTCGCCGCTGATGATGTTGCTGCCAGAACCGGTCGTAATGTTATTCGACGCCGTACTGCCGATAACGGTTTCGCTGCCGCTGGCTGCGCCGTTGTAATAATGTTCGAAATTCACCCAGGTTTCGTTGAACGATCCACCATTGGTGTATGTGCCGGCGCCGAGGTCGAACGTCGCGCCACCGCCGAAACTGGTGCCGCCGCCATCGATCGTGTCGAATCCGCCGCCGCCGTCATGGTAGCGGACGTCCGAAAGCGCCGGTACCGGCGGAGCCCAGTAGATCCGGTCGTTGCCCAAATCACCATAAACCGAATCGCTGCCGCCGCCGCCGATCAGCGTATCGTCGCCCGATCCGCCACGGATCGTGTCGTTGCCCAGGCCGCCATCGATATAGTCGTTACCGTTGTTGCCGTTCAGCACATTGTTGGCCTGGTTGCCAATGATGCTGTCATTGCCCGTGCCGCCATTGGCGTTTTCGATCAGCGACGCGGTGTTGCCCTGATAGAGCAGCGCGTTGAAGATGTTGCCGCGGGCATAGACGTTGCTGCCATTGTTGCCGAGATAGGCGAGTTGAGTCTGGCTGAACACCGAATGGCCGCCGGGGTTCAGGTCAAGCGACAGGTTGGTCGTATAATTGGACAGGTCATAGGTATCGACGCCGCCGCCGTCCCACAGCGTTGCAAAGATGCGGTTGCCGCCCGGATCGATGGCGACCGCGCCGTTGATGTAGGTTTCGCCGCTGGTCGGGTTCCAGCTATAGGTGGTGTTGCCCGAATTGACCGAATAGTCAGCGCCATACATCGCCTGAAGCGCTGCGATATCGAGCATCATATAGGTCTGAGGGGCGCCCCATTGCTCGTAGGAATAGCCGGTCAGCGGCGCACCCACATAGCTGCGGTAGGTCATGACCGTGAATTCGATCGAGTCCCAGGCGGTAGGAAGAGCGCCGAAGCCGCCGGTTTCCTGACCATGTTTGAGGCCCAGCGAGTGGCCCAGTTCGTGGAACATGGTGTGCCAGGCGTAGTTGCCGGCGGTAGGCGTCTTGAGGGAATAAATCGTGTTGTCATAGGCCGCGCCGAAGAAGGTGTCGCCGCCATAGATGCTGTTGTTGGGATAATAAGCGTAAGCCGTGCCTGGATCGCTGGAGTTCGCCCCGCGAATGGTCGCCGTGGATGAACCTGCCCCATTATAAGTGATGCTGAGGTTGGTGAAAGATTCAACCGCGAAGGCGGTCGACGCGGTCGACTGCGTGTAGGCGGTCGAGTTTAGCGCTGTATGGAAAGCAACCATCTGCTCCAGAGTGAACTGGGAAAATCCCTCATTCTGCGCGCTGATGCCGTCACCGTCGCCATCGCTGAAATAGCCGCTTTGATAGTCGGCTGCTGAGTCGGTGTCAGAGTAGGTTATGGACCCGGACCATTTGACCCCGCTCAAGATGCCATCAATCTTCTGATCGCCGGTGGAACCTTGGGCGGTCGAGGTCGATCCGCTGCCATTTTCCTGCGGCTTGTTAAGATCATTGGCGCCGCCCGGCGCGGTGTCCGGCGGCAGCATCACATCCTGCGGATAGAGAAGCAGAACCTCCGACCGTACGGTGCTGTCCGCGATGGTCCAGGTGGGAGCGGCATCCGCGATGCCACTGGCGAGAGACGAAGAAAAATCGGAGGCCGACTTCGCTTTGATGGGGCCATTGCCTTCTACTTTGAACATACATCCTCCTAAAGGGACTAGAGGCTGACACGTTCACTGTGTCGGTTGGCGAACGTTCTTGTGGGGCGTTTACATGGCAGCAAATTTGAAAGCTGCCAAGAAAACTAATTTCAAACCAATTCAATACCTTGGTGAGGAAACCACGCTATTTCACTGAATTTACGCAGTATTTTTACTAATATATTATTTGTTAACTGCATTTTTCATTTATGGAGTATTTGGCGCGGCCACAGAATGGCCTCGGAGCGCGGCGGCTTTTCGTGCGGCCTCTCGGCCAAGCGGATGGTCGGGATGACGCTCGGCGAACAAGGCATATGCCTCCGCCGTGCCCGTCTTCTCCATGCCCGCAAATTCGGATCGGACCGCGACCTCTGCATCGCCCGGCGGCAGCATGATGCCCCCGGTGCCGGGCGGGGCTTTGGTTCCCGCTGGCAGGACGGGCAGGCGCGGGTCGGCTGTTCGCCGATTGTCGGCATACGCACAGCCGGCAGCGATGACACCGCACAGCATCGTCAGCGACGCGCGCCGGACCAGCATAGGATATATTGCAGCCACAGCCTCTTCCTCTCCGGTTCCGGCGGCATCTGGATCAGCAATAGCGATACAGCGCAGACGACGGAGCGTGCGGCCTTCGGCTTGTCGCTCGGCGGCTCCTCGCCGGCGAATGTTGCTGTAGCATGAACAGCCACGATAGACAAGCATTCCGTCGCCCCGCTCATCGACGCGGATAACCGCTTGACCCTAGGATGACGCTGCGGAAGAGCGACATTCTCCCTCGCGAGGAACGCCCGCTCCCATGTCCATCGCCTTTCTGAACGATGCCTTTCTTCCCCTGGAAGAGGCGCGCATCTCGCCGCTGGACCGGGGATTTCTGTTCGCCGATGGCATTTACGAGGTCGCGGCAGTCCTTGACGGCAAGCTCGTCGACAGCGCCAGCCATCTCGCGCGACTGGAGCGATCGACCGCTGCGATCGGCATCGCCCTGCCCTTGACCCTTGCCCGCATCGAGGATGTACAGAAGGAATTGGTCAAGCGAAACAATGTGTCCGAAGGCTTGGTCTATCTCCAGATCACGCGCGGCGCTGACAAAAGTCGCGACTTCCTGGCGCCCGCTCAGTTGACGCCCACCCTCTTCCTGTTCGTTCAGGACCGCCCCGTGATCGACGTGCCGGCGGCGCGCGCCGGCATCGCGGTCGCTACGGTCCCGGACCTGCGCTGGCAGCGGCGCGACATCAAAAGCGTCGGGCTGCTTGCGCAAGTGATGGCGAAGCAGGCGGCGCAGGAGGCGGGCGCTCAGGAAGCGTGGATGGTGGAAGATGGCTTCGTGACCGAGGGCGCGTCCTCCACCGCCTTCATCCTGACCGACGAAGGGATCATCACTCGCGCCTATGACCAGAGCGTGCTCGCGGGTTGCACCGGCACGGCGCTGATGGCGCTGGCGGCGGAGCGCGGTACGCAGATCGTTCGCCGCGCCTTCACAGTTGCCGAGGCGCAGGCGGCGCGGGAAGCCTTCATCACCAGCGCGTCGACCTTCTGCCAGGCGGTCGTGCGGATCGACGGCCAACCGGTCGGCGACGGCGTGCCGGGGCCGGTCGCGATGCGGCTTCGTGACCTCTACATCGATTTCGCCCGGCAAACCGCGGTCTGAAAACTAGGTCCGTTTCGGCGGCATTGTTACCGCAGTTTGACGTTCGCCCAAACGGCTCCGCTTTGGCGGGGACCAAGTCCGATGCCGCTCGGGATCGGAGCGAGAGCGGGTGCGACCGCGCTTATCGCGTCGGATTTCCCTCCAGATTGTATGTCATAGCGGACAAAGATGCCGCTGGACCGATCCGATGTTGCTCTATGTTATAGAACGAAGCTAGAACAGGAGTCGGACCATGATGGAAGATTTCCCCTATCCCGCTCCCATGGCGGCAAAGGTGATGGCGCTCGTCGATGAGCGTCCGGGCCTGTTGGTCATTGCCGATGCCACTGATGCTGCCGATCTTTCTCCGATCGCCGACGCGGCGGGGTTGCGCTTGTTGGGCGTAAGCGACGTAGAGGACGCGTCGGCGCGGCTCGACGCGCAGACCCAGTGCGATGCACTGCTGCTGTTCTGCCCGACCCCATGCAGCGCCCTGGAACGGCTGCTGGTCCAGATCGAGACGCAGGCGGTGCAGACCGGCATGGCGGTGGTGATCGTTGCGGGGTGGGACACGGTCGAACTCGCTTACGCCTGCCTGCGCAGTCCCCACAGCCAATTGCTGTGCGACCCCAATCGCACCGAGCTTGCCGCCGCGCTGATCGCCGCCGGCGCGCATGAGCCGCTGACGCGTCAGGTGCATGACATCAACGCCGAGAGCAACCGGCTGCAACAGTTGAGCGAAGAGGTCGGCCGGCTGGCGCGGACCATCGACGCCCTGACCCAGAGAGCGCGCGTGTCAGCGCCGCCCAGCTTCGATCTTGGACCGCGCATTTCCGATCGCCCGAGCGACTATATCGGCATGCCGGTGCTCGAGCCGCTTGCCCCGGCCCAGGCCAAGCCCCATGCCGACCTGCCCGACATAACCGGCGCCCAGGTGCGGGACATGTTGCGTGCGCGGCGGATGCGGGCCGACTTCCTGCCTGGCGACCTGTTCGCCGATCCGGCCTGGGACATGTTGCTCGACCTGCTGGCTGCGCGGCTGGAGCAGGAACGCGTGTCGGTATCAAGCCTGTGCATCGCCGCCGCCGTGCCGCCGACGACCGCGCTGCGCTGGATCCGCACGCTGACCGATCAGGGTCTGGTGAAGCGACAGGCCGACCCGCATGACGGCCGCCGCGTGTTCATCACCCTGGCGCAGGATACAGCCGACGCGCTGCTGCGGTGGTTCGGGGCGAGCCGGCGGCTACGGCACGGCTGAACCGCTTGACCGGCCCGCATTTTCGCCTAGAAGGCGCACACCCCCGAGAGGGCGATTAGCTCAGTTGGTAGAGCGTCTCGTTTACACCGAGAATGTCGGCGGTTCGAGCCCGTCATCGCCCACCAGTTTCGCCGAGAAGCGCGGTTTCTGGCCGTATCGCAGAGGTATACCGACGCGGAATGAATAGCACTTGGATTTCTCTACGCCTTTGATCCTAATTTTGAGGACATCGGGCGATGATAAAGATCCTCGGCATACCGATCTGCGACGGCGGGCCTGGAACGACAGCGGCGAAATCTAGTCTCCGGCGATGAAAATGGACAAGATCCGCCGCAACCGGCTTCGAACAAGTTCATGTAAGCGAAGCTCCAGATCATTGGTCCGCGTCACGATCCGCGTCACGCCGTGACGACGTCGCCCGGACCGCCATAGGCCAGCCAGCCTCCGTCGACCGGCAGAATGGCGCCGGTGATGTAGCGGCTCTGGTCGGACAGCAGGAAGCAGGCCGCCTGGGCGATGTCCTCGACCTCACCCAGCCGCCCCATCGGCGTGCGACGGCGCAGCCGGTCGAGATCGACCTTCCCCTCCGCCGCGAGCCGCACGATCATCGGCGTATTGATATAGGTCGGCGCCAGGGCGTTGACCCGCAAGGCTGCGCCACCCCATTCGCAGGCGAGGGTGCGGGTCAGCTGCGCGATCGCGGCTTTGGCCGGGCCATAGGCGTGTCGCCTCGGAATGCCGGCGATGCCGTTCACCGACGAAATCAGGACGATCGATCCCCCGCCTGCTGCCAGCATGTGGCGGGCGGCGGTGCGCGCGACCAGAAAGCTCCCGCGCAGATTGACGTCGACGATGCGTTGCCAATCCTCGATCGCGATCTCCGTCGCGGGCGACACGATATCGCTTATGCCGGCGCTGTTGAGGACTCCGTCGAGCCCGCCGAGCCGATCGACCGCGAAGGCGACCGCATCCTCGCACTGGGCCTCGTCGATCACGTCGAGCGGTTTCACAGAGACATGCGCGTGGCCGCCCCATGCTTCTGCCAGCAAATCTGCGTCGCGGTCGGTCGCAACCACCCTGGCCCCCGCCTGCACGAAGACATCCACCGCGCCCCGACCGATGCCGCTGGCAGCGCCTGTCACGAGGATGCGCTTGCCGCGCAGCAGCGGGAGAGCGGGGTCGGAAAAAGATGAGGCGGCTTGAGGCATGAGGCGTTCCTTCACAGGCTCTGCGTGTCTGCTGGATCAGCGAAGTCAGGAAAATAGGCGACCATCATCCGCCGGCTGTAGGCGACAAGATTGTCGCATGACGCCGCCGCATCGCGCACGGGGGAATCGAAAAATGGCGTCAGGGCGCTCGCCAGTTGCGCGAAGACGCTCGCATCCGCCCCACATGGGCGCTCGCCGAGAATATAGAGTCGGTCGCCCAGCAATTTGGCGAGCGATGCATAGCCATGCCGGGCCAGTTGGGCGATGTCGTCGGATGCATGTCGACCGATGCCCTGTCCGTCCAGATAGGACAGCACCGCCCGTCGCTGCTTCTGCCGGGCCTCGTCCTGTACCTCCTCAGGCAAGGCGTCGAAGAAGTGCGCTGGCCCCTTGGCGAAATTGGCATCGATCGCCCAGCGGCTGTAGACCATCGCCCAATAGAGCTGATCCTCCACCAACCGCTCGATCGCCCACGCCTTGGCGCGCGACCGATCGTCCCAGCCCGTGTCAAGATCAACCGCATATTTCGCTTCGAGATGGAAACGGATGAAGGTGGAGTCGGCCACGACCGCGCCATCGTCCTCGATGAAGGGCAGCTTACCCTTCGGTGCGCCGGTCGGCCGGTCGATCACGCAGCGATAGGGCAGCCGCATCATCTGCAACTGCACTTCGGTCTTCATCACGAACGGCCCCGGGCTCGGCAATCCGAAGGCTGGCGCAAAGGCATGGAGCGTTATCATGCCGCCGCTCCACCAGAGCGGCTCACCAGTGGACCATCGGCAGCCCCGCGACCGGGCTGGCGAAGAAGGGGATGCTGTCGCTCCGCAGGCCGCCGAGATAGACGATCGAGAGGTCGGGGCCGCCGAAGGTCACGCTGGCGAGCCAGGGACAGATCGTGCCGCCGCACGCGATCAGCGTGTCGAAAGACACCGGGTTGCCGGACGCGAAATCGCGCTCGAAGCGGGCCGTGGCGGCGGGATCGCCGTCGGCCAGCAGTTCGATCATGTCTCCCTGAGGCGTGATGGCGATGAGCCGGTCCGCGAAGATCATGGTCGCCCATAAATTGCCATAAGCATCGAAGCTGATGCCGTCGATCACGCCGGGGCCGAGATCGGCCGGGCCGTAAATCTCGCGGTCGGTCAGCGATCCGTCGGGCTGCACGCGCAGCCGGGTGACGCATTTGCCGGTCGTCTCCGCCACATAGAGCCACTCTTCGGCGGCGTCGAAGCGGATTTCGTTGGTGAAGCGGAAGCCGTCGGCCACGATGCGCGCGCCCTTCTCGTCGAGCAATAGGATCGCGCCGTCCGCCAAAGTGGCGTTGATCGCGTCGCTCCACGGATTGATGCGGGTCGAAACGGTTATCCAGATCCGGTCGCGACTGTCGCGCAGGACGAAGTTGACCTTGCCGAGCGGCCGGCCGTCGATGCTGTCGAGCATCACCCGGGTCTCGCCCGTCCGCGTCATCCGTTCGAGCCGGTCGGTGCCGAAATTGGCGATCAGCAGATCGCCGTTCGCGGCGAAGGCGAGGCCGTTGGGCAACGTTCCCGCCAGCAGGCTGTCGGCCGCCGCCGCGTTCAGATCGAAATGGGGATCGGGCGCCTGCGCGATCAGCGTCTGCTGTCCGTCGGGATCGATGCGCATCACCCCGCCACGCGCATCGGCGGACCACAGCGTCCCGTCGCGCTCCGCCAGGATACATTCGGGTCGCTGCAAATCCTTGCCGATGCGCCCGATCGCGGCAGGATCGACCTGAAACCCGCGCAGCGGGTTGGGGCCTGGCGATGTCCGCAACAGCGTCATGCCCGGTCCATCCTTGCGAAACGATCGGCGAGCCAGTCGCCGATGAAGTTCTGCACCGGCTCCATATTGTCGGCGCCGCAATGTTCGATCCCACCTTCCTCGGGGGTGAATATCTTCAGCTCCCGATCGGGGCTGTTCACCGCCTGGTCGTAGCTGCGATGGGCATATTTGAGCGGAATCTGGCGATCGTTCGAGCCATGCGTGACGAGGAAGGGCACGCGGATATGGTCGAGATGGCCGTCGAGATTGACCTTCTCCATGAGCGCCATGAAGCTGTCCATATCGGGCTGGCCCCAGACCCACATGACATGGGACCAATAATGGGGAACCGGCATGTCGCCTTCACGTTGCAACCGCGCCTTCTGGTGGCCGCCCCAGTCATGATTGCCGCCCCACACCGCGCCGATTGCGAAGCGCGGCTCGTAGGCGAGAGCGCGGGGCGCATAATAGCCGCCCATCGACCAGCCCATCATCCCGATCCGCGTGGGATCAACGTCGTCGCGCGTCTCGAGATAGTCGACCGCCGCGCTGGCCCAGCGCTCGGTATCGTAAACCGCATGGAGATCGTGAAGGCGCAGCGCCTCGCCCACGCCAGGCTGGTCGATCATCAGACAGGCGATGCCGCGTTTGGCGAAGCGATCGCGCAGGGTCAGCAGGATCATCTCCTTGGTGCTGTCGAGCCCGTTGCAGAAGATCATGCACGGCCGTGGGCCTTCGCCATGTCCGGGCACGAAGACCGCCGACAGGGTTGCGCCCTCATAGGGAAACTCGACCCGCCGCGCGCCGATGTCGCCGGTCGCGTAGAAGCGCTCCATCGTGCGCAGCATCGTCGCGTACATCGCCTTGCGCGGGCCATAATCGCGGCTCTGCATCCGCTCGGCGGTGATGTAATAGGCCGCCGCCCGGCCATATTTCTCCGCCGCGCTCAGCATGTGGCCGGCGGCCTCGTTCTTTTCAGCACCCGACCGGACCCGGTCCGCGAGTTCGCCCCAGGAGTCGAAAAAGGCTTCGGTGCCATTGTCCTCGCCCTGCTGGGCGACAGCGCGCACCTTGTCGTTCGCCGGATCGATCTCCCCCATCACGCCCCCCATGTTGAGCGCGATGTTGACCGACAGATTCCAGACATAATTGCCGGGAAAGGGCTCGTACATGATATGTCCTTTACGAAGCTGTGGCAGCGTCCTGCTCGGCTGCGAGTAGACGGGCATAGACGCGGCGCGCACGGGTCGATGCAGCGTCGGAAGCGAGCAGGACCGGCGATCGGTCGAACAGGTCGGCGTCGCCCAGGCGGCGCTGCTGCGCCTCGATCATCGGCTTGTCCTCGGTGGTGAAGGCGTGGCGCAAGCCGGCCGCGAACAGCGCGTTATACTCCGCGTCATCGACGCGGAACTCGCGGGTGTTGAAGTAGAAATAATGGCTGGATCGGGCGGTTTCCGGCGTCACGATATGCGCCGACCAGGTATCGATCCCCTCCTCGCGCGGGCGCCCCGCCGGGGTCGCGCCGAAGCGCAGCGTCATCACGCCGCAAGGATGCCACAGCACGCTCGTCCACATATCGGTCAGCATGTCGGGATCGGGCATCTCGGCCCGGAAGAAGGGCAGCGCCACTTCGTTGCTGGCCGGCCATTCGATGAACACCGTGCCGTCCTCATGTTCCCTGATGTTCGGCCGGGCGCGGGTGACCGATCCGCCGCCCAGCGTCGTGGCGTGCAGATAGTCGGCATGGGTCAGGTCGAGAATATTGTCCTCGATCAGCTGGTGCCCGGCCGCCGTCGGCAGGAAGCCCCGGCTGTAGGCGGTGTCCGGCGCGCGATCGGCAAAGGCGAGATCGGGAATGGCGGCCGGGTCGGCGCGATCGGCGTCTCCCATCCAGATCCACAGGATCTTGTACTTTTCGACCACCGGGAAAGCCCGCACCGAAAGCGCGGAGACGATCGGGCCATGGGGATTTTGCAGGCATCGCCCTGCCCCGTCGAAAGCGATGCCGTGATAGCCGCACCGCACGCCTCCCGGAACGCGCTGCCCCATGCTGAGCGGCGCATAGCGATGTGGGCAACGATCGAGGATCGCCTGCGGCATCCCCTGGTCGTCGCGCCAGAACAGGATCGGCTCGTCGGCGATGGTGCGCGGCGACAGGCCATCGGCAGGCAGATCATCGGCCCACCATGCCGCATACCATGATTGTTTGAGGAACATCCCTGCCTCCTATTGCTCGATGATCGCGACGGCGCGTGTCCAGCCGGCCGACGCCGCGCGGATCTTCACCGGGAAGCAGGCGACCGTGAAACCTGTCGCCGGCAGCGCTTCCAGATTGTGCAGCTTTTCAAGGTGGCAATAGCCGATGTCCCGCCCGGCCTTATGCCCTTCCCAGATCAGCGCGGCATTGCCGGTGGCAAGGTAGCGCTCGCGCGTGTGGACGAAAGGCGCGTCCCAGCTCCAACCGTCCGTGCCGGTCAGGCGGACACCGCGCTCGAGCAGGTACATGGTCGCTTCATAGCCCATGCCGCAGCCAGCGCTGACATAGTCGTCCTGGCCATAGCGCTGCCCCGCGCTGGTGTTGACGAGGACGATCTCCAGCGGGGAAAGGCTGTGACCGATGCGCGCCAGCTCCGTCTCGACATCGGCAGCGCTAGCGACATAGCCGTCCGCGAAATGCCGAAAGTCGAGTTTGACGCCTGGTTGGAAGCACCAATCGAGCGGCACTTCGTCGATGGTGATCGCGCGATCGCCCCGATCCATCGTCGAGGCGAAATGATAGGGTGCGTCCAGGTGCGTGCCATTGTGGGTAATCAGTTCGACCCGCTCGATCGCCCAAGCCTCGCCGTCGGGGAGGTCGTCCTGCTGTAGCCCCGGAAAGAAACCCGCCAGTTCGGGCACGGACATCGCATGGTCGATATAGTCGATCTTCGGACGAAATGGCGGCGGGTCCGACACCACGTCATTTTCCAGATAGATGGACAGATCGATGATCGTTCGGGCCATGTCAGATCGCCGTCCGATCGCCGCCCTTGAGACCGAGCATGGCGCGCGCTTCTGCCGGCGTGGCCGGTTCATGGCCCATTTCGGCAAGAATGCGCCTGGCCTTTTCGACCTGCTGAGCGTTCGACGTCGCCAGCTTGCGCGGTTCGATGAACAGACTGTCTTCGAGGCCGACGCGGACATGCCCGCCCATCAGCGCCGCCTGCGTCATGAACGGCATCTGGTGCCGGCCGGCGGCGAGCACCGACCATTGGAAGCTGTCCTTGCCGAACAGCCGGTCGGCGGTCTGCTTCATGAACATCAGATTGTCGAGATCGGCGCCGATGCCGCCGAGAATGCCGAAGATCATCTGGACGAAGAAGGGCGGCTTCACCAGGCCGCGGTCAAGGAAATGGGCGAGATTGTAGAGGTGGCCGACGTCATAGCATTCATGCTCGAACTTCGTGCCCGCCTCGCCCAGCGACTGGAGGATATAGGCGATGTCGCGAAAGGTGTTGCGGAAGATGAAGTCATCCGAATTGACGACATAATCGCGCTCCCAATCCTGTTTCCATTCGCTGATCCGCCGCGCGGCCGGGAAGATCGCGAAGTTCATGCTGCCCATGTTGAGCGAGCACATTTCGGGCTTGAACCGTGTCGCAGCGGACAGGCGATCCTGCACCGTCATCGCCGGGCTGCCGCCGGTGGTGATGTTGATTACCGCATCGGTGCGTTGCTTGATGACGGGCAGGAAGCGCGCGAAAATATCGGGATCGCCGGTGGGTGCGCCGGTTTCGGGCACGCGCGCATGGAGGTGGACGATCGCGGCCCCGGCTTCGGCCGCAGCGATCGACTCTTCGGCGATATGTTCGGGCGTCAGCGGCAACGCATCGGACATTGTGGGGATGTGCATCGCGCCGGTCACGGCGCAGCTGATGATGACCTTGCTCATGATGCCGCCTGTTCGTCGCTTATCATCTTGCGCAGGACGCGGCGCGCGCGGATCGCGCCCGCGTCGCAGGCGAGGATGGCGGGCCGGAGATCCCAGAAATCCTCGCCATCCATGCTTTGGGCGACGGCCTCTATCATCGGCTTGTCCTGATGTTCGAAGGCATAGCGCAGCCCCTGTTCGAGCGCGGCGTGGAGTTCGGCGTCGTCGCGCCGAAAGTCGCGGGCGTTCGACCAGAAATAATGGGTGGTCGTCTTGGTCTCCGGCGTCATGAGATGGACGCCCGGAGTTTCCCTGCCGACACGCTCGGGCGAGCCGGCGGGTGTCACCCCGACGGTCAGCTGCATGTTCGCGGGCGCTGTCCATAGGACGTCGAGCCAGCGATCGACCGGCTGGCCGCCGCTTTCGAACAGCGCATCCAGCGCGGGCGGGAGAATCTCGTTGCGAACCAGCCGGTTGGAGATGACGGTCTTGCCGTTCTGACGAACCTCGGTCTCGCCGCGGCGGACCGCCTCGCTGCCGAGAAGCCCTTCGTGCAGGAACTCGATATGGCCGAGGTCCAGGATATTGTCGGTCATCAGCTCATAATTGGCGGGCGTGTGCATATAGCCGCGATTGATCGCGTAGCGATCAGGATCGAGGCCGACCAAGTCGGGGATTTCCGCCGGGTCGGCGCGATCGGGATCGCCCATCCAGATCCACAGCAGCATATGCTTGAGCGCCAGCGGATAGGATTGCACCCGCGCGCCGGCCGGGATCGTCCCGTCGCCATGCGGATTGTGCAGGCAGCCGCCGTCGAGACCGAAGCGCAGCCCGTGATAGGCGCATGTGATCGTGTCGCCATCCCGCTTGCCCAGATGGAGCGGCGCGAAGCGGTGCGGGCAACGGTTGCGCAGCGCATGCACTGCGCCGCCCTTGTCACGGACGAGGAGGATATCCTCGTTCAGAACCCGGCGGCGGAGGCTCCCTTCGGCGGGAACCTCGTCATCCCAGGCGATCACGTACCAGCAATTGCGGAGATAGGGCATCAGAAGTCTTCCAGCAGGGCTACGGTGGCATGATGCAGCACTTCGCCAGGCCGCGCTTCGGGATTGTGGATGCCCTTCCAGCTTTCCATTTCCCATTGCGCGATCTGGTCCGAACTCTCGACGACGAAGCGGGCGCGGTCAAAACGGCGGGCCATGAATTCGGCCATCAGAGCGTCGAAGTCAGCCTCGCGGCGACCAAGCAATTCGCCGAGCAGCACCGCATCCTCGATCGCCATCGCAGCGCCCTGCGCGAGGTGCGGCGTCGTTGCATGGGCGGCATCGCCGATAATCAGCACCCGGCCCTTGTTCCAGGGCGCGGGCAGCAGGAGATTCTCCATCGGCTTGTAGACCACCCCGGCGGGATCGACGATCTGCTCGCCCAGCTGCGCGATGAAACCGCTGAAGCCGGTCAGCCGTTCGCGCATCAGATCCGCCAATCGGTCTTGCGGCATCCAGGGATTGCCGGGCTCGGCGGAGACCAGAAACATATACATGAGGTCGTGCCGCATCGGCGTCAGCCCGACCTTGCTGTTCGGGCCGGCATGAATCTCGCCCCACACCAGTTCCTTGGGACGCGGGAAATTGTAGCGCCACACGGCCTGGCCGGTGAACTGCGGGGTTACGGCGTCCCCGAAGATGCGCCGACGCATGTCCGAATAGAGGCCGTCGCACCCGATGACGAGGTCGTAGCTGTCGGCCGTCCCGTCGCTCAGCGAAACATCGACCCGATCGCCGCGATCCTCGATCGTCTCGACCTTGACGCCCAGGCGGACGGAAACGCCGTGCGCATAGGCGGCTTCGCTCAGCACCCGCTGCAGATCGGGTCGGGTGATGCCGTTATTGGGCGGAAAATCGGGCGCGGCCCTGGTCTCATTGGGCGCGTCCATGATAAAGTTTCCGGCCGCATCATGGATCCGCCAACCCGGAAAGGGCGCGCCGAGATCAACGCAGCGGCGCGCGAGGCCGATCCGGTCGAGCGCCCGCAGCGTGTTGTTGGGCTGGATAATGCCCACGCCATAGACGCTGAAGGCCGGGTTGATCTCCACTAGGTCCACAGCGATGCCGGCCTGCCGCAGCGCGACCCCGGCCGTCAGCCCGCCGATCCCGCCGCCGACGACGAGCGCGCGTTCGATCGCGGCCATCAGTGCTTCCCCTCGTGCGGCGGCAGAACCTCGATCGGGTCGGTCATATAGTCGATCTTCCAGCGTGGCGGCTGCCGCAGGAATGGCGGCAGGTTGTGAACGAAATGGGCATAGGCGAAGAGCGGCTCGGGCCAGCGGCGCGGCACCCAGCCATCGTCGACGCAATCGGAGTCCGCGCCATATTCGGCCTCGCCGCCGGCCGGGCAGGGAAGATAGTAGAATAGCGCGGAATCGATGCGGTGGCGGCCCAGCCCGGCATGCGACGGCTCCCAGCCGCGCCGGTCCATATGGTTGGCGCCGATCATGATCTCATCGAGATCCTCGACGGCGAAATTGGCGTGATGGAAGCGCAGCTTGCCGTCCATGCCGGGGAGCGGCGCTGTGGCATTGAGCAGCAGGAAATTATGATGGTTGTTGCTGCCGTCGGCGCGCAGATACATGCCAAAGCCGACCTGTTCGTCGGACAGGCGAAACCCAAGCCGATCGCGCATGAAGGCGGTTCCGCTCTCGAAATCCGGCACCGCGAAGACGACGTGGCTCAGCCCCTTGGGATAAGCGCGCGTGCGCCAGCGGCGGGGTCGGTTCAATCGTTCCGTTCGGCCCGGCGCATTGGCGGGTTCGGGCGCGCAGAGGACGGGGCGCTTGCGGAAGAGCCGCAGGCCCATGGGTATGCCGAAGCCCGCCTGGAAATGGACCGTGCCGTCGTCGGACCGGCGAACGTCGCAATCCCGCGACAGATCGGCGGCGAGCGCGTCGAGCGCCTGTTCGCTGTCGACACCCCAGATCACCTGCCGCACGCCGGCCCCCTCGATCGGGGAGGGCGGGAGGTCGGGATCGGCGAGCGACCGGATCACCACCGCCGATCCCTCGGGCAGCCGGAAGCGCGCTTCGGCCTCTGTCGCATGTTCGATGGCGAGGCCGAAATCCTCGAAGAAGCGGCGGGACAGCGCAACGTCATCGACGCCATAGATGAGGGTTTCGATACCTAAGATTGCCACGATCGTGATCCTGTCCTTGGGGTGGCCGGGCGCAGGTCGCTGGTCTTGCCAGCCGCGCCCGGCGGAGTTGGGCGGTCTCGCGTCCTAAAAGCGGTATCCGAGCGTCGCCCCGAAGGTCCGCGGCGGTTGCACGAAGCCGACTATCGGCGATCCGAGCAGCGCGGTGGCGACCTGGCCCGACGCCAGGATCGTCTTGTTGGCGATGTTCTTGATGTAAAGCGACAGTCGCCAATGCGCGCCATCGTCATAGGTGGCGTAGGCGTTTTGCAGGCTGTAGCTCGGCTGCGACACCTCCTTGCGGTTGAACGGGGAGAAATAGACCCGGTCGGACCAATTGCTTTCGCCCCGCAGCGTCAGCGTTCCCCTGTCCAGATGCACGACATAATCGGCCGCGAGACTGACGGTGTAATCGGGCGACTGCGGCAGCGTCTTTCCGCTCAGATCGAAGGCGGGAAGGCCGGACGCCGGATCGATCGTCGATCCGTCGCCCGCCGGTCGGGCCTGGTCGGCGGTGACATAGTCGCGGAATCGCGCGTGGAGCCAGGAGGCGTTCGCGCTCAAGGTGAGATCGGGCGTCGGCTTCGCGACGAACTCGCCTTCGAGACCATAGATGCGGGCGGTCGCGGCATTTTCCAGAACGACCAGTTGCCCCTGGACCTTGCCGACCTGGAGATCCTTGTAATTATAGTAGAAGCCGGCGATGTTGGCGCGGAACATCCCGTCCGAGGAGGTCGCCTTGACGCCAAGCTCATAGGCGTCGACCTTCTCCGGCTTCAGCGGCGGACCGGCCGAACCGAGATTGTAGGTGCCCGACTTGAAGCCCTTCGAGAAGGACGCATAGGCCAGAGCACGCGGGCCGAGATCGACATCTATCCCGACCTTCGGCGTGAAGGACTTGAAGCTCTCGTCATCGATGTGCCTGGGCGTCAGCGGGACGTTGGTCGGCGAATAGGGCCGCGCGAAATCGAAGTCGGACTGATCGTTGACGCTCTTGCGCTCCCAACTGTAGCGACCGCCCAGGGTGAGCCGCACCCTATCGCTGATGCTGTAGGTATCCTGCGCGTAGATCGCCGCCGCGTCGGTCTTCATGCGCCCGCCGGCGTAAAAGCCCTGGACGAAGAAGTCCGGGCCGCCGACCGACAACAGGTTGAGCGGCGCGCTGATCGAACCGTCGATCTTCTCGTGCAGATAGAAGAGGCCCGCGACGAACTTGTTGCTGTCGCTGTCGATATTGAGCTGGAATTCCTGCGTGAACTGATCGGATTTCTCGGTGACCGTGACCGGGAACAGGTCGATGGCGAGCGGACTGATGTCGCTTTCCACCTGATAGTCGCTGCGGCGGTAGGCCGAGAGCGACCGCAGCGTCATGCTGTCGGAAAGATCATAGCTGATGTCGATCCGGCCGCCGTAGAAGTCGGCCCGTGCGCGGGGATCCTGCGCGCTTGCGATGTCGCGCTTGCTGGCCGGGGCGAAGCCGCCCAGCAATATGCTCGTCGGCGTGATCGGGGCACCGGCGGCCGTCACCCCGCCCGCCCCGAAATAATGATAAGTGTTGGAGCGATCGCGCGATCGATAATAGTCCCCCCCGATCAGGATCGTCAGGCGATCGTCAGGCGTAAACAGCAGCTGCGCGCGGACGGCCTGCGAACTTTTGGTGTCGATGTCGGTGCCGGTGACCAGATTCTTGCCATAGCCGTTATGGTGCTGGACCTGCCCCGAGAGCCTGGCGGAGACCGTCTCCGACAGCGGCGTATTGACGAAGGCGTCGGCATTGATCGTCTCGCGATTGCCGACCGTGAGGTTCGCCCCGGCGCCGAAGCCATCGTCCGGACGGTTGGTCAGGATGTTGACCGATCCGCCGGTCGCGTTGCGGCCATAGAGCGTGCCCTGCGGCCCGCGCAGCACCTCGACCCTCTCCACGTCGTAGAAGGATGCAAGGGCGGCCGCCGAGCGCGAATAGAAGATGCCGTCCTGGTTGAACGCGACGCTGCTTTCCGCGCCGGTCGAGATATTGTCCACGCCAATGCCGCGCAGCGTGAGCCGCGCCTGGCCAACCTGTTCCGACACGTTGAGGCCGGGAACGGTCTGGCCCAGCGCCGTCAGGGTGGTGGCGCCGCGCTGCTGCAAGGCGTCGCCGCCGATCGCGGAGACGGCCAGCGGGATCTTCTGGACCGATTCCGATCGCTTCTGCGCGGTGACGATGATCTCGCCGGTGGTGTCGACGACAGCGTCGCCCGACGATGTCTGCGCGCCCGCCGCGCTTGCCAGACAGAGCGCGATGCTCGCCATTGCCGCGCCACGATAGATCCGTGCCGTCTTCATACTTCCCCTCCTCGTGACGCCTGATGCGTCTTCGATGCGGAAAGTGGACGGAAACCGGACGGCTGGGAAATCACATCGGGAGATAGGAACTACAAGCCATGCTTGTGAATCAAGCGCTGCCGGATTCCAGGTCCGCTACCGCTGCGTGAAAAATTTCGCGCAGATATTGATGTGCCGGATCCTGCTCCGACCGCTCGTGCCACATCAGGATTTCCTGGAGCTTCGGTATCTTCAGCGGGCATTCGCAAATGGCCAGGCCCAGGCGCGGCGCGAGCGTGCGCGCCAGTCGCCGCTGGGTCGTCGCGATCAACGGCGTGCCCGGCAGCATGAAGATCAGCGCCGAGAAATTGGGCGCTTTCACCGCCACGTCGAACTCATAGCCCGATGTCGACCATGCGGTTTCGACGATCGTCGCGACCCCCTGCCCGAACGCGACAGAGTTGTGCCGGAGGCGCCGATAGGTGGCCAGCGAGATTCCCTGCGATGCGTCGACCTTGGCGGGATCGACCACGCAGACGAAATCGTCCTGGAACATCGGGGTCGATCGGATGCGCTTGCCGGGCCGATGGCTGCCATACAGCCTGATGTCATGCGCGGTGAGGCAGAAATCGAGATCACCCATCGCCAGCCGTTCGAAGCTGTTCTGCGTCATCTGCTCGACGACGCAGTGCATGTGCGGAGCCCGGGTGGACAGCAACCTCAAAAAGCGCGGCAGCAGAACCGCCAGCGTATAGTCGGAAATGGCGATCCGGCAGGTCGCAAGGCTGGTTTTGGGATCGAAGGCGGGCCGCGTATCGAGCGCGGACTGGGCCGCCAGCAACGCCTCCCGCACCGGATTGATGAGCGACCTGCCGAGCGGCGTCGGCTCCAGATGGCGGCCGACCCGCGTCAGCAATTCGTCGGAGAAATGCCGCCGCAAGCGTTGCAACGCGCCACTCGCCGCCTGCTGGGTGACGAACAACCGTTCGGCCGCGCGGGTGACATTGCGTTCTTCGAGCAGGACATCGAGCGCGCGCAGCAGATTAAGATCGAACCGGCTGAGGTTCACTAGATAATCTCCTCAACATCGAGCTGAACCGCCCCACGTTTGCCGGAGGCTATTTGGTTTAAGTTAGGCCGCCACAGGTTGATCGTCCAGCATAGCGTAATATCGTTCTTCGGCTTCAGCAGGCGGGATATTGCCGATGGGTTCGAGCCCGTCATCGACCACCAGTTTCGCTAAAGTAGAAGCCGTTCGGTGGCGGCATCCAGCGAAATAAGCGCTAGCGCGCCCCTCAGCCCATAGCTCGCAGGGGGATCAGCTTTCGTTCAGGCAAGCAATGCCGCCGGTTCAGAAGCCGATCCGTTCGCCTTTTTCCCGCCAGTTCGTCTCAGCCCGCAAGCGGTCTAGCAAATCTTGTGCATTGACCGTAGGCGCGTGACGCAATTGCTTTCTTACCGCGGCAAAATCGCCCGGTGTCAGCGTGGCCAGCGTCCTGATCCCCGGTGGCGGGCGCATCCCGAAGAAACGCTCGAACGCCTGCGCCACCCTCTCCGGCCCCAGTGGCGCCAAATCAATCTTGAACTCGAAGCGCCGCAACGCCGCCGGGTCCAGTCGGCCGGCATGATTGGTCGCTGCAATCACCGGCAGCGGATGGTTGTCGAGCCAAGTCAGCATTTCATTGACCTGGCCGGCTTCCCAGCTTTGGCGCGCACTGGTGCGATCAAACAGCAGCGAGTCCGCTTCGTCGAACAGCAGCGCATGGCCCCGTTCACGGGCGTCCGCAAAGGCTTCCGCGATCGCCCGTTCGGTGCCACCGACCCAATGGGAGAGCAGATCGGACGCGCGCCGCACCACCAGCGGCCGGTCCATCGCGCGGGCGAGATGATGCGCCAGAGCCGTCTTGCCGGTGCCCGGCGGTCCCGTCAGCAGCAGCGAGACGTCTGCCGCGCCTTGCCCCGCCAGTTGCGCCATCAACGGCGCCAGCGGCCGATCCGCCTCGAACAGGTCGAGGTCGAGCGCGCCGCCCACCATTGGGGGCAGTTCCGATCCCCGCAACGCCTTGACCAGCGCCATCGCCGGGCGCGCGCCGCCGTCCGGTTCCTCAGCCAACCGCGCCGAGCGCATCGCGACGCGCAGCACTGTTGCCACCTCAGGCGCCCGGTCGAGCAGCGTTGTGAGGTCGTCATGCGACGCGACCGCCTCCTCCCGCGCGACCCGATCCAGCATGCGCCGGGCAGCTTTTGGCGAAGGCAGGTCGAGCTTCAATACAAAGCTCATCCGCCGCAGAATCGCATCATCGACATTGCCGATCGTGTTGGTGGTCCAGATGACGGGCACAGCATTGGTTTCCAGCAGCCGGTTGACGAACACCTTGCTGCCCTGCCGACCACTGACCCAGTCGCCAGCCGACGGCCGGGCGTCGCCGATCAGATCCTCCATCTCGTCGAACAACAGAACCGCGCCGCCTGCCGGCGCGACCATGCGCTGCGCGAGTTGCAGCGCGCAGACGCGGTCCCAGCGGCTGGGCTCGTCACCATCGTCATCCGCCTCGCCCACGCCATGCAGAGCAAGCCCGGCCGACGCAGCAAGGGTGCGGGCCAGCTCGGTCTTGCCGGTTCCGGGCGGACCGTGGATCAAGATATTGACTCCCTTGGCGCGCTCGCCCGCCGCGCCCATGAGCATGCGGACGAGAAAGTCCGCGTCCCCGACATGAGCGAAGTCGTCGAGCGAAAGCCGCGCCACCTGGTGCGCACCGACCAACGTCGCGACGATCGACTCGCGCTCCGCCGAAGCCCGATCCAGCAACCGTTCCAGCGGCCAGCGGATATCCACCTCCACCACGCCCTGCCGGTTCACGCGAAAGGTGACGAGGCCAAGGCGCAGCGCTGCACTCCGCCGGACCGCGCGGTCCGCCTCCAGGGTGCTGGCGCCCGCCATCTCGCCCAGCAAGCCAGGCAGGTCGCGGCCATGCTCGCTCCACAGCCGGGCCAGCGCCGCCACGCGCGGCAAACGGTCGACTGCTACCAGCATCCGCAGCAGGGCCGCATCGAACGCTTCGAGCGTCAGCGACTGAGCCAGCACGTCCGTCACCGCCAGCATATGCGGCGTCGGCCCCATATCCGGCGCGCGCGCCAGCACCTCGCACGCGGCATTCCAGTCGCGTGCGTCGGTCAGGCCCAGCCAGTCGGCATGGGTATCGGCCCAATTATCAAGGGCACGGCCCAGGCGAGCGTCGCCTTCCGCGCCGATCCGGAGCGCCAGGCTCCGGACGATCGTCCATTCGTCCATATATCATCCGTCCGCGCGAACGGCACGCGCCTGCATCGCCAGCAGGCGCGCGACGGTCGCATCTGTCCATATAGTTTTGGCTACGGGCGGCAGATCCGCATCACGCCCGCTGGATCGCCTCAGTCGATCGAGACGCCTAGGGCAGCGAACGGATGCTGCCGGCCCTGCCCATCAAAGGCATGAGGTCCAGCAATCCATCTACTCCAGTTCATGCGAGCGGAAGCGCTCGCGACCGGTGCGCCCCTTACAACAAGTGCAACGGCCGCGCAACGGCTTCACCGCAAGGTCATCAGGTGCGTACCCCCCGGCTGCTGCTCGAACGCGGGCCGCTGGTCCAGAAAGCGCGCAATTACATCGGCGGCGGTCAGGCTGTGCTGGCTGGGCTTCACGGTCGTGAAGCTGCCACCGCCCGCCAGCGCGAAGGGCAGCAGCAACTGGTCGGCCAGGTAGGGACCGGCAAAGGCGTCGCTTTCCAGATAGCCGCGCATCCGGCCGATCGCCCGCTTCGCGACCTGCTCGGCGGTGACGCCCAGCTGGCCGAAGCCGCTCACGATCTCCGTCACATGCTCGAACGCCGCCTCCAGCAGCAGGACATTGCCCGGCCCCTGATCGGCGGGCAGTTCACGGACATAGGCTTCCCGTTCGGACCAGTTCAGCTCCTTGCGCACCTTCCCAATCTCCCGCTCCGCGATGGCGAAGGGCAGTCCGGCGACCAGTGCCGCAGCGCCGACGCTGATCGCCGCGCCGCGCCCGACGCAATGGATCGGCCGCAAGGGCGCTGGCGTGATATCCACCTCGATCCGGCCGCCACCGCGCGGATAGAAGCCATGTCGCACCAGCCGTGCCGAGACAGTCGGCCCCATGCGGTTGATGACCGGCAGGAAGCTTTTCGCGATGAAGTCGAACGGCGGGGCCTGCATATTATGCGTGCCGCCCTCCAGCACCAGCCGCGAAGGTTTGTCCGCCAGCAGCAAGGGCATCAGCACGGTCTGGAGCACAAGGCCCGTCGACCCGGCTGTACCGACGGCGAAACTATAGTCTCCCGGCACGACCTTGCCGGGCCGGAAGCTCAGCGCCGACGACCCCACCAGCAGCCCTTCGCACGACGCATTGCCGATGACGCAGGCCGCTTCAATTGCGGTCACATGCTGGCGCATCAGGCCGGGCTTGGACCGCTTCGCGCGGACATTCTCAATGCGCACGGGGGTGCCGGTGACGAGCGACAGCGCACATGCGTTGCGCACCACCTGCCCCCCACCCTCGCCTTCCGATCCGTCGATGATGATCATGTTTCTTCGATCCAATGGGTAGTCTGAGGAACCGGGATGAACATGCGCGGAGTCCAACAATCCGTTTTGAGGGTGCCGATTTCTGCACCGCATCGGCATAGCTGGTTTGGACCATCTGTCCCGTCCAGACCGCAACAGCCATTGAGACGCTTATGATTTTTGGTCAATCGAACCTGATCGGTCAGGTCATCCGGATTCAACCAGTATTGCGGCAAAAACTCCAGCAATCCCGGTTCATCTGTGAACGAATGCTCAATCGGCTCATAGGATTTGAAGGCATTGCCTTGAGGCATGATAGGCTGACGATCTTCAAATTCCGGGGCCTCGACCGACGGGTTCTTACCCGACAGAATATTGAGCTGTTTCGACAATGCCGTTCCGCATGCGATGCATACGAGCGTCTTCATACCATTTCCTGTCTAGATCGAGCGACGGCCGCTTGCGGGACGGCGAAACGGGCTGGCATGCACTCCGCCTGCCGCTTGACACCCGTGTCACCCCTTCACGCACACTACCTGCTTCAGCGTATGGACGATCTCCACCAGATCGGCCTGGGCGGCCATCACGGCTTCGATCGGCTTGTAGGCGCGCGGCGTTTCGTCGATGACGCTTTCGTCCTTGCGGCACTCGACCCCCGCCGTGTCGGCGATATGCTCGTCGAGCGTCACCAGCTTCTTCGCCTGGGTGCGGGACATGACCCGCCCCGCCCCATGCGAGCAGCTCTCGAACGCCTCCTTGTTGCCAAGGCCGCGCACGATGAAGCTTTTCGCCCCCATCGACCCGGGGATGATGCCCATCACGCCCTCCGCTGCGCGCACCGCGCCCTTGCGGGTCACCAGCACATTCTGGCCGAAATGACTTTCCCGCCGCACATAATTATGGTGGCAGTTCACCGCTTCCAGCTCGGCATCGAAGGGTTTGGCGATCTGGCTGCGCAGCGTCCGGATCACATTGGTCATCATCATCCGGCGATTGAGCGCGGCGAAGTCCTGCGCCCACTCGACCGCCTCGACATAGTCGTCGAAATGGTCGGTCCCTTCGGGGAAATAGGCCAGATCCTCATCGGGCAAGTTGATGAACCATTTGCGCATGTCCTGCTTCGCCAGTTCGATGAAGAAGCTGCCGATCGCATTGCCCACGCCGCGCGAACCCGAATGGAGCATGATCCACACCCGTTGCTCGGCATCGAGGCACAGCTCGATAAAGTGATTGCCCGTCCCCAGCGTCCCCAGATGGGTCAGTTGGTTCGTGTTCTTGAACCGCGGATACTTATCCGTGATCCGATCGAACCGCGCGACGAGGGTCGCCCAGGCCTCCACGATCTCGGCGGGCGGGTCGCCCCACGATCCATGATCGCGCTTGCCTCGTCCGACTGAACGGCCATGGGGCACGGCCTGTTCGATCGCTGAGCGTATCCCCTCCAGATTGTCGGGCAGGTCGCTCGCCATCAGCGAGGTCCGCGCCGCCATCATGCCGCAGCCAATGTCCACGCCTACCGCCGCCGGAACCACCGCACCCTTGGTCGGGATGACCGAACCGACGGTCGCGCCGATACCGACATGCACGTCGGGCATCGCCGCCACATGCTTGAAGATGAAGGGCATCTGCGCCGCCCTGCGCAGCTGTTCGCGCGCCTTATCATCGACGGGGACGCCGCGCGTCCACATCTTGACCGGCTTTCCGCCTTCCACATGCTGCACATCATAAGTCGTCTGGGTCATCGCTCAATCCAATATCGTCAGCGGCGTTTTTGGGAGCGGCCGGCCCATTCCGGCCGCTCCCTCTCTTCCGCGCGCCGATCGCGTAATCCGCCGCGACCGACGCCCATCCTGGAGCAGGAGCCGTGCCAAACGCGGGCAGGCAACCATCGATTGTCGTTCAACTCCTTATTTTACTTATCTTATTTTTCACTCAAGCGACTGCCTGCATTCTCCGCAATAGGACAACAGCTATAAATTTCCTATCGAACAGGATCATATTTTATCTTACATGATAAGCATGAAACCGCTCACCGTCATCGGTTTTCTGGGTTCCACTCTGGACGCCAGCGCCTTCGGCCCGTCGCGCTGGAACAAGTGGCGGCCTACTGTCGGCCTCACCATGCATGAGGATTTGCGGGTCGATCGGCTGATCCTGCTCCACGGTACGGTCCATAGCCGACTAGGCGAGTATGTGACGCAGGACATTGCATCGGTTTCGCCTGAAACCACGGTCGATCGCCGCACGCTTGATTTCGACAACCCCTGGGATTTCGAGGAGGTGTACGGCAAGTTGCTCGACTTCGCGCGGGCGGAGCCCTTCGATCCGGAGACGGAAGACTATCTGATCCACATCACCACCGGCACCCATGTCGCGCAGATATGCTGGTTCCTGCTGACCGAAGCGCGCTACCTTCCCGGCCGCCTGCTCCAGACCCAGCCCGCCCGTGGCGGCCCGCCCGGAGGCCCGGGCACTTGGACCATGATCGACCTTGACCTCTCGCGCTATGACAGCATCGCGACCCGCTTTGCCGCCGACCGCGCTGAGAGCGCGTCCTTCCTCAAATCGGGGATTGAGACGCGCAATGCCGCCTTCAACCGCATGATTGACGAGATCGAGCAAGTTGCGCTGCGCTCCAAGGCGCCGATGCTGCTGATGGGGCCAACCGGCGCGGGCAAGAGTCGGCTCGCGCGCCGGATATATGAACTGAAACGCCTAAAGCATCAGATCAGCGGCCCGTTTGTCGAGGTGAACTGCGCCACCCTCAAGGGCGACAGCGCGATGTCGGCCCTGTTCGGCCATCGCAAGGGCGCCTTCACGGGCGCGGCCGCCGATCGCCCTGGCCTGCTCCGCACCGCCGACAAGGGGGTGCTGTTCCTGGACGAGATTGGCGAACTGGGTCTTGACGAGCAGGCGATGATCCTCCGCGCGATCGAGGACAAACGCTTCTTGCCCGTCGGCGCGGACACGGAGGCGCAGTCGGATTTCCAGCTGCTGGCCGGCACCAACCGCGATCTTGGCGCGGCGGTCGCCACCGGTGCCTTCCGTGACGACCTTTACGCCCGCCTCAATCTCTGGACCTTCGCACTCCCGGGCCTTGCCGACCGGCGCGAGGATATCGAGCCTAATCTTGTCTATGAGCTGGATCGCTTCGCCGAGCGCGAAGGCGACCGGGCAAGTTTCAACAAGGAGGCGCGGGAGCGCTACCTGGCCTTTGCCATGTCGCCGGAAGCATCCTGGCCCGGCAATTTCCGCGACCTCGCCGCCAGCGTCACCCGCATGGCGACCCTCTCCCCGAAAGGCCGCATCGACCTGAATTGTGTGGACATGGAGATCGATCGACTGAGGCGCCTCTGGTCGGGCCGGACTGCGGACAGCCCCGATGTGCTGGCCCCGCTGCTGGATGCCCATGCCTTGGCGGGGATCGACCCGTTCGATCGTGTCCAACTGGCCGAGACCATTCGCGTTTGCCAGGCTAGCCGATCGCTGTCAGAAGCAGGGCGTTACCTCTTTTCGGCTTCGCGCACGCGCAAGGCCAAGACGAACGACGCCGATCGGCTGCGAAAATATCTGGCGCGCTTCGATCTTGATTGGGGGATCGTAACGGGCACATAATCCGGGTCGAAAGCGTTTGAAGAAGCGGTCCGCACGCCGCCGTCGCTGGGCCGACGCCATTTTGATGCCCAAGCCGGGGAGGCCTTCTCACAGCCCTAAGCTGTCGCTCCGTCCCCGTAACATTCATCCTGCAGCAAGCATTGCTTTGGCATTGCTGCTGCATGTCGTTCGCAGCTTCCCTTGCCGGTGCGATCCTGCCCGTGCTGCTGATGCTATCGCCCTTCGCGGTGATGGCGGCGCGCGATTGCCCCGACTGGACGCCGCCCGCTCAGGCCGTCGGCGGGGAAGGCAAGGCTTGCCCGAGGCCCTTGCCCCCGCTCATGTAATATTGCGGCGCGGCAGAGGCGCTGCTAACGCTTTTGCCCATGATCCAGCCGCCCGAAATCATCCGAGTCCCAAAGCCCCGCGTTTCCTGCGACGGATCGGGGGACATACCCGCCGCGCTCGGCCATCCGCGCGTCTTCCTGGAGATTGACGAGCATGGCTATGTCGATTGCGGCTATTGCGACCGGCGTTTCGTGCTGATCGGCAGCGTTGCCGACACCGCCGATGTCGCTTCCAAGCCGGATATCGCCTCGGGCGCCAGCCTCTGACGCTTTTCGGTTGGGCTTGAACGGGAGCGCTCCTATATCGGGCTCATGACCGATCCCGCCTCCCATTTCACCGACGCCCGTGGCCTTCTTTATCGTCCGGGTCTGCTCGACCCCGACGCCGCGCGCCGCCTGACCGCCGAAGCGCTCAAGAACTGCGACGACGGTGAGCTTTACCTCCAATATCGGGCGAGCGAGAGTTTCGGCTTTGATGACGGCCGGCTGAAAACCGCCGATTATTCGACCGATGCGGGGTTCGGCCTGCGCGGCGTGTCGGGCGAGATGACCGGCTTCGCGCACGCCAACGACCTCAGCGAAGCGGCGATCCGCAAGGCGGCGCAGACGCTGACCCTGCTCGATCCCGCCAAGGGCCAGCCCGCCCCGCCGCCGCAGCGCACCAACCGCCACCTCTACACCGACGCCAATCCGCTGGAGATCGTCCCCTTCGCCGAGAAGGTGACGCTCTGCGCCGCGATCGATGCCGCCGCCCGCGCTCGCGATCCGCGCGTGGCGCAGGTCTCCGTCAGCCTGGCGGGAAGCTGGTCCGTGGTCGAGATTGTCCGCGCCGACGGCTTCACCGCCACCGACATCCGGCCGCTGGTGCGACTCAACGTCTCGATCATCCTGGAAGAAAATGGCCGGCGCGAAACCGGTGTGTTCGGCATCGGCGGCCGCTATCTTTACGATCAGGTGATGGACCCCGCCGTCTGGAACCGCGCGATCGACGAGGCGCTGGCGCAGGCGCGGGTTAACCTGGCGTCTGTCGCCGCCCCGGCGGGCGAGATGACCGTGCTGCTCGGCCCAGGCTGGCCCGGCGTGCTGGTGCATGAAGCGATCGGGCACGGCCTGGAGGGCGACTTCAACCGCAAGGGCACCAGCGCCTTTTCCGGCCGCATCGGCGAGCGCGTCGCCGCGCCGGGCGTCACGGTCGTGGACGACGGTAGCATCATGGACCGGCGCGGATCGCTTTCCATCGATGACGAAGGCACGCCGACGCAGGAAAATATCCTGATCGAGGACGGCATATTGCGCGGCTATATGCAGGATCGGCTCAACGCCCGGCTGATGGGCGTTGCGCCTACCGGCAACGGGCGGCGGGAGAGCTACGCTCACGCCCCGATGCCACGCATGACCAATACCTTCATCAAGGGCGGGCAGGACAATCCCGAGGAGCTTCTGTCCCGCATGAAATCCGGCATCTTCGCCAAGAGCTTCGGCGGCGGGCAGGTCGATATCGTGTCGGGCAAGTTCGTCTTCTCCTGCACCGAAGCCTATAAGGTCGAGAATGGCAAGCTGGGCGATCCGATCAAGGGCGCGACGCTGATCGGCGACGGACCGACCGCTCTTACCAAGGTGATCGGCGTCGGTAACGACTGGTCGCTGGACGAAGGCATTGGCATGTGTGGCAAGGGCGGGCAGAGCGTGCCGGCGGGCGTAGGCCAGCCGACGCTGCTGATGGAAGGACTGACGGTCGGCGGCACGGCGGCCTGAGCGACCCGGAACCCAGCGCCCGCTGCGTCATTGGACCTGCATGACCAATCCGTCCGACAGCCATGACGCCGTGACCGCCGACTGGGCGGCGCGCCTGCTCGATTTCTGGTTCAACGAAGTCGGTGAGGCGGGCTGGTGGAGTCACGACCCGGCGCTCGACCGCATGACCATTCAGCGGTTCGAGGCGCTGTGGCGGGAGAAGCGCACCCTTCCCGCCGAGGCGTTTCTCGACCGCGCCGACGACGCACTTGCCGCCGTGCTGCTGTTCGACCAGCTGCCCCGCAACATGTTCCGCGACACGGCCGACGCCTTCGCCACCGATAGTCTCGCGCGAGAGGTGGCGCGCGGCGGGATCGCGCGCGGCTACGACATCCAGATCGGCGGGGCGGGACGGCGCTTCTTCTATATGCCCTTCATGCACAGCGAGGCGATTGAGGATCAGGCGTTGTCGCTGACGCTGTTCGAGGCGACGGGCGACGCGGAATCGATCGGCTTCGCGCGGGCGCATCATGCAACCATCGCGAGGTTCGGCCGTTTCCCCCATCGCAACGCGGCGCTCGGCCGCGACCCACGGCCCGACGAAGTCGAGGCGGTGCGCGAGGGCGCGCGCTGGTAAAGCGCTGCACAAAAAACAGGCATCCATTCGCGCCTGCCCATTTTTTTGGCGGCGCAGCATGACGCCGACCCGCTCACCCGCGCATTAACCCGTCCTTAGCAATTTGGCACGGCTTTTGCTGGTGTGTTGCCGCACACCAATAAAGGGGGCGACATGAAACTTGTCATGGCTATCATCAAGCCGTTCAAGCTTGACGATGTCCGCGAGGCACTCTCCTCGCTCGGCATCGCGGGTATGACGGTCAGCGAAGTGAAGGGCTTTGGTCGCCAAAAGGGCCAGACCGAAATCTATCGCGGCGCGGAATATTCCACCAACATGGTCCCGAAGATCAAGATCGAGGTGGTCTGCGACGACGACCTCGCGCCGCGCGTCGTGGAAGCGACCCAGGCGGCCGCCAATTCGGGCGCCATCGGCGATGGCAAGATCTTCGTCCTCGATGTCGGTCAGGCCGTGCGCATCCGCACCGGCGAGACCGGCGAAACCGCGCTGTAAGAAGGGGGGAATGATGA
>ERZ1292632.743-Hain-H43-01um-R2-743-length-35746-cov-33_pt1 | contig 35746 bp, 49 predicted proteins | sample MGYA00564407_ERZ1292632 | MGnify/ENA primary metagenome ERZ1292632 (study PRJEB36523, sample SAMEA6512637) | groundwater metagenome | collected 2019-01-08 | study: AquaDiva: Metagenomics assemblies of 32 groundwater samples | reverse complement strand
TTGACTTCTACACCAGACGAGAAAAGGACGACCGCCCCGTTTTTACAACAGAGTTCCAACACTACGAATAATTTATGGCTATCAACATCAACAACGAAAATAAGTCAGACATAACAATCTCTAACGAGAGCAAACCCTCTACAGGGACATTCGGGAGCGACGCTACTCGCACCTTCGCAGACGGAGGGACATTCGGAGAACCCGCGCTCTTCATTGTAAAAGAAAGCAAAAATAGTTTAAGCATTACAAACGAATCAAAACTATGAACATTTTATTTAACATCGCAATTAGCACAATCGCTTCGTTCGCTATTTTCGTGGCAGGAATGAACGCGCCCGCAAGCAACTTCTCACTCAAAAGCCTATCCGAGCCAATCTTCGGTGCTTTCACTGAAATCACCACCGCCACAAACCTCGCCGACTTTCCTACTACCTACAATGCAAATCTAAATAAAACGATTGAAGTCGGGACGACCTCGGTAGCAAGCATCACGACCCTTGCAGGACTTACTACAGCAAATGCATTAACTTCTGCATCCGCTCTCGCAACCATTGGAACGATTACATCGGGCATTTGGAACGGCACAGTCATTGGCGTAGCGTATAACGGCACAGGCACGACTTCTCCGACCTTAAATCAAATAATGCTCGGAAATGGTGCAAGCGGATTCAAAGTAGTATCAGGTTTTGGCAATTCAGGGCAATTCCTCACATCGGGCGGAGCGGCGACCGCGCCGACATGGACAACTTCTGCGATAGACCAAGCCGGAACCTACACTTGGACGGGTGCGAATATGTGGACGGCTTCCACGACGCACACGGCAACGACGACATTTTCCGCAAACATCGTCGCGGCAACAACGACATCAAGCACAAACATAGTCGGCAAGGGCTTCGGGGGAACTGGCGCGGATGGTGCGCTTACTCTTACCACGGGTACGACAACTATTGACCTTGCGAGCGCGTCTGTAGTAGAGAAAAACTACTCGTCCATCTCTATCACTGGAGATGCCGCTCTTGAGTTCTCTAACCCTGCATCTGGCGGTTCTATAGTCATCTTCAAATCGCAAGGAAATGCGATATTCACTTCTTCCAAACAAATATATCTTGTTGGCGTAGGGGCGACCGGGGGAGCAGGAAGCACCGCGCCGGCAGGGACAGGAAATGCGGCTGGAGGCGGTGGGGGAGGGTCTATGACGGCGGTGGGCGTTGCTGGTACTAGTGGAAGTACACAAAACGATGGGGGTGGTAACGGAACGGCTGGAACAGCATCAAGTATTTGGCTTTACACGCAAACAGCAGTTGGTGGCGGGGGTGGTGGATGTGGTGGCGGTAATCCTTGTGCCGGTGGAACAGCAGGAGCTTCTCCTGCGTTGAACATAACTCTCGCTCCGACATATCTTAAATGGTTCGTTGCTTCAGGTGGAGGAGGAGGAGGCGGTGGTTCGCGTGTTGCTACTAATGGTGGTTCCGGTGCTCGTGGTGGTGGGGCATTTTATGTGGAAGTCGGAGGCAATCTAAATATTACTGGAACTATAAATGCTTCTGGTGCTCAGTCAGCATCAACGGCGGCGGCCGCTGGTGGTTGTGGAGGCGGTGGCGGTGCTGGTGCTATACAGATTATCTATAACTACCTCACTGCAAATTCTGGTACTTATTCTGTAGCGGGTGGAACAAGCGGTGGGACTTGTACGGCTGCTGGAGGTGCTGGGGGCGCGGGATATTCTTCGGTAACGCAGAATAGTTCATTCTGATATGGGTAAAATCATTCCTACAAAAGTAGTAAGATGGGATGGAGGGCAAAGCGATGACCCTCGTGCGCCAGTTCTAAATCAAGGTTCGCTCCTCAAACACTTTGACTGTTTCAGCAACCCGTTCAAACTCACTCCCTATCGCTCACCCGAAGCCGACCATGCGACAAACGTATCAGCAACAGATGCGAAACAATACGACATCCGCGACTTCCAACTCGGCTCGGACGGCGAATTGTACGGACTCGGCAAAAACGGAAGCGGCTATCCGAAAGTTCTCAAGAAAACCGACCCCACAACCGGCAACTGGCTCGCTTCAGACGAAAGCAACGCCGCCACCGCGATAGGCGAGGGGAATGCCGCGAGAATAAACGGCTGTTTTATAGAATGGCAGGGTTCGTTTTGGTTCTTTCAAGGCACGAATCAAGTAGCAAGAGTCCTTATTTCAACTGGAGTGATAACAAACTCCGTAGCAACAGTCGGCGCAACGATTACTTCGGTCGCACAAGGCATCATCGCCAACAACACGCTGTATCTTTTCTATAACAACAAAGTCGTTACGGTGAGCGCGGCAGGGACAGTGTCAGACAATGTCTTTACCACGCTTCCTTCTGATATGCGTATTACATCAGTCGCCCGCTTCGGCGCATACTTGATGCTCGGAATGGCTTTTGGCACGGCGACCACGACAAAACCTGTGGGGCGTTCAATAGTCGTGCAATGGGATATGAGTTCCACCACTACGCCCTCTGACACGCTTGACTGGGGCGAGGGTGCGCTCCGTGTTCTTGGAAATGTGGAGGGGAGAATCTGTGGCGTGTCAGACAAGTATCTCTCTTCGTCTCTTGGACTTACCCGTGGCTCTATGGTCGTGCGCCTCTGGGCTGGAGGTTCGCCGCAAGTGATAAAAGAAGTCGTGGCGAATCAGACAGTAACAGCAGACACGGCAACGGTAACGAGATTCCCGAATCAAGTCGTTATTAAGGGGAATAAAATGTATTGGGTCGCTTCCGTTCCTTTCGGATTAAGCACAGCAACGCAATCAACGCATCATCTCGGCATCTGGGTATTCGGCAGGAAAACAGTAGATTCAAACTTCACGATTTCTTTGGACTACATTATTGACTCGCTCATTGACACCGCAAACTTCTACATCAATTCATTCGGTTCGGCTGGCGATTTCTGGCTCATCAATCACAGCGCAGACGGAAGTATTGCAAAAACTGACGATGCCGCAAACTATACGGAAACAAGCGTCTATGAATCGCAGATATTCAATGGCGGGGACTTGGCTTCGTATAAATCACTGGTGGATATAACGGCGGGAACAATTTATCTACCAACCGCCGGACAGGTTGTTGTCAAATACAGAATAAATGAAGAAACTTCGTACACGACAATCTTCACGAATACGACCGACAATTCCATCTCGCACACGGCGAACAATATAGAAAGTTCAGGAGCCGCTTTGCCTAAATACTACAAAGAAATCCAGTTCAGGATAGAAAGTACAGGCGGGGCGGAAGTAACCGAACTCTCATTCAATGAAGAAATTACAGGCAGAAAGTATATCGCTGATTAAATATGAACGAACTCCAGCAACTTCAACAGCAAGTGCAACTCCTCAAAAACGAGCTAGATGACTTGCGCTATATCCTTCATAAGAAAATCGGTGGAGGAAGTGCCGATATTAAGGGTAATCTTGCCGCGCCTTCAACGGCAAATGTTACGCTATCGGCGGACTCGGTAACGCAGGCAATGATAGCGGCGGCGGCGGTCGGGCAATCAGAATTGAAATATGAAGTAGTCGCGGTAACTGTATCTGCCGGCGCGGCGACAGGAACTGGAACTGCAACAAGTGGCTCAATAATTATCGGCTGGCGACCGACAGGGAACATTGACCAATTCGTGGATAATGTCGCCATCTCTGGCACGACTGTAACGGTTACGCTTGGTGCGAACGCCACGGCTGATAACACATTCAGCGTAACTTTATTAAAGGCTTGACGTGGTATAATTTTACTTTATGGCTACTTACCAAAATCCAGAAGAATATGTCTACAATGTTCCAACCGCCACAGGATTTTATTCGGGACCTGCGTCAGGTGCCCCAATAACTTCAGCATCACTCACTCCGACAAAGCCGATAACGCTTCCACAACCGACACCTGACAAGACTGACTATATGACAGGCATCGCTGGAACCGCCGCACAAATCGCAGAGGGAATGAAAACAGATGCTACAACTGACACTGAACAGACAGACCTTCAAAAGATGCTTGCAAGTATCACCACGCCAAGCGGTGTAGACGCGTATAACGCCGCAGGAACCTCACTGGGGATTGACACCGCACAAGCAGATGCTCTCGCCGCAAGAAGGGCAAAACGCGCCGCCCAGAGCGAGTTGGCGGGCATCCAGGGGCAGGTACAGGCAGTAGTAGACCGCGCAACGGCTGAAAACCTTAAATTGGAACAAAATATAAATGTCGGCTCAACAGGACTCGGCGGAGCAGGTGCACTCGCATCTAGCTCATTTCTTAATGTCCGTCAGCAAGAAGTAAACCGACAAGCGGCTATCACCGCACTTCCACTACAAGCTCTCGCACTCGCGGCACAAGCAAAAGTAGCATCACTAACTGGTGAAGAAGAATACGCGCAAAGCACATTAAAGGCGGCACAAGATAAACTTGATACGACTTTCAAATTGTGGTCAGACGATGCCGACAGGAAACAAACGCTTCAACTTAAAATGTTGGATATTGTTATTGCTCAAGGAAATAAAAAAGAAAAGGAACGAGCAGAAGCATTAAAAGAAATAACGACAAGGAATCAGTCAGACATCAAAGACGCGAGGGGCTTCGCGCAACAACTTTCGGCAAGCGCACTAACAAACGGGCAAGCAGATATCGCGGCAAAACTAACTCAACTCACTCCGCCTGACCCGACGAGTAAAACTTTCGTTGCTGATTTACAGGCATATAATAACGATATATCAAAACTCCAAGGAAAGATTGTGGCGAAGGTGGATACTTCTATTACAGAGGTCGGTGGAAGAAAAGTGCTAGTCAATAATCAAACTGGAGAAATTGTTAAAGATTTGGGTTCTACTGGCGATGGTGGTGGAGTAGTTACACTCAATGGTAAACCACAGACGACAATTCAAGCTACGGCAAATGGATATGCTGATAGATTGAATGAAGCAAATGTGGTACTAACGACACTTGGAGACAAGTTTGCTGGTAGTTTCGCCTACGGGAATTGGCTTCCAAACCTGGCACAATCGGCTGACAGACAATCATATGAACAATCAAAAAGGAACTTCGTAACTGCCATTCTTCGTAGGGAATCTGGTGCGGCGATTTCTGCAACAGAGTTCGATACAGCAGAAAAGCAGTACTTTCCACAAGCGGGGGATAAACCAGAAACTGTCGTGCAGAAAATCAACGCTAGAAATACAGCCATAAATAACATCTATCGTGAAGCTAATGTGGTGAGACCCGTCCTTCCAGGTGATATTATCTTCTCAAATGGGGTGAAATATCGTGTTGGTACTGACGGTGAAACCCTAGAACCAATATGAAAATCTCTGACCTAAAAGACTATAAAGTTCTGGGCAATGCGAACACAATTCCTGCATTACCAGAAAAAAAGAAACCACTAGCGAACACAATATCCGACTTCTTCGGGGCAAAAGGACTGACTGACCTTGCTGGCTCACAAATCGCAAAGTTTGGTTTCGCAGTTAGTGGAAATATGGAAGCCGCCAATCGTGTACAACAGCCATCAGTAAAAGAAGTTTTAGGTTCGTCGGCACAATTCGGCGCAAACTTTCTTCCTGGCGCAGGAATTGGTGCTGGATTGGTAAAAAAAGTAGCAGTTGGAGCTGGAACTGGTCTTGCCTTTGATGTTGGTAGCAAACTTCAACAAGACAAGACGATACCAGAATCTCTTACTCCAGGAATTGGAACAGCAGTCGGCGCAGGACTGCCTATTGTCGGCGCGGCAATTAAACCTGTCAAAGCAATTCTAGGACGATTATTCAAAGGACTCGGTTCTGGTCTTTCTGGTGTATCAACAAACTCCATAGATGAAATAATTGCGAATCCACAAAAAGCCGTGCAAATATCTCAACAACTCGCAAAATCAGGGAATGATAAAGTGCTTGAAGAAAACGCAAGACAAATAATAAACGGGGTTTCTTCTATAAGACAAAACGCTCGCAAGGCGTTCGGCGAAGGATTGGACACCCTCGCTTCTACTGATATACAACCAGCAGTATTCAGAGAACAGACACAGAAAGTGTTAGATAAATATGGGAGTGCGCTTCAAGACGGTCAAAGAGTTTTATCAAATGTGGAGTTTACAGACCCTAAGAATATACAGAGGGCGTCTGGTCTTATAGATGAATTATCAAATGCAAAACTTGATGGAAAGTCATTAAGAAAACTGGCTGATGATATTGAAAATGCGGCATACAAAGTTGCTACAAGTGATGAACGACTTTCATTCAATGTGTTTATCAAAGACCTTTCTTCAGGACTTAAAGACGCTATTACAAACTCAACAGATAAACTTGATGAAATCAATCGTGCATTTTCACAAGATATGCAACTAGCAGAAGCGGTGCAAAATATCTTCGGAAAGGTAAACTTCAAAAATCTCCCTGAAGTGGTACGGGCATCTCAAAAACTTGAAGGACTTTTTGCACAGAAAGGACTTGCTCCTGGAGTTGTAGATACATTCTTAACTAAAATAGGCATAAATCCTAATGACTTTAGGACTTCGGAGGCGGTGAGACAAATCAGTAATAAAGTAACAGGAGCAAATACAAAAGGTCTTTCTATTGGAGAAATAATCCAACAAGTTACGGGAGCGATAGTTACACCAAATGCAGTCAAAAACCTCTCCATTCTAACTGGAATGGCAGAACAGAAATTGCTCCCATTCTTTAATCAACTGAAGCCCGCCGCCCGAAATATCGTAATACAGGCTCTATTACAAGCGAATCAAGAAAACTCACAATAACTCCTATGATTAAGAGTCCCAAAAACGCCTTAAAAGCAAGCACTATAAGGGATAGTATCATGCTATAATACTACCATAAAGAGTATAAAAAATCAATATGCCCGTAGGAATCTACAAAAGGAAAAAAAACATCACATCTAATTTAGGGATATATGCCCAGAAAGGTGTTGCTCACCCAAAAGAAACTAAAAGTAGAATAACAAAAGGTAAAAAGAGGCCTCCTTTTTCTAAAGAGTGGATAGCTAATATAGTAAAAGCGCAGAGGAAACGAGCCGCCGAAGGATATGTACCGTGGAATAAAAATCAGAAGGAATTAAATTGTATGGTTTGCAGAAAAGTATTTTTTGTACAACCCAGTAGGTCTGAGGCAAGATTTTGTTCAAATAAATGTGTGGGTGTTTACAACAAGGGGAAATTACCTTGGAATAAAGGAAAGCATGGATATTTATCATCAGAAACACGAAAGAAATTAAGTGAAGCACATCATAATATTTCTGATGAGACGAGACAGAAGATGAGTAGGGCAAAAAAGGGGAAACCTAGTTTACTTAAGGGTAAGAAATTAAGTAAAGAACATAAAGAGAAATTAAGCCGTGCTAAATTAATAAATCCAGTAAGGCATTGGCTAAATAAAAAAAGAGAATCTATGTCAGGTGAAAAAAGTCATTTATGGAGGGGCGGTATTACTGCAGAAAGTCGCAGAATACGCACTTCACTAGAGATGACAATGTGGAAAAGGGCATGTCTTGAAAGAGATGATTTTACTTGTCAAAAGACAGGAATTAGAGGTGGAAAATTAGTCGTACATCATATAAATAATTTCGCTGATTTTCCAGAATTGCGGACTTCTATTACAAATGGAATTACATTATCTAAGGAATCTCATCAAATATTCCATAAAAAATATGGAATAAAAAACAATACCCGCGAACAATTAGAAGAATATCTAGGACGAACCCTATGAACACCCGCAACTCCCCCACCCTAACAATGCTACAATACACTCTATGAACCCCGATGAAAAATCACTAAAGTTTCTTACCAAGCTCCGCTCGGTATTGGAGGATGACGCACTTACACGAAAAGAGTTCGTGGACGCATTTGCACAAGTGGTAAAAATCATTAAAGAACTGAAGAGCGCGAATGCTACTGAATTAAGAACGATGAATGATTTTCTTACAAGAATGTCCGAGAAAATGAAATCGGATGTGTCTTCTGAAATGTCTTCGGCAGAAAAGAAAACAATGTCGTACTGCGAGGCGGAGATGAAGAAGATAATGAAAGAACACGAAGCCAAAATGCGTGAGGTGGATATGAAGATGGCGATGGTTCAAGACGGACTGGACGGGAAAGATGCGGACGAACTCCGTATTGTACAAGATGTTTTAACAAAACTTCCTCCTCCACCATTCATAGAACCATTTGCAATCAGAGACAAACTTGAAGGCATCGGAGAAGAAGAACAAAAACTCGCAATTTCCTCCATTGCTCATCTTGATGAAAAATTAAAAGACTTAGAAAAAAGAGCGGCGGCGCGGACTGGCTCAATAGGAGGGTTCAACTATAATTCAATGGATTTCCACATTGTTGATGATGAGACACCCGTAGGAAGCGGTACCGCATTCACCATCAAGAATCCACCAAATCCCGTATCTTCATTTAAGCTGTACAGAGGGGGAGCGCGACAGAGAGTTACCGAAGATTACACACTTTCTGGGACTACTCTCACACTTAATGTTGCACTTGCATCTGGGGAAATTCTTCTTTGCGACTATAGGATATAATATCTCTATGAAAAAACTCTACGCACTCACAGGAATAATCGCAGGACTTTTTCTAGGAATTGGACTCACTGTTCAAGCCGCGACAATACTTCTCACGACAGGTGGCGGAACAGGAACCTCAACCGCACCAACCTACGGACAAATGCTTGTAGGAACTTCCGCAGGGGTTTATCAGCTTCAAGCAACCTCTACTCTCGGTATCACCGCTTCTCTAACTGGCGGTTCACAGGGAAATGTCGCCTACTGGACAAGCGCGTCTGCTCTTTCTAATGTCGCTACAACTACGGTAACTGCGGGAACGGGAGTTACTTTCACAGGGACTCCGGGCTATCTTATAGGCGGAACTAATCTTACTATTAACGCTTCAGCTGGAACGGTAGTCGGTACTGTCTCAACCTCCTCAACTCCGACAATAGGCAATCTTTCGTACTGGACTTCTGCAGGTTATCCATCTCTTCTCGGCACAGTCGCCACCACCTCCCTTACCGCTACCTCCCCCCTTTCCCTTTCACAGCCGATTTCAGTTATAGGTTCTTCAGCTTCCGCCCTCTCAATTTCAACCGCCGGCACTTGGTCAGGTAACGCTGGAACCGCTACAGCACTCGCGGCTAATGGCACAAACTGTTCATCAGGTTCGTTTCCTCTCGGCATAGACGCGTCTGGCGCGGTGGAATCTTGCACAGTGGCAACGACAGGAACGGTAACATCTATTGCCACAACCTACCCTATTACCGGTGGAACGATTACTACATCAGGAACTCTCGGAATAGCATTTGGAACAACAACAGCAAACACTTGGTCTGATACTCAAACCTTTTCAAAAATAATAAATGTTACCGAAGGCACCACTGCAACATCAACGTTCTCTGGCAATGTTTATGTCGTCGGCAACTTGCAAGTAGATGGGAAGTTCTTTGCACCCGTAACTCTTGTGGCTTCAGGGGATACTACGATAAACGGCAAACTCACCGTAACGGGAGCACTTGACTTTGACACTTTCACCTCTGCAATTCTTCTTACAGGTGCGGGCGGAGATGTGGCGGAATACACGGGGACCTCTTGTACCAATCAAGTCGCTACAGCCCTTTCTGCTCTTGGCGTGGCTACTTGTTCTTCCATAAACAACGATTACTGGTCGGGGACTGATTTATCGGTGGCGAATGGAGGGACGGGCGTTTCCACATTCACCTCATCACAGCTCCTTTATGGAGCCGGAGCGGGAGCCGTGCAGTCGGTCGCCACCTCCTCTCTCGCCGTCGGCACCGGCCTCACCAACTCAGGCACCCTCGGAGCGCAGGTCGGCGGAGCAAACGCCTCCATCAGCTTCGCCGCAATAGCCGCCAACTCGCTCTGGGCGAACGCTACAGGAGCCTCGGCCGTTCCGACAGCCATCGCCACCTCCTCGCTCTTCACGTGGACAGGCACGGGGGATGTTGTCCGCTCAACCTCTCCAACTCTAGTTACCCCGGCACTCGGCACTCCCTCTGCTCTCGTACTCACCAATGCTACGGGACTTCCAGTCGCTGGTGGCGGTACAGGCGCCTCAACGCTCACGGGTGTCCTCGTAGGGAATGGAACTTCAGCTTTTACGGCAGTCGGGGCGCAAACCTGTACCAACCAATTCGTCAGGGCTATGAGCGGGGCGTATGTGGCAACCTGTGCAACAGTAGGTGCTTCGGATGTATCTCTCGCCAACCTAACGGCAACTGACAGCACACTCACCTTCTCTGGAACATATACTGGGGCAACAGCACGAACGATAGGGTTAAACCTCGCACAACCGAACACTTGGACTGGACTTCAGCAGTTCTCAAACGCGTCTTCAACGCAACTGACCGCAGGCACTAACACCTTCTACATTGACGGAGCAGGACGAATACAGGGCAAAGATACTACCAACGCGTGGAGTGGCGTTATCTCACCTACTCGCGGACTTGTGTTCTCATCCGCCACAACGACCGCGTGGACAGCCACGAGTTCGGGAGCTTACACAAATACAATCGTAGCCCCGTTCGCGGGGACGATTAGAAACACAAGGTGTGTTACTGATACGGGGACATTAAATGTTCAGGTTGCAATCGCCAGCACAAACCTCGCACTATTAAACGCCTCTACAACCGTAGGTAACTTCTCGTTCACTGCAAACAATACGTTTACCGCAGGGCAGAATATAACGATGGTCGCAGGAACACCAGCAAGCACACCGACAAGTGTGAATTGTACGCTTGGCGTAACCGAGACATATTAGTATGAAAAAACTCGCCGCACTAATTCTCTTCTTCTCACTTCTCGCACCGTTTGGCGCGGAGGCGGCACTAAACACACATTCAATAGATTTCGGCACTCCCAATACAACCAAATGGCTTTCTCACGCCAGTGCTGTTGGCACTACTGTGGGGGGGAATGTAACAATAGAAGCGTGGGTAAATGTAACAACTCTACCAACATCTCCACAGCAAGATACGATAGTAAGAATCCAGCCTGGAGCAACGACTCCTTATGTGGACTACGGAATCCTATATTGGAATAATGGCGGAACACCAACTCTTAGGTTTTCTAGAGGAAGAATGTGTGTGGCTAATAATTTTCTAGATGTCGCTCAAACACTTACGGTAGGGACGTGGTTTCATGTTGCCTATACTTATGACGGAACAAACGGCAGGGGGTATGTGAATGGAACTTTAGTTGTAGGTCCAACAGCGCAAAGTGGAGATGGGGCATCTTGTGGAGCAGACTCATTCAATATTGGAGCAAACGCAGGAGGAGGCGCGGATACATTTTTAAGAGGATTAGTCGATGATGTCAGAGTATGGACAACAGTAAGAACTGCCACAGAAATCAACGACAATAAATCAATACAAATTGATACCGCTACAGGACTTGTTGGTTCTTGGCACCTGAACAATGCTTTGACTGATTCATCTGGTGGAGCAAGAACGCTGACTAATAATGGGACTGCATCGTTCAGCACGAATGTCCCGTTTGCTGGAACGGCAGATGCTGTCGCTACTTCAATCCTTTCTCTTGTTCGCTCATTCTGGATATGGTAAATAAACTTCTTGCAACGGCTGTCGGCTCGGCACTCCTCGCAGGAACAGGAGTAATCGCCACAATCAATAACGAAACGGCACAACTCAAGGAAGAAAAGGCAGTCATTCTCCAAGACAACATTTGGAAGAGCGTTCGGCTTGGGGAAACGCCTGTCTGGGATATTTCAGTGGTGAGCCAAACAGAGATGGTGGAGGCGTATGCCGACCTCGCCAAACAGAAGAACGCCCTAAAGAAAGCGAACCTCTTTGACGGACTTCGGGATAAGGCGGTAAGTGAGGGTATAACTTGTAAAATATGAACCTCCCTACCGCCATCATCGGAGCGCTCGGAATGATTCTTGCATCAGCTTTTACGAGCTGGGCAAGTTCAAATAGTGCCACAGCGGATGTGAGGACACAGGTTGTTCAAGTAACGGAACGTGAGCAGAATCATTACGAGGAAATTCAGAAACAACTTATTGAAATAAACAGAAAACTAGACAACGCTCCGTGGAATAAAACACCAATAAAATGAAAAACTACAACATGTCTAGCAAAAATTACGGTCTTATTCTTTCGCCGCCAACGCCTGAAGATTTTATCTTTGGTGCACAAAAACTTGGCGATGCCCAGATACAGCCAGATGGACAATGGGACGGATGGTTGCCAGATTTTGAACCCCAATCTCGCCCAGGAAGTTTTGATTCGTATGGATGTGTTACTTTTTCAACACTCTCAATAGTGGAAATACTAGAAAGACACGAATACGGAGCCACAAGAAATTGGAGTGATAGGTTTTTAGCAAAAGCGTCCTCTACTGATAAAGCAAGGGGAAACCAACCATCTGTTGTTGCAGAAATTTTACGAAAAAAGGGTTGTGTGGAAGAAAAAGAAATGCCATTTGACTCCTCTATTACATCTTTTGAATCTTTTTATTCAGATATTCCGCAAAAACTGTGGACACTTGCAATACAATTTATCGCAGAATATGCATTTGGTTATGAACACGTTCCGTCAAACGCAAAAGACATTATGCGGGCATTGACCTACTCTCCTGTTTTATTCACCGTCTCCGCTTGGTATAAAGATGAAAACGGACTGTATTACAGACCACAAGGAGAAACAGATGGGCACGCAGTAACTTGTTATGGATATGAAGAGGGGAAGTATTTCAAGATTCTGGACAGTTATGCAGACAACGAGGGGTTGTTCTTAAAGAAAGTAAGATGGGATAGTCTGCCGATGCAGTGCAAGAGGTTTACTTTGAATAGGCAGATTGTCGTGGAATCGGCTTGGACAAAGTTCTTAAAACTTCTTCGTGAGATACTTGGCTTATGATGGATTTCCTTGAAAGGTTCTTCTTTGGCGACCCGATTTACGGAGGTGTTCCGCGTTCTTCTAAATGGCCGTCAGTGAGAAAAAGTCATCTTGCCTTACATCCGTCCTGCGAGGTGTGCGGGAAAAAAGGGACACTGTTAGAACCGAATGAAGTTCATCACCTACAAAGTTATTCTACCCGTCCGGATTTAGAGCTTTCAAAAAACAATCTTGCTACTTGCTGTAGAGAACATCATTTATGGTTTTTTCATCTCGGCTCGTTTTTGTCAATAAATGAACGCGCTAAACAGGATGCTGATATTTGGTTTAAGAAGATAAAGAGCCGACCGAAATGGAATGGGGATAAGTGGGTCTATCCTGTATCTAAATGAAATGGTAGTATGTGCGAATGGGGAAACACTGGACTCTTTCTGAAGAAGCAAAAAGAAATATAAGAAATGCCGCCATTGGTCGTCGTTGGTCAGAGGAAACAAAACAAAGAGTCAGAGACAGTTGGACTCCTGAAAAAAGAGCAGAAGCAAGCAAACTCCATTCTGGAGAAAACAACAATTTCTTCGGTAAAACATGGACTCCTGAACACAGAGCAAAAATAATGGCCTCATGGACTCCTGAAAGATTAGAGAAGGCGAGACAAGCAAAACTGGGTAAGAAAGTTCCACAAGGAAAGGGAAATCGTAAAGGATATAGCCCAATTACAACACCACACCCTAAATGCGATTTCTGTGATAAACCAATAAAGTTCAATAATAAGATAGGTGCTTGTCGCGAGCACCGACTTTTATCTAAAGTTTTTAAGGAGCAACGAAAGAAAAATCATGATGAAAATAAAGAGGAGAGAAATAAAAAAGTTAGAGAATATATAGCACGCCCAGAAATAAGAGCAAAGAAACAAGAGTATGACATGGAGTATCGGAAACGAAACGCAAAGAAAATAGACACCCGCGTGTATCAGTGGCGAGTAGAGAGAATGGCACGCGACCCACTTTTTAAGTTTAAGGAACGATTAAAAACTAGAATACATCATGCTTTCAGAGCAATGGGAATGAAAAAACCGAAGCATTCTATGGAATTACTCGGCGGTACTCTTGAAGAAATACAAAGACATATTGAATCAAAGTTTACCGATGGTATGACTTGGGGAAATTACGGTAAGTGGCACGCCGACCACTTTATCCCCCTATCTTCAGGACAGACAAAAGAAGAGATGATACAATTATGTCATTATATGAATTTGCAACCACTGTGGGCTTTGGATAATTTGAGGAAAGGAAAGAAAATACTTTCAAGACCATGAATGCACTAATTTGGTATGTAATAATTCTCGCAACATTAGGAGTAATTTGTTCTGTAATCTTTCTTATTTTCTATGATAAATAATCTAATAAAGTCAATAATGAAATTTCTTTCCAAACTGCTAAAATGGGAACCTACGGCAAGCTCTGACAACACAACGGAAATTTTATTGAAGCCTCCTACAGAGGTGGAAAAGTCCCCTATGCCTATTGATACCACTCCGCCGGTTAAGCCCCTAGAAACGTCAATTAAGCGGGATATACGATGGCGTGGAGGCAAGTTAGAGGATAGATTGGCGATGTATGACATGGTAAACAGAGTTTGTGCTGAATTAGCACCAGAACTCACAAAGGATATTCAGGCTACGATTGCCGGAGAAAGCGGTTGGAATCAGTGGTGTATTAACGAAAAATCAAAAGACTATGGGATAGCTCAGTTTTCAGCATATTACTACCTAAAAGAGTATAAAATGACACCTGAATATGCCTGTGAACACCCAGAAGAATGCGTAAGGATAATGGTAAAAAACTTCAAAAATGGGCGGGCAAGCAACTGGGTAGCTTACCAGCACCGCCACAAATACTACAACACAAAGCCGGTTTAGGGGGCTGTGGATAACGTACATAAAGACTTCTGGGGGTGCTATAATAGAAAAATGTCTACAACAATTGCATCGGTGATGACCCAATTATTAGTAGTGTTCTTGCCTATGTTCGGAGTTAGAGTCGGTTCAGACCAGCTTACTGTTACAATTCAAACGATTACTGTCGTCTTAACGGGACTCTTTATCTGGTATCAGCGAGTACAGAAAGGCGATGTTAAGTTCTTCGGTGGACGTAAAACAAACTACACTGACTAAATCTGTTTTCGTTATGTAACATATGTTACCTTTTTTGGTAGCATTGATAATGCAAGGACTCCCCTTGCCGTTCTCAGAGTTGGTTGCTCCACCGGACAAAATTTGGACACAAAAAATGGTAAAAGAACTGGCAATAGAACAGGCGGAGAAATACGGACTCCATAAAAAAAGATTTCTCGCCACATTGGAATGCGAAAATCACTTCAACGCTAAAGGACAAAGTGAGCATTACTACAAAGGAAAAAGAGAAGAGAGTTACGGCGCGGTACAAATAAACTTACCCTCGCATCCGAGCATAACAAAAGAGATGGCAGAAGACCCAGAGTTTGCTATAAGCTTTATGGCGCAGAAGTGGTCTGTTGGCGAAGCTTCCCTTTGGAGTTGTTATAAAATACTTTTCCCTTCATAGACAAATCCAAAGGCTTGGCGAATAACTTTTTAAGTTTTCTGGTGATATTCAAATCTCTCCTTCTTTTCTGTTTACACACATAACAACACGCAGTTTTTACGTTCAGAGAACGCTGGAGTAATTCTCCGCAAAATTGACAAGGCAGGGTTCGGTAGATTGTATTTATTCCGTGTTCTTTCATATAATGGCGAGAGTGGCGTTCAAGAGCCACTCTTATTATTCTGTCGCAGTTTGGGTGACATTTCAATCACGAGGTCGACAAGGGCATAAATCTTTGCGTTTTGGCGCGACAGAGCGGGAGCGCCATAACTATTAAAGCATACTTAAAAGCGAACGGGGACGTTATGCACATTAAAAAACCGCTCCCCAATAGAGGAGCGGAAACGAGCGGTGGCTCGGCAGACTTTATACCTCGGCATTCTATTACTTAAGAATTACCAAGATTTAAGCAAAAGTTAAGTAATGCCGATGAGACGACCACCTCCTTTCACAACTCGTGTTCGCCTTTTTTGAGCGGAAGTTTCCCGAAGATAGTCTCCTCGCTCCCGTCAGGCTTGACCTTCGTGATGGCAATAAGCTTCCCTTCCATTGAGAAAACGGCGTAGAAGAACTTGGTGTCCTTCAGAACCATCTTCGCGCAGGGCAACTGCACGTCTTCGCAAAGTCCGACCTGAACAGGCTGGTACTTATCCAACTCCGCGCTCCATGCCGGGCCGGTAAGGATTGCCAAAACCACGAGCGGTACGAGAATCCACAGCCACACTTTCCACATCTGTCTGCAATATCTCATGTCTTTCTCCTCTTCGGTTTAGACCTTCCCTTCGCGTCCGTCGCGTGAAGATAAACGGACATGATGTGGTAGCAGAGTCCGAAAGAATGAATCAAGACGTCCTTCATGTTCTCTTTACTACCCTGTTTGACGCGCACGAGATTGTACGTAAGCCCCATCAGATTGAAGGCGCCCATCGCTCCGTGCGCGATTGCGTACAGCAACTCCATCGGCTTTTTCATTTTGCCTCCAAAAGTTTTACTTTCGTTACAAGAATGACTCCATAAATCTGGGATTTTACGAATTCCCTAACGAAGTCTGGAATAGTGCCGTGTCGGATGTAGGCGAGGTAACAATGCCTCGTCCGCCATTCGTTGTGTTTCCCATACCGCCAATAATGAGCGGCAACGAAAAACGTTAGCTCGTCCGTCCTTATGGGTACGGATGCTTTTGCCATCCAACGAATAATCGTGCGGATGTTTTTAGGAGTCATTAGTTCACAGTGCGTTTTAATTCACGCTCTGCCTCGCCAAGACACCATCGTAGGAAGGACACGTCACATTCGTCTTCAAACTCAGCAATCAATACGCCGAGAGTCCGGACGATGCTTCGGCGTTCTTCCCAGCCGATAGAAACTACCAGTCCGATTTCAGGGTCGTATTGAATACGCATATCACACCTCGTTGCGTTTGTAGAAGTTATGGCAAATATGACTTCCTTCACGAATGAGTTTCATAACTTCCTCCATTTGCTGTCGTAGTAGCGTTTACCTCGTCTTCTGTTTCCCAGAGACTTTCTCCAGAGAACAATAAGAAGACCAGTGCCTGTGTAATACAGGATATTCTGTGGGAGAGTCGTTATGAAAACAGTCCCAATCAGCCAAGCTGAAATAAGAAATGACTTCATACGTCCTCCTATGTAAAGAACTGGGTCGGGCTTGCCGATTCCAACGGCACAGAACTCAATCAGTCCGTCTGTAATTATTGTAGCACCTCTGGCGTGGTCTCTACGGGCTTATCCACAGGCTTCCACCTCTCCTTGTGCAACTTATTTAGCCACCTCTTTAGGTACCTAATAGTTTTCTCCAATGTCTTATTCGGAGATGTTTTGTTCGCCTCAATCGCGTGCATTAAAACTTCTTTGAGTGCGGAGATTTCGGTCATACTTTTAAGAAAAACGCTCCCGCCGCAATTAAAAATAATCCTGCCATAATTTGTTCGCTCATCGGCTCTCCGAGATAAAGAGAGATTCCGACACGCAGTATCCCGTTCCCTAAAAAGAACACAGCCCATCCTAAAAGATACGTCGGACTTTCTCTAAATAAATAAAACAACGAATACTGTGCAATTAAAATCGGAATGATGATATAAGGAAGTGCCGGTAGAAAACCACTAAATGACTTTGCTCTATATAAATATTCAATTCCCATGATGGCTACGTTGGCTATGAAACTATGCACGACCCATAAAGGAAGCATCTCCTAACTATAGCAAAAGAAACAGCCCGATGTTTTGGGCTGTGTGAATAACTAGCAGTCAAACAAGATGGGAATGTGAACCGTCTTTCCGCGAACCTTGTCAATGAGAAACAAAGACTGTTGAGGACGCTCAAACCCGCCGAACAAGGCTCCCATGTTGGAATAGCCAATCATAGAGCCGTTGCAGATGAACTGACCGCCGTCCACGAGTTGGTGGAAGTGTCCGAAACAGTCCAAATCCACCTTAATCGGGTTCTTTGACCACCGCATTATCTTGTTGTTCACAGGGACTGTAATGCCCCCGATTCCGCCCATATAACGAATGGTGTGCCCGTGGTGGAAGCGAATCGTCTTGTCGTAGACTTGCAGGTAGCAGTGGTACGATTCAGAGATAACGAATGTAATGCGCTTCTCGCCCTTAAACTGCTGGCGTAGGTTCGTATACATCAGGTACTCCAAACTGTTTTCCTGCTCGTTGCCCCAGTGGACTTTCTTCGTAATCCGGGCGTGGTTACCGCAGGTGCAGACGATAGTCATGTCGTACTTACTGTTTTCAAGAAGGTACTTGATTCCCGATGCAATGTACTCCTGTGCGATAAGAATTGCACGGGTCGGCGGGACTTCACACAATGCCGGCAGTTCTTCGTGAATATTCTTTGTGTTATCTTACGCTTTTACGTAAGTTCGGACTCTATCTTCAATTTCCCCTCGTGCCATAGGCGGTGGTGATTCGGACAAAGTAATATCAAATTACTTATGTCGTTTGTCCCGCCGTCTTTTCTTTCTATGATGTGATGTATATCGCACCTTCCTTCAGCCCACTTGCAGACTGCACACTTCCCCTCATACTTTCCATACGCCAGCGTCTTGTAGTTCTTATAGGGATTTTTACCCTTTTGAAGCCCAAAGACTTTTATTCTGTCGTGGATAATGTGATAAGGGACAGAGTGCAATTGCGCAATTTCAAGGATTTTCTTGTTCTGCTTGTGGTAGATGTCCTCTAAAAATTCTCTGGTTATGAAGTCATAGGCGGCGTTTCTTTTTCCGTTGCTCGACTTCCCTTTACTAGAGCATTCTTTTGAACAGAACTTGTTACCTTGTGGGGATGTCATTGTGTACCATTTGAGTCTTTGGAAAGATTTTCCGCAACGAGCACATTGCAGTGTGACATATTTTGCTTGGTGAGATGCATACCAGCAAACCCTACTGCAATATTTTCTTTTGCGATAATCGAAGAATACCTTTCCACAGCTCAGACAAGTACGGTTATGTTCCATATACACGTAATACCATAGAACGCACGAAGAAACAACTGTCTAGCGTATAGTCTCTGAGGGTTCTCCTGTACGGAGCCTTCCCTGCTGATTGTCCATTGTTGCATCTCTAACTTTTCAAACCGCTCAGCTTACCCTTTCGGATTACTGTTTGGGTGTTAGAGCTTTAGGAGTTTCCAGCAAATAGCTAGATTTTACACGAGCAATATTTTACCCGTGATGAAATCGCCGAGAAGTGCGAGGACGATGTGTTTTATCACAACATCTTGCTGTTCTTTCTTGACCAACTTCACCAGCCTCTGGAAAAACTGCGTGGCACGAGCTTCGGAAATGGCGAGGGAATACTCGTTCATCCCGTTCGTCTTCTCCTTTGATACCCGTTCCTCAATATGCCAATCCGAGGCGAGGCACACCACCGTGGCTTCTGACTCCGTCGTTGCCCTATGGGGCGCGATACGATGAATCTTGTAGCCCTTTTGTATATCAAGCAGTGCCGACATCCTTTTCTCAAGGTCGGCGATTCCTTGTACCGCCTGCTTGAGCTTGGACGCCGTTTCTTTCTTCGCCTCGCTCTCCTTGTGTTCCACGATGTGTTCTGCGAGCGTTGGAGCTTTCTCCGGAAGCTTCCACTCCCTCTTCAGCCCCATCTTCTGCTCGCGCTGTTGGACGGCTTCACTGCTGATACCACACTTCTTCGCCAGTTCCCGCCGAGACAGGTTCTGGTTCTTACGAATAAATCCGTTAATCAGTTTCCTGTCCATTGGAGCCTCCTTTGTGAAAGAACATTCTAGCCAAGTGCTAGGAGCTGGAAGGAAACTTACACGTCTACAAAATCTCTGGGGGCTAATTCCCTAGTTTCGGTATTTCGCCGTCTAGCTTTATTTGTAAGTAATCTGTTCCGTTCGCGCTCAGTGCCTGGCGGTTTCCTGACGGTGGGATACTTGGGTTGCATTATTTTTCAAGTCTGGTCCGCAACTTGCGTACACTGACCATTTGCCTGACTAGGACTTCCAGCTCTCAACATTCGTCTTCTAACTAAATCATACACCCTCTATGCCTCTTACGGGGGAGATATGCACACTCATCGTCTCCTCCAAGAAGGTGGTCATAGGGAATAGGTTATGGTGCAGGGAACTACAGGAAACGAGGTGTTACCCAACAATAGATTTTTCTTCATAGCAACAGCGTGTACTTCGCCATCTTTTTTTCCTATAATTGCAAATGCTTTCACTGTTTTCTTCATAGGGATTGCGGTTAATGGTAATTGCCCAGAATGAACTTCTTGATGGTGTCTACGACAGAGCCAAATAACTTCTAATGGCTTATCGTAATCAGGGTGATGTCCTTGTGATTTATCATTGTTACACACTACACAAGGGTTTCTTTTTATATCCCCGCGCAGTAGTGCTTTAGTAAGTTCGCTTCTTGCGACTCGCTTTTTCGTGGCATCACCTCCTTGCTTTCTATACTTAGACATATACTCTTTCATATACGCTCTATACTTATCTGACTGTCGGTATTTACGCATCCATTCCTTATACGCATCGGACTTTTTATTCATCATTGTACAATCTGTCCCGCTGTACGCCCCCCGCTTTGCGAGTAGGGAGCGAACATCAGGCGCAAAGCTAATAATGCTCATATATTATCAGCTTTCGTGTCTTTCTTCAAGTGGGCGTTTATCGTTTCCACGGCGGCAGAGATGCCTGCTCTGGCGACTTCTTCTTCAATTCCTCCATCTCTTTGACCAGAGTGGAGAGGGTGGTGGAGATGAATGATTTGATTTCGGGGTGTTCTATCCAACTTTTTTTCGTTCCCGAATTATGAATCTTCATCGGCGGAACTCCGTCCTTAAACTTCTCATCAAACTCCTTCTCCCACCCCTCAACAGACTGGCTCACGTGGGTGCAATTCTCTGGTATCTTTCCACAACAATCATCGTGATTACATTCACCATCGCAACATTCAGTTGTTTTACTAATCCCCTCTCGTAAGTGGGAAGCGAGGGAGGAGAGGGCTTGATTGTGGGCTTCATTGATTTCATCAATTACGATATAGCCATTTTTTGCTTCCCATTTTCTTTTCTCAATCTCCCTCACCACCCCTTCAAGAAGGGCGTGGAGGCGGATGCGGATAAGTTTGTATATTCTATCCGCTTGTTCATCTATGGTAGGCGGTTCCCCAAAAGTAGATGTTGTCAGCATTTCTACTATCTGCTCTCGGTCTGTATCTTCAATGAATTGTTGTAGGTTCATAAGATTATTTGTTAATAACAATCAAAGCACACTTTCTGTAAAAAGTTTGACTGCTCTTCGGTGAAGCCAACTTTTTGTGCCATAAGCATAAACTTTTTCTTTTCTTCTGGGTCTTTGGCGTATATTTTCATACATCAGTTTTATTATCCCTCATCTTACTAATTTGGCATGTTCGCTCAACGATTGGACAAGATGTTGTCATACTAATACATGTTACGCGACTCACCATTCAAGACATCAAGATAACTTCTTATTCCCGACATCTTCTTTTCAAGTGCCTTTAATTGGATTTTGATAATTTGCTCCCGATTTCCCTCGGCACTTCTTTGCCATTCTCTCTCTGCTTGCATATCTGATTTCACATTCTGTCTGATAAGTATCCATTTCGCGGGTTTGAAACGCAATATGTCTGCATATTCGTCAGAAAGTTTTTGATAATCTGCCGAGAGTTGCAGACGCTCTTCTGCTAGTAGGTGGGGTGTGTTCATAGCGGTTGAAAGGTTAGTCTAGGTATTCTGATACCATTCTCTAGGATATATTCGTATATGGGGCGTTTAGGTGCCTCCACGAGCCTGTATTTATGCACTCTTGCTCGGTGTTTCCTTTCACAATGACAGACCTCTGATTCTAGGACAAAACCCTCTCCGCGCATCTCCGATAAACGCTTCCTGTAGTCTCGGACATAGAATGGGTCTATCTCGTTAGAACATACCCACCCACCGTCTTTCAGGAGGTTGTAGAGGTATTTCTTCTGTGGGCTAAGTTTCATTGAATTGTCGGCTGTGCGCTCGGCGGATTATCAAAGTTAGGCTCGCCGTGATATTCCTTCGTCTCTTGACCCGTAATTTTCGTTCTTATCCAGATACACTCTGCGAGAATTGCGTCTATCTTTCTTTCAAGACGGAGAATGTCGGGTGCCGGCTGAAATCCTGTGGCAACTGTTTTGTGTGTCGCTTTCGGTACGGAGAAGTTAAGATACTCCCCCTTCGTTGCGACATCCGCTTCTACAGTGTCTCCCTCTTTCCAACTTGCATTATCTTCTCCCGCAAATCCCGACAACCACCTGTCTCCATATTCGTTACAGAGAATTGACCGCGATACATATGCTTTCCCTTTCGCCGATACTTTATTTCTGTCTACTATTTTTGTTAGTGTGAGTTTCATAACTATTTCTTAGGTTTAATAAAGGTCTGGCTCCCTCGGTATGCTTTCAACAGTCCGAAGAAGGCATCCTCGTCTATCTCTCCTCGCTCGCGTTCTTGTGTTTGGAATGTCCCGTCTTTTCCTAACCTAACGATAACCGAACCGTCATACTTTGTGTCGCCCTCTTCCTCGGCGAGTAACTGATAGGCTTCACACTGCAAGATAGCTTCGTAGTATATTCCCGACCCCGTTTTAAGGTCGCCGATTCTACGCTTGCCGTCTTTCATCACTGCACCGAAGTCAATCGTTCCCGCGAGGAATAAACTCTTGGAGTGGACAGGTCTCTCGGCGAATAGGAACTCCTTTACATTTTCAACCGCCCACATAATGAATGGCGCAATGAGCGACATACGCGCCGACTTATCGTTGTTCGTCCACAGTCCCGCGAGCATCGCATCTCCAATTCCAATTAACGACTTTGCTTGGATACACAGTTTTATATATTCCTCGCAAAGAGCGTGCTGACTTGTGCCGTGTTCCCCTGCCTTTTCCTTATCCTTTTTATGCTTGCCTTTTGCTGTCTCCACTATCGTAGCGATTTCTTCTGCCGTGTACGCCCTCCCTGCCTCCCACACTGACGCGACATACTCCGAAGCCATACGCGCCGCCCAAGGAATCAGCATCGGCTTGGCGAGAGTTCCTAGAATGGTAGTAATTCCCGTGTATTTCTTCTTTCCCTCCGCATCTGCAAAATACCGATGGTCTTCCGCAAAATCCTCGGGGATGTATAGGTCGTCTTGTAATTTAACTAATGTTTTCATATTCAGGGAATTAAGAATGAATACCACTTCCAACTTCTAACCTTCTCGCGTTCGTACAACCTGCTCGGGAGTCCTGCATAATCTATGGGCGTTCTTGTTTCTCTCCTCGCCCACTCCAACAGACTCTCGTAGTTCACGAGGTTCTGAAGATAATTCTGCACATCCCGGGCGTTCGTGTAATCAGCTTTACTCGCCATCTTTAGTCTGTTTTGTATCAGTCCCATAATTCGTAGATTGAGTCTGCTATTACATAGAGTGCGAGTAAACCGAGAGGAGCGAATATCATATAAGTCCCGCGCCACTATGGCGCTCTATGGCTCTCATAACCTCTCGCGCTCCTGCATCTCCAGTTACTTCCGCGATTGCTCGTCCTATTGAGTCAAGAGTGAGGTCGTAGGTCGCATCTGTTAGATACTCTACGAGGTCTTTGTAGTTCATATTAGTAGGATTCTTCTTTTAGCGACTCCGCCATAACATCTGCTTTGTCTTGATATTCAATGTAGTCTCTGAAGTCGTGTTCCGTGATTCCGTTCAATTCTGTTGCACCATTAGGTTTGTTCATAGGATTTTGTGCGCTAAGCGTCTTATTTTATTAACCCTCCGAGGAGGCGTGAGAGGAAAAGAATCGTTCAAAAACTTTCCCTCTCGCGTCTCCTAAGAGACGATGGACTGTTTTTCAAATCCGTTAGAGTTCGGGCTGGCGATTAGATGAGCCGAAACAAATCTTATCGCTGTCTTCTGCTCTGTGTACATCTTAATCCCGTGTGCAAGTCCTGTCAATAGGGAAGTAAAGGGCAACTGTGGATAACTCTTTTTGACTATATTCTACCTATATGCTAACATACTTGATATGCAAACACCAGTAAAGCGTGAGCGCAAGACGAAGCGCAATTTAGCAATTAAAAAGATGAGAGCGAAAGGAAAAACGTACCAAGAAATCGCAGATTATTTCGGTATAACAAGACAACGTGTGTATCAACTTCTAAAGAATCAGACAATGAATAAAGTAATCTTATGAAACCCTCCCCCACCACAACCGATATGCCGAGTGGGACAATAATCTGTGGAGATTCTTTGGAAGTATTGCGCGGTCTTTCTGATGAAAGTGTTGATTGTGTGATTACTTCGCCGCCGTATTGGGGACTTCGGGATTATGGGGTAGACGGACAGTTGGGGCTTGAATCGCATTTCAACGAATATATTTCTAAACTCATTGCGATTTTTGACGAGGTGAAACGAGTATTGAAGAAGGAAGGAACTTGCTGGGTAAATCTCGGAGATACTTATGCTTCAGGAGGAGGAGCGAGTAGGCACAAGGGGTATCACGACCCTAAATATCCAAATGGTAGGAGTGGTTCTTTTGATGAACCTGCTACCAATCCTCAGAAAGGGGCGCAAGAAAAATCTCTATGTCAGATTCCTTCTCGTTTTGCAATCGCAATGACGGATAATGGGTGGATACTTCGTAATATTATTATATGGAATAAATTAAATCCGATGCCATCGTCTGTGTTAGACCGCCTTACTAACAAATATGAGCACGTTTTCTTTTTCGTAAAGAATAAGAAGTATTATTTTGATGGAGACTCTATCCGCGTACCTTTTGAAACCAAATGGGAGAAAAGAGATAATGGGCCACGGAGAAATCGGGAAAAGGGATATGACAGTAAGTTTAATAAATTGAATACAAAACAATACAATACAGCAGAGGGTACAAAAACTAGAAAACAAGAAGAGATGGCTAATAAGCTCGGGATTCGTAGGAATCCCGAGCAAGTATACGACCGCAATCCACTAGGGAAAAATCGTGGAGATGTTTGGTCTACAACCTCTCAGCCCTATCCCGAAGCGCATTTCGCAATGTTCCCTGAAGCTCTTATAGAGCCAATGATACTCGCTGGATGTCCGAAAGATGGACTCGTACTTGACCCATTCTTCGGAGCTGGAACGACTGGCGTAGTCGCAAAGAAACTCGGAAGACATTATTTGGGAATAGAACTCAATGAAGAATACATAAAAATCGCCGAGAAAAGAATCGCGGGAACACAAAACCCACTTCTATGACCTCCCCCACACAGCCAGTATGAGACACTTACCCCCTAAATAAATAGAGATGTATGTCTCACTCACTCACTATGAAAGATGATTTAGGCGATACGCTCCGCGAGAGCGCAGTAAGAAAAATAACGCAGGAGGTCATTTGCGGGGATTGCCTAGAATATATGAAGACGCTCCCCGACAAGAGTTTTGACTTGGTGCTTACTGACCCGCCGTATGGGACTACAGGAATTGATTGGGATGTTGTTGTTCCTTTTGATAAATTATGGAGTGAACTTGCTCGTGTCGGTAAGGATGATTGTGTTTTTGTTTTATTTTCTTCGCAACCCTTTACCACTGATTTGATAAATAGTAAGCGCGGGTGGTTTAGATACGAATGGATATGGGAGAAGGATAGACCGTCTGGAATTGCTTTATCTGCATACCGACCAATGAAGTACCACGAGAACATAATTGTCTTTTCAAAAGAAACGCCGAGGTACTTCCCTATTTTCTGGAAAGGAGATAAAGACCACCGTTCTGGTCGGCGTGTTGGACTTTCAAATGCAAAATCACAGCCGAATATGGAAGTGAAACATAAGAGAGAAAACGATGGAGAGAAATATCCACCGAGTGTTATTTTCTGCAATAAGGTAAATAACACTTTGAATAATCACCCAACAGAAAAGCCGACAGAATTGCTATCCTACCTAATACAAACCTATTCAAAAGAATCTGACACAATCCTAGACCCCTTCCTCGGCTCTGGTACTACTCTCGTTGCTTGCAAGCAGTTAAATCGCAACGGCGTGGGCGTGGAAATAAGCGCGGAGTATTGCGACATAGCCAAAAAACGCTTGGAACAAAGCACACTCCTCTAGCCCCCACAGAAGTAAGGAGAACGGGAGAGGGAGGGGGTTATCCACAAGTAGTTTTATTTTCCGGACTTGCGCGTGGTATTATGTATGAATGGATAAATCGTTACAACGTACATTCATTGTAGGCGGCAGTCCCCGCGCGGTTTTGGCTTGTAACGAGCCATTCCAGCCGTTCGGGGACTTTCGCTTGTAATGGTATGAATAATGCCGACCTGCAAGTAGAGAATGGACACTTCACAAGGATAGTAAATCCCCTCATAGAAAAACTGACTCAAATGCCCTTTAAGGGGTGCGAGTTGGCGGTCGCGTTATTCATCATTAGAAAGACCTACGGCTTCCAAAAGAAGCAAGATGAGATAAGTTTAACGCAGTTTCAAGAGGGAGTAAAGAGGTCGCGCCAGACGATAGTAACGGCTCTCAAAAATCTACAACTAGTAGGGGTAGTTAGACTAGTCAAGCGAGGTACATCAAAAGCACATAGCAATTTGTACGCTATAAACAAGTATTGGGACACTTGGAAAGTAGTCAAGACGGCTAGACTAGTCAAGCGTAAGCGTGGAACTAGTCTAACGGAAGCCCCTCAACTAGTCCAGACGGCTAGACACACAAAAGAAACAAAAGAAAAGACAAAAGAAAGAGCGTCGCAGAGCGACGCGGGGTTGATAGCAGAACTAATACTTTCTTTTGAAGGAGTAAACCCCTCTTTTAAGAGGTGGTACGCGAATACTACCCAGCGTGGGGCTTGCGACCGCCTCATAGTCTCTCACGGGCTAGAGCAGGTAAAGAAGGTTCTAGCCCTGCTTCCAAAGACGAATGGCATGCAATTCTTCCCGACCATCACGACCCCAGTGCAGTTAGAGGATAAATGGGCGCAATTAGAAGCCGCTCTTATTAGGAAAAAGGGCGAAAGTGAGTCTAAAAAACAAATCTTTATATGAGATACAAAGTAATGATTGACTATAAGAACTTCATACCGATTGACGAAACGGAACTTGAAAAGGCACTCCGAGCAATGGCGGCAGACGGCAAAGCGTTCTTCAATGAGGGCGCGACCGACCGAATACACGCGGTGATACCCGACTACCACGCTATGATGGGCTACAACTACGGGTACGAACTCGTGCCTGAAGACTGGGCGGCTATTGCGACAAGTAAAGAGTGCAACGATGCGAAAAAACTCGCGGTGGATATAAAAATGAAGCTCGCGGGACACACTATTCCTTCAAAAGAAATCGGCGCGGGAGTAAAAATGCTCGCAGACAAAATGCGCGTACAGTAGCCACCCCCTCAAGGGGAGTAATTCTCCTTCAGGGTGGTACAATTAACAAATGAAACACGGATTCAAAGAAATTAGGATAGAGATGGGGGTGTTTGATTTCACTGTCATCTGTATTATTGGGGATTATGCAAAGATAGATAAATACATTCAGTGGAAGTTTGAGGACAAAGATTTCAAAACAGAATACTGGGATAAAGGATACGGGTGCCGAGGAAAGGTACTTTACCGCCCAGGATTTGTTCCCGTTCTATGGATTCCTAGAAAACCGCGCGGGGCAAGAGAACACGCCACACTCGCTCACGAAGCACTACACTGCGTTTACCACTTATTTGAATGGGCGAATATCCCGATGACAAAAGACACCGAAGAAGTCGTAACTCATTCAATGGCGCATATAATCAATTCAGTATTAGAATAATAAAATACATTCTCCTTCAAAGAGTGGATAGTCAAAGATAATCGGCAAAACTTTGCTATAATAACAATATGGTAAAAACAGTCTGGTCTGAAACTCTTAAGAGGCATTTAATAATTTGTGGCGGTTGCACTAAACCGATTAAAGAGACGTCGTATTCTAACGGGGGATTATATCTCTGCGAAGACTGTAATTTCAAAGGGGTATGAGTAGGAAAGTAAGCATTTTATCAGCCAAGACTCGCGCGTGGAAAGCAATAGGGGCTTTTATTCGCTCGGAGGAGAAACACTGTTGTACCTGCGGAGCGGTGGGAACCGAGGTTGGACATTTCAAACATAACGGAGATAAACCGAATAAAAATCTGGGAGGGAATGAATTGTGGTATTTCAGAAAGAACCTCCATTTACAATGCGGGCGATGTAACCGATGGATGTCAGGCAACCTCGCAGAGTATGCAGTCTTTTTAGAAGAAAAATACGGGGCGGGGATACTCCAAGAAATTCAAAGGCTATACAATAAACCAAAGAAATGGACAATACCCGAGTTGTTAGAAATAGAAGAATTATATAAGCGGAAGACTGTGGTATAATTTGAGGATATGGAAGAAGTCCTAACCAAAAACGACATAGATTTTGTTAAAGTGGTGGCAAAAACGGGCAATGGAAGTAAGTCTGCAAAAAAGGCGTATGAGATAACAAATGATAACTACGCTAGACTTAAAGCACATCGTCAATTAAAGAAGCCCAAAATAATAAAAGCCATAGCTGAAATGTTGCCTGACAAACTTTTAGGAGAACGACATTTAGAACTCTTGAACAAGAGAGAAAAAGTAATTATTGAGCACGAAAATGACAATGGAAGCGATATTTACGAAGTGCTAGACCAACCCGATACACAAGCAGTTTCAAAGGGGCTTGACATGGCTTATAAACTAAAAGGTTCTTACGCTCCCGAGAAATCAATGAATATAAACATAGAAGTGCCAGTAGGGAAACAAAAGACAGCAACAAATGCAATAACGCGATTCCTCAATGGAAATAAATGATATTTTACAAAGCGACGACAAAGAGTTGCATCTCGGACTCTTTCAGTTTTCTCAAGAGGACAGTAACGATGTTGTTCTAACAAGATTTAATCTATGGGCGCGACATTTCTTCTCCCAGTATTTCGAGGACGAGGACGCGCTATTTCACAAGGACATAAATCTTGGAAACTTGGACGCGTACAGGAGCAAGATAGATTATTTCGTTGATGTCGCGTTTCGCGGGGCAGGAAAAGACGTAAAGACAAAACTCTTTATCGCGTACGCAATCCTTAATGATAAAAATAGAATCAAAAAGTATTTCAAGATTCTTTCCGAAGACACAACAAACTCAAAGCAAGTGGTTACCGACATATACAACATGCTCGTCAATCCGAAAGTTATCGCATATTATCCAAACACATTCGGCAGGTCAGTTTTTAAGAGGGAAGAAACGATGTCTTCATTCACAACAAATACAGGCATTAAGGTTATTGCAGACACAGTGGGAACGGAACAGCGCGGGGCTATACAGGAAGAAACACGCCCGGACTTCATCTGGTTCAATGACTTTGAATCAAGAAAGACTTTGCGTAGCGCGGTTATCACACGGGCATTGCGGGATAATATGGAGGAGGCGCGTACTTCTTTACAAAAGGGCGGATGCTGTATCTATACTTGCAACTACATTTCAGAAATGGGGAATGTGCATCTTCTTGTTACTGAAAAGCAAAGTGAAAGAAAGCGCGTACTATCCATTCCGATTATGGACAAAGAAGGAAATCCAACGTGGAGCCGATATACCAAAGAGGATATTCGGCAGATGCAACAAGACGATGATGATTTCAACGGCGAGCGGATGTGCCGTCCAGACGCTTCAAAGGATGTGTATTTTGACCGCGAAATACTGGATAAAATGGAAGTACGCCAGCCGATAAAAGAGGTGGCTGGATTCAAAATATATAGAAACTACGACCCGTCTCATCGTTACGCAGGTGGACACGACATCGCTGGCGGTGTCGGACTAGACAGTTCTACATCGGCTTTCATAGATTTCAGCACGATACCGGCGCAGGTAGTCGGGGCATTTGCATCCAACACTGTCTTACCGGAAGCATTTGGAGACGAAATATATAGTGAGGCAAATCATTTCGGCGGGTGTCTTGTTGCGCCAGAGAATAATAAATATGACCAAACAATACTTAAGGCAAAGCAACTCGGCGCGAACATATACAAATCACGAAAAGGACAAACACTGAAAACAATAGCAATTCAATCTCCCTATCAATGGGGGTGGAATACAAATAGTTTAACGAAGTCAAAGATGATGTCGGACTTCCGTAAGGCGTGTAATGATGGATTGGTGGCGCTCAACGATAAAGACATCATCCAAGAAGCAAAGAGTTATACGAGAAACGACCTGATAGATAACTCGCCAGACCCGCGAGATGTGCAGAACGCCACGAGGCATTTTGACCTCCTTACGGCGGTCGCAATCGCTTGGCAGATGAAAGATGTGTGCGAGCCGAAAGGAATGGACATACCGACATTTTATCCCGAAACAGACCTTACAAACCCAGCAGAATGAAACAGACGATTATCAAACCCGAAGAAATTAACGCGACTGTCTTGGCTACTATTGCGCCATCTAAAATTGACGGAGTAGGGGTGTTCGCGGTTCAGGACATTAAAAAGGGACAGAAGATGTTTATCAAATGGAGTCGTATGGGATTCTTGCAGACAACGCTTTCAAAGTTAAAGCCAGAAGTCAGGAAAATCATAGAGCAACGATGGCCTTCGGTGATAGACGGCTACCCATTCATTCACCCGCACGAAGATGCAAACCTGCTTTCGTTTATGAATCATCAGACTGATTGTAATTTTGACGACAAGAATGACATCGCATTACGGGACATAAAAGCAGGAGAAGAAGTTTTTGAGGATTATGGAGGAAAGTATAGAATATAGTTTATCCACAGCCACAGAATACGCTACTTGACAAGTAAAGTGTGCTACACTATGTGCGATAACATTTAATAAAACCTATGACTAAAATAAAAACAGTGAGAGAGCTTGCGAAGGATTGGAAGAAAGTCGCTCGCAGGGTTAATTCTGTTCTTGAGAAAAAAACAAAAGCCGTGAAATCAAAAGGAAAGTACACTCTCGCAGTGAAAGTTGACGATGTGAATTATAAGGGAAGCGCGGACAGTATGGTGCAAGCACTCACCGACTTCGTTGCGAGTAAGAAGTATCCTCTCGGAGCAAAGACATTCGCGGTGTTCAGTGTGAGCAACGGACAAAAGACTTATTCAGAGATTTGGCGTGTTGCAAGGTGCCGGAAGATGTTTAACCTTATGTCAATTAAGCCGACGGCGATTGAGATAGTAGCAGGGAAACTGGAAGCGGCTCTTGCCTAATATGAATGATGTCGTAGAGAAAATCCCGAATATCTACGAGTACATAGTCGCAGAAGAAAATGCGTGGCGCACTGCCCGCGTTCCACTCGCTTCTAATTGGAGAGACTGGTCAATGTACGACCACATAGACCGTTCCTTTACCCTCAAAAACTCCCGCTTTTATCAAGGAACACAGGATTATCGCAGACCATTCAACAATATAATTCTCCCAATAGCAAATGTGAATTATCGGACGGAAGGATTTGATGTAAAGGATGTGCAAATCTATGTGGACAATGCAGAAAATTACCACAAATCCTTTTTCGCTCGGAAGTTCCACAACTGGTGGGCGAAAGAAAATGACATAGATACGGCGATAGACGAAAGTGTGGAGTCGTATTTTGATTATGGACTCGCACTCCTGAAGAACGTCAATTCAGCAAGACCAGAAGTCGTCCCGCTCCAGCAGATAGCGTTCTGCGACCAGACGGATATTATGGCGGGGCCGATATGTATAAAGCACCACTACTCCGTCAGCGAACTGCTAGAAATGAAAGGAAAGTGGAACGCAGCAGAGATAGACAAAACTATTCTTATGGCTCGGTTCGCGAAGCCAACAATAGAGGGGGACACAACGAAGACACCGGGCAAGTATGTGGAGGTCTACGAACTGCACGGAATGTTCCCAGAGTCTTGGCTTGGAGCAGAGAAGTTGGGCTCGGAATGGGAAGACACGGGTAAATACTCCCCGCAAGTCCACATCGTTACTTACTACGTCAATGAGAATGAGCAGAACAAGAACGGCATTTGTTTATTCAAAGGAAAAGAACCCAAGCCGATATTCAAAGCATTAGTCCGAGACCCTATCTTTGGTCGTGCGTGTGGGCGAGGAGGAATTGAAGAGCTGTTCCACCCACAAATCTGGACGAACTACTCCGAGCTTCAGATTTCGCAGATGCTGGAAGCGGTATCAAAAGTCATTCTCAAAACAAACAAGAAAAAGATTACGGCTCTCAACAACTTTTCAAATATGAAGACGGGGCAGATTGTAGACCTTGATGGAGACGGAACGCTTGAACAGCTTGTCCTTCAGCCATACAACAAAGGCGCGTTTGATAATTTCGTAAATAAATGGGAGCAGACTGCGCGAATTATCGGCTCGGCATCCGACCCCGCGCTCGGACTCAATCCTGTATCCGGCACTCCACTAGGTACGACAGAGATTGTTACCCAACAGGGTATCGGCATTCACGAGTACCGACAAGGCAAAATCGCCACATTCTGGGCTGAAGTTTACAGAGACTGGGTACTCCCGCACCTCTCAAAGGAAATCAACAAAGGAAGCAAATGGCTTGATGAACTTTCACTTGCCGAGCTTCAGGATGTCGCTGAAAAGATTACGACCAAGCAGTCTAACGACAAAATCAAGGAAATGGTACTTAACGGCGAACTCCCAGCTCAAGAAGAAATAGACCAGTTCCGAATAACACTCAAGGAAGTATTTATGAAAGGTGGAAACAAGAGGTTCTTGGAGATTATCAAAGACGAGTTTGCTGGTCTCCCGACTGATGTAGAAATCAGTATAAAAGGCAAACAGAAGAACCTTGCGGAAGTAACAAGTAAACTTAATAGTGTATTCCGCACACTCTTAACCCCTGGTGTCATCCAAGCAGTGCAACAGAGTGAAGGGCTTTCTGACTTGCTGAACCAGATATTTGAGTCGGTAGGTTTTTCGCCTGTTAATTTTGGTACAATAACAGGGCAACAGATGCAACAATTACCCGTAACCGCATAAAATTATGAACAACGACCTCTCAATGGAAATACTATCTGAAATTGAACGCGATAAGATTATTGCATTCGTACAGGACGCGGTTGCTTATAACGCTGTAAAGAAGTATGTACTTGCTGTTATGTACAAGCAGGGCGTAGTAGAAAAAGGACAGACTCACAACGCGCGGATAAACTTCGCCCTAAACCTCGCGTGGCCGGCAACCACTCCTAATGGAATGCCGCGCTCTGACGAGGAGCTGGGGCAGAACCTACGAGCAATGACTTACGCAGTCCAGCTCATTGAGTCTGGGTTCAAGGAGATGGAAGAGATGCGGAAGCCGGTGCCATTAGAAGAAGAAAAGGTGAATCCAAGCGAATAACAATTAACATTATGAATACAATCTTAAACCACAAAAACATACTCGCAGTCGCATTTCTGCTCATTGCAGTTACGCTTGCGATGTTAGTGCTACAGAACCCAAACCAAGCGTATGGAAGCATACGAGTTGGTGATGAGATGTTTGCCACCAGCACAGCAGCCAACGCAGTCTACGGGGCAACCATCACCGGAGACACCCTTATCAAGACAGGTGTCGGTGCGCTCGGCTCGGTGATTATTACTGGGGCGAACACAGGAATAATTAACTTCTACAACGCTACCACGAGCAATGTTCTTGCACGAACAGGGAATGTAGCCACATCTACGATACTTCTTGCTTCGTTCCCAGCCAGCACAGCGGCAGGGACATATACCTTCGATGTTCAGTACACCACAGGATTGCTTGTGGAGCTTGAATCGGGGGTGATGGCGACTTCAACAATCGTCTATCGCTGATAGTGGGAAAGGCGAGCCCTTAAAGAATGCCATTTAATCACTCAGAGAAACAGAACTCTCAAATCTGTAAATCTGAAGAAACCATAACTTCTTAAAAACATGGCAAACGAAAATGGAGATGACATTACTCCTCAAGATGTTAACGAAGACGTAGTTATTAATGACAATGACGACGCCGATGCTCTGAAAGAGAAACTTATCCAAGTTTCCGAACAAAATAAGCAATTGTTCTCACGAGCTAAAAAAGCTGAAGGATTCGAGCTTAAGGAAGGAAAGTGGGTCAAGCCAAAGGTTGAAAAACCTACGGAACCAAAGGTTGACGCTGGAAATCCTAACGAACCTTCAAAGCCAAACGAATTGGACTATGGACAGTTAGCTCTTTTGCGAACCGAAGGAATCAAAGGGTCAGGAGAAATCGCTCTTTTCAAGGAAATTATGGCAGAAACGGGGAAAGGTGTATTGGACGTCATGGACTCCAACTACTTCAAGAGCCGTCTCGCAGATTTCCGCGAAGCCCAAGCGTCTGCAGATGCTATCCCGAAAGGGAAGAATCGCTCAGGACAGACCGGAGTTACCGACACTGACCTCGCTGTAGCGAAGTACAAGGAATCAGGCACTCTGCCGGAGGATTTCAAGACTCGCTCGGCTGTAGTCAAACAGATTGCAGCAGCAGAACAGATGGAAGGCGTTTTCTCAGGCCCTTCAGTTATCGGCCCGCAAGGACAACAATTCTAAATACATTCGTTTGGCCATTATTAGGTAAGAAATTACCAAAATGGCAAATACACTAAACGCCTCTACAGTATTCCCACAGGTGTGGGCTACTGGCTTGCAAGAGCGACTTACCGGCCCGACAAATTGGAAGGAGATTTGTGAAGTTCACATGATGAACGACTACACTCTCAACCTCCCGTATATGTCAACCGAGTTCTCGCTTCAGTCGGGTACTCGTGGAACGGCATATAGCCACTCTGACTTCACACTCACCAACGACACACTTACTGTCAGTGCACAGGATATTGTCTCGGTCTTCCTAGACCGTGCAGACCAAGCGCAACAGAAGTTTGTCGGTGCGCTTGAAGCAGGGCAAAGACAGGGCGACCTTATCAACGAGCGCGTTGAGGACTTGTTCCTCGCACAGCACGCTGGTTGGACGGACTTCGGCACGGCAGATGCTGGTGCGACATTCACGCTCACGGCGACTACAATCACCGTTACGGTAGCGAATGTTGACAACATCACTCGTGCAATCAAGCGCGAAGTCATAAAGGCGAAGGGTTCAAAACTCGCTCGCCGATATGGAATCGCGATTGTCTGGCGACCAGAGGACTTCGAGAAACTTGAGGAATCTATGGCATCGCAGGGTTACACCTTCGCTGACATGGCACTCAAGGATGGCATCATGGATGCGGACGGACAGGGTAAGTACGCATTCGGCGTCTACCATTACGTCTCGGAGAGTCACACGGCAAACCACGTCTTCGCGGGAGTACGAAAGATTCAGCAACTAGGTCTCTTGAAGAGCACCTACGGCAGAATCTACTACAACCCGAATGCGGTGAACGCTGACGGCCCTCTGTCGGGTTCGTCTTACGAGGCGCGTCTTGACTACGGCTTCAATCCGAAGGCGGGTCTGACGGCATTGCTCTTTGATGTGAACGTTGCGTAACCTTAATCACTAATCACAACTAATCCTATGAACAAAACTCTATGGACAGTGCTGGTTGTGATTTTGTTAATCGCAACAGCAGGTGCGTATCTCTACCCAGAGGTACAAAAGCCGTTCGGTGCAAACCCCGGGCCGGATTTCTTCAATCACTTGGTGTTCAAGCAAAACTTCACCAGAGGAGGAACGGCAATCGCTACGTCTTCAACAGCGGCTACCT
>ERZ1292632.741-Hain-H43-01um-R2-741-length-35827-cov-105_pt1 | contig 35827 bp, 52 predicted proteins | sample MGYA00564407_ERZ1292632 | MGnify/ENA primary metagenome ERZ1292632 (study PRJEB36523, sample SAMEA6512637) | groundwater metagenome | collected 2019-01-08 | study: AquaDiva: Metagenomics assemblies of 32 groundwater samples | reverse complement strand
CTTCGCCGGGTGCTCCTCGTTCCACTTCTTCTGCACCCGGGCCGCCTCCTCCTGGTAGTCGAGCATGAGGTGGGCCTCGACGAGCTCGAGGAGCGACCACGCCTTGACCTCGCGGAGCGTCGCCCACCCAGCCGTGACCGGCCGCCACCACCACGACTGCTCGGCTAGGTGGCCGCCGCACTCGGGGCCGAGGAGACGCTCGGCGGAGAGGTCGGGGCCATCCTCGCGCCGTCGAGCGCGCGGCGGACGATGCTGGGCAAGGAGGCGAAAGGGATCGCTGTGTTGTCCTCGATGATCCAGGCCGCGACCTCGAGAAGCATCGCGATCGCGCCGGCGAAGAGGGCGTCGAAGTTCTTGGCGGTGACCTGGACGCTGTCGCAGTGGACGCTGCCCTCGGAGCCGTCCGGCTTGCGCACCACGACGCGCTTGATGAGCGCTCGGATCTCGGGGTCCCCGACCGACTTCCCGAGCTCGGAGAGCGCCTCGCCGATGGCCGGCAGAGCTTCCGCGTCCAGCGCTCCCAGCCCCGCCTCACCCCGCAGGGCGGCCAGACCCTTGCCGATGGCGGGGAGGGCCACCTTGGCGAGCGTGGCGGCCACTTCAAGGGCAACGGTGGCGGGCAGAAGCGTGGCGGACCACGTCTTGCCGTGGATCTCCTTCTCACGAGCTTCGAGGGGCATGGACCGAGCGTCGGGCGCTCGGCAGACAGCCGCGACTGCGGCTAGGGGTTGCCGGCGTGCGCCAGCGACACGTGAGCGAGCGTGAAGCTCCACTCGCAGTCGCCGACGTCGGTCCCGCGCTCGAAGGCCGCGGGCTTCTCGACCCAGGCCTCGGCCGAGAAGACGACCGAGGCGCCCTCCTTGATGAGGATCGGGAAGACCTCGCCCGACTCGTGGAGAGCGGCGAGGGACGCGTTGGTGATCGACGTGGCGAGGAGCGTCAGCTTCATCGAGCCCACGCGGGCCACGCGCTTGGCGCGCGCGATCTCGCCGTCGGCGCCGGGCTTGACGCTGAAGCTCGGGTCGTTCTGTTCCACGGAGATGAAGGTCCCGTCGGTGAACCCGGAGATCGGGAGCGTGCCGACGACGACCATGCACTCGTCGGGGCTGTAGGTGGCGAGAGGCTGGGTCATGGTCGTCCTCCTAGACGGTGACGTTGCCGCTGATGGCGACGGTGTTGACGGCGCCCGAGAGGTAGCAGACGAACTCGACGCCCGTGAGCGCCCGGTTCGCCTTGTCGGCATCCGAGACGTCGTCGATGTCGGGCACCGTGACCGTGTAGCTCGTGAGCCCGCGGGTCGGGCCCACGTAGGGGTCGAGCGCCTTGCGGATCGCCGCGTCGATGACCGCCAGGCCCTCGCGGGTCATCGGCACCTTGAAGAGCGGCGCCGAGACCCCGAGGAGCGCGTTCGCGACCTCGACGATCACGGCGTCATAGATGGCGTCCGAGAGCCGGACGACGTCGATGAACTCGCCGTCCGCCATCGTGCCGGTCTCGGTGATCGCCTTCGTGGTCGTGAACGGCGTGTAGATGTTGCAGTTCTTCGCGAGCGCGTTCGCCCGCTGCGTGGCCGTGAGGTCGTCTGCCGTGACGCCGATGAGCGTGCAGAACGCCCAGTTCTCGCGCCCCGGATCGGTCGGCAGGCGCGCGCCGAACCACGCGGCGTCGGAGTAGGGGTCGGGGTCGCCGCCCGCCTCGCCGCCCACCACGTCGAGCTCGTTGTCCGCCTGCGCCGAGTAGAGGACGAAACTCCTCGCGTATGCCTTGTCCTGGAGGCGCCGCGCGATCGAGCCCGAGGTCACGTCGTCGGACGTGAGGGTGACGTCGATGATGTTCGCGTCGGGCGAGGCGATGCCGAAGATCTTGCGGTCGGCCTCGACCACGTCGGCCAGCGCCTCCTCGAGATCGGCCTGGTTCTCGGTCTCGACCGGACTCGCCGTGGTCTCCCACTGGTGCGCCAGAGCGACCGCGTACCAGCCCGTCGAGTCCTCGGCCTTGATGGCCGCGTAGCTGGCGGCGATGGTGCCCGAGAGCCCGTAGTTGAGGTGCATGAGGTCGCCGGCCGTGATCTGGACGAACGTCGCCGGGGTGCTCGGCGAGATGCTGATCTGGCCGTCGCCGGCGAGGCTGTTCGTCGCCGTGACCGCGGTGAGGGACTGGATCACGCCGAGGGTGGCCGCCGCCGAGGTCACGGACTCCTCGACGGTGATCACGGTGTTGCCGCCGGAGAGTGCCACGCTCTCGACGGTGTAGGTGCCGTTGTTGTTGGTCGCGCCGGTGACCCGGAACTGCGCTCCCACGGCGAAGGCGACTCGGTGGTTGCCCGCGATCGTGAAGGTGTCATCCGCCACCGACGCAGCGGTGACGGTGTAGCCGGAGTTGATGACCGTCGTGAGCCCGGCCTCGATCTCGATGATCGTCGGGTCGGCATCCGAGGCGTACTCGAAGCCGATGCCGTCGATCCAGACGGTGTAGCGGCGGGCCGCCTCGACGTAGTCGATTTCGACCAGCACGGCGTCCGCCGTGGCGATGCGCCCGATCGCTATCTGCTCGGGCTTGGGCGACTGGGCGAAGTAGGAGACCGCCGCGATGTACGCCGGGTCCGTCTCCGCGAAGTGGTCGTCGAGCATGTCCGAAGCCTGGGTGTAGTAGCGGATCAGGTCGTCCCACGCCCGGTGCATCGACATGTGGAGGAGCGTCCCGAAACCCGCGCGCTCGAGAGGCCGCGACTGGCGGGTGATCGTGAGGTGGATGACGTCCGAGAGGGCCATGGTGTACCTCCGCTAGGCCGGCGACTCCGGCACCCAGTAGGTCGTGTCCTCGACGGTGGTCCCGGCCTCGTCTTCGAGGACGGCTTCCACCTCGACGTGCTCGATCCAGCCGACGGTCTCCGTCTGGTCCGAGGCGTAAGCGAAGCGAGCCGCGAAGACCGCCCGCTCCTCGATCTCCGTCTCGATCGAGGTCGTGATGTTCTGGACGGGGTCGGCCTCCATGAACGAGACCGCCTCGATGTGGAGGAGCGCCCGGACAGCCTCGAGATAGAGGCCTGCGCGCGCCTGCTCGCCGAGCCCCATGGCGTCGGGCCCGAAAAGTTGCACCGTGGCCATGACGACGCGCGGACCGACCACGTGCCGCTCGCCGGCGTTGTCGTGGGTCCGCCGCTCGTCCCGCCCCCGCGACGCCACGCTCGAGAGCGTCACGTCGCAGTAGGGCCGCTCCATGCGGGGCTTGCCCTGCTGCCCGAAAATGACGCGGTCCTCGGCCGCCGTGCCGACGAGCGCCAGGGACAGCCACTTCCGCAGCGCCCGCTTGACTCGGGTCACGTCGGTGGTGGCGCTCATGCCGGGGACTCCGCGACGTCGACGCCCGAGCGATCGACGCGCACGGCGATGGCCTCAAGGTGAGGCATCTGGGTCATGGTGAAGTCGTCGACCGCGACCACCTCGTACTCCTCGTCGAGATAGAGGATCCGATCGGCCGGCAGGGACTGCGTTTCGTCGGCGGTGCGGAGGTCGTCGTCGGTGAAGATCTTGACGACGTCGCGGGTGCGGAGTCCCTCGGGCACGCGGGCGAGGTCCTGCGGCCCGCCGCCTGGCTGCACGCTGGCCGTGATGCTGGACGAGGAGCGAGCGCCGTCCACCCAGACGCCCTCGACGTAGGAGCCGGCCACCCGACGGTAGCGGGTGATGGTGGTGAAGAAGCGAGACGAGCGGCGGATGCTGCTCACGACGTCTTCACCTTTCCGCCGACCTGGTGGCGGAACATGACCTGATCGCGCATGGCGCCGGTGTCGATGAGCGGCCGGGACGAGCCCTTGCGCGCGATGGTGATGGGCGACAGCGGCGCGTGCGGGCCCGAGGTGATCCAGCGCTTGAGGTCGGCCTCGACCATGGCGCCGAAGATGACGAGCGCCGCCTCCGTCGAGATCTCCAGGGCGACGATCTTCCCCCAGAGCTCCTTGAGGCGCGCGCGGTAGCGGAGGAGGTTCGTGTCGTGGACCGGCCCGATCATCGGGCGCGCCGGGACGGTGCTGGTGCCGAACTCGTGGATGGTGGCGATCTCGGCGGTCTGGATGGCTTCGCCGGCGCTCTCGTGCTTGGCGTCCGGGAACCACCCGATCGCGACCTCGGACTGCGACGCCTCCTTGAGGGTCGCCAGGATCCGCTTGAAGCCGCGGTCCTTGTCCTTGGTCTCAACTCGTCCCCGAGCCATCGTCCGTCCCCGTCCCCGGGTAGTCGTGCAGGCCCACGGTGAAGGCGCGCGGAGGCAGCGACTCGTCCTCCTTGGCGCTGTCGATCTCCGACTGGCTGATGCCGCCGACGTAGACGCCCGCGACCAGCCCCGGACCGACGGATCCGCCGAGGTCGATCGCCCGCTGGCGATAGAGCCCGGCGCGCGTCGTGAGCGTGGCCGACATGGCGCCCGTGGACTCGTCCACAGCGCGCATGGTGAGGATGTTCGCCGCAGCGTTGGCAGCGTCCGGCGCGGCATCCCTGGGGACGTCGGCGTGCTCGTCGAGAAAGTAGTCGACCTGGTCGTCGGTGAGCGTGTAGTCCGTCGCGTCCACGTCGCCGATGAGCAACCGGAGCGTCTGGCGGGTGGTGAGCGCCATGGCGAGAGAGGCGGCCGAAGCCGCCTACCTCCCGGGCCTGCGCTGCGGCCCGCGCTTGACGGTGAGATCGGGTTCGACGGCGGACGGGCTCGGAGAGGAGGGCTCGACCGGGACGGGCGGCGCCGCGGGTGCGGCGTCCACCACGAACGGCTGGGCGTCGCTCCGCTTCGAGACGCAGCCCTTCCGCTGCATGTGGCGGAGGTCCACCCAGCGGCCAACGGCCTTGGGCAGGGCCGAGCCCGCCGGGTACTTCACCCGGCGGTACTCGACTTCCCTGAGGGCGACGTAGGGCACGGCGCCTCCTAGCCGACGATCGTCGCGAAGTACACGCCGAGGTCGGCGCCGACGACCTTCTGATCGTAGGCGAGCTCGCCCTCGACGCGATCCGACTCGAGGTGCTCGATGCGGAACCGCTTGATGCGGCCGGCGCGTACGCCCGAGCCGAGCAGGCCGACCCACTCGAAGGTGTAGCCGGCCGACGGGGTCATGAGGCCCGGATTCGGCGGCGCATAGCAGAGGAGCGCGCCCTTGCCGAGGATGGCCGCGACCGTCTGGGTGGCGTTGCCCTCCTTCGAGGTGTTCTTCACCGACTTCGCGACGAGCACGCGCTCGAGGTCGAGGACGGCGGCGATCATGGCCGGGGTGGCTTTCGCCGGGTCGCCGCTCGGGAAGTTGTACTTGATGCGGTCGAGCATGTCCGCGTGGTTCTTGAGCACGCGGTAGACCGCGTAGGGCAGAACGAGCGTGTTCGGCAGGAAGCCCGTCGCATCCAGGACGACCTGCATCTGCTCGGCGACGTCGTCGATCGGGGTCGAGCCGTCGCGGTCCCACTGCTCGCACTGGTTGGCGGCCGGCGAGTCCGAGGCGACGCCCGTCTGGTCCGTGTTCGCCCAGACGTTGATCGCGAAGTACTTCGACGCCCAGTCGATCTCCCGCTTGAGCAGGAGCTGCTGGGTGACCCACAGCGTCGCGTCGCGATCCGGGTTGAGCGGATCGTCCGAGTTCGCCCGGGTCTGCTCGTCGATGTCCTTGTGAACGGCGACCGGCAGGCAGGAGTAGGTGGCCGTCGACAGCGTGTAGCCCCCGCCCGCCGACTCGCTGCCCGGGGCGCGCACCTTGGCGACCGAGCGGAACCAGTCGTTCTTGTCGTAGGTGAAGTACTGGTCCGACTGCTTCTGGACCGGCACCGGAGGGAAGGCCTTGTCGCTCACGAACGAGTCGGCGCCCTGGATGTAGGCCGTCGAGATGTTCGTCAGCGGTCGGTCTACGTGGACCTGGGATTTGGTGGGCTGCGGCATAGCACGTCTCCTTTTGAGCCGGCTACGCCGGCGAGCTCAGCTGGAACTCCCCGCGGTAACCGAGCCACAGGGTGAAGATGTCCCCGGAGGCCCCGGCCGAATCGAGGGCGACGCCCGCGATCTGGTCGGCGTCCGTCGCCGGGATGAAGTGGCCGCTCGCGTCCACCGACACGGCCGCGCCGGCGGTGATGGCCGCGCCCGCGACAGCCTTGGTGACGCCGTCGACCATCACCTCGGCCGGCTCGTCGGCGCCGGGCGTGTTCTGCAGCACGCCGACGGAACGCTGCCCGGCCTGGGCGAGCGCCCACTCGGAGTCCGGGTTGACGTACACGCCGTGGTACTGGTACGCGGTCGACGCCACCGCCGCATTGAGGAAGCCGATCGTCAGGCCCTTCTGCTCGTTCGCCATGGTCGTTCTCCTCGACGGGGCCTACTGCTGGGCCGCCTGGTACTCGCCGTGGGCTCGCTTGCCCTCCGGCGTGTTGAGGTACTCGGAGATCGCCTGCTCCTTGGTGAGCCGGCGGTCGCTCTTCTCGACGCGAGCGAGCGCGGCCTTCTCGATGCGCGCCCAGGCGTCCTCGCTGCCCGAGCCCTCGCCGCTCGAGCCGCGCTCGGTCCCGAGCCCGCCCGACTTGGCGAGCGCCTCGGCCTGCTTGAGGATGGCGTCGAGCTCCTCGACGTCCTCCTTGCCGCGCCCCTCGGCCTTGATGAGCTGCGAGACGACCTTGGTGCCGTCGAGGTGCGGGAACTCGCGGGCCGCCTTGGCGACCGCGTCGCGCCGCTTGCGCTCCACGACCTCGGACGCCAGCTTCGCCTTCGCGTCGGTGGCTTCCTTGGTGAGCGACTCCACCTGCGCCTTGAGCTCGCTCGCCGCCTTCTCGACGGCCTCGAGCTTCCCGGCGGCGGTCTTCTCGACCTTGGCCTTGTCGTCGGCCGCGGCCTTCTCGATGGCGGCGAGCTTGTCGGTCGCGTCCTTGGCCACCTTCTCGGCGGCCTCTCGCGCCGTCTTCTCGACGGCGAGGTCGGCGGCGAGCTTCTCGTCGGCCGACTTCTTGGCGGCCTCCTTCTTGGCGGCCTCCTTGGCGGCCTCCTTGAGCTCGGCGCCGCACTTCGGGCAGACACCCTTCTCGAGGTCGGCCGGGGCGCAGTCCGCTCCGCATTTCGGGCACTTCGTCATGGCGGTGTTCTCCTCGGCCTTCGCGGCCTTCGCGGCCTTCGCGGCCGGCTCGGCGTCGAGCCCGCCCGCGAGAAGCGCGGCGAGCCGCCCGTCCGCGACCGCTTTCTTGAGCGGCTCGACGAGCTCCTGCGGGATCTGGATCTTCAAGGGGTCTTGGCCGGCCGCCCTGAGGAGGAGCAGCGGCGTCTTGTTCGCGGGTCGGTTGACCAGCGAGACTTCAACGACGCGCAGATCCTTGAGGCGCACGGCCATCGCAGATCCACGGTCGCCGTGGGTTTGTTACCGCGCGACCTGCCGGTGGCGCGGCAGGTCTGTGGCACAATGACCGCATGCGGAGATGGACCCTGCTCGCGCTCGTGCTCGGCTGCGGATCGAACCTGCCACCCGTCGCCGTCGACGGCGGGGGCATGGCGCCCGACGGGCCGACCGCCGATGCCGTGACGGTTATCGACGCGGTTGTCGCGGACGGACTACCCAGACGACCTGACGCGTCGCCGCCCGACGCGGGGCCGCCGGACGCGAGCCCGCCGGACGCCGCTCCACCGTGCGGCAACGTGGGCGAAGGCTGCTGCCCGGGCGAGCCACGCGAGACTCGCTGTCAAGGGGCACTCCTTTGCGTCGCCGTAGATGTGCACCTGGTGAGCGGCGAGTGGGGCGATGGCGAGTGGTACTACGACTACGAGTGCCGCCTGTGCGGACGCCTCTATGAGCCGTGCTGCATCACGCCGGAGCGCGATCAGGCGGTCATCTGCGAGGCTCCGCTCTACTGCACGTCGGGCTACACCGGGGACCCGAACACGAAGAGAACCGTCTGCCTAACGGAACCTACGCCGTGAGCAACTCGAGCATCCGCGTCTCGAAGGCCTCGCGCTCCTCGACGGACTGCCGCGCGGCCGCGGCGCGCAGCCGCTCCGCCTCCGCCTCGCCGAGCGCCGCGAGCGCCAGCGCTGCGTCGCGCACTCCCTCGGGCGACACCCGGCAGGTCGGCGCGATCCGCTGCGTGCGCGTCTCGACGATCGGGATCCGTAGCGCGCAGCCAGGCCACTCGCTCATCGGCGGGAAGTCGGGCACCGCGACGAGCGCGCCACAGGACAGCGCCTCGTGGATGGCCATCCCGAAGCCCTCGGTCCAGCTCGGCTGCAGATGCCACGTGCAGGCGTTCTGGAGGCGGCGCATCTCGGCGTCGGAGACATGGCCAGCGAAGGTCACACCCTCGACCGGCTCGTGGCCCGCGAAGAGCTTGCCCGTCACCGTGAGCGGGTGCGGGATCGAGTAGCGGCGCCAGGCCTCCACGACGACGTCGGCGCCCTTGGCGACGGAGACGCCGGCGGCGCAAAAGAAGCTACGCTCGCGCGGCACGCCGGCGTCCATGCGATCGCGCGCGCCGAAGCCGAGGTACTCCGCGCGGGACGTGAGCGCCGAGAAAATGCGGATCGCCTCGCGCGTCTTGCAGAGCACGCGCTCCACCCGCGACAGGTAGGGCGTCCACGGCGGATTCCACCACTCGGGGTTGGGCATCACCCACGTCCGCGGCGCCAGGTCGAGCACCCAGATCGGCATGGTCTCGAGGCAGATGTTGAGGTCGGCGGGCCGGCCCGACGCGCGCTGGTCCCACTGCACGCGCCGCGAGGTGTGGCCAGCGCACGCGATGAGCGCCTCGATGATCTCGGCGTCACGCTCGAGCCCGCGACCATTGAACGACGTGACGACGTTGATCCTCACGTCGTCCTCGGAAACGGGAAGGTCTCGCGGAGATCGCGCTTCACGCTGCCGATCCCGTAGCGCCTCGCCTCCTGCGGGTACCCGACGATATCGCTCGGGCGCGCGGTCGCATGGAAGCACGCCGGCAGCGGGTCCTGTACGCCGAAGGTGGCGTAATAGTCGCGGAACTTGAAGCCGCCGCCCTGCACCCGGTCGGAGAGGATGACCCAGTTGTTCGGCACGCCGAGGGAGTCGGCGAAGACGAGCCCATGCAGGCTCGAGGAAAGGATGTGCTCGCACCTCGCCATCTGCTCGAGCACGTCACGCGGGCGACCGCAGATGTCGATCACCGTGACCTCCTCGCAGAAGGCGCGCGCCCACTCCCTCACGTCGAGGAGGTCGCCGTCGGAGTAGTGGGGCACGAGCCCGACGCGGTAACGCGGCGGCATCTCGCGCGTGATCGAGTAGGCGTCGGCCGCGAGGAGCCCTGGGTCGCCGAGCGGCACGCGCCGCTCGAGACCTTCCCATCGGCGAGCGGTGAGCGGGCCGCGCAGCGCGTGGACCTTGGCGAGCGGCGTCTCGACCCGAACGTGGTCGAACATGAGCCCGACACCCCAGACGTGGCCGGCGAAGGCGCGCCCCAGGTTCTGCGCCACCGAACCCACGGCGGCGAGGTCGGCGGTCTGCGGGTGGTCGGTCTGGGTGACAACCTGGCCGGAGAGCCACCGCACGATGTCGCGGGCGCACTCGTCGCCCGCGTTGCCGCAGCGCCACCCGCACTGGGCGCTGTAGAGGCGGATCGGATCACCGCCAGTCCCGTCACCGGCAGGGTCGCTCACGGCGTGGCCTTGGGTGCTCCGGTCGGCGGCTCGCCGTCGTAGGCGAAGACCATCGGCAGCTTGGGCTCGTACTCCCTAGCGTTGGTGTGGATCGAGCGGAGGAATCCCTGCGGCCCGTCACCGCCGCGCGGGGTGTCGGGCGCGTAGACCCAGACGCCCCACTCCTCCACGGTGTCGATCTTGCCCTCGATGCGGGTGGCCATGACCGCGTAGAGCACGTCCTCGATCATGGTTCGCGCCTGCCGGCCGAAGAGCGCAGAGATAATGTGGCGGTACCAGTTCGTCCGGGCCACGTGCGGGCGGTGCCACCACGCCTTGGTGCGCATCATGGGCACGCCGGCTACCTGCTCGACGGGCCCGAAGAGGTGCGAGTGGTCGGGGAGCACCGTCTCGTGGCCGTGCAGGCGGATGGCGTTGACGCCCGGCTTCTCGAGGGCGCGCAGCATACCCGCCCAGTCGATCGCCCCCACTGGATGGAGGTCGTGCTCGCAGTAGAGGATCGCGGGCGTCCGCACGAGCTCGAGCGCGCGGCGGGCCATGTTCGCCTGGTGGGTGTGCTCCTCGAAGACGAGCGGCAGGCAGCCGCGGAAGTCGGGGTGCCAGGCACAGAGGTCGATGAGGCGCCGCTTGTACTCCTCGTAGTCGGCGCCGCGGGCGGCATGCACCTCCGGCAGGCCGTCGATCATGATGATGACCTCGGCCTCGCGGAGGTCGGGGTAGCCACGGATCTTGCGGATGGTGTGCTCGATGTACTCCGTGCTCGGGTTGGAGAGCACCGACGACGTCGGGATGAGCACGGTGACGGGGGGGCGCGCCGAGGGCTCGCCAGTGAGCGCGGCCAGGTCGTCCTCGAGCGCGAGCGCAACCTGGCGCTTGTAGCCAAGCCACCATGCCGAGCAGCGGTTCGCGAGACGCTGCAGGCCGACCGGATCGGCGAGGAGCTCGTCGATGACGCGACCGATCCGGGTCCAGTCGGAGAGCACCGGGAACGGCGGGGGCTCGCCGAGGACGTGGGTCCAGTAGTCGCCCTGTTCGCCCGGCTTCCAGAGCGGCGCGTCCGAACTGCAGATCGGCACGCAGCCGGCCTCGAGCGCCTCGTACAGGCGGAAGGTCTCGGGCGTCATCCACCCGCCGGGGCAGGGCGCGATGGCAGTGCGGGTGAGGTGCTCGATGAAGGCCGGCCGCCCCTCCACGGTCTGGATGAAGCCGCCGGTCGGCTGCAGGAGTCCGTCCGTGCGCCCGGTGAGCGCGGCCACCGTGTCGAGCCGCGCCTTGTGGTTCACCTGGCCCGAGAAGAACCAGCGATGCTCGCGCGCGACCAGCGGCCGGCGTGGGTGACGCGCCACCACCTCGCGGGTTCCCGGCGGCCAGCCGAGGAGGATGCGCCGGTCGGCCGGTCGGCCGGGTCGCGATGAGAAGAGCCAGTGCCGCAGGCGCGCGCGCGCGACCGGCGGCGGCAACGCCACCTGCTCGTCGCTCGTCTGCGCGAAGAGACACCAGGGCAGCTCGGCGGTCGCCGTGGCGATCTCGTCGGCATGGCGGGTGCCCTTGAGCCGGTCGCTCTCGGCGAACCCGCCCCAGGATCCGATCAGGATGGCGCCCTCGGCGGGCGCGGGCGGTGCACAGCGCGCGCGGTCCTCGGGCACGACATGGGCGGAAGGCCGCACCACGTCGGGCCAGAGCTCGCCCGCGAGCGCGGCCTCCATGAGGGCGTGATCCCAGAGGCCGCGGACACCGTAGGCCCAGATGACGTAGACGGGCTTCATCGCAGTTGACCTCATGGGATCGGGTCGAATCGCCAGTGGCTCTCGTGGTCCTCGCCGAGGTGCCGGCCCTTGTAATTCGCGTGGTAGAAGAAGCGGAAGATCCGCTCCTGGGTCCAGCCGTAGCGGTCCATGTAGTGGAGCCACGGGTGGACCGAGACGAAGACGACGGGTCGGCACGCGCGGATGAGCGCGAGTCCGCCGGCGAGGACGAGCCCCTCGGCGCCCTCGCAGTCCATGGTGATGGCCGTGGGCTTGGCGCCGGTCTTGGCGGCGTACTCGTCGAGGGTGATGGCCGGGACGTGCATGTGCTCATGAAGGACGCCGAAGTGCTGGTCTAGGAGGATCTGGCCGTCCGTCGCGTCGGGCCAGAGTTCGCCGTCGCGTGGCCAGCCCTGCCGGCCGAGGCGGTTGTCGCCCTCGTGCGAGGCGTCAGCCACGAAGCCCTGCCAGCACCCGGCCGGCTTGACATCGTTCGCCTCGAAGGTGGCGCGCATCCCCGGCCAGTTCTTCCAGACCGGCTCGAGCAGGTGAACCGCCGCGCCCGTCTTGGCGCACAGGACGGAGAACTCCCCGATCTCGGCGCCGACGTCGAAGAGCACGGAGCCCGCGGCGCACTCTGAGCGGAGCGAGGGCAGGACGCACGCCTCCCAGGTGGCGAAGTGGTGCGCCTTCTCGCGGAAGTCCATCACCAGCAGTCGGTCGCCGGTCGAGAACTCGACCTCGACGAACTCAGACGAAGTCGGCATGAAGTGGCTCCTCGGGGCGAAAGGGTGTATTCGAGCAGTCCGCCCTGGACGCGGTAGGGGCAGCGCTCGCAGTCGCGCGCATCGAAGGCGGCCATCGAGTCGGCGCGGGCCGGGTCCATCCACAGCTCGCGGAAGCGCCGGTCGCCGATCGAGCCGATGAGCCCCGCGTCGTTGTAGGCGAGCGCGCAGCACCGGTACACCTTCGTGACGTCGTGCCCGAGGCGCAACCCGAGGTTCATCGACTTCGCCCATCCGAGGTTTTCGGGGTGATGAAGGACCGCGGGCTCGAAGGCTCCGTAGGCGCGCAGCCGGTGGCGGTCGTTCTTCGCGAGCACGGCGCCGTCGCGGGTGCTGTCCACGAAGAGGAAGTGCCCGAGCAGGTCGGACTCGACGCGCTCGAGGAAGCCGTCGATCACCCACTGCGGGCCGACGGTGGGCACGACCATGAGCCAGTCCATCATGGCTTCCTCGGAGCCCACGGCCGTTCGTCCCAGGGGCACGGCGGGCTGTCGTTGTTGTAGCCGTATACGAAGGAGGAGTCTCGCTTGCGCATCTGCTCGAGCGCACGCCATAGACCCCAGACCGCATGTCCCGTGCTCGGCTCCAGCGCCTGCGCTGCCAGCGCCGGGAAATCGATGCGACGCACGCGATCGAAGACGTCGCGGATCTCGTCGAACGACGGCGCCTTCACGGGCGCTTCCTCGCCGGTCGGCCTGCCCATGATCAGCTTGTGCTGGTGAGGAGACGACGCGTAGCACGACGGGCGCCAGCCTTCACTCTTGAGACGCTCGATCGTGTCCGTGCGCTCGCCGCGAACCATGACGAAGTCGCACGGGTCGCCGTACATGTCGCGACCCGTGCCGCCGGACTCCCAGCCGACGATCCCGGCAGCCTCGTCACCTTCGCGATGCTCGCCGAACTCCTCTCGCTTGACGTCGCTCACGGCTTCCACTCCGGCGCCCCGCACTCGCCCGGTTTGCGCGTCCGCATCCAGACCTTGACGTTGAGTCCGACCTGCTCCTTGCGCTCGATCGTCCAGCGCCTCGGCGTGTAGAGTCGGCCGTTGTGCTTGCCGAGCGGGAGGTCATCCGAGAAGAAGTCGAACGAGTCCATTCCGAACCCGCGCACGTGCGTCGGGTCCGTGACGTGGTTGTACGTCCCGGCGAGCGGCACCTGGATTACCGCCAGCCCGCCAGGCACGAGCACGCGGTGGCACTCGTCCATCGCGTGCACGAAGTCATGCAGGTGCTCGAAAACGTCGATCGCCAGCACCTCGTCGACCACGTTGGCGGGGAGCGGGATGCCGTGATTCAGATCGGCGACGAGCTCCACGTGCGGCCCCTCGACGTGGTCGAGGTGGATGACGCGCGCGCCCTCGCGCATGGTCGGGCAGGCGCCACTGCCGAGCTCGAGGAGGATCATGGGGTGACCACGTAGACCTTCATTGGGTCACCGCCTCCGGCTCATCCGGGCACGCGTCAAGCCACTCGCGCACCGCCCTGGGAACCGTCGGGCGCCTGCCCTCCTTGCGCGTCTCCTCGATGGCGTGAGCAACCTCGGCCGCTTCTGACTCGCACCTATCGGCGCGCGCGGCGCAGTCGAACGCGCCCGCGGCGGCGCCCGCGGCGGTGTCAAACCGACCCCCCCTGCGTGCCGCTGCCATGACCGCGAAGACTGCCCTGCCTCCTGGATAGGACATGGCCCCGATCGGCTGGGCGCTCGCCTCTCGGTAGGCGGACTCTCGCAGGTCCTCGACGCCCGTCTCCAGGTAGCGCCAGACCTTCTCCGATGGTCCGAACCCGGAGCCGCGCACACCCCAGAAGTGCAGGACACGCAGGGCGCACATGCGAGCGAAGAGCCACAGGGCTTCGTCGTCGGTGGCGATCATCGGGTCTCCCCCGCCGCACACCGCGGACACCCATCGCACCACGCCCGCTCCGCCAGCGCGCCGAGCGGCGGGTACGGGAAGGACGGCCCCTCCGCGGCCGCGATCACCTCGAGCATGCGCCGCATGCGGTGCTCGTAGGTGTGGTGGGCCTTCACGTGCTCGTGGCCCTGGCGGCGGATGGTCTCGCGCTCGGCGGCGTGCATTGGGTCGAGGTAGCGGTCGATCGTCCGCTTGAGCCCCTCGAAGTCGCCGTAGTCGAAGCAGGCCAGGTGCTGGCCCTCGACGTAGTGCGCCCCGAGCCCCGTGATGCGCGGATGGATCAGGAAGGCCCCACGTCCGAGCGACTCCGGGATCCGGTCGCTCCAGTAGTTCTCGTGCGCGAACCCGAGGCAGAGCGAGTCGCCGACGACCACGGCCGCGCTGGCGTAGAGGCGGTTGAGATCCGCGCCCCGCACGCAGCTCTTGATTCCGCCGTTGCCGTAGTGCCCGAAGCGCGAGCCGTAGGTGGCGGCGAGCCAGTCGAGAAGCTGTCCGCGCCAGGGCCACTCGGGGTGGTAGGGACGGCTGCCGACGAAGACGACCTCGTGCGGGTACTCGGCGCGGTCCGGCTCGGCGAGGTAGCACTCCGGCGCGTAGACCGCAGGCGGTGACCAGAAGTGCCGGACGCCATGCGCCTCCCAGAAGTCGTCCGAGCCGCCGTCAGCGGAGAAGACGTAGCGGCACTGCCACCACGGGTCTTCGACGACGGCGCGCTCGAAGGGCATGGCGCGCTTGAGGCCGCAGTACAGATCCAAATGAAAGGCCACCGACGGACAGCGGAGCTCGCGCAGCATCTTCGCGCCGTCGCCCTTGAGCCCCCACGTCCGCTGCCAGATCAGGAGGTCGATGGCGTGCTCGCGCACGCCGGCGGCCACCGACTCGGCGGTGTGCTTGTCCTCCTGGAAGCGGACGAGCTCGTGGCCGAGAGCCTCGAGCGTTTTCGAGAGATGCGTCTCAGTGCAAAACTCGAAGCGAAAGTTCCCGATGAAACCGACCTTCATCGGGCCGCTCCCTTCGAGGCCTCGCGCTTTGCGCGCACTCGCTCGACGGCAGCCACCGAGTAGAGCCGCATGCGGATGGTGCCGACGCGCACCGGGCGCAACTCGTCGTCGAGCTGCCGCACGCGGTCCGTGGACAGTCCGAGCTCTCGCGCGACCTCATGGATGGTGAGCTTGTGATACTCCATGCGCTCCACGGTCCACGAGCTTGGAGACAGCCGCGACTCGGCCGTGCTAGGTGGGATCTTTCGGCAGGACGGCGAAGGCCCCACCGATGACCCGGAGGAGCTGGGCAACGGTGGTCTGCGGTGTCACCTTGACGACGACTCCGGCGGGCCCGCCGACGGCCAGGAGGCCTGGCGTTTCTGCGAGCGCGCGCAGGCGAAGAGGCGGCACACGGCAGCGTCCCAGGCGAGCGAGGGCACGCCGTGCGGACACCATCACGGCGATGGCTGCGACGTCGGCCTCCGACCAGAGCGAGCGCGAGCCTGACTTGCGCGAGCGCCGCTCGGCGGGCTCAGCGAGACCGGCGCGGACGAGGTCGTTGAGGACGGTGACCGAGATGCCCGCACGGCGGGCGAGCTCCGAGGAGGTGATCACGAGCGCGCGCTCCTCACGGACGCACCATCTGGATGACCTGCCCATCGCTCGCCCTCGTCTTCCGGTTGTGCTCCTGGATCGCCATGACGGCGTTGTGCAGCGCGACCATGAGGTTGCGGTCCTCGAACCAGCGGACGGACGCCGACACGAGGCTCAGCTGCACGCCGACCTGGAACAGCCCAGAGCGGTTGCGCCGGATGCCGTTGAAGCCGCGGTGCGTGGCCACGACCGACAGGAGCTCGCCGACCGTGGCGAACATGCGCTCCTTCTCGGCATCGCGCTCACGTGAGCGGTCGACGGATGGGTCAGGGGTGGGCTCGGTTGGCCGGGTCTCGATCTCGCTCACTGCACTACCTCCAGTTGCGTGGCGGGGTCCGGTTGCCTGCTGGCCCATCCGCCCATTGAGATGCCGGCGAAGGCGCCCGACTTGACCTGGGCCCAGAGCTCCTCGTCCTGGATCTTGATCACCACGAGCCATGAGCCCTTCGGCACGTGCTGGTCGCCGATCACTATGTCGGCCTGGGCGATGTACGACTCGACGACGGAGGCGGGCGCCTCCTTCTCGTGCTGGATGCCGACGAGCCGCGACTCCATGAAGCCGTGGGCGGCGGCCTCGATCGTGGCGGCGTCGGCCATCTCGCCGTGGGTGTCTTCGACGTCCGGCGAGTAGACGAGCCCGTAGACGAGTCGCTTCTCCTCGTCGGCGCAGAGGATGGGGGCCACGAGCTCGACGGCCTCGCGGGCGGCGGCGCGGGCGTCCTTGGTGGCGTCCTCGACACCGCCCGGCAGCTCGTCCTCGTAGCGGAGCTCCTTGAGGAGGGCGCCCAGATCCGCGAGCGCGCGCTCCATGCGGTCGAGTCGGTCCTTGGCCATGCGGCGGCCGATCTTCTCAACGCGGAGGAGGGGTCTCTTCTTGTCGGTCATAGGTCCACCTCTATGAGCACGGTGCAACGACAGTTGTGATTGACAATGCCGTTGCCTGTGGTATACCAACCATCAACGGTTTGGAGGTTGTAGACGTGGGCAGACCCAGAGGCGACATCGACACCGATGATGTCATCGCGATCTACCAGTCCGGAAAGTCGCTGCAGGAGACGGCCCGCCTCCTGGGTGTCTCGCCAGGGTTCGTCTTTTATCGCCTGCAGGTCCGCGGCGTGGCTACCCGAGGACGAGCCGGGGGCGGACTGTTGCGGCGCCGTGCTTTCGATGACGCGGCGATGGTTGCTCTCTTCGAGTCCGGCCAGTCCGTCAATCAGATCGCGAAGGTCATGGGTGCCACTCGAGCCAGCGTCGAGATTCGCCTGCGCGATGTCGGCCTCGAGCCACGCGGGCAGAGCGCAGCCGAAATCGCCAAGTGGGCCCGCATGACGTTCGAACAGCGCGCCCGGCAGGTCCGCGCCGCACACGCCGCCGTGCGCGGCGTCAAGCGGCCGTTCGACGCTCTCTGTCACCTGGCCGAGAGCCGCGAGAGCCACGTCTCCGGCGCCTCCGTTCTTGAACAGCGACTTGGCCAGATGCTCGCTGACCGCGGAATCGAGACGGCGCCGCAGTTCAGGGTCGGCAAGCACAACTGCGATCTGGCTGCCCCGCCCGTCGCCGTGGAAGTCTGGGGTGGCAACTGGCACTTCTCTGGGCACCACGCCGCGCTTCATCCGAAGCGCGTTCGCGATCTCTTCGATGCGGGCTGGCACGTGTTGGTCGTGATCTGCAGCCGCACCTATGGCGGTGGACCGACCGAGCTTCAGGCGGAGTACGTGACCAGCTTCGTGCGCTATGCGCGCAGGAACCCAGCCGCGATCCGTGAGTACCGGATGGTTGGGGGTGACGGTCAGACACTCACCGCTGCGAGTGCGAAGAGTGACGAGATCCCCCTCAAACCGACGCGCACTCACCGCCAGGACGCCGCCGGCGGACACTAGGGTTTCGCCCACCACGCACGCGGGATGAGCGGGCGGCATCTCGGTCCCGTCCGAGAACGCCTCGTTAAGCCCCGCCGTCTCGTTGTCGAGCGCTTCGCAGTCGCCGCACAGGCGCTCGTCCCGTGACGTGAGCCACTGTCGCACGACCTTCGCCTCGGAGATCACGCCCTCGTCGGCGAGCTCGCGCCAGAGGTCGGCGCGGCCCTCGTTGATGCTGCTGAAGCACTCCGTGCGCGCGATGACCTCAGCGCGCTGCGCGACCATCTTCTCGGCATAGGCCGCGACCTTGCGCTCTGCGATCTCGTCCTTGACCCCATCGGCGGCCAGCCGCGCGCGGTAGTTCGCGACCCCGCGCGCTCGTCGCTCGTCGAGCGGGATGACGTCCCGCAGGAGCTTGGCCGTTGAGTCGATGTGGAGCCCGTTCTGGACGGAGACCTTCATGGCCGCGCGCACAGCCGCTCGCGTGCTCTCGTCGATGCCGACCACCAACGCGCTCGATCGCTGTTCGGCCCAGAGGGTGGCGCGTTCCGTGATCGTCGCCCGCTCGGTGAGCGCGCGCGCCGGCGGCGCGATGGCGGCCGGCACGTGCCGCACCGCGACCGCTCGACCGGCGCGCAGCCCGGCGACCAGGGTCCGCTTCGCGATGCGACCCACCGCAGCGACCACGGCCGCGTCGCCGATGTCGTCCACGTCGGCCTTGGAGACCCTGGACGCTTCGCGCCTGGCGATGTCCTCGAGGTCGTCGAGACTCATCGCGCCGCGCAGGTCCCAGAGCGCGCCCCGGATGAGCGGCCGCGCTCTCGCGAACTGCTCACGGATGAGCTCGGCGAGCTCGTGGCGGACGATGAGCGCGGATCGCGCGCGCAGCGGCAGCGCGCGGGCAAGGAGCGGGCGCGCGGAGGAGGCCGCGACCACCTAGCGCTCCTCGGCCTCAGAGGTCGGCAGCCCGGCGACCCGGCGCAGGTGGTCCTCGATCTCGGGCCCGGTGAGCATGATGCCGGCGCCGGAGAGCGCCGAGATGTACGCGCCGAGCTCGGCGAGGTCGGGCGTCTCGACGTCGCCGTGCTGGAAGGTCGGCAGCGCGGACAGCCGGAACTCCGGGTTGAGGGCGAAAAGGCGCGGGATCGCGTAGCGGTTGAGGACGTCCTGGATCGCGTCGAGCCAGGCACCGAGCGCGGTCGAGAACATCTCGGTTTTGGAGGAGGCGAGCGCGAAGGATCCGGTCTTCTCGTGGCCGATGAGGATGAAGTCGGCCAAAACGCTCATGGCGATCCGCTGGTCGTAGCGGTTGACGATCGCGTTGGTGTCGAACTGGCGCTCGCCTCCGGAGGAGAGGAGCTGCACCTCGTAGAGCGGCTTGCCGCTCGACGGGTCGCAGTCCGACGGCATGACCAGGCCCGCCTGCTCGTTCTGGCGGATCTGGGTCGCCGCTTTCTGGTAGCTCAGGTACGCGGTGTGTTCGGCAGTCCCCGACCTCGCGGCGATGAGCTTTGCCGGGATCTTGACGACGGGGAGCCCGGCGAGGTCGCGCTCGACGCCGATCGCCTCCATGTCCTCGACGTGCTTCTTCATGTACCAAGCCCGGTAGGCCGTGCGCAGGATCGAGACGCCCTCGGGGTTGCCCTTCTGCGTCGTCGGGCGGAAGAGGAGAAGCCGCTCGCCAGGGATGAGCACGCGCGCCCAGCGGGGCGGCGCAAGCTGGTACATGCCGAGGAGCTCGCGGGCGTTGTCGTCCATCACCCACTCGACGATCGTGCTCTGTCGTCGGATCGGGATGCGCGCCCATCCGATCCGCTCGTCGTTGTAGCGTGAGGACACCGGGCCGCCGGCGCCCAGGCGGCGCTTGTAGACCGTCTCGAAGGGTGCGTGCCCGAAGACGAGCATCGACAAGATCTCGTCGAGGAGCTCGCCCCAGGAGTGCGACATGTCCACGGTGCACTGGCGCAGAAACTCGGCCGCCATCTCGTCGTCGGGCGTGCCGGACGCCGCGCGGATGGGCCACTCGGCCTGGCGGATCATCATGCGGATCGCGAAAAGGATTCCGCCCACCGTCGCGTCGTTCTCGGACATCTCGCGGTAGACCTGGATGGCCCGGCCGCCCGAGAGCTGCGGCAGAAGCTCCTCATGGACATACCCGCCGTAGACGGAGAGGCCGGGTGCGCCGAGCTCGACGGTCGGATCGACCTGTGCATCCTGCGCGGTCGGCATGGCGTCGGCGGACTTCGTGACGGACTTCGTGACGGACTTCGTGACGGGTTGCATCGCGTCGCTCGACGACCGACTCCGGCGGCTCTTCCTGGACATCTCCCACACGGTGCGGTGCGCGGGAGACAGGCGCGACTCGCACGGGACGCGCGGCTAGCAAATGCCGACCAGCGGCACCTCATGCTCGACGAGGGCGTTCCAAGCGTGGGCCAGCGAGTCCACCTGGTCGTCCTCGGCGTCGCTCACCCCCGTGAAGCGGTGCATCTCGTCGAGGAACACCTTGAGCCATGGAGCCGACGTCGGTACGAGCAGTCGGCCCTGGCTCCACGCGGCCGCCGCGGGCTGCGCGCGGGTGAACTTGTCGGCGCCCATCTTGGGCTCGATGATCTGCAGGGTGGAGTCGATCCTGCGTAGCGACTGCGGCACGGCCTTGAACCCGCCGACCGCCTCGATGGCAAGCGGCGCGTGCCAGTAGTCCTCGCTCATCTGGTGCACGCGCTCCACGTAGTCGGGCACCTCGACCTGGCCGCGCCACACGTCGAGCACGTAGCCGACGCGCTCGGCGCCCCACCCCCTCATCGCGAGCACGATGGCCACGCTGTGATCAGCCCGTGTGCTCGCGGTCGCCGCCGGGTCGCCACCGATCATGATCGTGCAACCCTCGGCGTTGAAGGTCGCGGGGTCGTAGTAGTGCGCAGGCCCGAAGACGGCGGCGCCGCGCGGGCGCGGGTGCCCCTGGTAGAGGGCGGAGAAGGACCAGTCGCCGATCGTCGATCGAATCTCGTTGAGCTGGTCGGTCGAGTAGCGCTCGGGCCAGAGCGGCTCGCCCACCGCGCGCCCCACCGGGTCGTTCTCCTCGGCGAAGGCCGGCAGGTTGAGGGTCTCCCAGCCCTGTTGCTTGGCCAGGCGGCCGATGAGGTCGTCCTCCGACCATCTCGTGTGCACCACGATTATCGACCCGCCCTCAAGCCGGGTGAATGCGACCTCGGTGAACCACTCCCAGACGCGCTCGCGGATGGCGACGGAGTCGGCCTCTTCGCGATCCTGATAGGGGTCGTCCACCACGAGCACGCCGGACACGCCACGCCCGGTGAGCCCTTTGGTGCCGACCGCGAGCAGACCTCCGCCCTCCGGCGTGCGCCACTCGGAGAGCGCTTGCGTGTCCTCTCGCAGCGTCACGCCGACGAGCCGCGCCCAGTCGCGCGCCTTGCGGGACTCGGAGCGCGCCTTGTCGAAGGAGAAAGTCGCGTACCCGCATGTGTCCGCGGGGCTGTGCGCCAGCCACCAGACGAGCCCGCGCAGGAGCGTCGTCGTTTTGGCGTGACGCGGGGGCCACGAGACGCAGACCTTGATCGGCTCGTGGCGAGCGCGCTCGAAGAGTCCGAGGAGCGGGTACAGGTGACGCACCGGGGGCTGACGCGGGAAGTGCTTGGCAATGAACTCCGGCAGCGTCGGCCCGCCGTACTCCGCCGCGAGCAAAGCGTCGAGCTCGGCGCGCTCGGGCAGGGAGAGCCGCGCCAGATCAGGCGGCGGTCCCGTTGCCGCCATGACCATTCGCGCCGTTCGCGGGTCCCGCCTCGGTGGCCCCCTGCACAACCTCGATCGCGTCATCGGCAGCCGGCACGATCCGCACGCCGCCGCGGTCCAGGAGCTCCTTGACGCGCGCGCGCCGCTCGGCCGAAGTCATCGACTGATTGACCGCGACCTGGCCGCCGAGATCGACCCTGTGCTCGGTGGGCGCGTAGACGCCTTGGATGCGCGCCATGGTGTCGAGCGCGCGCACGGCCGGGGAGTAGTCGCCCTTGTCGAGCGCGCGGCGGAAGACCTCCTCGAGCCGCTCGAGCGCCTGGGCCCGGAAGACGTGCCGCTGATCGTCGGTGTAGTCGGCGGCCATCTCCTTGTGGACGGCCTCGAGGTCTCGACGGACGGAGCGCCGCGCCATGCTCCACGCGGTCCCGAAGCGCCTGATGATCGCGTCACGCGACCAGCCGCGCGCCACCGCCTCGCGCATCAGGCGGCGCCTCTCCTCGCGGAGGGGCCGATCGGGGACGGGCTTGCCGGGGGCAGTCGGTGACTGATCTGCCACGCTTACAGCGTCGCGGCGTCGCCAGACAGCCGCGACTCGGCGCGGCACGGAGCCAGGCGCCAGCGATCACGCGTCCTCGGCGATCGCCAGCCGAATGCCCTCACGCGCCGCTCGGTCGGCGATCTGCCGCGCCACCGCGCCGCGGTGTTCTGTGGCGACCGCGCCGGCGAGGATCTTCGGCGGCATCTTCGCGATCAGGTCGTAGCCGCACGGGTCATCGGTCGTCACGAGCAGGTCCATGACGCGCTCGAGCGGGCCCCAGATCTTCAGGGGCTCTGCGATCCGAAACCCCCACCCTCGGCCGTCCTTGTCGGATCGACGGAGAACCCGCCGCCACTTCGAGTCGTAGTCGCGGAACGGGTGGATCGTCGCGTCGCGTAGCGCGGTGTGCGGCTTGGGCGAGAGCGGGTTGAGCACGGGCTTGAGCGTGAGCCTCCGAGACCACGGCGCGGCCTCGATGCGCTCGAACAGATCCGCCAGTTCCTTCCAGTCTTCGTCGCTCTCGCCCGGCAGATCGGCGATGAAGTAGGCCGCGAGCATGACGATCGACTTCGCCCGCTCCACGAACGCGCCGAGCTTCTCGAGGATAAACTCCGTCGAGTAGCCCTTGCCGATCGACTTGCGAAGCCGATGCGAGATACCTTCGAGTCCGATGGTCGCACCGCCTCGGCCGCGCAGTCCGGACATCTGGAGCGACACGCCGAGGCGGTCGAGATGCTCAAGGCGCACGTCCTGCCCCTGGTCGCGCCATCCAGCGCGGAGCGCTGCATCCTCGATCGTCGGCCACTCGCTGTGGCACACACGCTCGGGGACGAACATGCTGAGCGGGCCAGGCTTGTGGCGAGCGAGCACGGCGAGTACGTCCTTCGCCGGCACCTCGCGGTACGACTTGAGGCCCGACAGCGCGCAGAAGGCGCACTTGTACTTGCAGCCGCGGGCGATCTCGATCCGCAGCACGTCGCGCTTTCCGCCCTTGTGAAGGCCGAACGCCGACGGCGCACACTCGCATGGTTCGGGCACGGGATCGCCCTCGGAGAACATGTGCGGGTGCGATGGGCGCTCACCACGCTCGATCTGGTCGAGGATGCCGCCAAGGTGGTCGTCGCCGTCGCCCACGAAAACGTGATCGACCAGTCGCGAGATCATCCGCGGAGTGAGGCTGCACTGCATCCCGCCGGCGATGACGACTGGCTTGCCGGAGCCCTTGCGGATGCCGGCCTCGCGCAGGAACCGCTCAAGGTGGTAGAGATCCCGGTACCAGAACAAGCTCACCAGGAGCACGTCGCACGCCGCGGCCGTGCCCGTCGTCACCGGATGGGCGGTGCGCTCGGCGCGGGCAAGGCACAGCTCCAGGCCGAAATGGAAGTCGTCCTTGCCGAAGCACAGCTTGCCGATCGTCAATCCGGCCACGACACCACCGCCCCGGTCCCGTGAAGCGCCTTCTCGACGCGGCGGCGCAGTTCGGCAGCGTCCGTGAGCCATGCGCGCGACGGGATCTCGATCGTCGCCCGCACGGTGTCCTTGCCAGTCGCCGCCTCGAGCTCGTCGTCGAACGCGTCCGGGGCGTCGCCCGCCGCCAGCAGCCGCTCGATCTCGTCACCGTCGAAGCCGGTCAGCGCCAGGTCGTAGTCCGCCGACTGCAGCTCCTGCAGCTCCACCGACAGCATCTCGTCATCCCACTCGGCCCACGCGACCGAGCGATTGGCGATGAGGCGGAAGGCCTTGATCTGCGGCTCGGTCATGTCGTCCACGACGATAACGGGCAGAGTCTCCATCTCGAGCTTGATGCCAGCCTTCAGCCGGAGGTGTCCGTCGACGACTCCACCATCGGACTTCGCGAGAATCGGAATCCGAAAGCCGAACTCGCGGATGCTCGCGCACATCCGGTCAACGGCCGCGTCGTTCTTGCGCGGGTTGCGCGCGTAGGGTTTGAGCCTAGACGGCGGCCACTGCTGGATCTCCATGGTCCTTCTCCTCTACGGTGCGTTGCGCCGCCATGCCCCCGCGAGTTCCCCGACCCCCGCCTCCGCCCCCGCGTCGAGCTGTCCGCCCCACGGCGTCCACTTCGGCGGCGCCAGCGTGCGCTTTCCGGTATTGCCGGGGTGCATGGTCGCCGCGTAGACCGACAGGTCGTCGACCACCGCGAGCTTCTCTCCGGCCCGCTCGCAGAGCCGCATGGTGAACCCGCCGTCCTCGCTGCCGTGGCGCCGCTCGTTGTAGCCACCGACGGCCTCGAAGTCGTCGCGGCGGAACGCCATCGAGCCGGGGACCACGTAGGGGCGGGCACCTTGCCAGGCGTAGAGCCAGCGGCGCTCGGAGGTGAGGTCGGCGAACACGAGCCGCGGAGAGCCGACCACGCGGGCGCCGGCGGCCATGAGGGAGCGGATGGTCTCGAGGCGGCGCGGTGCGTGGTAGTCATCGTCGTCGAACGTGAGGAGCACGTCGCCGCGGGCGAGGCGAACGGCGGCGTTGCGCTTCTCGCCGAGGGTGCGCGAGCGCACGTAGGCGATCCAGATCTCGTCCATCGACATGGAGCAACGCTCGGCTGGAATCGGCAGCGCGGAGAGGTCGTCGGCGTCGCGCACGATGAGGAGCTCGTCGCCGGGCAGGCGGCGCTGGCGGAAGAACGACTCGATGGCGAGGCCCAGGCACCATGAGCGGCCGGGGGCGGTGACGCAGATGCAGGAGATCACCTGCACAGGGTCGGGCGGCGGGCAGACAGGGGCGAGTCTCACGATGGCCAACCGCGCCCGTCCGCCGGCGGCGCCCAGATCGTCGTCCCGCAGTCCAGGCAGACCCCGCAGCCGTCGAGGACCAGGTTGGCGTCAGGCATCGTCGGTTTCCTCCTCGCCGGCCACGCCGCCGCCCTCACCAATGACGACCCGATACCGCACCACGACGTCCGCGTTCCCGAACGCCGAGCAGCAACCGCACACGCCGCCGCCCTTGTTCAGATCGCCCACGAGGTAGACCTCCACGACCTTGCTGGGGCGGCCGAGATCGTCGAGCCTGACGGCGGCACGCTCTACCTCGACCTGCACGCCGGGCTTACAGACCACGCCCTCGACCTCGCCCCACGGTTGGTTGACTTCAATCCACTCGGTCATGTGCTCATCTCCCTCGGATGACGTTGCTCACGGCCGCAAGGATGCCCGCCGCGAAGGCGCGACACCACGCGAGCGCGGCGGCCTCGGCAAGCTCGATGGTGTCCTCGGTGCCCTGCGCGAGCATGTGGTTCTGGTAGTGCCCGCAGTCGCCCTCCGCTGTGACCTCCCACGTCCACCGGTTCTGGTCGGCGAGGGCGTTCGCCCCGTACACCTCGATGCCGAGAGGACCTGCGCTCCAGGACGGCATCAGTGCTGCCTATCTGCGGAATGGAGCGCCGTCCCGGGTCGCCCGCAGCCTAGGCAGCGCGCCTGCGTCGCGTCGTGCGCGACCCAGTCCTTGCCGCAGGCGGCGCAATAGTACGAGTCGGCGACGAACGGTGGCGCCGGCGCGCGGGGCACTCGGAGGATGAGCTCGCCGTGCACCGCGTCCGTCTCCACCTCGACGCCGTCGCTCTCGACGAGGTACCGCTGGGCGAGATACAGGGTGCCGCCGTGCTGGCGGACGAGCGCGCCGAGGAGGAGCGCGGCGTTGCGGCTATCCTCGACGCGTGCTTGCAGGTCCGCGTAGCACGTCGAGCAGTGGAAGTTGGCGTCGAGCGAGCGGTCCGTGCTGCCGCAGCCCGCGCAAGCCGGGGAGCCAGTCGCGGCGCTCACGGCCGCACCGTGAACGTTGTGAAGCCCATCGCCACGTTCAGAAACGCCGAGACGACGTTGCGGTGGCGGCCGGACGGCGGCAGCGACAGACGCTCGATCTCGGGCGCGTCCTCCTCGTAGACGCCGACCAGGATGATGCGCTCCACGTCGCCGACGCGCTCGAAGTCGAGGACGACCTTCACGATCTTGGGCTCCATCAGCACTCCTGCTCCTCGCAGACTCTACCGCGCGCTCAGCGGCCCATACAGCCGCGCCATCTCCGCCCGCTCTGCCGGCGTCATGTCCGCCAGCGTTCTGCACCGACATCCGCCGCCCTCGGTAACCGCAACCGCGAGCGGCGCCGGCGTCGACTCCTGCTCCGACCCCCGCCGATCCTCGCGCTCCGCCGCCCGCGCCGCGATGGCGGCCCGGCGCTCCTCCCTCGCTCGCCGCTCTCTGCACAGCCGCGCCCAGTCACCCCCGGCCGCGGCCTCCGCCGCCAGCGCCGCCTTGATCTTCACGAGCGCCGCGATCTCGCTCTTCCGGATCCACTCCCTGGTCACGCCGAGCAGCTCCGCGACCTCGTCGAGGGTGTGCTCGCCATCCTCGGCCACGTCGAGCGCGCAGGTCTCGCGCAGTTCCCACGGCTCGAGGCCCGGAAAGGCGGGGCGCAGAGTCCCGGACGACGAGACCTCGGCCCAGAGGTGATAGCGACAGCCTGCCCACGGGCATGGGCGCACGCCACCGTCGCAGTCGCCACGCGCGCGCGGCCGCTCGGGGAGCGGCTCCGGCATGGGGGCGCGGGGCAGCATGATCACCGTGGGGCTCCGGCGAAGAGAAGGCGCGGGCGCGCTGTTTCATGACGGCTATCGCTGTGCCTGATCCGGAGATCTCCTCCGGCACCATGGCGCGCCCGCGCCCGGATCTTGCTCACCGCCCGCCGTGCTTCGCGAAGTGCTTGAGCACCTCGCGCACCCCGGTGACGAGCCCGTGCTCGTCGTACAGGTGCCGGTTGAGCGCAGCCCGCCGCACCCTTCGGCCGCACAGCTTGCACTCGTAGCGCCCGCCTGCGGGGTCCGTGCTGCCGTCGGCCAGTTCGCGCGCCTTGCAGATCCGGATGTGCCCGCCGAGCGCGCCGCCGAGCGAGCGCCCGCCGTGGGCCGCGCAGCGCCGCACCGAGTAGCCGCAGCCGTTCGGGCACGCGTAGACGCGCGCCTTGCCGCGGCAGCGGGCGTCGTCGAGCTCGCAGGGCAGGCTGTCCATGAAGCGCTCGAGCGCCCGCATGAGTCGCGCGCCGAACTCCTTGCGGGCGGCGCTGGCCTTGACGGCTTGCTCGACGGCGCGCTCGAGGCCGGGGGGCTTGTCGGTCATCGGGTGGGGACCTTTGCGCTGCGCGCCGCGAGCATGGCGTCGGCGATCCGGCCGACTTGGCGACGCTGGGTCTGACCGTCGCGATCACGGGCGCCGCCCAGGGTCATGCTCCCTCCGCGCTGCTGTTGCGCCGGCGTCGCCCGTCAAGCGCTCGGCACCCATCGCAGCACTCGGCGCCCACCGGCTTGTCCTCGCCGCACTCGCACTCGTCCGGCGCCGGCTCGTTGTCCGGGTCGCGCTTGGGGCACCTGCGCGCTCCGTGCCCCTTCTCGCCGCACACCCCGCAGGCGTTCTTGCGCCCCTGCGCTCGCGCCAGGCGGGCGATCTCGCCTCGCCTGGTGTCCCGGTAGGGGTCGGGGGCTCGGGGGGGCGTGGCGGGGCTCTCCGGCGCTGCTGCTGGCGCTGCCGCCGGCGCTGCTGGCGGGGTGCCGTGCCGGTGCGCCCGCATGTGCCCGCCCATCCCGCCGCGCAGCCGCTGGTCGCTGTGCGCCTCACAGCGCGAGATCGACCACGCGCACCCGGGCGCGGCGCAGGCGTGCGTCGTCACCGGGCCGGCGTGCCCGCCACCGGGCGCAGTGCAAGATCCCGGGCCGCGGGCCGCCGTCCAGCCGGGGCGGGATGTCGGGGGTGTCGACCGTCCGGGTGGTTTCGGCACCTCCGCGGCCGGTTTCGCCTTGCGCGGTGCGGGCTTCTCCGCGTCGACCGCCTTGCTCGCCGCCGCGGCCTGCACGCCCGCCTCGGCCTGTGATTCCGCGGCTATAGGACATGTACGGCCGGTCGGATCGGGGGCCACGCCGTGCGGCCGGTCGATTCCGGCGAGCAGGTCGCGGGCCGCCTCGAGCTTCGCCAGCCGCGCGCGGAGCGGGGCGATCTCCTGGTCTAGGATCTCGACAAGATCTCTCATCGCCCCTCCCCACTCACGCCCGCGCCGCCCGCCGCGTCGAGCGCGGGGGCGGAGGGCTCGCCGCACCACGCGCAGACCTCGATGCTCACGCCCGGGTCTCCCCACCGCTTGCTCACCCGCGCCTCGACCACCTGGGCGTCGTCGCCGTAGCAGATGCCCGCCAGCGCGTCTCCGGTCGAGCGGGCCACCTTGTCCCAGTCGGGCTTTTTCCCGGGCGCCACGGGCAAGCCATGGCGCAATCCGGCCCTGCGGTAGTGCGACTGCGGGCGCGGGAAGCGGAAGACGAAGTGGACCTCCACCGGACCCTCGAGCGGCGGACGGCCCGCCATCGCTGCGTGCGCGGCGAGCGAGACCGTGGACTCCCACGCGTAGGTCCGCGCGCTGTCCTTGGCGACGATCGGGCGGCCGTCACCGGCCCGGAAGACGCGGAAGGAGCCCTTGGCCTTCGGGATGCCGGGGACGGTGAAGGAGATCACGCTGCCCTCCTGTCGCGGAACGTCGCCCGCGGCGGATCCCAATCGACCCACAGTTCGGCCAGCGGGCCGTGCTTGTTCTTGCGCACGAGCACCTGGCGTACGTCCTGGCGATCCTCGACGCGATGGACGAACAACACCGCGTCCGCCGCCTGCTCGAGCGCGCCGCTCTCCCGGAGGTCGTGCAGGGCCGGCGGGCGCTTGTCGCGCTCGTTCTCCCGCGAGAGCTGTGAGAGCGCGAGCACGGCCAGGTGGTCCCGCCGCGCCAGCGCCACGAGCCCCTCGATCGCCCGCTCGAGCGAGTCGCGTCGGTCCTTGCCGCCGCGCTCGCTCATGAGCTGCACGTAGTCCACCACCACGAGCTGCGTGCCGAGGTCGCGTGCCCGGCGCCGCACCGCGCTCGCGATCTGCGCCGAAGACATGCCCGCCGTGTCGTCGATCCACCACGTGCGCCTGGACGCCAGGTTCTCCGCCGCCCCGGTCAGCGCCTGCGTGTCGAGCCGACCGAGGTCGAGCGAGCGGATCCGGTGGAGCTCCACACCGGACAGGGACGAGAGGGAGCGGAGGGTCAGCGCCTCGCCGCTGTCCTCGTGCGAGAAATAGTGGACCCCCAGCCCGCACGGCCCGCTCACGTAGTCCGCGATGCACCTGGCGAGCGCGCTCTTGCCGTGCGATGGGCGGCCGGCAAGGATCGTGACCACGCCGCGCTGGAGCCCGCCGAGGATCGCGTCGAGCTCGGCGAACCCGGTCGGCACGCCCGTCAGCCCGCCCTCGCCGCGAGCCTGCGCCTCTTGCCGGCGGCCGAGAGACAGGAGCGCCTCTCGCGCCCAGTCGCCGGCCGCCTTGCCGCCGCTCGTCGCCGTCCCGCCGGCCGCTCCGAGGAGCCCGCTCGCGTACTGGAGCAGGTCGTCCCCGATCTTGCCGCTCTGGCTCGCCCGCGCCAGCGCATCGATCACGCGCCGGGTGAGCGCCGCCTCCGCCACCACGCGGGCGTAGGAGGCGATCCCGTCCGCCGTGGGAGTCCCGGTCGCGAGCTCGGCGAGGTAGGGCAGCCCGCCGCACCGTTCGATGTCGGCGCCGAGCTCGCCCTCGAGCGTGAGGGCGTCCACGTGCGTGCCGCGCGCCGTGAGCCGGCGGATCGCCGCCCAGACCAGCTGGTGGCCAGGGTGCGCGAACTCGGAGGCCTCGAGATCCACCTCGGCGAGCGCGTCGGGGCGCAGGAGCACGGCACCGATGACGGCCTGCTCGCAGTGCAGGAGGTAGCCGAGGTCGCGGTCGGTGTCACTCTTCGCCATTTGCCCTCCTGCGCTGCGCGGCGGACTCGGCGCGGATCTCGGCCGGGGTGGGGAGACGGGGCTGGGAGGGGGCGTGCGGTGAGACGCCGCGCCCGGGCTTGCCGGCTGCGACCCATCGCCGCGCCTTGGCCAGCGCGTCCGCCAGCGCGCCGTCCTTGGCCGCCCACCCGGGCCCGAGGTCGATCGCGTCCCATCGAGCGGTCACGTACTCGCCCACGGTCGCCCAGTCCTCGGTGGTCGGCGGGTTGGGCATCGCGGCGAGCTCGCGGATCCGGGCGGTGATCTCGACGGCGTGTCCCCTGACGCAGGGCGAGATCGCGATCCTGCCTCCAGACCCGGATGCCAGAGAGGACAGGAGTTCATCCACGGTGTAGGGCATGGGCTCAGGCAATGTCTCCTGCGCGCGTGCGCGCTTCATAGAGCGCTTGCCATCCGTGCGCGGCGCGCACGAAGATCTCCTCTCCTCTCCTCTCCTCTCCTGAGGAACGATGTCACTGCTTCGTGACTCCGTGTGACCGCGTGTGACGTCCTGTGACTCCGTGTGACCGCGTGTGACAGGTGGCGGCGCGGGTGGTTCTGCCTGGACGGGCGGTGACGCGCCGAGCGCCAGCGCCCGATCGCGCGCGCGCTGCATGCCCTTTCGCCCGCGGTCGGACGTGCGCGACGTCTGCGCCGGCACGTGGTTCGGGACGACGAGATCCTCGCCGCGCAGGACAACGCACCCGTCTTCCTCGAGCTCGCGGATGAGCGGCTCCACGTACTCCACGGTCCCGTGCAGCGCGGCGGCGGCGGCGGCGATCCCCTTGCGCCCGAGAGGCCAGACGCCCGCCCTGTCCGCCTTGCGCAGGAGCTCCCAGAAGAGGCACCGGGCCGGCAGCGAGACCGTGAGCCACTCGGGCGTGTCGCGCGTGTAGAGTTTGATCCAGTCTTCGTCTTCCCACCGCACGGCTACTCCTCGCGCTCCATGAGGATCACCGCCGCCCGCCGGAGCCACAGCCCCGCAGTGGCCCGCGCCGCCTCCTCCCCGGCCTCCGGGTACTCGCGGCGCACCTCGACCATGGCGGCGTCTGCGATGCGGGCCACGCGCTCGTCGATGCGGCGGATGGCGTCCTCGGTCCTGCGGTCGGTCACCATGCGATCTCCTCAACGTGCCGCCCGGCCTGTGCGGCGTAGCGGGCCCGGGTCTCCGCGATTCGAGTGTCCTGCCAGGCGCGCATGTACTCGTCGTCCCAGCCCCGAACGAACCCACACCAGTCCTCGACCATGCGGTGATGCAGGAGGCAAAGAGGGATGCAGGTCGTGTCGTCCTCTACCTGCCCGAGCCCCTCTTGCTTGCCCGCGTGGTGCGGCTCGACCGGGCCCAGGCACGGCCAGCCTTCGCCGGCGTGCGCGCAGCACGGCATGGACCGCACCGCCGCCTTGTAGCGCTCGTCCCGCACGACTCGACGAGCAGGCGGAAGCCGACCGCCTTGGAGTCCTGTCGGAAGGTGACGCCGGCCGCCATGACCGAGACCAGCCGGCCGCCCGGCGCCAGCATGTCGTAGGCGTGGACCACGTGCGCGATGTCCGCCTGCTTGGCGAACGGCGGGTTCATCACGATGCGGTCGAAGGGCCCGCCCTGCCACGCGAGGAAGTCGCCTTCGTGAACCGCGTGCGCCTTCGCGCGGAGCTTCGCGGCGTTCTCGGGCAGGAAATCGACGCACTCCAGGGTCGTGCCTGCGTACTTCGCCAGCTCGTCGGCGATGTTGCCGACCCCAGCAGAGGGCTCAAGAAGGCGGTGTCCGCTCTCGATCTCGGCCAGCTCGAGGAGGCGGGCCACGATCTTGCGCGGCGTCGGAAAGAAGCCGTGGTCGCTCGGGCGCTCGTAGGTGCCGGTCAGGATCGCGTCGTCGATGCGCCCGCTCGGGTCGTCGGCGAAGACGTGCCCGCGCCGCTTGCGGTTCCACTTCCCGCCGAGGGCCGCGAGCACGTCGTTCACGCGCTCGTAGAGCTTCCGCTCGAGCTTCTCGGGTGGCAGCACCACGAGGTCGCCTTCCACGCTGCAGCCCGAGAGGACCGAAAGCACGTCCTGTCCGATGTTCCGCGATGCCGCCACGCTCGTCTCCTCCTTCGCTCCGCGATTCTTCGCCGGCCGCGCCCGCTCCGTTGCCGCCCGGTCAGCCCACTCCGCCTTGTGCCGGGCCATGGACTCGGCGCGCTCGCGTTCCTCGGCCTCGATCCGGGCGTCGAGTTCCTCCACTGGGCAGCCGAGGATCCGGGCGTGCAGCACACGCAGGCGCTGACACTCCTCCTCGGCCCGCTTCGCCATGGCGGCCATCTCGACCACGAGGTCGTCGCACCAGGAGCGCTCTGCCGGCGGCGCGGCCTCTGCCACATCGAAGGCGAGCGCGAGCTGGCTCACGTCGCCCTCCTCTGTGCTCTCCTCCGCCTGCGCTCCACCTCCATGCGGTCCGGCTCGTCGGGAGCCACGAGCGGCAGCCCGAGCTGGCCGGGGAGCGGGGCCTCGGGGTCGGGGCGGCCGAACCGCAGGTCAAGGCGGAGCGAGCGCAGGTAGGCGATGCGCTCGACGGGGGTCATGCGGCCCTCCTTCCAAGCGACGCCGCAACGACCTGGATCCAGCGACGGTGCGGCATGCTGTCGGGTTTCTCCAGATCACAGGTCTCAATGCGCGACCACCCTCGCCATAGCCACTCGAAGCGATCGGGGTTGTTGGGCTCGCCATACGTGACGATGACGGTCAGCGACCGCGGACAACCGATCTTGAAGGGTGCCACGCGGGCGAGCGACTCCAGTGCGTAGCGCTGCCCCTTGCAGTGTTCCCAGCTTGCCGGAGCGGCCTTGTGCTCTTGCACCAGGATGTGGCCGCGCCGCTCCCAGAGCCCGTGCGGCGGCCAGAAAACGAAGGCGCCATCCACGTCGCTGCCGGCGAAGAGAGGGCTCGTGAAGCCGTCGAAGCACGGACGAAAGACGTCTAGATCCGGTTGCCCGTCGGCGTATGCCCCCGGGTTGCGGATTCGGCCAATGGCACGGCCGAGATCTTCGTCTCTCTCAGCCATTGCTCCTGGAGCGCAGCGTGCCGACAAGGCCGAATGCCCCGAAGACGTCGCCGAATCGCGAGGCGTTCTTGCCGAAGTAGAAGAACGCCTGTCCGTAGCGGTTGGCCGAGCTCTCGCCATCCTGGCGGTTGAAGTTGATCCGACCTCTGGTCAGGCACACTGCGGACCGCTGGGCGAGACGGTGAAACCAGCCTGTGTCCGTGCTGGCGTTCTGCACCATGATCGCCTCGGTCACGCGCCCGGCGTCGATCTCGGCGAGGAGTTTGTCCGCGAACTGCGTCGCTGCGGGTTGGCTGTATGGCGGGTTGAGCCACACCCGCCCGCGCCATTCCTTCGCTAGCCCGTCGTCTGCTTTGGTGTAGAAGGCCCTCGCATTGATCGACGCCTGCGCCGTTGCGCACGAGGCCGGGTCGAGGTCGATCGCGCCCAGGACTTGGCGCACCGCCTCGATGTGCTCGGCCGGGGTGTACCACTCGTCGGAGTCGTAGCCGGCCTGGTGGCTGAGCGGCGCGGTGTCAGTCGGCGCGGTCGAGCGCGCGGCCTGCGCCTGTCCGAGCGCGGGGTCTCTCTTGCGGGCCGCAATCGCGTCGTCCACGGTGCGCGCGTCGGCGCCCGACTTGACGAGGTTGCCGACCTCGCGCTGCTGGACGGGCTCGAGGCGCGACAGCTCCAGGAGCGTGACCTTGCGGTCTGCGATCGGCGTCTCGCGCACGGCGTCGCGCACGTCCTCGACGATGTCGCGGCCGATCTTGGTCTCCTGCTGGACGGTGCGCTCGCTGAGTCCCGTCCTGGCTGCGGTGTCGGCTGCAAAGGACTGCTGACGAGACGAAATGATTTCGCCACGTCGGACGGCCTGCATTTGCTCGGCACTGCCGTGCGTGGTCTCCGGGTGCAACCGCTCGTAGATCGCCTGGCGCCGGGCAAGGTGTTCGCCGCGCTCGAGCACCGCAAGCTCGTTGCGGATCAGGTTCTCGTCGATCTCGGCAAGCTCCAGCCCGTCCGCGTCGAGGTCAACAACGGTCGCCGCGATCGTCTCCCACTCGAGCAGTCGCGCGGCCTCCAGACGATGAAGCCCGGCAACGAGGACGCGTTGTTCGGTGACCGTGATCGGATTGAGGAGCCCGATCTCGTCCATTGACGAGGCCAACTCGCGCACCTTCTCCGAGGAGAGCGAGCGCCTGCGTTGATGGACGATGACGGACGCGGTGGGTATCTCAGTGGTCATTGACCTTCCTCTGCTGACTGGCACGTCGTCGTCACGCCCCACCCCCCGCCATCTGCACCCAGACCAGCGCCGCCGCGATCACCACCGCGACCACGAGCGCGATCTGCACGCCGACCAGCCGCCGCTCGCGGGCCGACCGCTCGAGCCCGGCGCGGGTGCAGTCCGCGAGCTCGAGCCGCTCGTCGGGCGGCATGTAGCGGGCGTGGCCCTGGATGCAGGCCAGCAGGACAGGCCCGTGCCTCACGACGCCAGCCTCCCCGCCTCGACGCGAGCCGCGCGGAGCCACGCCGCGGTGGTGCAGTGGCCGACGGCCATGTGCCGCACCCACGGCTCGGACCGCGAGGCGAGCCACCCGGCGCGCTCGACGTGCGCCTCCGCGGTGTCCTGGACCTCGACGACCGCACAGGCGTACCGCGACGGCTCGGGCGGCTCGGGCGGCTCGGGGACGGGCGTGGCGGGCAGGACAGGCGCAGCGACGGGCACACGGCACTGCTCGGCCTGACGACGGCACGCGCCGCCGTAGAGCCAGAGCCAGCCGCAGAGGTGGGCCCAGAGGTAGGCGAGGCGGCGGGCGAGGCCGGTCACGGCGCCATCTCCGCCCGCGCCCGAGCCCCGACCCTGCCGCCCCGCGGACGGCTGTCCCCCGCGCACGCCATCAGGCCGCTCCGGCCTCGCTGCCCGACGGCGCGCGGCACAGCCCGGCGAGCGTGAGCCCGAGCACGCCCGCGATCTTCTCGAGCATCGCCAGCGTGGGCGCGCGCTTGCCGGACTCATAGCGGCAGATCGCGGCCTTGCTGCACTCGACGGTCTCGGCGAGCCGCTCCTGCGTCCACCCGAGCTGTCTGCGGCGGCGCGCGATGCGCTCGCCCACCGGAGCCACGCTGACCATGCCTCGCATAGTTGCCGTAACGGCAACCAGTGTCAAGCAGGAAATCCGCCACAGCAACCGCGGGCGCTGCATGCTAGCGGAATGGCGAAGGAAAAGGTCTCAGCGCCGCTCGGCTGGCGGGTGTTGGTGCGCGAGCGCATGAAAGAGGAGAATCTCGGCAGCAAGGCACTGTCGGATCTCGTCTCGTGGCCGCCGACACGCCGGAGAAGGTGGCGCTCCTCGCAGCGATGGATGCCGCCGTCCACGATCCAGAGGCCATCTTACAGGCCGCCGCCGTCCTGCGCCGCATGACCGCGCCGCGCCCGGCTCGCCCGCCCGCTCCGTCGAAACCTTTGTAGTCCGCGGATCGCGGCGGCTCCGCGCCGCCGACGCCTGCTGTTACCAGTTTTTCTCGTGGTTGCTCCACTAGTTGCCGTTACGGTAACTTTTCTGCTTGACGGGTGCGCCGGTTGCCGTTATGGTAACCGCATCGTGCCCGAGCGCTCCCCCACCCCTCCCCGCCCCGACTGCGCCGCGCGACTCGTCGCCGGCCGCGGTTGTGACCAGCGACGGGGAGGGACGAGAAACCGCCGCACACAAGGAGACCGAATGCCGACGAAGAAGCCCGCCCCCGACCGCTACGTGATCGTCCGGACCTACAGCGCCGGCTGTTTCGCCGGCATCCTCGAGTCCCGATCGGGGCAGGAGGTCGTGCTGCGCGAGGCGCGGCGGCTCTGGCACTGGCTTGGAGCGGCCTCGCTCTCGCAGCTCGCCGTGAGCGGCACGAGCAAGCCCGCGGAGTGCCGCTTCCCGGCGCCGACCCCGCGCCACGAACTGACGCAGGCGATCGAGATCATCGACTGCACGCCGGCCGGGCGCGCGGCCATCGAGGGCGTGCCGGTCTGGAGCGAGTAGCCGTGCGCGAGGTATGGCGCGAGGGGCGATGGGTCGCCGCTGAGATGGAGGCCGGCTCCGGCTCCGGCTCCGGCGACGGCTCCGGCTCCGGCTCCGGCTACGGCTC
>ERZ1292632.739-Hain-H43-01um-R2-739-length-35840-cov-13_pt1 | contig 35840 bp, 44 predicted proteins | sample MGYA00564407_ERZ1292632 | MGnify/ENA primary metagenome ERZ1292632 (study PRJEB36523, sample SAMEA6512637) | groundwater metagenome | collected 2019-01-08 | study: AquaDiva: Metagenomics assemblies of 32 groundwater samples | reverse complement strand
CGGGTACGGGTCCGGGTCCGGGTCCGGGTCCGGGTCCGGGTACGGGTACGGGTCCAGGCACGGGATGATCGGAGGAGAAGATGAAGAATGAACCGAAGCGGGGTGTGAAGTGATCGACGTGATCGGAGGGATTGACCCGGAGCAGTGGGGCGAGTTCATGGCTGCGCAGAACCGTCAGACGAAGGCCCTGGAGCGGATCGCGAAGGCGCAGGAAGAGGCAAATCAGGTTGCTCGGTGGAGATGGACACATTGGTCGATCGGAGGCGAAGTCCGAATTGTCCGTCTCTGCGCGGTGTGTGGTTGTGCTCACTACCTCTTTGAGCATGACAAGTGGGTGCATATTGCGATGTCCGGTCCCGGCTGCCCCCGCTGCCGGCCGAAGGAGGGGGAATGAGCGAGTCGATGAAGAAGCAACCTGAATTTGCCTCTTGCGCACGCTGTGGAAAAGTCCCCGGTCTGTATATGGGACACCCGCGAGAGCATGACAGCCCAACGAGCTGCTACTACTCCTGCGATACCGTCGAATGCAGGAGGACTATGCCATCCTGCTCGTACTCGACGAAAGCCCAAGCCCGCACCGGCTGGAACCTGCATCAGCGGCAGAGGCGCGCTGCACTCGCGGCGGCGAAGGAGGAGGGATGAGTGAGTACAACCCGCTTCTACCGATGCCGTCATACGATCTCTTCATCAAAGGCGACGGTGCTGCCGTGTGGGATAACATCGGGAATAAGTGGGTACACGGGGACTGGGTGAAGTACGAAGACGCTCTCGCCGAGATCACTGCTCTCCGCGCCCGCGTGGAGGAGTTGGAGAGGATGCGGAAAACGGCAGAACGTATCTTTACGCCAGAAGATGCAACTGATCCTGAAGATGAGATCGGTGGCAGGCGACACTATTCTGCTGTTCTCAATTCTCGGTTGCGGAATCTCCGTGATGCCCTCTCCTCCTGCTTGCCCGCGCCGGACAGGAAGGAGCCCCCCGATGCCTGAGCCGAAGTCGTGTCCGGTGTGCAGGTGTGAGGCAGACATGCACACCCGTCTATTTCGCGTTCGCAAGTACGCCAGGGAGGAAACTAAGAAGTGAGAAGACTTTGGTTAGCTTGTCTGCTAAGTGTCCTGTGCATGTCTTCATCGTTTGCGTGGACGATCCACTCAGGACACCCTCGGTATATCATCCGTGCAGAAGACGTAGCGGGGATTCGTGCGCGCGTGCTTGGCCCTCCTGAGCTTCCCTGGTACACGCGATGGAAGACTGCGGTGCGTGCGAAGTATCCTGCAGGTCAGTGGTCCAATGGGTATCTTGATGATGTCGCTGCACTCTGTTTGATGGAAGTAGTGCAAAGTGACATCGACGCACTCAATGAGAAGGTAGCAGCACTCACGGAAGCTACAGGGTATATCAGTGGTGCTCCAGGTTCGGGGAGAGATGATGCTCCATCGGTAGCCTACGATTGGGGGTATGACTACCTTTCTACAGCGAATCGAACGCTTCTTCAGAATCGTGCCTTGAACCGTGTCGGCAGCTTGACCCCCGCGACGACGGAAGTGTGGTTCAAGATTGACTTGTGGGGAGTACCCTTCATCTTCTACGGGGATGGAGACGCTAGCTACAACTCTACTATGCTGACAAAAGCGCAACTGTGGGTGACGGATTGGGAGAACGCTCAAGCCTGTTATGCGCAAGTATACGGAGCTAAGAGTGGATTCACTTACTACTCGATGTACGCCAATCGTTCGGTGCTTTACGAACTCACGATGAAGCGAATGCTTGATGGATACACAGGAGGAGGTACAGGGACGGATTACCTTTTACACCTTCCGTACTACTGGAGCCACATGAAGCGCCCTGATGATGTGCTTCTGCGAACAATCGGTAGGTTCAACAGCGCGGACATGGGAGCAGAGAACTTCGGTGCGATGGTACTTTACAACGCGCCTACACTTACATGGTGGCGTGACTGGATTCAATACCGACTGGACACAAACTACCAAAGCGACTCTGGTGCTCCAATGAACAATACCGTGTCGGTGTTGCTCTACGATCCTTCGATTCCTTCTGCGCAAGTCCCGATTGCTCGTACTTACTGGAATGAAGCGATAGGCCAAGGCTTCTGGAGATCAGGGTGGCACGTCAGTCCATCGAGCTTGGACCAGCAGGTGTTTTGGGTTTGTGGCCCTGCGACAGACGAAGACCAACGAAGGTGGGCGGGACATTTCTTCATTCGACGAGGAGCGGATGATCTCATTATGCCTTCAGGGAAGTGGATCACTGACACAGACCAAGGAAACAAGTATTACACTTCCGCGACTACAGGCTCCAATGGCATCTTGATTCTCAACCCCGCAGAAGACCTGGGTGGAGGGATACCCAACGATGGCGGGCAAACTCTTCGTGATCGTGTCAACTGCGCGCTCTACTGGCCTGCGTGTGCGGGTGATTGTACTGGTCAAGCGGGGTGGGGACCGACTTCCGATAGTCTTGTCACAGATGCCGCCTTAGAGTTTGGTGGAATCGGAAACATGGATGCAGTCTACGCTACGGCTAAGGCAAGTAAGGTTCGTCGGTCTATTCGCGTCCCTCAAGAAGGCTGGGTATTGGTTCAAGATTACGTTGAACTCGTAGGCACTAGAGATACTCGGGTAGTCTTTCACACGATCCGCAAGCCTACGACAGATGGCACAGAGACTCAGGTGGAAGGAAACACTTACGGAGGAATCTACTCCTATACAGGTTCTTCCTACTTCAAGGTAACAGAAGGCGTAAGCGGTTGTGTTGTCTATCCAGCGTACACAAATCAGACGCGCTCGATGCGCTTGGTTGGTGGACAGAATCCCTCTGATCTTGCTCTACGTCAATACGTCACAACAGGGATATTCACTTACGATGCGACTACCAGTAATCAAGGGTACGAGTGCTGGATGGTAGATCGCAACCGTCCCGCAACACACTCGAACATCACGACTACTTGGGTGGCAGATCGCAACTGCCGTGTCTGCCCTACTGCGGGACAAAAGTGTGGTGACTGGCGGATCGAGTGGTTTTGGGATGATGCCACAAGCACGCTGCGAAACATTACGCTTTTCGAGGTCATGGGAAGTGGGCTCTCTCCTCGCGCAGTCACCGCGACGGTCAATGGGAACGGGGTGGACATCTTTTTGGATGGAGTCGCTTCCGTCGTGATTCACGAGCCCTTCCTGACGGATCAGGGATACACCAATCAGGACACGGATCTCTCCTTCACCAACACCGGCACGGGAGACTACTTCGGGTACGGCTTCGCTCCCGGCACCTATGATGTGCGCTTAGGGGGAGTCTTTCAGTTCGCTGTCTCTGCTCCCAACGGCAATATCACCTTTCCCATTCCTTCCATCGGTACATGGCGCGTGATTCAGTCGGGAACGCCTCCGGTAGTAGGTGCGTGTTGCAATGACGGCAACTGCACTATCACAGAGGAAGTGAACTGCGTGGGGACATGGCAAGGAGTAGGTACAAACTGTGACCCTAACCTTTGCTCGGCTGCGGAGCGAGCTTGCTGCAAAGATGGCTTCTGCGCGCTCAACACCCTAGCAGGATGCACGACTGCGGGTGGAGTTTGGATGGAGTTCGAGACCGCTTGCGATCCTAACCCTTGTCCCGTGAACGACACTGGCCCTTGTTGCTTTGCAGACGGTTCCTGCTTGATGCTGACAAAAGCGGGGTGTGCTGCGGCGGGAGGCGTCTGGACCCCTGGCTTCCTGGAGATCCCTTGTGACCCTAACCCCTGCACGCAACCCTCGGGAGCCTGCTGCTATGTGGATGGCACCTGTGCTGACTTGACGGAAGCTCTATGCAGCGGAGCATGGCAGGGTGGCGGGACGGACTGCGATCCGAACCCCTGCACGCAGCCTGTCTACGCTTGTTGCTTCACGGACGGTTCTTGCCAAATGTTGACCGTCCCCAACTGCGAGTTTTTAGGAGGAACTACTTTGGATGGAATCTCTGCCTGCATTCCTCAACCTTGTCCTCAACCATCTGGTGCTTGTTGCTACTCTGTAGGCTTCTGCGCACTCACGACTCATGCGAACTGTCCCGGTACTTGGACCTTTGATGGTAGCTGTACCCCTAACCCATGCCCTCAAGGCATCCCTGGAGGAAGCGCACATGGCACTCGAACGAGTCCCCGACCCCGTGACTTCATCCGTCCCTGAGCAGTTGGAGTTGTTTCCTGAGTGGGAGCGAAGCCGTCAGGCTCCTCGCCACCTTATCCCTGAGAGGCGTTTGCCCATGAACAAAGAAGAGTACGCTCTTTGGCAGTGCCAACCTCTCTGGACCTGGGAACGTCTGCGGGGAAAGAAGTGAAGAAGCGCATCCGTCGCAGTCCTGAGCAGCTTGCTTGGAACAAGGTTTCAGTCCCTTTCGTGCGGGTCAGATTGGAGTATTGCTGGAAGCACCATTGGCCTGAACGGCCTCCAGGGAAGCGCACGATGGAGGTAGTAGGAGCTTCCTTGGTGCTCCACTTTTCAGGGCGATGGAAGTATGCTACGGTAGTAGAAATGTTCTTGAAGATGTTTCATCCACCAATATCCAAGGTAGCAGTCAGGCAGAAAGTTCTCCTTGCGGAAAAAAGGTATCGTACAGCCCAAGGAAGTCCTGACTATCGGTTCTATGCAAAGTTGCGGGCAGTAGGAAAAGCCAAGCCCGTAGAGGAAGTGCCTGTCTTGGAAGCAAGAGAGATTGGTGAGAAGAAAGGAAGGAAAATCAAGTGCCCATAGTTGGATACATTGTTGCGGTAATTGTAGCAATGCTTATTGGGGTAATTATTGGTAGTCTTCGTTTCCCACTACACCAAGAAAACTACCGAAGCTCATTTCAATTTGAGCAAGATCGAGTAGAGGCAGAAACTAGACGCTTCCTTGATCTTTATGCTGAAGTGCGCAAAGCAGCAGAACAATGTCCTGAATTCAGAGCATGGTTAGAAGTTCCAGGAAATAATTCTACTGGCCTCAACTTCACAGAGCCTATATACACTACAATGTGGACACCATCAAACGATGCCTATACCTGTACGAGCGATGTCACAGAAAAGCATCACACAACAGAAGTTTAGAGGAGAAAGGAGGAAGGCTAATGTCAACCTTTGAGCGGTTTCCATGTCTACTCGTCTACGAAGCAGAAGAGAGTAATTACTTCAAGGGACGGACACAGTACGTCAGGGTCAGCCCGATGTGCCCAAACTGTCACACGCAGGCGACACCCTGGTTCTTGAACCGAGGCGGCGTAAAGGAACAACCTGCGCTTTCTATTTGCCCAGGATGCAACGCAGAGATCCACTTCCTTGTGCCCGAACTCTACGGAGATCAGGTACTCGCGTGGGTCCGACCTGGAATCACTACGCCGACCAAAGACGTTGAATCAACGCCGCCATCTGGTCCGTCAGCACCGTCAACCGCCCCAGGATCTCCGATTGCGCCCACGTCTGCCGCACCAGCGAGCAGTCCAATCCCGTCCACCACTGACAACGATTCTCCAGACACCGTTGACCTAGCAGGGGACAAACTGGCCCCTCCGCAAGCGTTCCAAGACTCGTCTCCTCCCCCTCCTGTGGAGCCCTAGAAGCTACGACGCTCATAGGAGGCGCAGGAGGCACGATCTCAGGGGGGTTGGCATCTTTAGCCAGCCCCTTCGAGATCGTCTCGTGTAGGGCCTGAAACGGGCTCACAAAGGGCTTCTGTGGAGGGATCTCAGGGGGGTTGGCATCTTTAGCCAGCCCCTTCGAGATCGTCTCGTGTAGGGCCTGAAACGGGCTCACAAAGGGCTTCTGTGGAGGGATCTCAGGGGAACGGATACGTAGACCAGGAAAGGGGTTAGCAGAAAGTTCTTGACTCGAACGAGTGTGTGGTAGATTTTCAGGCAGTCGAGGGAGATTGACAAGAAAGCTTGGGGTGGGTAACGTAACCCTGTCGATCCGTGATGGGACCGACGAGCGAGGCACGAACTCACTCCCCCAAGGCGGGGCCGTACCCACCACCTGTGCGGCCCCGCTGCTTTTTTGTGCCGAGAGAAACCCCCTGCGAGCGAGCTTCCGCTCCAGACGGTGAGCGTCCCGAAGATACTGGTCTCCAGGACGCTCTGCCTCACGCTGACGACGCGACACTACTTGGCGTGCTTCCCTAGGTCCGCTGCGCCTTGGGCAAGCAGCCAACCCGTGATAATGACCGCGAGGTTCATCGCTTGCTCCTCAGTCAGCCCAAACTGTTTCCCCACCGCGACAATGATCGCCCCGATGAGTGCTACCCAAAACTTCTTCGACTTGAAGAGTTGCATCTTCGCTCCTTTCCTAAGAGCCCTCCAAACACTCCACAGGAGTCGGGCTTGTTTGATCCCTGTGAACATACTCCCCCCTACTGATCTGGCAGCCGGTTCTTGATCGCCTCTAGTTGATTAGTCATCTTCTCCAACGACCGCTCCTCGCGGTCTTGATGGTCCTTCGTAAACTCCCGTTGAGCCTGAAAGCCATCGTCGATCTTCTCCCGCGTTCGGACGGCGTCCTTCTCCAACGATCCCCCGAGCCGGTCAATCGCCTGTACGATCGGGTTCTCCCCGTTCATGTCTTTCTTGCGGTGTTGCTCCTGCCGGAGCCACTTTGCCCCCTGGAGCAAGAGCAAAAGCACCAACGCACCCATCGGGCCTAGCTGCTTCGCGAGTTCTTCCACTTCACTCGTCTCCCTCTGACCCCATTAGTCGTCCTCGAACAACCTCACCTTACCCATTGCTTTGTAAGGTGGGGGGATTTGGATATGGAGATGATCGTCGTGAGAACCGCTTGGGTCAATAGAACCGACAATCGCAACCTTGAAGCCACGCCCGTAGTCGAACAAAGCATTGACCCATTTGGCGAACTCCTCTGCTTGAGCCAAACCAAGAGAGCGGATGGAAAGATCCGCCGCCTGCTTACGGTAGTGCGGACCATGTTCTAGGTGGACACCGGGAGTATCCAAATCCGTGACGAGTACACAAGGGGTAGTCCGCGCTCTCCCCCACAGATCAAAGAGTTCCACAAGGAACTTGAGGCGGAAGTCAAAAAAGGCCCACTTCTGCTCGTCTTCACGCTGCTTGAATTGAATCATTCGCTACGCTCCTGATTCTTATGGGGAATCATCGACGCGCCCCCTTCTGCTGACGCATGGCTAAAGCAGCCGGGAGTAGAAAGAGAGGAAAGCCTTCTTGAAGCACGCGACGACGGAGATCCGCTTTGAGTGGAACACCCCAAGAAGGGCGACGGATGCCCTGGCGAGTCATTATGCCTTTGGCATACTCAGCAGGATTGTCCCGCTTTACTTGACGTAAGCGAGCAATTTCCCTTTTGTGCCCCAGTGTATTCGCCTGAATTGCTTCTCTGCTTCCTCTAACAAGAGTTCTTAGCCTGTCCAGTTCGTTTCGAGTTAGTGCAAGACGCTCTTCTCGTAAAGCAAGGGCCAACGATTTTCTTGCACCCGTAGTAGAAGCATCTGGTAACATCTTACTTGACTCAAACTCCCCTGCTTGTGGAGTCACGCCTAACTTCTTGAAGAACGAAGCGGGCTCTTCGTCGTAGAGGCGGTAGGGCCACAAGGGGCCAAAACGTACTTCGTCGAGAGGGATCTCTGACTTTGCGAGGTACAAAGTTGGATCTGGTTGAATAGGACGACTAGTTGACACATCTGGAGCGTGCTTCTTGATTACTTCTGCCGCTTCTCTCCCTACAAGTCCTGGAAGTTCTTTCTCCGTATATGGTCCCATAGGCTCTAAATTAGTTGAACCCTTTCTCCTCACGCGGAAAGAGTAGGTATACTCGTCTGAGTCTCCAGATCGCACTTTAGTTGCGTGTAGTTTATCTACCCACTTCTCCAAGTTGTACCTATCCGCCACACTTTTCCCCGTACCCCATGTCAGGTACTTTGTCTTGGGGTCCAACGCCGCTAACCGTAAAGCATGAATCTTCGCCAAGCGAGACCAAGGATAGTTGTTGCCAAGACGATACAGTTCATTCTCACCCCCCCTTGCTTTATCCATCCAAGTAGACTGCCACTCGTCGATGTGTTGAGCACGCTTTCCCGCAAACGTACCCAAGCGACGGCGAAGGTCAAAGAGGACAGGAGCTTTGACATCCGCAAAGTGATACGGGCGGAAAGAGCTTTTGATTGCCTCTCGACTAGGGCCTACCCGCAAAGGCGTCTCACCTTTCCCATACGGAAAACTCCACAAACTAAACGTCTCTCTAAAACTCTTTAGTGGATCTTCTCCCGGTTGCACACGGATAGAGTTGATGTACCTGTTTCCTTGGTAGATCGGGTACTCATACTGAATCGTCTTTGGTTGCACCCCGATGAAGCTCTCGCGGTACTTGGGCCGGAGGGATTCCAGCACACCGCGTTCTTCCTCTGGCAATCCATAGGTAGCCCACTCCCCCTTGCGCGTGATGTTTTGCATTCGAGGCACACGACGCGAAACGCGCTGCATGAGGTCTTCAAGCTCAATGGGTTGATTCTGTGGGAGCTTGCCCAACAAAGCCTGCATTCGCAGCCAAACAAGCTCTTTTGGCTTGGCACGAGTAGCAAGGTACTGCGCTGCCTCTTCTGGCTTGAAGCGCGGACGACCCCACTCACGCAAAGCCTTTTCTGTCGTCAGGTAGAGTCCAAGACGCTTGAGACTATTCAACCCACGCTGACCAAGGCGCTCAGTGAGCCAAGGAACTGTCGGACGAAGCGCGCTAGGGATTGAAGACATGACTACTCCAGATTGTACTCACGCCGCAGACCTTTCTGCTGACGGATGCCTTCCAGAGCCAACCGACGAACCTCATCAGGACCGGCGTTACGATAGTAAGCTGAAGCCATCGAACGACGAGTCTCTCGATTCAGCGCTTCCAGCTTCTTGCTAAACTCTAGCATCGTCCGGTCAGGATCAAGGGGGTACAATCGCCCCGCTGTCAGACGCGACAACTGCGAGATCATGTCTAAGTCCTGCGGATTGTCAATTAGTTGATGCAACGCATTGATTGGACGGAAAGACTTGAAGATGTGCGCCACCTTGTTAGGCACCCGCACTGGCCCCATCTTGGTCCGCTCTCCACGAACAAGACTGTTCATCCGATCAATCTCTCGATGCGTGAAGAAGTTTGTATTCAACACTTCTTCCAAGAAAACCTTGGGTACAGGATGAAGTGACTGAAGCATCCACGAAATCGGGTGAAGAATCTCACCCACATCTGCCAAGGGAAGCCAGTTGCGCAAAACGAAGTATTCCCACTGGCCGCTCTTGTTCTTTCGCACCCGCAAGGGATAGTTCTTACGTAGATACTCCGCAACCGGACCCTCTTCCTTGGGATCATCCCATCCCTGGAATCCCTTGACACCACCACCAAACCTAGCTGCTCGATCCGGGTGTGTGAGCAACATATTTAGTTGAAGGGGTATGTTCTTACGACTCCACGAATAGAAGGGAAATACTTCTCTCATCACATTCTTCTCAAAGGGAGAGAGATCGTGGTAGTCAAAGAAGAACTTCTTCACACTCAAGATTGCATCATCAATCGAGTGCCCCTCTCGCACTTTCTGAATCAAGTGAGCAAAGCGCAAAGGGTCTTCCATCATCTGTCCAACACGGAAACCTGACTCTACAAACCAAGAGTTAGCCGAAAGATTCAACCCCTTACGAATCGCTTCCGCTTGAGACGGCGGCGGGATGATGGACCCACCGAAACGCTTCAAGGCTCCGTGCTTCCGCATCTGCCGCATGACATAGGCTACAGGATCTTCCGACCCGTACCTCACCGCACGGCGAATTGCGTCTCGCACAGAGCCGGGATCATCGGGATTGAGAAACCCTACCCCGAAAGTACCTTGCTTCGCGGCCTGCTGGTAAAGGTCAGAGAGCAAAACCTTAGCGCCATCAGGGCGCGTGATGAACGAACCAAACTCCCCTGCGCCGTAGTGTGCAACCGCTTTCTCCAAACCGCCAATCGTCGTAACTCGCAGATTCATTTGCGAAAGGTTCTTCGCCATTTGCGGAAGCCCTTGACGAAACCACTGGATAGACGTTTTGGCATTCTGTGTTGCGCTGATCGGATCACTGGACCCCAAGTAGTAGTTCCAGGTGTTCCCGATCAAGTTACGGAAATGGTAGTTAGGAAAGATCGCCAAGGTGTAACTCTTCCACCAACGAGTGATGTTTCGGTACACACCACCAAACTCAGACATCGTCTTGGAATAATTTGCTTCCGCCTCTTGCAACCGATTCACCCACCGAGCAGCTTCAGGATTCATTGAATAGCCACGAAGCTCGGGAGTGTTTGCAGGCTCTAGCCAATGCGCTTGGTGCGCCGCGCGCTGGCCTGTAGGTACAACCAAGTCAGGACGAAGTTTGAGTTCATCGAAGAACTCGCGGGAGACTACTGCACGCTCCGCACGAGCCGCACGAGCCGCAAGGAGAACTGTCGGGTCTTCCGTGAACCACTTCTGGACAGTTTGTGCGGGAACGAAATCCCCCAGGCCATACTTCCACACCCATTCATTCGATTCCTTGACACTCATCACAGGAAGAAGCTCACCCGCAATCGTGTTGAGCGGCTCACTTGTTCGAGTAGCTTCACGCACAAACTTGAGTGTGCCTGCTCCTACCTTCTTCCCTGACTGCTGCTTCAAGAGGTTATAAAGCGTGACTTCCTTCTTCTCGCCACGAGCCGGGCGCACAACAAGAGAAGAAAGCAACTCTGCATTCTCTTCTGTAACCTTGGGGTCCACCCAACGCATCGTCCGCATGAGGTTCGACGGGTCACGTGATGAGGGGAAACGAATCGCTCCTCGACCTGGACCCCGAAAGATGTCTTGTCGCCGCTGACGGACATAGTTCCTCGCCTCATCCGTCAGCAAGTGCAAGACGTACTGCTGGTCAGGGTGTGCAACAAGTTTCGCGGCTTTCCCCAATTCGTCTAGCTCACGCTGGTAGATGTACTGAAACTCGTTGTGAACCTCTGTTTGCAAGATACGAATGTCTCGCACAAGCTCAGTGTCGAAGCGAGACGCAGGACCACCCATCGCAGGGTTAGTGAACTCCTCATCCAACAAACGCGCAATATGCTCCCCTTCCCCTTTCGCTTCATAGGGAACATTGAACGCACGAAACTCATCCCCCATCTGAAGGGCTCGAAGCTGCGGATTCGCCTCAAAGGTCTCAGTGACAACACGACGGATACCCTCTTCCGCTTGCTTCCGAGGAACTCCATAGTCAACCAGACGCTCCGCTAGATCCTGAAGCTGAGGCTCAAACCTCTCGCCGTATCGAGTAGCCTGTGCTTGAGTGCGCCCCAGGATTCCCGAAAGAAGATTCTTGTAGAGCCTCCAGAAGCCGAGATCCACTCCCACGGGGACATTGAACTTCTGGAAGAGGCGAGTCGTGAAATCATCTACGACCTTCGCCGCATGGGAAGGTCCGAACACCGGAAGTTGCTGAAGGAACTTCCCCTGCTGAAGTTCGTCCAAGACGTTGTAGACACGCTTCCCACGAATCAAAGGAAGAGACGCTTGCTGACCTGGAATCCGAAGCTGAAGGAGGGCTCGTTCCCCGCGCTCTGCCTGTTTGGCTAGGGGAACAACCTCACGGGCGGCTCTCGACCCGACAGCCTTCAATCCCTTCTGAGTGAGCCCTCCACCCAAGTAGCTCAAAGGATCTACCAGACCACCAAGAACTGCGCCTCCAAGGAAGCCTTCCACCCGGCCTGCCTTGGGGCGCAAGGCGCGGTACACGTCTCCCCCGTAAACCTCGGGGAGATCCAACGTGCGAAGACGCTCTCCCGCCTCAGTCCCCTCAAGCATGGGGAGGTAGGTGTTACGCACGCCAAAGCGTTCACCCGTACCGAGCGCATGCAGGAGCTTGCCGATCGACGTGCGATCGAAGCTAGAGCGTTCCCAATCGGCCATCGTTACCTCGGAGCCAGTCGATCAAGCATGGACTCAAGATAGACCTCCCACGGGGCCGATCCTGCCGCCTGACGCGCCGTCTGTGAGGCTACAGGAGGCAGGGGAGCCGACTGGAGAAGCTGCTCTAAGGCGGCCCGCCGCTGCATAGCAACCTCCTCAGCCAAGGCTCGTGCGCCCCGAGAAGAGCCTAGGACATCGTCAGGATGCTCAAGAGGATCTGTAGGGAGCCCCAGCCGCCGCTGGCGAAGCCTATCCATACTGCGAAGAAGCGCCCCACGCTCCGCTGGGGGTGGAGTGCCCTCCTGCACAGGGTAGGACAATCGCGTAGAAGGACGCACCTTCCGCCTAGGAAGCTCTGCCCAAGATCGCGGTGGTGGCACATCTCCGGCAAGCACAGGACGAACATGCCGCAGAGGATCTTGAGAAACGTCTTCCCAAGGAAGGTCAGTCCATTGCGCACCTGAAACCTCTGGCAAACCCAAAGGACTAGAAGTTGCTTTCGGCGTCGCTACCCCCCTTGCCTTCGCCAAGCCTCCCCGCAACCTTTCTGCTTCTCCCTTTCCCAAGAGCAGGTCAAGAACTCCTGAGCCCCCTTGAAGTGCAGACTTCTTGAATCGCTTCATAACTCCTCGACCAAGCCACCCCCCCACACCGCTTGCGATACGGGGCAAGAGCACATCTTCAGTCAAGAACCCGCCACCTGCGGGGCGAAGACCAAGCGCCTCTTCTCCAAAGCGTGTTGCTACCTTGGGGAGAAGGAATCCTGCTGCGCCTCCGGCTATAGCACCAGGTACACCCAAACGAGCACCAAGCAACGCCCCCAAGCCTCCCCCAGCAGCACGCGTTCCCCAATCTACTGCGCCAGCTATAGGGGCATACGCCAACATCTTCCCCACACCTGGTTCCGTGTCTATTCCTGCTGCGATCTGATACTCTTCTGCGTAAACAGGGATACCTTGCGCCTCTCGCTGCTTGAGATACGCATAGGCTTCAGGATTCTTTCTCTTGGCGATCTCTTCCCAAGGACCACTCATCCACTCGCCAATCGCTTTGTCAAACCCTGGTTCCCACCCAGTGCGCGGATTCCTCTTTGGACGCTGCAAGGCTAACTCTAAAGCAGAAATCGTGTCTGCTTGTGCGGGAGCCTCTGGAAGTCTTGGGTAAGAAACCGACATCACTACTCTCCTTGACGCCGCGATCTACGCGCCGCGTCTTCCAATGCGTGCATCCGCATCAATCTCTGCAAGGCCGCATTCACAGGAACTTGTGATGGAGAAACTGCCGAAGAAGGCATCGCTGACTGTGGGGGCACAGTGAGCAAAGGCCCAACCGGGGGCTCTTCAGAGAACCCTGGAGGAAGTGTCCCCGATTGTCTCCAATCCATCGGAAGGAATGGCTCAATCGTTGGATCTCCTCGCCAGCTAGGCGCGAGAGAGTCAGGCATAGAACTTCGAGACGGCAACACAGCCGAACCTAACCCGCGCAGCAAGGGATACGTCTCAGATGTATCAGGAAACGCTCCTTGCAACATCCCCGAAGTCTCGCTGAAAGCGTTACGACGAGCTTCCAAATCCTGCATCGCACGCTCTTGAATCGCTTGCGCACGGATCTGCGCGAGTAGAGACTCGTCTACCCCCTCTTCTTGCCCCATAGGGTTGTATCTGGTTGCACGAGCGATCAAGTTACGCTCATCAATCTCTCCCGGCGGCTGGTAGATAGTTCGGAAGACACCCGCCAACCCTAGCTTTCGCCTGAACTCTTCCTCCTCTTCACCCCTACCCTCAATCGCAGCCAATCGGCGTTCCCGCGTCTCGTCCAATCCAAACTGCTTCTCCCAATTCTCCTGTGCTTGTTGCCTATCCGAAATGTCAAACTCTGTGCTGAGATCCCTTCGCTGCACCGTCCGAGGAACCTGTTGCATTGGTCCTTGGAAGTCCTCATACGGCGCAGAAGGAGTCGTGAACTCTCCAGGAATAGGCACTTGCTCTTGACTATGTTGATATGCCTCAACTGCCCGCGCAGCTTCTTCACGAGTAAGCTGATCTACCAAGTTTAGATGTTCCATGTTTCGGCGCTGCATCCCTGCTTCTAAACCAAAAGCCTTCTCCTGCAACGCCTCTCTTCGAGCTTGTGCTCGACGCTCTGAGTAGCTATTCAACGCCGCAGGAACCGCGTAGCTAACCCAATCAGGCAAACCCATGTTCGTCTCCTTACACCATTCCCGGCAGTTCGTAAGGAACACCTGGGCTACCTTGGAGGCCAGCAGCCCCCCCGCTAAGGTAATCGGCAGCCATCGAAAAGACACCACCAATTGCTTCTCCCGCAGCCTTGTCCTTCTCCCGCTTCGCTGCATCCCGCCGCTGCCAGTAATCACGAATCCCCTCAATCAAACTCTGTGCTCCGGCAGCACCGGCTCCGTATGCTCTACCTACACCACCCTCAAAGAGCCCCAATGCACCCATACGCGCCTGCATCTGCGCATTTTGATTTGCAAGGTTTGTGTTCTGGAGCAATCCCATTCCCTGCCCATATCCTTGCGTGTAAGCGTTCGCTCCGATTGCTCCCACATTCCCCGCCGCACTTCGAGAGATTTGTGAAAGGGCCGCTACTCTAGCAGCAGGACTGAGTCCTCCCAAACCTTGCGCAGCACTCCCAGCTTGGATCGCAGCCGACCTGGAAGCAAGCCCCATCGCTCCTGACGCCACTTGCCTCCCGTAAGGATCTCCGGCCCTAGCAGATGGTGCAGAAATCGTAGGGATTCCACGACCATACGATTGCTCAAAGAGCGCGTTGAGCCGCTCTGGTGCGTACTGCCCACCAGCCATGAAATCCCGCAAGTAGCGGTCTAATGCGGTATCAACCAATCCTCGCTGTCGTGCTTCCCAACCAGTCAACTCATCTTGTCCGTAAGGCATCCTAAACTCCTTTGTCCCCGAACTGAATGACGATCGTGTGCCAGAACAACGCCCCATTTCCGTGCATTTTAGCCGCAATCAAAAGCGATTCCCCTGTGTAGAGAAACTCTCCCTCTTGCGTCGGCTTCGTCGAAGCATCTCTCTTTGGGATCACCAACGTATCCCCAACCAGTTCAGACACCACCCCTACTGTGGGAGCAAATCCTTGTACCGACTCCAAGAGAAGATTGAAGTTCACTTCGATCTGCTTGAGAGCTTCCTCTTCCTTGAGCCCCTGCAAGTGCAACCGCACCGGCTTGTAAGCGCGTGTATCCATCAAGCAAAGACCGCGATCCACGAGACCGCATGAGTAGAGGATGCCTTTGTCGTCAAGGTAATCCGTCCAGGAGTATCCGTTCCTACTCCAATAGACTGAAAGGGTTCTGAAGTTACCGTTGCCGCAAGATATGGAACCGAACACACCATTATTTTCAACACCAAGCCAGAAAACGCTGAGAGAAGCGAATCGAAAACAGCGTGGTCTGAATCTCCTGTAGTCCAGTTCTGATTGATTGTGGATTCCCCATAGAAGTAAGCAGCGTCTGCGATAGTACAAGCAACAGATGTGCTTCCACCCACAACCAGATAAGTTGTGCTTCCAACCGTAAAGTAGGAAGCCCACAACACCTGAGTTGCATTGAGATCAAAACACTCCTTGCGAAGCGCGTTAGGAAAAAGCGACCGGCTATTGATCCCATCGTGGTCGTGAATCTTCTCACTGAAATCCACTTGAGGATCGTAGACCACCGTAGTACCATCCGACTTCACATTTTCCAAAGCAAGACCACCCGTCAACATCAACCACGCCTCAGAAAAGTGATACCACGTCGAAGGCACAGTCCCCGTGAAAGTCAAAGTCTTCAATTGACTCATGGCAATAACGCCTTGGGTCCAGGAGAAGCAATCAGTCCTGGAGCCACTCCAAATGCGATCCAAGAAAGGTAAATCCCGATGTCTTCTGTATGCACAGGACTACCAGATTCCCGTACCACCCTTGCTATGAAACCATCAGCATCCGCAGAAAGCATAGCGCAGCGCAAAGCTGACGCCCCCGTAATCCCTGTAACCTTGACCCAAGGACTGACCATGACTTGTGGAATCGTCCCCGGAAGAAATGACTGATTAGTGTAACCCCCCTCAGAAAACTTCACTTCGTAGTCTGCTTGTGTAGCTGCGGCAACCAAGTATTGAACCTCACTAACCCCAAAGAGCATCAAGACTCCTGGTGTCTGCGTAAACGCTACCACAGATCCATCCGCACCAGTCTCTCCTACCGCATACAGAACCTTATTGAGTTGCACAGTCCCCACAGAACTATCCGCTACTGGAGATAGGATATGCCGATGCCCACCTGTGCCCCCGTCAGCAATAAAAGCAATCTTCGCTTCAGGCCACCCGGCAAAGCGATGAAGATTTGTGCTGTCCAGCTTCGTTGTATTCAGCAACGTCCGTAACGTCGCGTAGGGAGTTGTGATAATAGCCGCCGTAGACGTGGACCCCCGACCAAATGGAGCAAAGCTCACATAGTTCAGAGCAGGCATACCATCATCCAATCCACAAAGAAGTCAGCCACACTTGTTGTGGACCTGTTATCAATTCGTGCGTTCACCGATGAGATGTACTGATTCGGTGCAGAACCCGCCAAAGCGAGATTGAAAGTAAGCTGAAGCTTTGCAAGCACCTGCGTCGTAGGAACATTCTCCTCAAAACGTAGCACACCCACCACACGCGTTCTTCCCCCATTTCCCCACATCAACCTCTCGTAGTAAGTCTGAAAGAGTTTATTGTTGTGAGGAATCCTAAACTTATCAGAGTCTGTCCAGGTGCCATACGTCGCGTTCTTCACTGGAGCAGACCCAAAGTAAACCACAGTACGAAAAGCATTAGACCCCCCGACAAGAAGGGAGAAACTTCCATACTTCCCGGTCAAGGAAGTATTTCCCACAGCATCTGATCCTAGAAAGGCGCTGTGAATCCCATCGTGGTCGTGGAATGCTCCTGCTACTGGAGATTCTAAACTTCGCTCAAGAACCGTCTGTGTGCCTTCATCCAATTTCTCAGAAGAAAGGTACGGGTCAAAATCTGAATAGTAAAGTCCCCCATTGACCTTGGAGAAGATCGCTTTCCAGTTTTCTATGAGCAGCTTCGCGTCAATATGGTCGATAGCAAAAGCCATATCAACTCCATCAATCTGCCCCGCAGGTGCAACAGGTTTGACGAAAAGACCAGGCATCACGAAACTCCCTCAGCTACGCTCGATCCTAACCACTCAGCCTTCTCGATGTGGTAGGAAATCGTCATGCGATGCACACGGAGTTCATGCCCATAAGCGTCAATCCGCAACCCGATATTGAAAGACTTTCCTTGACTCATAGTAAAACTATGAAATGCCCTCCTCAGATGGATCAATCCAAAAGTACCTGTCCAAGCGGTTGTGCTCCCATACTGAGCAAGCCCGGAAGGAAAAACACTTGTGTCTGAAGAAGACTCTCCTGTAACTGTCTCTCCAAGCGGGGCCGATCGGTAAACTGTCGCTGTAAAGCTCGCCTCAATCATGCACTCGTACTCAATCTCGATCCGATCAAGAATCTTGACTTGATCCGGGTTCCCCATGCTAACATCGGCAAGAAAAAGGTCTACCTCTCGATTTGTAATTTGACCTTGAGCAACACTCGTGTCCATCATTGGATGGTCGCTCAAGACAAAGAACTGCGTTGCTGCAACAGAGTAATCCTTACACCCTACAATTGAGTCCACGCCGCGCAAAGGGCAAGAAATAAAGAAAGGAAGCTCGTTCCGTACCCCAACCCGCCCATTCCGTAGGTTCACTATTAGCACTCGATTCGGCGCGATGTTAGTATTATAGCTCCCACCCTGAAAGTACGCCGTCTCATCCGACTCATAATAAGACAAATGGTACTGATCCCCACTCACCGCGCCCGTAGCTTTATCCCATCCAAGTAAGCCTGAAGTTTGCCTCTGAAACAACCCAGCAAGAGCATCGCTCATCCGCGTAAGGCGTGCCCCATTGAAGAAGTAGATTCCATCCATACTCAGGAAAACTACTCCATCTTCCCAAGGGCACATAGATGGCATAGACACACACCCAATTTTCCGCGAGACTACGTCAAAGACGTAATTTGTTGGGTCTGAACCTCGCAGACGAAAAATGCCCATTTTAGTAAAGATGTAGAGGTTTCCACTAATTGAGCGCAGATCAGTGATTACATCATTTCTCCCTATCGTAGTGAACTGAAGAGTATTGAGTGGAGGCCACACATCGGGCTGACCCACCTGGGAACAAGCCACGCGATTTGGCTCTCCAAACCCCCCTACAGCAAACATTCGATCCTCAAAGACTTCCATGAGCCGAAAAACAGATGGCCCCCCAAGATCCAGAGAAATTGGGTAGCCAAGTTCTTCGTCCGATTTCGAGTCCAAGTACGCCGCCAACCCCCTAGGAACATACGCAGCAAATCTAGGAACACTGTCTCCGTAAGCAGGCCGGTAGACGTTGACCCCATAGACGTGCCTAGATACTGCCGTCCAATCCAATTCCAAAAGAGGCCACGCTGCTTGCGCCGAAGAACTAGAAGAAAAGTCCCCTGAGACGACAAAAGCAGGACTCTCCCCAAAACGAGAAACCAACGTCACCCAATACTGTCGATTGATCGCTAACTTACTCCCGCCCCGATAAGGGGCATTCTGCAAAGAGATGAAATCGGTAGAGCCTACGTCCCCCCCAACGCCCATCGCCTCCATTGGGTAACCAATCCCTCGCAAACGCAAAGGGTAACCTACACCATCACAGTAATAGAGACGGTCCCCATAAGGCACAAACTTCCCTTGCCGCAAGTGAGCCATCTCGGGGATCTGCCACGCAGAAGAGTACGAGGAGAAATCCAAGGGCATGAATGCTAGCTCAAAGTATTGGTGAACAAACCCAGGAGGAGGCCCAAGCAGGTTATCAGTATACATGGCAGCAATCCCATCTTGGTATCCTACTAAGAAATGCGCTCCCCCAATCGGCGCTTCCCAAAAGAAACAGCTATTCACTTCTCCAAGGGCAAACCCATCCAGCTTTGCTAGACGGCTCATCCCTCTCGCACTGAGAAGCTCCCCTTGATTGGAACACTCCACACTCAAAGTGCGATCTTGCCCTTTGCCTACACCCCAATCGACAAGTGCTCCAGGGGGCAGTTTAGACTTACTGATTCCTGAGTAGAACCCAGGAAAGTCGTCTATCACGAAAATCTGTGAGGAGCGTCCAGCGTCCATCTTACAAGCACCTGATGAAAGCCTTACACCAACCTGTAGCAGTAGTACCCAAAGCACCAATTACCCACGAACCATCCGTAGAGACTGTCGTGTAGGTATCCGTAAAAGGCAGGGCATACCCCCCAGGAAAGAAGGTGTAGAACTGCGTCATAGCTGTCGTGGCACAGTCCATCATCCCGAAGATCCCTGGCTGTGTTACCACCGTGTTCATCGAATAGAAATGAATCGGACGAAGGATCAAGCGATACACACTTGTAGCATCGCCCCAGCCCGCGCCGTTGCCTACAAAGGGCGCTGCGGTCGTCCCATGCACCAACACAGAAGAGATCGTACCCCACACTTGAACTCGCCCAAACGCACCGGGGGCAATATCCTGATTCGCCACCACTCCTGCGAAAAGGCCAAGATGGTTCAAGCCCCCCGTTAGCGTCGTCGCAGGGAACTTGACTGCGTAACCCTCATATCCCGACTCGGCTGAACCTGTAGAAACAAAAGGCAACGCCCACATGACCCCACGACCAGAAGAAAGCGTCGCTGAGTCTACATTCCTCGCAGTAACAAAAATCTGCTCAGGCGTCCCTCGATGAACTCGTGAGAACTCCATCACACCCTCCTATGAAGCCGGGATGTTAGACGGGATTCTCGGCATCGTAGACAGACGACTCGTACCCTCATAGGGCGCACCAAGAGATCGCATGATCGGCGTAGCATCCGGCTTGAAGGTCAACACCCAAGTCAGATTCCGAATCGCCTGCTCATACTCGGCAAGGTAAACCTCAGCAATCTGCGGGCGAAGAAACTTCGCACCGAAGTATGACGCACCCCACACCAGCGCGTGCTCCATGTGATACGGCACACGGTAACGAGTCGTCAAAGCCAAGTCAGTAGGCTCTCGGTTGATCCTACCCAAGAGACTCATGTACCACGTTGCGGCGCTGCTTACCGGATACCAAAAGACATTATTCCGCCCTGCGTCTGTACTTGTGCCTTCCTTTGGATAAGGACCGATCGTCCAGACCAAAGGCCCATCACCCGTAGGAAGAGCATCCAAGCTCAAGTTTCGATTCCAGCGACGCATCTCCAAGTAAGGTACATAGCGTGGAGTCCAAATCTTCCCTGTGTTGTCAAAGACAATCGCTCCAACAGGATCAACCCCCTCTGACCCACCATTTGTAGGCAATGTCGCGTACCCTAAAGTACCAAGAGAAATCGCCGCCGTATGCGCCCACTCAAAGAAGCGCCAAACCGGCATCCGACTAGCCATGTCATTGAAAGCCATACGCAGCCACGTTTGCACCCGCGTATCCAAGTTGTCGTGACGAAGTAGGTCTGCAACCTCATCCACCAAGACAGAGACTAAGGACGCTGCCATTACTGCAACCTCCCGAGAATCGCGTTGTCTACGCCACCCATGACGGGAGCATTCGCTGACGCGACTTCCTCAACTCGAACCATATCCGCGATGCCGTTCTCAAACTCTGCTTTCTCTTTCAAGTATCCCACCACATCGTTCAAGTACAGACGAGCGTAGCGCAAAACCCCAGCCAACACCACTCGTGGGTATCGCTGCATCATCCAATTCGTATCCTCATCCGAATCTAGAATCAACGGCGAACCGAGGTAGGTAATACCCAACGCCTGCACCGTACTTGCTGTCGTCGCAGGAAAAGGAAAAGCTACAAAGTCCTCAATGATCGTTCCCCCAGCAGTGGCGGTAAGAGACTGAATATTTCCCCGCACCATCGCGTAGAAGGAACTCGTAGAGGAGGTGACGGGAGTGGACCCCGCTGCAATCTGGTAGAGATCCGCGTGCTCTACCCGAATCAGAGGCCGCTCATACGCTCCGATGAAGGTTCCGGTAGTGTTGGTGGTAATCGTCACTTGATCTACCGCGTAAGGAGCAATCAACTCATTGAGGGAAGCGTTAGGCGTCTGCATGGAGAAGGCGTGCAGATCCGCCCGAGTCGTGTGCGTAGCGTTTGCCGCCGTCGCATGGTGAGCCAGACCAACCCCAATCTGCTGCATCCAGAACACCCTGGTAGCAACATCCTGACAAACGCGATTGGCCCACTTCGTCACCTTGGCGGAGATCCCCCCATGACCTGTAGCCAAGAGGATTTGGGATTGCAGATCACTCAGAGTCATGCTGGCCTCCGTGCATCCGCCGCCTCATGCGCCGCCCCTCACCCCTCTTTTCCCACGGCTGAATCGGAGTCTGATCCACATACCGCTCCTTCGGGATCTCGATGCGTTCCATCTTGGAGGGCTCCTTCGGTGACTCCTCGACGGAGCCGCTCCCACACGTGCCAACGACGGGCTGACGCAGGACGCCATTTCGGTTTCGCTCCCATCGGGCTGACAATTCCCATTTCGGTCGTGGTCCCTTGCGGGACGAGGGCACTGGTATCAGCATCCTTCCACACAGACTCTCGCACCGCGAGGAAGTCTGCCTCCGTAATCGTGTGAGGCTGCTCCAACAGATGCCCCACTTTGGCCCCGGTGTGAACCCACACCTTGATTCCCGCTTGGAGCAAGCGAGCGCAAAACGCCGCATCCTCTCCGAAGCCCATACCCAAGTTGAACCACGGAGGATTGATCCGAGTGAACAAACTCATATCAAAGAGAACAAACCCGAACCCAACCACGTCTACTGAGAGAAGCTCATTCTCGGGATAATAGAAGATCGGGGCCGTACCCTGTGACGTGAGCTTGAAGATGCAAGGAGCACAAGGTAATCCTCGCGTCATATACAGCCCCGAGACGATCTGCACTTCCTCCCGCTGCATTGACTCCCACAGAAGATCAAACTCTTTCCCTGAGAAGGAGTGATCGTCGTCCAACATCAGCAAGTGCGTTGCTCCAGCTTCCTGCGCTGCCTTGACAATTCCCTGGCGCGCTTCCTGCCGATAAGTACGCACGTCTCTCTGTACCCAAACCTTCTCGATCTCCGTATGTCTTCGCCCCAAGTGAAAGAGCAATGACCCAAGAGAGTCAATGCTGAACTCACACCGAGGCATCCCGTAAGTAGGAATCCCAATGAAGAGCTTCATCCCCGCTGTGCTCGGGCTTTGGCTCTCGCCCATCCCCAACCCCTTTCTCCGTGAATCTCCCACCGCTGCAATAGATTCATACAAAAGATTCGAGGCCACTCCCACATCGAAGGGTAGCCTCCGTGAAACCGATGTCCGTGACAAGAAGTACATCGACCATGAACTCGGCACTCATGCTCCGTAAGCAACTTATTACACCCCATACAGCGCACCACTGAAACCTCTCTTGGCGCACTTGGGCCTTTCACCGACGTATCCAACTTGTGCCGTCGATCATGCTTTGTGTTCAAGTTTATCGTCATTAGGGGTCAGGGGAGAAGTTTCCCTCTCCCCCGCCTTTCCTACTAGAGCGCCTTGATGAACGCCTTGACTGAGCCACTAGAAGTGTGAGTAATCGAGACGTTGCCGTTGATGTTACCCAACGCCAAGACATACCCACCCGGCCAAAGCCCGACCAAAGCCTGGTTCACATCCGTCGAAACGTAAGTCTGAGTCCCCGCGATCGACGTAGCCACAGAGACAACTCCCAAGTACCCCGCGTTGGTCGCCGCACCTGTCGTGTTGGCAAATGCCGCTACCGGACGCAGAACTCGATTCGTAAGCGACGCCGAAGCTCGGTTCGTCACAGAGAAGAAGAGCGACTCAAAGGGAGCCCCACTCGCTCCTCCAGTCACATAGACACCAGTATGGTATCCATAGACCTGACATGAACCATACTGCCCCGAGGGAATGTCTGCTCCCGCGATCACTCCAGCAAACAGACCAGGGTTCGCCTGCTGCGTTGCTGTAGTAACCGCATACTTCACAGAGTAGCCATCCCCTGTGCCAGTCCCCGAAGCCACGATGGGAAACTCCCACATGACCGCGTGACCAACACTCATCGCCGTAGAATCGTTGTTACGCACCGTGACGTAGACCTGCTCAGGAGAGTCACGGCGGATCTTTGCTACTTGCATGACCGTTTCTCCCCTTAGCTGGTTGCGGACCACCCATTCGTCGCAATCGTCGCCAACGAAAGGTGTCCCTGCTTCCCACGGTTATCACAACAAAGCTGCGCCATGAGCACAATTTGTGCGGTACGCGCCAACTGATCCTCCGGCTTGACGAATGGAGTCTGCTTGAAGTCCGCATCCGGGTGAGTCACCCACCACATGTAGTTCGAGTTGAGGAAGTACATTGGCACAGCGGGAGCAGTCGCCGCATGGCCCGATGCCGCCAGCTTCGTATAAATCCCGTGGTCAGGCATCAACGTCATGCCCTTGAACCGCAGATTCTCAAAGCCCGCATCCGCCACCCGGCGGTCCATGTACCGCTCTTGTGGAACCTGAGAAATCTCATAGAGGTTGTAAACCTCTGGAGAAGTCAATCCCACATCCGGCGGGTCGTTGTCCGTCGAGAGCCGCGTGTACATCTCCAACATCGCATAGGCAAGGGCAAGATTAGTGTTATTCGTCACCAATCCCGCGTAGAGTAGATCGTTAGCCGAAAGTCGCGCTCCAGGCACTCCTCCTTCTACTGGACCACTCGACGTACCATACTTCAGCAAGCCGAAGCCGGGGTTCGTCTGGTTCATCCAGTAAGGATTAGAGTAAGCCGAAATCGCCATATCTCCCCACGCAGGGTAGGCATCTGCTTGAGTACCCGTAATACCAACCGTGATTCCGCCTACAGTGTGGTTACGAATCGTCGTAGAAGTATTGTCAATCATACCCCACGCAGACCGCACAAGATTGTCCAACGAGTTGAAAGACTTATACCCGGTGTCAATCGCGGTGCCACCCGCCGAGTCCACCGTGTTCGTCTCTCCGCCCGTGAAGGTCTTCGCCTTGGTCCCGTGAAGTCCGTGCAGTTCGTCATTCAGTTGCACTCGAATCGACTTCTCTGCCAGAGTCGTGTAGTATCCGAGCAAGTCCAGCAGCTTGTACTGCCCGGCATTCTTCAGTTCCTCATCCTGCGAAATCGAGATCGAGACCACCATGTTCCGCCAGTTGTAGACTGCCATCGTGAGCCCACGCGAAGGCGTGATGTCCACAATGTCATACCCACTGAAATGCTGAACCGTAGTGTTCTGACCCCAACTCACAGGAATACGAATATCGTAGCCACCACGTTGACTACGCTTCCGCTTCTTGTCTTCAAGCCACCAGAGCAAGGGAGTGCCCCGCAGGATCTGCTCCCGCATCTTGGGCATGTACTTGCTCAAAGTGGAGGTCAACAGATCATTGTAGGAGTCTGTGACCGAGGTAACGCTAATCGACATGAAATACCTCTAGGCTTACCGAAGATCCCTTCGGTCCAGCCCTCGCTCGTCCAGAGTCATTCGCACCGCATCCTCCCAAGAATCAGGCGTCTTGGAATGAGAGGGCCTCCCTCGACTCGCAGCGGAACTCGGAGCCTCCACCAAAGGCGGCTTCTTTGCGCCCTGCGTTTGCCTGCGATGCTCCTCCACACGAGCCCGAGCGACTAAGTACGCGGCTTCCAGGTCTCGATTCGGGTTTTCTTGGATTGCGACCCCCATCCAGTCCCGATACTTCGGCCAGTCTGGATAACACTTCGTCAACTCTTCCCGCTCTGAAAAAACCGAGGATTGAATCAACTGCTGCTCCATCTGCCGCTGCATCTGTTGAAACTGGTTCTCCAGATTCCTCACACGGGGGTCGTCCCCGCTTCCCGCATCCGTACCCTCATCCCCGTTGTCGCTTCCCCGTCCCCCGCTCCCACGCTGAGTCCGCAAAGTGTTGAGTACATCCACCACTTCGGGGTCAGCCATGAGCGCGTCAAAGAGTTGCGCTTTCTGCTGTACCGGCTCCAGGCTCCTTCGCTGGTTAGCGAGTTCCTGGTACTTCCGGGTCAGAGAAGCCTGCATCTCCTGGAACGTGGGCTTGAGTTCCGGTGGAACCTTAGTGGCGTCGTAGAAAGTCGCTGCCTGATCGCTGCCAGGAACCGGCGGGACTTCCGCTTCCGCCCCGGATTGCTCTCCACCCTGAGATCCATCCGGTAGTTCTGGCTCCTCACTGTCCCCGGACTCCTGCGGGCGCAGTCCCTCCGGTTCCTCGATGGGGAGGTTGTGTTCCGTAACCATGAGTAGATCCTCCTCGTACTAACGTCAAGAGTTTTTCTAGGGGGTAGGCCCAAGCGAAGCGCCCCTACGCTGCCCACCCCCAGGAGTCGCGTAGAGGTAACGAACTACTACAAAGGGATCATACTTAGCCCCCACTGTGTTGTACTGCGTACAGAAAGGAAAAGACCTTCCAAAAGAGTACTCATTGTGTGTGAAATCGTCCAACTTGATTCCATTGTTTTCCCACGACCCGTTATGCCAATGTTGCACAGCTTCTGTAATGTTGACACGAAAAGCACAGGCATCCGCATCAATTGACGTTCTTGGTGGAACCCGCACATCAAACATTGCCATCTGTAAACAATCCGGCGCACTAGAAAAACCCGAACCATCCAACAATGAATCTATAGATGCCGCAACCCGTACCGCAAACCATGTCTGTGGAATGTCCTCATGCAAACCCATCGTGCGAAGAACCGGGGATGCCGTTCCCCCGTAGGCATTTGTCCAAGTACCTGTTACAGTCAAACACCCCGCAGCCCCCCACGCCGTCGTCCCAGCATAGTAATTCCAACAAGCAGTTCCATCCCAATCCTGTAAGACTCTCCAGATAGAACACCATCCAGTCAATGCAGTAACAACTGACATAGAATCTGCCACAGACGCATAAACTGAAAGCACTAGAAATGCGTCTATTACTACTGCACTATCTGGCAATGCAGACACATCCACCTTGAACAAGATCGACCTAACATCTGTTTGATACAAACCACTTGCAGAACCAACTTGCAAAGAAATGTCTTTCCCCGCCGCAATCGAATCACCAAGGATTACCGTAGGCTTATCCTGCGCCATTCCCCGAAGAAGCAACCCTGTGTATGCCGAAGTAGGATGGCTCTCATTCCGAAAGATCATCGTCTCGTAGTACGAAGGGAGAAACTTCGGGGACTCACCTGTAGCCCACACTTGCATCGGGAGCAAGAGCCAAATCCACCACACACACCTAAACGGCCTAAACATTAGTTATCCTCCCGATTCACCGTGCCACTCCAAACTACCGAACCAACCGCATCACCAACATCATACCGATACAACTGACAAAAGGCCAAGTCCCCGTAGAAGTTTACCAATAGCCCATAAGAGTCATCCAACTCTACAGCTCCATCCACCCCAGTGTAAAGAAAGGAGTTCCCTGGCATATCCACTGGAGAGTCTTCGTAGAGGCGCGAAGAAGACGCATGAAGCGTAATGAAATGCGTTCCTGCATTATCCTGAGAAACCAAGTGTGTTTGTGGGCTCTTGTAAAGCCGTTTTGTCACCGAAGTAACATGGACATCTCCAGAGAAACACAAATCCATTCCTGCTCGGGTCAACTTTGCCAGGATTCCATCACGAATAGACCGAATCCTACACCGAGAAATTTGATTGTCTTCATATGCCGGGTAAGGAGAACGGTGCATCACGGGAATTACCCAACTAGAAGCACACGCTGTAAACTCCCCCGCAGCCCAAACACATTGGGCAGAAGTCGTGTCTGTAATCCCTGACCAGTCTGGATTAGGATCATCCGAATCTTCCGGTACCTCCCCTGGAGGGTTACAATCCCGATAAGCATTTATGTCAACCCCTAAGGAATTGACTGTAGTATCTGCAAGATCATTCATCAAAAGCACCCGCACAGAGTTTACCTGAACCATCCCATAGCCCCGCTCCCGCAAGTAAGGCAAAATACCTCTTGCCGTGGAAAAGGGACTTACTCCCGCTCCCATATCCCCCCCGGCGTAAAAGTCTGACTCATGGTTACCTAAACAAGCGTAGACCGGACAAGAAAGGCTGTTACTCCAAGAGATAAACTCCGCTGAATGAACATCATTTGCAAGCAAGTCTCCACTAACCACCACAGCCGCCAGGTCATTCGTTGCCGTCTGCGCCCAAGTAATTATCGGATCAATGTCCAAACCTGCCCCACCCAAGTGAATATCTGAAAGAAAGAGAACACCAAAGTCTGTCGTCTGCACCACGACCAGCCGTGCTTGCACTCCCCCGGCCAAACCCAACCAAAAGAGAATGCTTAGAAGCACTCGCATCTTAGAAACAAACAATCCTGGCTCGACTCGTCGTACCTGACACATCCCACAACCAAAGAGAATCCACCGCCACCGGAAAGCTCGTTTCCACCGCCACCGAATCTGATGAAGCGGAGATCACATCTTCCGTCACTCGCGTTGGGTTAGACCCTATAACCCCAGGCCCAAACGCCCTGACTCGAATCCCGTCCCCCTGTGTCGCTACCACCTTGACATACATCGCTCGATACCCAAGCGTGTCTGAAGCCCCAAAGGCGATCCAAGGAATAAAACGACAAACCGTAGCATACGCAGGAGAAGATGTCTCAGGAACATCCACAGTCTCTCGCGTAAAAAACCCAAGATCGTAAAGCCGATCTCCTCGCTGATTGTTCGCCCGATTCGGATTACCCACAAACGTCGTCGGCGGTGTCACCGCTAGCACTACCGAACCCAAAAGCACAGCCAAAAGACACGCCACCCCAATCGCCTTCTTCCGCATGGAAGACATCATGTGCGTCATCTCCTCCTCACTCATACCTTTCTTCCACCCCATCTTCGTCATTGTCCCATAGACGTACTTGTTCTTCCTCTCCCCCTTGTAACCCTTCTTCTCTGCTTGCTTCTCCAGCTTCCGCTCCAACGCCTTCGGCATCAGATTTCCCTCCGAGTCAATGACCCACTCTCTTTCAGCCCCCTCTCTTTGAGGATCTTTCTCTTCTCTGCCCGTGACCGGAGGTAAACCGGCTTATGGCCTATATTCGTAGAAAGATATCCCCCATCAGGCACAAAGCAATCAAAGACACACACGTTAGGTGGCCGAGCATAGAGCAACTCCATCTTCTGCGTCTTTGGGTTCCACTTGTACCTACCTGTCTTGTTGCTCATTGCTCTCCCCTTGCAAACCTAATTCCACATCCTCTGGAGCCAAGAGCCCAACCAACCATTGCTTCTTATCCTGGCAATGCGGACATGCCTCCTCAATCCCCGTGAAGTGCGTCCGCAATTCATCCCCCACAGACCACACATGGACTACAAGAATCTTCCCTGTGTAGTAGTCATTGAGGAAGTGGCACCCAGGCCCTTCCACCTGAAACTGCATCAACTCATCCACCGGCAAGTTCCTGTGTCGGATTCGGAGGCGTACGCCGAACCCCAAGGTTTTGTACCCCTGAGAGCATATCGCCCATATTGCTTCCACCCGTTCTCCGAGCCATCCCTTGTGACGGATTCGGCTTCCCACCAACCGGACGGGCTTGCGGCTGCGTCGGCTGTCCTTGAGCCAGGATCTGTGCGGCCTGCTCCAGAGTAAAGAGAGGCTGCTCATTGAGGATCTCCTGTGGGGCTTCAATGTCCATCCCCTCCGCAATCCGCCGCAGCAAAACGGGGCGGTTGACCATCGGATCACCCAGGGTCAAATTGAGAAAGTCCAGATGCTGCTTCGTCCGTACTTCCCGCGAGAAGTAGCCAGAAGAACCAATCCGCACCCGCACGTCCAACTCCGCGTTGAGAATCTTGTCGGACTCCTCTCGCCACAAGAGAGCCGCTTCCGGCACAGTGAGGAAGGAAACTTCCTGGGGGTCCAAGTACGCCTTATTGAACTGATGCTGCTTACGAAAGATGTTCTCCACAAACTTCGAGACGAGGTACAACCGATCCGAGTCCCGTATCTGCGCCTTCGATTCCAAGATGCTCGCTTCCGTCGCCGTCTTCGTCCGGTCCAACTTCCCAGTGCGCCCCTCAGTCATACCGGAAAGCAAGAGCAAGTCGCTCCGCAACGAATCCTCCAGCGCATAGAGATCCGGCGTCACCGTAGCATCAGTCAAAGGCTGGATCGCTTCCATAGGAGAAGGTCGATTCGTAAAGGCAATCGACCCATCTTCATGCGAGGTCAACTTCGCCAACTCTCCATCATCAAACGCGCCTTTGCTTGCCACGTACTTTCGATTGAATCTCCGCACATGACGAAAGCGCATCGTCCGCAGGTAGTTCAAGGCTACGATCGGGTTCAACCACGTCGCCGCATCGGGGATGCCCCAAATGCTCTCCGGGTCGGGGTTGAAAATCAAAAGCTCAAACGGGAATTCCTTGATCGGATACGGCCACGCCTCTTCCCGCAAGAACTTCTTCGACCCCTGCCGAATGTTGTGAGAGTCCATCACATAGAGCTTGCGCTTCTCCATGTCCCAAATCTCGTAGAGGCAAACAAGCTCATCATCCGAAGTGAAGGAGTTTCCCGAAAGAGCCGGGGTTGGATCCTGGTTGGCATACGCCTCATCGCTACCGCGATGCGTCGCCTGTATCCCAGCAGTTAGGCTCTTCGAGTACCGAGCAGACTCCTTCACTTCGTCCACCGTCTTCCAGACAGTGTGCGCGATCCACCGAGCATCCTGAAGACACGTCGCCAGAGGATCTACTCGAAAGTGCTTGGGGGAGATGTTGAGCAAGAAGGGAATCGTATCCGAGATCCGAGGATCGTAGTCTTCCAGTTCCGGCGGCTCCTCAAACATCCCTTCGAGAATGGATTCCCGCGCCGTGCTCCGCTTCGGCTTCTCTAAGAGGCGCGGAGCAAACCCTTGCTTGATGACCCCGACTCCGCGAAAGAGCGCGTTGAAGATCGCTCTGCGCGCTTCCCACTCGAAGCCCAACTCCCGCGCTTGCCAGTTCAGCAGCATCTCTACAATCTTCGCAAAGACCGGCTCCGTGTTGGGACCAGGGGAAACCAAAATCTCCGGGTTACGGTAGTAGATCGAGGGAAGGATCACGCGGGAGTAAGCGAAGAAGTAGTTCGTCCAAACCAAATCATCAGTCGAACGCGTGCCGAGTTGCGCGTTGAAGGATTCGTCCATCCGGTACTGCGCCATGTACCGATCCCATTCCTGGATTCGCTGTTGCATCCGCGCATCGGACTTGCGTAACCGATCCTGCCAAAGCCCGTATCTCGTCTCCTCGTTTTCTTTCTTCACTTAGCGAATCCCCGCTCGCAGCAAGTGTTCTTGCCGCGTAGTCAAGCGCGCCAGAATCCTCTCGAATGACCCCGCCGGAGGCCCGGCCGGTCCCGGTCGAGAAGCGGGAAACACCAACTGCGGCATGTACGACATCGCATCCGCGCAATCGTCCGTCTTGCCCCGAGGGAACCGCACAAGCTCGTCCAGTAACACATCTACCCCCTTCGGAACCGAGTGGTATAGCACATCCAAAGGAGCCGTCAAGGGGACCGCATTATCTACGGGAAAGAAAACCTTCCCGGCATTGACGTAAGGCTCCAAGCTGCGTATCCGCAAATCCTTCTTCACCCGCGTATCCGTCTGAAGCTGCTCAACCGGGATGTACTGATTTCGGGTGCGACACGCCTCCTGAAAGGGGTAGAGCAGCGCCTTCTGAAACGCTACCGTCTCCAACGCGAATCGAAACGGCTTCCACTTCTCATAGGTCGTAAACATCTGCTCAATGAATACATCCGGTGTCAGGTGCTCCCGCACTACTTCTTGCACTAACCAGTTGTACTCCGTATCCACCCCTACAGTCAGAAATGCAGAGTAATCCGAATCTGCGTGTTCTCCCAAGGAAGGATCTATCGTCGTGAAAAGATTCACCCGTCCCGGTAGCGGTAGAATCTTTCCGTTAGAGAATCTCATCCCACTCTCATTCCACCAACCAAACCGTGAGAGCTTGAAAATCTGCATCCCTTCAGGAAGTGGGTCATTGAGGTAGTTACAGGAAAACTCCCAAAGCCCCATCGAACTCTGAATCTCTTCCAGATAGTCAGGACCAAACCTATCGGGGAAGAAAAGCTTTCCTTCCAAAACAAACTTATCCCCAATCAGCGTATACTTCTCCGCTGCTGCTCGGTTGTATATCTTTAGCCTTCCTCTCCGATTCGCCCCCTTTCCTAAATAGCTCCGCTTCTCCTTCGCAATCATCCGCCCGTAAATATCATCATCATGCCAACGCGTCCCGACAAACACTCTCGGCCCACGTTTCCCTCCTGGATGGTTCCTGTCCTTGAGAGCCTCTTGCGGGTCCAGAATAGGCAAGGAGAGTTCGCAATGCTCTTCTACCTTGTCAATCATTTCCTTGCTTGTCACGTTCTCTTTGATTTGCACATCATCAAACAAATACACATCGTAGTGCTGAGAAATCTTCGCCGTCTCCGGGGAAGAGGCTACGATGCTATGTTCCGCCACCATGCGCTTGCGACCGGAGAAGCTACAGAAGAACGTCGTCCAAGGTGTGCCTAACCAATCCCCGTAAATAGCACGAAATGCTGAGTTCGATTCACAGTGGCGTTGAATCACCCCTAACCAGTTCTTCGCATTCCCCTGCTTCGCTGAGTCGATGCACACACGCAAGTCACGATTCTTCGTGAAGATCCAAAGCACCCACCCAATCGTAATCACTGTAGACTTGAATGTACCTCGGGGACAGAGTGTGATCGTATCGTACTTGTACCCATACCTGGAAATGAACTGTGTCATTTCCCAATGAGGCTGGAGTCGAATATCTTTGTAACCAAGCGTGTACTTGACAAAGTAGTAAAGGCTACGATCACTCCACCGGCGTTGCTTCTCTACCAGATGCCGGTAGAGCTTCTCCTTCACTTGACGATGGGTGATCTCATCATCAGGGAGGTAGTCAGTCACTTTCGTCTGCAACAACCTCTACCTCTCCGACCGGAAACACTTCTTCCCCCTTCATCACGAGATCATCGGGGTCCACTTGCTTGAGTAATCTCCTGATCTCTCGGTCTAACTCCTCATCACCCATCTTACCAAGAGCATCATCTATCCGCGTAGCTCCCACATTCAAGACATTCACTTTCACACCATTCCCCAAGTCACCACTCAGAGCTTGCAACGCTAATCTCGCTGCACTCATGTTACCATCATCCACTTGACGCAGGATCTTCTTCAAGATCAAAACTTGCACTCCACCTAACGCTCGCTGAAACTTCGCCGTCACCGGAGCCATCCATCGAGGATCAGCTTGCAGACTCCTCAACTCCGGTAAACCTACCCCATAATCCTCACTCAACTCTTCAGGCGTCCGCAAGTCCATCGGGTTCGCCAGTGCTTCTGCCAACGCATCCCGACGCTTTTGCAGGGGAACTAACCCCCTCTCGACAAGCCGATCCTGGGGGTGAGGAACCTTCTTCGCCTTCCTGACCATGTCTACCTCCTAAACCAAGTTCTCTCTATATCCTATTGCTCGTCAAGAAGAATCTCCTAAACCGGGAATCTCACCAGGGTCTCACCCTAGACTTGCCCCTGTAGAGCGCAGAGAGCCCCGGAGACGAACGATCCGGGGGAGGGGGCTATCCAGACACTCCCCACAGGCCGATCGCCTCACCACGGGGCTCTCTCGCATTTCTAGGGTCTTACGGGGGTAGCAGTCTCAACAAGCCTCGCCCGCCGGGCGCTCACAAGGCACAAGCAGACATAGGTAACAGTACACCATAGATACCAGAGAAGCAAGAGCACACTTGCACCGGGAACAATCAGGAAAGGAAATATGGAAAGCTCTAAAGAAAAAAGGATAGTGAGTAATTTAGAAAAGCTAAAACTTAGTAAGTGTAAGATAGAAAAAATAGAAAGAGGGAATAGCTTCATGTTAGCTCTATCCAAAAAATAAAAAGAGAAAAACTAAAAAGCGATGGGGGAGAAAACAGAACTATGAAGTAAGGGTGGTAAAATATAAGGGGAGAGGGAGCGAGGTAGGGTCTAATGAGTATATATATAGAACTTGTTTACCTGCTTGGGGGGTGTACATGTGTCTGTGTCTATGTGTGCATGTTTCATGGTTCATGTGTGCAGTGTGATAACATTACAGTGTAGTGACGTAATAATGCTACAGTGTAAAGTGTATAATGTAGCGTGAGAGAACATCAAGCATCCCCCATGCCATCCCTACCTGCTTCATCCTATTCTATGTCTTCTTTGTGTCTTTCTCTTTTCTATGTGATCTCATATTCCCCTAGAGTTTTCTTGTTGACACGTCGATAAGGTCAGCGTAGGATATGCGCGAAGTAGGGTACCTTGTGCCCTGCGGGTATAGGTGGTTCACCGGGAACGGAGGATTGAGCATGAAACACGCTTTCGTGGGACACGTGGATTTGGAAAACGGAATCATCGTCCCATGTGATTGCGAAGGAGAGTAATCATGTATATCTACCGGACTGACGTTTGGTGCAATGCTTGTGGAGAACATATGATTCGAGCAATGAAAGCTCAGGAGCTCCCGCTTCCTTTTGGGTACGATAGCGATAACTACCCTAAGGGGCCTTTTCCTTGTGAAGAGGCAGATTGTATTGAGCATTGCGCTAGTGAAAGTGAGTGTCTCGGAGATGCTATACATTTTGAGATTCCCAAGCATGCTTTGATAGGTGCAGAAACGTCGACTATCGGAGAGTGTCTGACAAAGTCATTGACTGAAGAGGGAGTCATTTGGCTAAGGGACACTCTCTCCGAGACCCCTTGCACGCGCTATCAAAAGGCACTCCATACATTTTGGCGCGAGACTTTTGCAGATCAATTGCAGGAGGATTGCTAAGTGTCTCCCGTCTCTCCCAAGCGTTACGTACGACACTCCGCGGGGGAATCTGTATGGCAATGTTCTCAATGTGGACGGAGTAAACTCTACGTGAATGAAAATAAGGGGACGGGATTCTGTTTCTATTGCGGTGAGGGATGCAAGGTCAAACGTGCAAACGTGTCTCCTTTACTGCAAATCGCTACCAGATTGCCTAGCGTGCATACGCTGGACAGTAGGGCGTGGGATCTCATCAAAGGGAGATTGCAACGCCCTATCTTGGCGAAACTAGATTCTCGCTTTCCTGCAAAGCGCATGATGCCAATGGACACTCCAGGGATTCCCCTCTATATCGGCGGGGAGATTGTGGGAGTCTCTCTCTATCACGGAGAATACGGCGATCCTCGGTATACAGTACAGGGTACACGGGGATTAGCCTATACTGAGACGGGAAAAGAATATCCTCATACGCTGTTACTCTTAGAGGGATTCTTTGACTTTCTCAACGTCTACTCTCTACTCCGAGGACAAAATCTAGGTTTGGTTTATTCCGCCGGGAATGGGTTGTCAGACGTGCAGATTGAGCATCTGCTAGGTCTCAGTGTTTGTACTTCGTCTCTAGTGATCGCATGGGACAACGACCGAATCAGTGTGGCGGAGTCTCTAGCGCGAGACCTAGCGTGTTACGCCAAATGTGTGGTTCGTGTCTGTCCTTTAGCGTGGGGGAAAGACTATGATGAGGCAATCCGTCAAGGGTACGGGGAGAAAGTCTCTCGGTACTTGTTGATGGGGAAACTCCCAGACGGGAGAGAGAAGGGGAAGTGAGTGATGAGGGATCTCAGGGCGATTATCCGAGTCAACGCAGAAGCGGCCGCAGATGCCGCGAAACGGGGCAAGGTGCCGTTTGTCTGCTCCATTCGGGAAGTCGATGCCATGCAAACATTCCCGTTTCCGTATTTGGAGGACTACGTCCCTCGGGGCTGGATGCGGGCGGACAAGGAGTGGTTCGTCGATAGCAGCGGATTCGGGACGGAGGATGAGCCTGCATTGACCGCGCAGCAGTTTCGCGAGTCCCTCCGCGAGTATATCGCGGCGCATCCTGGTAGTGGTTTCGCCATCGTGGAAGCGGGACAGTTTCAAGTGTACGTGGCGGCGTTTGAGCGCGACGTAGCGTGAACCCCGAAACGGCGGAGTAGCATCCGCCGTCTCTCGCTGATTGCGGGACTGAAGAGGGGAGGGCTCTATGTCTGGAAAGACGAGACGACCGGATGCGATCTGGTCGAATGAGGGGAGCATTTGGTTGTGCGATCCTCGGACGAAGAAAGCGCTAACGTGGATTGAGAAGAATGTTTCCGGCGAGGCGCAATGGTTCGCAAAGCGTCTAGTGGTCGAGTGGCGTTATGTGGATGCCATAGTCGAAGGAATGGTTGGTGATGGTCTGACGGTCGGGAAGGATTGACTATGCGAGACGCAAGCGGATTCGGGTTTGATCGTTTCGCAATCTGTGAGGCGGTGCGGTGTTATTGCACGGCATGGCATGGCGGGCAATGGTCCGCGCTGTACGCTTATGGCGGGAGATTGGTCGGGATGAGATACCGTCCAGGAGTGGGCGCGGAAGATTGGCCTAGTAAAGATTCCTCGGGCGAGAATGACCACACTCGCGCATTGCTGGCGGCATGGTTGTGGAACGCGAAACCGTGGCGGAGAAAGTCGGATGGGATGCCGTCATACTGGCGGAGAGAGGAGTAGATACTATGCCTTGCAATGTACGCAATTGGTGGATTGAAGGGGAAGTAGACGGAAAGAAACATTTTGTAGCTCTAGGCCCTCAAGCGAAAGACGGTGGGTTTGAGCTAACGATTACGCAACGTGATAGGGGGGGAGTTATCCAGATGCTTAGTGTGTGGGGGGTCGTAAGTGAGGAGTGGTTGCGTTTGTCTGTCAGTATAAGGGGGAAGAACGTAATA
>ERZ1292632.737-Hain-H43-01um-R2-737-length-35850-cov-19_pt1 | contig 35850 bp, 45 predicted proteins | sample MGYA00564407_ERZ1292632 | MGnify/ENA primary metagenome ERZ1292632 (study PRJEB36523, sample SAMEA6512637) | groundwater metagenome | collected 2019-01-08 | study: AquaDiva: Metagenomics assemblies of 32 groundwater samples | reverse complement strand
GATGGATCGCTCCAATGGTATAATTGAATCATTTTATCTTTCATATTTTTATTATTATCTTTTAATTAATTCCTGATTGCAAGTTAATAATATTAATAAGGTTATTAAAAAATACAATTAGACAAAATTAAAGGGTTATGATATTAAACAGACAATCAATGGAAACCACAGTAACAATCAAGAAGGCATATTATCTTTGTAGTTGTGGACGGGAATATTTAACTGATGACATTCCAAAGATGTGTCCTTGTCACATGGGAAGCAAAGACGGTCTGCCATTATCACGGGTAGAAACATTTACAGCCAAGAGATGTACAGCAAATGACATACCATTTTATCCTGAGTGCGGAGTATCTGCGGGCCGGAGAGATACTGGAGTAATGTCAAAGTGAAGCAAAAATCACAGAGTAACAGTTATAACCTCATCACCCATACCCGGAGGCAGGTGGTACTGTCAATGGCAATCGAGAGGGATCCTCTACGAGAGGATGGAGCAAATAGCTCTGTCGGAGCCGGGATGAGAGACTGTTACAAATCGCAAGGCTCCCTGGAATAGTCGAACAAACAAAACACAGACCTTGCGTGTCGGATCTAACCCCGACCCAGTCTATTATCCGATTTATGCCCTGAAGATAAGAAAAGTCATTCTACCACTAATCCATTATTTGTATGCACCTCAAAACAGGATCAATCAATCCCTTTGTAAAAATCTTTTTGACTTATAACTTGGATTCTATTTGTAGAGGAGAGCTAACTGTTATCGCCTGTTTCTGTATCTGCTCTAAAATAAGCTCATAAGGGGATTTAAGCATCTCAACTTCATGCCTGGTTTTGTCAGGCAATATCTTGTTTAACAATATCTGTGATGCCTTAAGTTTAACAGCATCCTCAAGCTCACCAGATTCACTTAACTTCTCAATTCGCCTGATATACTTTAGTTGTCTTTCTTTCAGGTATTCAAAGGCATCCTGTGTTTTATCAGCATCCTCTAACTCATTCATTTCCTATGCCTAAACCTCCTCTTTAAGTCTGCTATTTGACTATCGTTCATGTTGAACCTGTATCGGAATCCATTTATAAGCTCAGCTTCTGGATAATAAGTCCTCCCTGGCTTGCCTTTGCCTCTTAACGGTGTCATGATCTTATTTGCATATGTGGTATAAAAAGAACTCCTGCTTATCCTGAGAAACATACAACATTCATTCGGTGTATAAATCTTGTATGGAAAATATTTGATAGCTTTATCTAAGTATATTTCTTGTACTTGTTTCTTGGTAAGTGACATTAAGTATTTATTATAGGTTTATATCTGTAAAAGTCAAATGAAAGAATGATTTATGGATCCCTCTACCACGCACACGTTCATTTCCAATCTCGATAACTTCTATAAATAAACCATTTTCTTTACAAAATACCATAATATGGGCTAAAACGCACACTAACCAATATAGGTTGATAATAAAAACAGGGGTTGAAAGTGTATCTATAGGATACGGTTTGCAATAATATCTAATAAAACCAATGAGTTACAACTTAACATAATATGGGTTATCGGTCATAGAAGGGTAAAACGGATGAGGTAGGGTTACACTCTTAAAATGGATGTGTATCAAAAAGACTCAGTTCCGATATATTGTATCCATAAGATACAAGTGGGCGGTTATGGTTGTATCGAAAGTTTACAACTGTGTGTAAAGAAATATGACACCCACCCCCCATTTTCAGAGCGAACGATTGCGACATATCCACCACAGATATCATTTTCCCAAATATCGATTTTAAACAAACAAGTTTTTATTGTATAATGAATCGGAAAGCCGTAAGGAGAAAGCCGTAAGGAGAAAGGAGGATTGAGGATTTATGATTAGAATAGCTTTGACTATCATATTTGTTTTAATTCTTTCAGGAGTATGTTCTGCTTACTGTACTACTCAGACGGTTGTGATGCCGGATGGGAAGATTCTTGTATGTACAACCTGTTGTGACAGCAACGGAAATTGCATGACGAGTTGTTTATAATTTCTTGACAATCTCTTTTATATTTGGAATAATCTTTTATGTATAAGGATGAGGCTCCTGAAGTCTGATCATGATTGGATAAGGTAAGGGAGGCTTTATATTCTGCTTTAGGCTACAAGCCGTGGCCTTCTCAGAGGGAAGGTCATGAATCAAATGCACGTTTCAAGTATTTAGGGGCTGGCTCACGTTACGGGAAATCTCTGTGGGGTTGCAAGGATGCCCTTCCCGATATTCTAAAAGAAAATACTATGATTTGGTGTGTAGGCCCGACTTACGAGCAGCCCTCTAAAGAGTTCAAATATATCTATCGTGATCTTGTAACAACTTTAGGATTCAAACCTACCAAGGAGCTAAATGCCAAATACACCTCCCCTGGTCCCCAGTTATTAATCTTCCCCTGGGGCTCTGAAGTTCATACCAAATCACAGGAAAACCCCGAATCTCTTTTAGGTGAAGAAATCGATATCCTTATTTTATCTGAAGGCTCCCGGCTAAAAGAGGAAACCTATGATATGTATTTAAGGGCAAGATTAGGCACAAGACAGGGAAGGGTTATTATACCCACTACCCCCCACGGCTTTAACTGGCTCTACAAGAGATTCTATCTTCCTGCAATGGAAGGCAATCCTCAGTATTGGGCTAAAGATGGCATACCAGTTATTGAAAATGAGCTGTTCTCTAAAGAGGAATACGAAAGGGCAAGACAGGAATTGCCAGAGGATATATTTGCAGAACAGTATGATGGAAAGCATATAGCTTATAGCGGTCTTGTTTACAGGAGATTTTCAAGGCAGGATAATGTTATTAAGGAGCCTTTTAAGATTCCTCATCACTGGATAAGATATTGTGCATTTGATCCCCACCCTCAGACTCCATGTGCTGTCCTGTGGCTTGCGATTGACGAACATGATACGATCTATATCTATGATGAGATGTTTATCCCTGATCTTACTATTCATGAAATCGCAATGAGAGTTATAGAAAGGGAAGGCAACGATATTATCTACAAGAGATTGATTGACCCCAATGCAAAATATATAGATAAGCTAAGAGGTCAGACTACATCTGTTAAGATGCAATTTATCAGGGAAGGCATTACCTGTATAGAGGCAATTAATAAATTCGATCCCGCCTATTACAAGATTAATGAACTCCTTACTCCGAGGCCTGTTTACAACGATGAGAAGGTTTTAAAACCGAGATTATTTGTATTCAAGGACTGCAAGCAGACCATTTCAGAGTTTGAGACTCATACCTGGGAGATGGAAGAGAAAGGTAAGGGAGGGCATTGTTTAGACGGTTTAAAATATATTATCAACGATAACCCTGTCAGGACTTTTACAAAAGAAGAGCTTGAAGAAATCAACAAGGATGAATATGATTATGTAAGTATGATAAATCCAGACACAGGATATTAGAGAGATTTTATGAATGAAGAAATTTACAATAATTATCGAATGGAACGAAAAAGAACAGAAATGGCTTATGAAACACGCAAGAACAAGAGTATTTATCTATGATTTCTGGGACTGTGCGAACTTTAGAAAGTTCTTTGAGGCTGATAAGGTAAAACAATCAAAATATAAAATTACAATTGAGAAGATTTAAATGGCACTCGTAAAGGGAACTAATTGTGGTTTTGTAACTGTTGCGCCAACGGCTAACCCTTCGGGGTCAGCCAGTACAAACGATAATTATGTAATTGGTCTTAAAGATGTTGCGCCTGTTGGAGCTACTATTGTTACAGAAATAGGTTGGTGGTGTGATAATGCTACCGAAGAATCCAACTTTGAAGTTGGTATTTATGACCACAATGCAACAGATAACAATCCAGAAAATTTACTTGCTGGTGCTTCTCAAACTAATGCAAAAGGAACTACAGCAGAATGGAAAAGAGTAACAGGATTAAATATTTCAATTACTGCTGAGTCTATTTATTGGATTGCGGTGCAACTTGACAATACTGCCACAGCTACAAGCACAGACGCCGCCCTTGTAACAGGAGAAAAATATGATTATATAGGTAATGCAACTACTTTACCAAACCCATTCGGGACATCTGGAGGTACTTCTGAAAAATTAATAGCATTTTATGCGGTTTATACAACAGGAGTAGAATTAATAACCCCAGTTGATGAAGAAAGAGGAACTTTCAGGGGGGCTTTTCGTGGGGCTTTTTTAGGAGTATAATGTAATATGCCTTATAACTGGACATATGGAGTTGCACTCAGTGGATTGCAATTCCCTTTAGTTACGGCATCGGGGACATTAGCTATAGGATATGATACTGCGCAGCTTTCCGGCTCTCTTTCACAAAATGGTTTAAACTGGTCAGGTCTTACAAATAATATTTCAGGTATACCAGGTGGCGGGGTTTATTCTATAGCTTCTTTAACTGCAACTGAAATGACCTGCAATGCCTGGACTGTGAAAATAGTTTCTAATTCGGGATGCTTGCCACAAATATTACTGGGAATTAATGCTTTGGCTCAGGTAAGCGGGCTTGACAATATCCTGACTGCAATATCCGGTTGTCCTGCTGGCGTCTGGATACAGCCCACAAGAACAATTGACCGTGTTGATGCAGTTTCAGGAAGGGTTACATTGGAAATGTATACCCATAGTGGAGCAACTATTCCGGTTGTAACAAGAGTAGATAATCTATCAGGTAAAGTAACAACTCAAATAGTAGAAGATAAGACAGGTTATTCCTTAGTTGCTGACCAGACTGCGATTACAATAGGGACTGTTAATGCTGTTGTAGGCGTTTCTGGTAAGGTTACGTTAAGTCCTGTAACTCACAGCGGGGCTATCTTTAACCAGATAGTGCCAGTTAGTGGACTGATAGGAATATTGACTGCAATATCAGGTGTCCCCACTGGTGTCAGGGATGTCAATACAGCAACAGAAAATATATTGACATCAGGCACAATAGGGCACGACCTCATGCAATTAAGGCATATCAATTGCGAAAATTTATATATTGATAAGACTTATACTCCAGACAGGTTATATGTCAGAAGCTCAGGTGCTAATTATTCATCTTACTTTACGCTTGCTGATGATGCAAACAGCACTACAAGGACAAGGGCATAATGGAAATCAAAGATTATTTACAGCGATACAATAGAGAGGAAACAAGACTATTCAGATGGTTGAAGTCTCATGGAGTTAATCTTCTTGTAGCTATGAATAATCTTAAAAAGTATGCTGATGAAGAAAGGAAATTTGAGTCTGGCTCTGAATTGGATCATGTTCTCCTGAAGGAATCTCTTGATGCTGAAGTTAATCCATTCAAGGAATTTATAGAAGCGAAAGATAATATGGCAAAGGCTACAACCGACCTTATGCAAATGCAGGAAGAATTTATGAAATGGTGGATGGAAAATAAACATTTAGCAGGTGATAAAAAGAAATTATATACAAGGTTTAAGGAATGGATACGCAGGCGATTGTAACCAACGGTTATTGGGTTGCCACGGCATCAGAACTGAATTGTCTTATCTGCTCCTCTGGATATCTTGGAACCCTTGAATCCCCGCCGATAATTTCATATATTGCAAGAAAGATAATCAGTTGGTTATCTCCAACTATGAGGCATAAATTAAAATAGGAGGTGAGAAATGAGTGTTACTTTAGATAATCCTATAGTCATAACATCCGGGACATTAAACACTGAGATTACAAATGGCAGGATTCTTGTAAACCAGATTTATTGGTATCAGCCAACACTGACAAGTACATCTTCTCTGTGGATAACTAAAAAGACAGGAGCAGGGATAACCTATCTTGAAGCCAGGGTAGAAACTTCAGGGGCAGGTATTTCTCAGGTGTTTACAGAAAACCAGTGGTGGCTTGACCCTTATTGTTGTTGCGTTCCGACGGGGGTTCTGTATATCTATTTAAAATAAGGAGGTAAAGGATGGGCAAGGTAGGTCAGGCAAACGGATATTTCATGTCATCGGGTGAAATGAATGTATCGGGTATAGCATTGAGTTCAGTTATATTTCATGGCGGGATTTATAAATCCATTGACCTTGATGTGAGGGATTGCGAGATTGTAAATGTTATGTGCTGGCTGAGAGGGAATAGCTCGCTGGCAACACAGAATGTTGATTTTGCTTTTTATTCAACTCCTAACGGATTGCACTGGTCAACATCTGGCACACCCCATGCTACGGTTACAGTTGCCATGAATACGTCATGTTATGTGTATCAGCCAGAGCTTATTGATGTCAGGGGAGTCCATACTCTCAGGCTCGGTCATATTGTGAATACTTCTCTTTCATCAACGGTATCGAATCTAAATGTAGCCTTTGGTAAACAGGTAAGGCTTTAATCAGGAGGGATGCAATATGTCTATTCCGCAAGTAAAACCATATCCTAAAAATTTTACAGTCGATAATTTAACTGTTAAGGAGACTATAACACTATCGGATTTTTCCATTACTGTAGACCAGTTTTTACTTCCAGATGGTTCTACTGCTGTTCCAAGTTTGAGTTTTGCGAGTGCACCCACAATGGGATTTTTTAAAGCTGTAACTTCTATCATTGGAACATTAAATGCTTTAAGTTTTCCAGCAAGTGGTAGTATTGGATTTGCAATTAACGATACCGATTTAAGTGTCAGAGATACAAAAATTTATAGAGATGCTGCTGGAGTTTTAGTATTAAAGAATGAGGATAGCCCACAAACTTTTAAAATTTATGAAACTTACACAGATGCTTCCAATTATGAAAGATATGCCCTTATTGCTTCTGGAAATCAATTAGAAATAAAAGCTGAAACTGCTGGAACTGGTGCAGATGATTTAGATATTCTTTTAACCCCTGCTGGTACTGGCAATGTGAAATTTGGAGCCTATACTGCTGGGGCTGCTACAGATTCTACGGGATATATAACCATAAAAGATGCAGCAGGTAATCTAAGAAAATTAATGGTTCAAGCATAAGGAGGATTGAATGGCAACTTATACAATCAGCTCAACCGTAGCAGAAGAAACAACTTTAACCTGGATAGTGGCAAGATCTAACGCAGAAAGGGCAAAACAATCTCCACCACTTCCTTCATTAACCAATGACCAGCATATAAAATCGTTACTTGCTGGATGTTTTAAAGATTGGAAAAAACACTATGATGACGAAGAGTTGAAACCAGTGAAAGATAAGTGGGAGAACCTGACACCTGCACAGAAGGCACAGATTAAGACAATAGCTGGAGTATAATGGAAGAGAAGGAAAAAATTGAGCAAATCTTTAATCAATTTATGCAAGAAGAATTAGGTAATATGATTAAATTATCAAAGGAAACAAGAAAAAATTTGGATAGAATTAGTATGCAGATTAAAGAATTGAAATTGCAATATAATGCAATTCTGGTAACTCTTATAAACGAAAAAGGGGAAAATGGCAAAAATTATCGATTATCTTCGGATTTTTCAGCTTTAATAGAGCAAGACAGTAATGTAGATATCTTGCAAGAAAAGAAAGCAATGGAGGTGATATAAATGCCTTGTAGCAAAAAGAAATCTAAAAAGAGAGGTAAGAAGTAAAATGCCAACGAAGAAACTCAGAAAAGGTAGCCCCCTCGCTATGGGGAAGCAGAAGCATCATAGGGCGCACACACCCATAACCTCAAAAGCACAGAGAGGATTATTTGGTGCTGAACTTGCAAGAAGGCGAGTAGGCAAAAAAAGACGTATGAAAGGGATCACAACGGCAGAATTAGAAGGCCATCTTGAAGAAAGTGCGGGTAAAAAACTTCCAAAGCGTATTAAAAAAGGAGGTAGAAGTTCTTGAGGCTCATTATGTTTGGCTGAACTGAAAGTCAAAGTATCGGAAGCAAAAGAAAAGGAGATAATATCCTGGCTTGTCTCACAGATTGACACTGCCTTACAGGACAGGTCACCTTTAGAGGCAAGATGGATTAAGTGGATAAACCAGTATGAAGAGATATTGCCACAGAAAAAGTCGTTTCCCTGGGAAAACTGTTCAAATATCAGTGTGCCTATCTCACCGATAGCAATAGAAACCATTCATTCAAGGGAAGTAAATACCCTTCTGAATATCCCCCCTTATATCCAGGTCAGATCAAAGAAAAAAGGTGTTGACCCCAATAAAGCCCCTGTTATTGAGAAGTTCATGGATCAGGTTTTCAGGAATAGTCTTGATTTCTACAGGAAAGGCTCTCACTGGCTGTTAGAGAAAAATAAGATGGGAACTGGATTTTTGAAAGTATTCTGGGATAGCGATAAAAAGAAAAAGGGCAAAAACTTAGTATCTAAAGATGAAGCAAATATAAATGTCATTGACATAGAGGATTTGATATTTCCTATCAATGCAAGAGATTTACAGTCATCTTCTTTTGTCGCACACAGGATAAGGACTGATTGGAATACTTTAAAGAGAAAAGAGAAGTTAGGCATTTATAAAGATGTAGAGAAAATTAAGGCTTTCAAAGAACAGGATACAGAAGACCAAGTATCAGGCAAGGATGTAAAGGGCAAGAAAGAGCAGATAGAAAAACAGAGCAGAACCGCTCCTGATGTTGTTGGAGAATATCAGATCCATGAGTGCTGGTTTAACTATGATATTGATGATGATGGATATGATGAATCTTTAGTCATGACTCTGCATAAAGAAAAACAGATTAATCTCAGATTCATCTATCATCCTTATGACCATGCAAGAAGGCCGTTTATTGAAAATAAATATATGGAGAGGGTGAATCGTGTTTATGGCAAAGGCATCGGTGAACAAAGCGAACATCTACAGGATGGGATAAATGATGTATTTAATAGAACCATAGATAATATGACTATTGCTAATATTAAATGTTTCAAGGGTAGAAAGACGGCAAGAAAGGATATAGGAAAGATTTATCCTGGCAAGGTATTCTGGCTTGATGATCCCACTGATTTAGAGGAGTTTCTTTTGGGGGAAGTGCATCAGTCCAATTTCGTTATTCACAGCGAACTCAGGGATTACCATGAAAGAAGAACTAAGGTAACTGATTATACTTTAGGAAGGGAATCCAACCTTATGCGGTCAAGGGCTACAGCCACAGGAACACTTGCCTTATTGCAGGAATCGGGAAGGCACTTTGATCTGGTGATTAACAATTCAAGGCAGGCAATGGTAGAGGTTGCTTATCAGATAATAGAGCTTTATATGCAGTATAAGCCTGAAAAGGTATTTGCTATTACAGGGGCAGACAACCAGTTTGTAGATTTAAAACTTCCGGAGATAAATAATCTCAGAGAAGAATACGAATTTTACTGTGCTGCAACTTCATTGTCAGTGAATAAGGAAATCGAAAAACAAACTAACCTTTTGCTTTTGCAGCAGTTAGGGCAACTATTCGGACAAATGATAAACATGATGATGATGGTATTTTCTCCTCAGATGAAACTGCCTGATGAGATTAAAGAATATGTTACGAATGTGGTAAAATCCTATCACTATATGGCTCAGGAGCTTGTCAGGTCATTTGAGAAAATAGATATAGATAAGTATATTCCTGAATTGCCTGACATCATAAAACAGGCATACGGGCAAGATCAGATTACAAAATTCATGGAATTATTCGGAGGTTTATTTGGACAAGGTGGAACTCAAGCAGGCCCTCCAGGCATTGAAGAGGGCGGAGGTATGGGCTTACCTTCTCCAGAGATGGGAGGGGCAGAAGGACAGGGCGCTCCAATCCCTGCTGGCCCAAGCACGTTCAGGAGATAAGTCCAATACTTATCATGCAGGGTATTATGAAGCTATGGAGAAGGCAGAGAAAACCATAGATGAAGCACTCGATGAACTTGAAGAGCCAGAATCTGAATAAGATTAATATGGTTTATAGAGCTGAATTAACAATTCAGACTTTCACTTTGCATACGGAATGGAGATGCAGCAGCTGTAATAAATTACTTGCAAAGACAAATTCCAGTGGTATAATAGCGGGAGAGATTAAATGCGTAAGGTGTGGATGGTTGAATGAGAAATAATTAATATAGATTAAAAAATAAGGAGCTTCTTGAAAGCCAGTATTCCTTAAAAGGGTACTGGCTTTTTTATTGAAAGCCACACTAAAAGGAGGTGTTTAGAGTGGCAGAGCAAAAACCTGACGAACCGAAGCCTGACCAAAAGGCTGGCGGGTCAGAATCGCAGAAACAAAAAGATGGCGAACTCATTCATGGGCGGTTTAAAACACATGAAGAGGCCAGTGCAGCATATCCTGAAGCTGAAAAAGCTATGACTCAAGCATTACAGGAAGCAGCAGATCTTAAAAGGCAATTTCAGGAACTTCAAAATATGCAGGTAACTCAGCAACCAGCAGCACAACAGCCGCAGGAAGATATTAACGAACTCTTCTGGAAATCTCCGGTAGAGGTTATTAATCGGGTTGTGGCACAAGGTCTTGAGCCTGTCTATAAGAATTACTATGAAACCCAGAAGGACAAGTTCAGAAGCGACCCCGAATTTCAGAAATACGAATCTCAGATTGACTTCATTGCAAATCAGTATCCGAACCTGAAGACTCAAACTAATATCATAGGGCAACTTTACAAGATGGTAAAGGGTCTTAACTTTGACGAAGGTGCTTACAAAAATCAGGTCAGGGAAGAAGTCAAGAATGAGATGTTGAATACACAATTAGGTTCAGTGGAAGGTGGAAGTGCAGGAAGATTGCCAGGAGGTAATTTACCTGTAAATCAAGAACTTTCTGATGATGAAAAGAGGGTAGCTGAAAAGTTCTATATGCCTGATGGACTTTCAAGAGAAGATGCTTATAAGAAATATGCCGAAGTTAAAGTCAAGCATGGAGGTATGTAATGGAAGAGACAACAGTTAAAAGACGCAGGGGCAGACCTACAAGAGCAGAATCAGCAAAGATACGGGCGGAAAAGGAGAAGGAAATTGCCAAAGGACAGGCATTAGAGATTCCTGATGATGCAAAAATCGATGTTTTAGGGCCTGTTAAAGTCCCTACTTTAGCTGATCCTCAATACGATCCGTTCAATAAAGACAAGACAGAACCAAAAAAATTCCATTACAGGGCTTTGAACACAAGAGGGCATATGCTTAGGAAAAGAGAGGCTCAGGGCTATCAGGTTGTGCCTGGTGCAAAAGAGTATGGCGACCTTATTCTTGGAAGGATTCCAAAAGAAATCAATGATGCAAGAGCTAAGGTCAAAGCTGAAAAGGCAAAATCAATGAGTCGTTCCGTAGAGGAAAGATTTAAGCAAGAAGCAGAACGCTCAGGGATAGAGCCTTTAACAAAATCAGATATTCAAAAATTCAGAAAATAAGGAGTCAGTGGTATGAGCAGAAAAGTAAATGGCTCAAATATAACTGACCTTGTTAAGGTTGCTCCTAAAGTGAAGCTGGATGGTGGAACTCCTTCAGTGTGGTATTTCCCTGAAGCATCGGGATATACAAGCTATGCAGGTAGTTGTGTATGCCTTTCTGGAAGTGCTTCTACAGCAAAAGTGCTTGCAGATATAGGGACTGATGCCTCTGGTTATGGAGTGTTGGGGTTCCTTTCGGAAAATTCGGCAGTCACACTTTCTAATATGACAGGGGTTTATATTGCCACACCAGATACCGTTTTCGTGGGCAATGTGAACAATGTAACCACATCGGCGTCAGCACAGACGGCAGCAACAGATGTAGGTCAGTGTTATGGGATTGCTAATTTGAGCGGTATGGCATATCTGGATAAGACAAAAACTGCCATGTCAACCGTTCTGGCAAGAATTATCGGACTCCATGAGCAAGATGACCATCCTTGTTTCTATGGCAGGGCTTATTTTGTGGTTCCCACAAATAAATGCCAGCTATATACAACGGATTGGGTCTATGCAAGTGGATATGTTCACACAGGTCTCGCAATATAAGGAGGTAGGATAAATGGCAAGCAATACAGGTGGATTCAGTCATTTGCTACAGCCGTCACTTGCCGAAATATTCTTCAACAAGTACAGCCAGTATCCTGACGAATATTCACAAATATTCAATATCCTATCCTCTGAAAAGGCTTATGAAGAAGATTCGGAAGTTGCAGCTTTAGGCAAAATGGTGGAAAAGACCGAAGGCACGGCAATAACTTATGATGATCCTTTTCAGGCAGCAGCTTTGGAAAGATACACACATAAGATATTTGCCCTCGGTTTTAGAGTAACTTATGAACTTTACAAAAATGACCTTTATGGAGTTATCAAGAGGATGCCAGCAGCCCTGGCAAGATCGGCACATCAGACTGTTGAAGTAGAGTCATGGAATATCCTTAACCGAGCCTTCAATACAGGCTATCTCGGAAGGGATAACCAGTCTCTGTGTTCAACAAGCCATCCCAATATTCAGATAGGTGCAGGCTCAGGGCCTTACAGTAATAGGTTGTCAACTGATTCTGACTTATCGGTTACTTCGCTTCAGGCAGCAGTTGAATTACTTGAAAACACAACCGATGACAGAGACCTGAATCTAATGCTGAAGGCGAAGACCTTAATAGTAGCTCCTGAAGGCAAATGGATGGCAAGGGAACTTCTCAACAGTGAATACAAGCCACATACGGCTGATAATGAGATTAATGCCCTTGCTGATGAAGAACTGAAGTATATGGTCTGCCATTATTTCTCAGATACGGATGCGTGGTTTTTAGCCTGTGATAAGGCCGACCATTATCTGAAGTTCTACTGGAGAGAAAAACCCTCATTCGCCAATGATGACGATTTCGACACAGGCGACGGAAAATTTAAAGGCATGGAGTGGTTCTCAGTCGGATTCAGTGGATACAGGGGTATAGTGGGTACTCCAGGGGCGTAATAACAACGTATTAACAATCTAACTCCTTATCGTGGGGGAGGCTTAAAAACCTTCCCTGCCGATAAGGTGCGGTAAGGAGGCATAATGGGTATTACTCACCACAAAGCCCTATCTGTCACAAGTGGTTACTGGATAGGAGGCAAAGGCGGGGAAACCTGCATAATCAGTACCTCCGGACTTATCGAGAATGTAGCCCTTTCAGGCATCCCTTCAGGGAAACTTACAACAACCGATGGTGCAGTGGCAATTAAGCTTGCGGGTGGGACATTTGGTTTTTCAGGTTGGCTTAAACGATCTTGCTCTACAGGTCTGACTTCAATCAAATGGATGTCTGCAAATGAGAAATGTCCATGGGGTTTTGTTGGAAGTGGATATTACAATGTAAGCTGCTATGTTAATGTTCTTACAGATTGGAGTGGAGGCACATTTGATTGTATAAGGGCTTCAAAACTCGCAGATGTTGTAACTTCTGCTACAACTTCAGGATCAATCGCCTGGGTAGCAATGGGGACATAAATCATGGGGTTGGGAGCTTGGGAGGATAACCCTCCGAAAGAGCTACTCCTGATAGCCACGCCCCACACGGGATTGGTTAATTATGAATGGGCTGTTTATTTCAAGATACTTCAACCTCCATGTGCTTTTAATATTATAAGTAACCGTGGCTTGCCTATTGACAGAGCAAGATGCGACCTTATAGCACAGGCAAAATCTACAGGTGCAACTCATATCTTTTTTATTGATTCCGATGTTTTAGTGCCTCATGATGGACTTTTAAGACTCTGGAGTCATAGACTACCTATAGTCGCTGGCATATATGGAAGTAAACACGAAACGACCGATATCTGGATTGAAAATAGTAAATCAGGGGATTCCCGATATGCTGCTGTTTTGCCTCAAGTCTTAGAATCAGACCAATTATTCTCTCACCCTGATATGGTTACGGGTCTTGGATGTTGTCTTATAAATATGCAGGTATTCAATAAATTAGAAGAGCCTTATTTTTACTGGACACAGGGCAGGGAAAAATCAGGTATAAGTGAGGATTTCTATTTCTTTGAACAAGTAAGAAAAGCAGGGATCCCTATCCATGTGGATACAAGTGTGAAATGCTTTCATATAGATTACTGTAAATTAACCTGGTCAGGACAAAGAGAACGGTTAACATTATAAAGAAGAAAAAAGAACCTACTCTCAGGGATATTTCTATAAAGAAATATGGGAAAAAGAAATTTGAAAAGATGCTTAAAATATCTGTTGAATCGAGTTCAAAGATAGAAAAGTAAAGGAGGGAGAAACTCTTGAAGTTTAATAATTCTGGATAAATCAGTCTGTTTTGTTATACCTCCCAGCCCTTTTTTGATAAATGAAAAAGTATTTCCTCAACTCGGTATTCTCTATGTAGCCACGGCGTTAAGACAACAGGGTTATGAAGATATTTATGTTCATGATGGAAGTATAGAGGACATTCCTAAAGGATATGATATTTATGCCTTAGGTGCTACAACACCTCAATTCCCTCAGTCTGTAAAGGCATTAGAGCATATAAAAACATTTGCAAATGGTAAGATTCCTAAAGTTATTATAGGCGGTCCCCATGCCACAATAGACCCTGAATCCTGCATAGCTTCTGGCTTTGATTGTGTTATTCGGGGAGAAGGTGAAACGGCTATTGTAGAGGCTATTGAAACAGATAAAAAGCTTATTGAAGGTTCTACTGACTTATTAATTCACCCCGACAGAAATTTGCTTGACATTAAAAGTTACAAGTATATAATAGATGGTGAATTGGCTACATCAGTGATGACAACCAGGAGTTGCTTTTTCCACTGTGGTTTTTGTTGTAAGATAAATAAGCGTGTCAAAGTTTATCCCGCAGGTTATGTAATCCAGGAAATTGAAACTTTAATCAGAGAATATGGCTATAAGGCTCTGATGTTTTTTGATGACATTTTTATAATTAACAAAGAAAGATTACTCAAGATACTTGACCATATTGAAAACTATTCTCTTAAATGGAGATGTTTTGCAAGGGCTGATATTATTCTGAGGCATGGGGAAGATATAGCAAAAAGGATGTTTGATGCTGGATGCAGGGAAATAGGTATGGGCGTTGAATCTGGTTCTGATTCTATTCTGAAAGTAATTAACAAAGGCGAGACAACTGAGACAATAGCAAAAGCAATCAAGATGCTTCATGAAGTTGGGATAAGAGTAAAGGGATTTTTCATTGTCGGCTTGCCTTCTGAATCATGGGTAACTATAGGGGAAACTATAAAATTTATTGAATCTGTGCCTTTATCGGATATTGATTTCACTTTATTTCAACCATTTAAAGGTAGTCCTATTTATGATAAAAAAGATACAATATTTAAAGATATGATATATTGGGATGAAAATAATCTTAATGAAACGTGGTATAAAGGAAAGCCGAATGAATATATTTCCAATGTGTGGACTCCTGAACTAAGCAAGACAGATATAGTTATGATTAGGAATAAACTTGAAGAAAAGTATAAAAAGTGGTAAAATGGATTCGGGAAGTATCAAAATGAACAATATAAATAAAGGTAGATTTGAGAAAGGTCATATAATTTCTAATGAAATAAGGCACAAAATGAGTTTAGCACGAAAGGGCAAAAAGAAAACAAAAGCATGGAAAAAAAATATAAGTAAAGCATTGAGGGGACATATAGTAAAAGAAGAAACAAAAATTAAATTACATAATAGATTAAAAGGAAGGATTATATCTCAAGAACATCTCAATAAAATTCATGAAGGTAGAAAAAAATGGTGGGATAATATGTCCTCAAAAGATAAGCAAAAATATAATCTTTCTAGATCTGGAGAAAAACATCCACTTTGGAAAGGAGGGTTAACAAAAGATAAAAATTGGCAGAATAAAAATAGAAGAGAATGGACTAAAAAAAATAGTAATAATTGGAAGTTATTTTTTCTCAATCTTTATGGAATTAATCCAAAATGTGAAATTTGCGGAGTGATATTAAATTGGAATGGATATAGAAAAACATCTGTAAATTTTGACCATAATAAAACAAGCAATATTGTTAAATATAATCCTTCTCAATGGTATAGAGGGCATACCTTTAAAGAAAAAAATAAAAATATATTTTTGGAACATAATTTTGGTATATTGTGTGCGTCCTGTAATGCAGGATTACCTACATCAAATAGAATACAATGGTTGGAAAATGCTTTGATTTATGCAAGACGGGAATTAGAAAAAAGGTTCAAAATATGGCAGTAAAATCTAATCCTAAAGCTCTTAACCCCGAAGAAATATATAACTATATTGAACTGAAGCCTTTTGATATAGAAAAACAGGTTATTTATGCCAATCTTGCAAATCTTATATATAATGCACGGGCTAATAAATATAGCTCAAGACTGGCATTGCAGAGATACTTTGCACAATTAATAAATACGGCAAAAGGGAAAATAATAAATATAGGTTGTGGCGATGATTCTGCTCAATTATCTGATTTTGAGAATGTAATTAATGTGGATATGGATATATATAACCATCGTAATTTTATAAAGGCCGATGCCTATAATCTTCATATGTTCTCTGATGATTATTTTGATCTGGCAATACTTGGAGATATACTTGAACATGCTTATGAGCCTGTAGATATGATAAAAGAAGCCGGTAGAATAGCAAAGAATGTGATACTTACTATATTTGAGGACTGGGTATTGCCTGAAGACGGAAGGAATGCTGATTATGCGATAGATATGAAAATAAAGGATTTTGAGAAATTAGGTCATAAAACCTGTTATGAAAATATGATTGCTCAGGACACAATCAAGGATAAGATTATTGCAGTTGATGAAGAAACATGGAAATACAGACTTCCGAGCATATGGCAGTTTACAGACAATATGCTAAAAGATATTTTCAATAAAACAGGGATGCAGACTGAAGTAATGATAAAGTTTCTTGAATATAAAGGTGATGACCATGCTTTTAATAACTGGTTTGTGTTGTTGGTGAAATAATGGCTGAACTTCATCCATATGCAGTAACAGGTACAGAAGAAGAAGCGAAAGGCAAATATCAGATATATCCCCAAAGACCTCAAAGAAAGATTAATTGTTTTACGGCTACCTATACACATGAGGGAATCAGGATAATAGCCGATTGTCTTTCAAGGCAGACGGAGAAGGATTTTAACTGGATAGTGGTTGATAAGCATTGGAATATGCAATGGTTTATTAAAAATATCATGCCTTATGGATTGGATGTGATTTATCTTCCGGAGAAAGCCCGTTATCCTCAGAAATTTAGTGGATGGAACAATGCAAGAAATACCGGCAAGGCTTTTTTTGATGCAGAACTTATTGTGGAATTTGAAGATTATATATGGTTCAGACCTGATTGCCTTGAGAGGTTCTTCAAGATATATGATAAATGTAATAATTCTGTGGTATCGGCTGTCTTTTCGAGATGCCTTTATTCATCTTATGAGAAGGCATTTGGAAAAGATGTTTTGACCGATGCAGATGTGGAAGTCTTTGATCCTACTGTGAGACCAAGGGATCAGGGAGTGGTAGCAACCTCGATTTTGCCTTATGTGGATATGTCCAACCAGTATGTAGGGTTTGAAGGAAACATATCATCTTATCCTATGTCTATAATTAGGAATTGTCCTGAATTGTGGGATGAAGAAATGGATAATGCTTTAGGGTTCAATAACTTTCAGGTAGCGGTGGAGGCTATGCTTCTTGATTATTATATTCTTATGGATTCCGATACTAAATATTATTACTTTGAACATAAGGATATAGGTTCAGGTGCATGGGAGTGGAGTTCAAGGAATTGCAGGAATAATGAGGATTATTTCAGGAAGAAATATCTTCCAAAGATAGAGATGTGGGTTATGACAAAGATTTATAAGAAAGAAGTTAGGGGGGTACAGTTATGAACATATTAATCCTCGGCGGGGGTGGTTTTATTGGAAATCATCTTGTAAAAAGATTGAGAAGACAAGGACATCGGGTAAGGGGAGTTGATTTAAAGTATCCTGAGTTTACAGAAACTATTGCCAATGATTTTGTAATAGGCGACCTTCGTGACCCCTATATCTGTAAGCATATAGTTGACCAGAAGTTTGATGAAGTCTATCAGTTGGCTGCGGATATGGGAGGAGCGGGGTTTGTCTTTACAGGTAAAAATGATGCCGATATCATGCATAATTCAGCCTTGATTAATCTTAATATGCTTGAGGCTTGTTATAAAAGAAATTGCAAAAGAATATTTTATTCATCCTCAGCTTGTATCTATCCTGAATATAATCAGAAAGACCCTGATAATCCTGTATGTTCAGAGGATTCTGCCTATCCTGCCATGCCTGATAGCTGCCTTTCTTCAGACACGGAAGTTATGACTAAAAATGGATTTAAATTTATTGGTGATATAACCCTAAATGATAAAATTGCAACTCTTTCACCAACTGGATATTTAGAGTATCATTGTCCAGTAGATAAACAGACTTTAAACTATAATGGAAAGATAATCAATTTTAAATCTAAATTTTATGACTGCCTTGTTACCCCCGAACATAAAGTAGCTACTTCTAAAAATAGGGGGGGAAATCTGGAAAAAATTAAGGCAAAAGATTTTATAGCAATAGAAAAAGTTACGAAAGGGTATTTCAAACGTAATTGTAAATGGCAAGGTTCTGATAATCGTGAATTTGTAGATATCTTTCCAGTAAAATTTGAAAAAAATACTAATAAACAAGATAGAGGCAACAGAATTAAATCTGGAATGAAATTCAAAATAGACGACTATATTAAATTTGCTGGTTGGTTTGTTACAGAGGGGTGTTGCGGATTTTACAGAGGCAAAGATTATGAAATACAGATAAGACAGTGTAAAAAAGGGAATTTGAGAGAGATTGTTTCTTTATGTCAGAAAATGGGATTAACTATCCAAAAATCTTCTTATGAAAATAATAGGGTAATCATAAACTCAAAAGCTTTATTTAACCACTTAAAAGATTTTGGACACGGTGCAAAAAATAAAAGATTCCCTTCATGGATTTTGAATTTACCAGAAGACAAGTTGAAGATTTTATTTGATACAATGTTATTAGGGGATGGGACATTATCTCAAAGTAAAATAGCATATTGTACTTCCTCACCTATTTTAAGAGACCAATTTGTCGAAATATGCTTAAAGATAGGATATGCTTGTACTATTCTTACTAAACCCCCAAAAGGAAATATAAATGAGACGTATCATATAAATGTTTCAAAATATAGAACAATACATAAGGTCACAGATGAAAATATTATTTACCTGGATTATAAAGGGGTTGTTTATGATTTAACTGTTCCAAACCACATTTTCTATATCAGAAGAAATGGAAGACATTTATGGACGGGGAATAGTTATGGTTGGGAAAAGTTATTCAGTGAAAGATTATATCTCGCTTTTGCAAAGAACTATGGTATGGAAGTAAGAATTGCGAGACTTCATAATATCTATGGTCCTGAAGGTACATGGCAAGGTGGCAGAGAGAAAGCCCCCGCTGCATTATGCAGGAAAGTAGCGACTGCGATATTAAAAAATAAACCTTCTATCGAAATATGGGGGGATGGATTACAGACTCGTTCTTTTCTTTATATAGAAGATTGCCTTGATGCAATGATTAAATTGATGAGGTCTGAATTTCAAGGGCCTGTGAATATAGGTTCTGAAGAAATGGTATCCATAAATCAACTTGCTAAAATGATTACAGATATAAATGGTGTTATATCGGGGATAGATCATACAGATGGCCCTCAAGGAGTCAGAGGTAGAAATTCTGATAACAGGCTTATAGAAGAAAAACTTCAATGGAGGCCAAAATATTCCTTAAAGGAAGGATTGATTCCTACTTATATCTGGATTGAAAAACAGGTCAAGACATGTTAAATACAATAATTAGGGATGAATTTGGAAAAGTAATATGTCATCGCTTAGCATAATAGGACTCGGTAAACTCGGCTCCTGTATGGCCGTAAGTTTTGCATGGGCAGGATTTGATGTCATCGGTGTCGATATAAATAAAGATTTTGTAGATAAGATTAATAAAGGCATTGCTCCAGTTCAGGAACCTCTTTTGCAGGATTTCCTTACAAAATATAAAAAGAAAATCCATGCCACAACTGATATATCAGAAGCCATGCAAAAAACAGATGTAAGTTTCCTCATCGTTCCTACTCCAAGCAATAAAGACGACAGATTTTCTACTGAGTATCTCGAAAGAGTTTTAGGGGAAATGTCTTCTTATCTAAAGCATAAAGAATATCATCTTTTCGTTATTACTTCAACAATAATGCCAACTGATACAGAAAAGAAACTTATGCCTATAATTAAATCTAAAAATGTAGGATTTTGTTATAGCCCTGAGTTCATAGCTTTAGGAAGTGTAATAACTGATTTTATCAATCCCGATTTTATTCTTATAGGCGAAAGCGATAAGAAAGCTGGTGATATCCTTGAAGGAATCTACAAAAAAGTATGTCTCAATGCTTCTATTAAAAGAATGTCTATTGTGAGTGCGGAGATAGCAAAGATAAGTCTTAATTCTTTTATAACTATGAAAATCAGTTTTGCAAATCAACTCATGAACATCTGTCAGGAAATCCCCAATGCGGATATAGACGATATTACAAATGCAATGGGTTGTGACAGAAGGATATCCCCTCATTATCTAAAGGGTGGACTTGCTTATGGAGGCCCCTGTTTTCCAAGGGATAATAGAGCATTTATCAAATTTGCCAATGATTACAATTCTGGAGCTACTTTGGCAAAAGAAACAGACTGGATTAATTATTTGCAACATGTAAAACTTGCCGAGTTTATACTTAAACATACGACAGAAAAAGATTTTATTTGTATTTTAGGGGTTTCTTATAAACCCGATACTCCTGTAATTGAAGAATCTCCTTCACTGGCAGTTAAGGATATATTGTCTAAAAATAGAAAAGTAACCTTGATTTATGATGTGGATTTATCAGCTTTTGAAAGTGCAGTTAAAACCTGCAATACTTTTGTCTTTATGGTTAATGATGAAAGATACTGGAGGATAACAAAATACTTTAAAGATAGGAAGGTTACTGTTGTAGACACTTGGCGTAGAATGATTAATAAGAAATGGCCTGAGAATGTGAGGTATTTGCCTTATGGAAGATATTGTTGAAATAGATTACATAAATGGAATAAAAATCAAATTAGACAAAAGAAGCGCCCGTTTCCATGAATGGTGCGGGTCATTCAATAAAAATGGCGAATTCGCAACAGAAGAAGTAATGCAGATTTATGACCAACTTAAAGACATAGAAAATCCAGTCATGATTGATATTGGTGCAAATACAGGAAGTCACAGTATGCTTGGATTGGTAATCTCTAACCTTATATGTTATTCTTTCGAGCCTGTACCTCTTTTCTATGAAATTCTAAAAAATAATCTTAAATTGAATAATCTTTGTGACAAAGTTTTTGTTTCTAATTTTGCATTATCAGATAAGATAGGATTTATCAATTTGAGTATCCAGAATGGGACATCTCATGTTGATCCCAATGGAGAGTTACAAGTTGCGTGTATTACACTTGATTCAATTCATTTCGATAAAGTGGATTACATAAAAATAGACACTGACGGACATGACCAATTTGTTCTTGAAGGGGCAAGGGAAACTTTAAAGAAATTCCGACCAAAAGTTTTATATGAAGGTCAAGATGATGGTGGGACGTGCAGTCGAATAATACAGGAAATATATAAAGAAAAGGAGGTGATGATTTAAAGATGCGGATAGGATTTGTGTCGACTTACCACAATGCCCTACCGCCTCCTTGACGACCATTTTACGGAGGCGAATCATTTTACAATGGCTTAGTTCGCAATTTAGATAAAAACCATGAGGTTCATCTCTTTGCCCCTCCCGGTTCGGATAAGCCTAAAAATGGCAAATTATATTATATTCATCATACAGAACAAGGGGCTATAAATATAGCCTTAGAGGAATGGCTTGAACAGAAATACCACAATATCCTTATGGATATGGATATAATCCATGATTGTTCTTTAAGCCATGTTCCTGCTGAAAGGCTAAAAAATCTTTATGGTAAGACCAACATTATCAATACTATTAATGGGGCTACTTATCAGATGCCAAGACCACCTTTCAATGTAGTTACAGGCTCTAAATTCTGGCAGGAAGATGCACTAAAAAATGGACTTAAAACTGAAATGATTTATTGGGGAGTAGATACGGAGTTTTATTGTCCTTCAGATGGTGAAAGAGAAGATTACTACTTATGGCTTGCCCGTTTCCATCCTTCAAAGGGTCTTGATATGGCTTTAGATATTGCTGAATATACAGGGATTAAACTGATAGTTTCAGGTTCTATGCTTTATAAAGACCATCAATTTTACGGCTTGCAGTATCTACAGAGGATTAAGGGGATTAAGAATGTAGAATATATACCTTTACCTATGGATTCTAAACATCATGAATTTAAGAGAGAGCTTTACAGAAAAGCAAAGGCTTATCTTTATCCTGCTAACCACGATGAACTTTTCGGGCTTGCCGTCTGTGAGGCATTAGCCTGTGGGACTCCTGTAATAACCTGCCCTAAAGGCGCTATGCCTGAAATAGTGCAGGATGGTCATAATGGCCTTCTATGTGAAACCAAGAATGATTTTTTTAAGGCGATAACTGAAAGATTACCCGAATGTGAAAGGAATAAAAGATATCGCAACGGATTTAATCTATGGAAAAATGCAAGAGAATCGGCCTTAAAGTTTACATGGGAAAAGGCGACATTCGAATATGAAAAACTTTATCAAAGAATTTTAGAAGGGAATAACTGGTGAAAATTTTAATCATTTCATCGGGAGTTATCCCCGTTTTCCCTCCTTCCTATGGAGGCTTAGAGGAAGTATGCGGGAACTTAGCATTTTCTTTAGACGCTCTTGGTCATGAAGTAACAGTAGTAGCTCCATCAGAATCAAATATAAATCAATTCGGGAATATTAAATTGTTTGATTGTGGGCCTTGTAATCCTAATGCACATGAATTTGAGAAAAACGCCTATGAAAAATATAAAGGCAATTTAAGTGAATTTGATATGGTTCATGATCACACCTGGCGTAAATATGTATATCTTGCAAAAATGGAAAATCCTAAACTTAATGTCATAAGTACCCTTCATGGTATGCTTCCCTATAGAATACCACCTCCGATTCCTAAGCCTTGCATGGTAGGACTCAGTAAAGACCATGCTGACAGGATAAGTGCAGGATTAGGCATAAATGTAAAGCATGTCTACAATGGGATTAACCTTGATAAGTATAAGTTTAATGGTAAGGATAGTAGAAATGATAGATTTCTTTTCCTTGGAAGAATGACTGCTTTTAAGGGCGCACATGTCTTTATAGACTTAGTCAAGGGAATAAAGGCTAAAGGTGACCTTGTGGGGGATGATATACTTGTGGAAGATAAAGCCTATGTAGAAAGGCTTATGGATGCTTGTAATGAATATCCAGATATTAAATATTGGGGTGGGGTTACAAGGGAAATGACCTCAGAGTTCTTTCAGAAAGCAAAGTGCTATGTGATGCCCTGTACTCCTGGATGGGAGGAGCCATTTGGACTTACTGTGGTTGAGGCTATGGCTTCTGGCTGTCCTGTGGTTGCAACGCCCTCCGGGGCTATTCCTGAGCTTATAGAACACGGGAAAACAGGTTATCTTGTGAATTATCTTGCGGATATGGATAAATTTTTGTATGATGAGTATTTAGATAGGATTAAGGCTGAGGATTGCAGAAAAAGGGCTGAAATGTTCAATAAAGAGAACATGACGACAAAATATCTTGAGCTTTATGGACAGGTCTTGGAAGGGGGATGGTAATGTCATCAGCATATAAGCATGAAATAACAGGCCAACGGTACTATTCATGTGAAAGATGCGGGTTCGATTACAAGGAATCCGAGACTATTATAGAACCTGAATCCGGACTCAGGGTTTGTCTTGAAAAGTGCTATAATGAACCAGTTAAAGTTGTAAACGAAAGGCCAAAGGATTGAGAAGATCAAGACGAAATAGACGGGCAATTATATCAGAGGTTACTACTCGATGGGTAAACTCTGATTTTGGTGTGCTGATTTATCTGGAAGAATTAAGTGTACTTGACGGCATGGCTGTAGATACTCCTGTAAATAGTGAATATGGCGATATTATTACATCTGATAGGCAAAAGATATTAACTACCGTAAGCACTGATGAATACGGAACAATAACCAATATTCCTTCAAGGAGGTTATGAAAAGCTTGACTTTCCAATATGAATAATTGCCTCGATTTGAAAAACTTGGACTTGAAGACTTTTATGGAGGTCAGACATCTGAATATGATGCCACTTTTACCAGAACTTCCCGCTATAATCCCGCCAATTTAGTAACCCTTAAAAAAGCTTTCCCTTTTTATGATGTCAGAGCATTTGGGGCTTCTGATGATGATTCTACCGAATGTGCCGATATTTTAAATAATCTTATAAGTAATGTACCTACAGGTTCAATAATTTATTTGCCTTATGTATCATCTGGTATTTATAAAATAAGCGACACTTGGATAATCAATAAAAAAGTAAAAATAATAGGTTTTGGAATTACCATAAAAGCTTATGGCGATATAGAAGCTATACTTGTCGGTGGTACTGGCACAGGAGCTATGGCAAGTTATATCGAAATCGAAGGGCCGAATGTTACAAATAATCTTACAGACTATAGAAATTCTACAAATTCAGGCATCCATGTTAAATATAATGGCTATTGGTCATTTAAGAATGTACGTTCTAATGGCTTTCAAGAGGGAGTACATTTCGATGCTTATACTTATAGTGGAGATTTTATTGGAGGGAAACTTTCAGCGAACCGTTACGGAGCTTATTTTGAAGATACAAGTACAGGAGATGACGGAGGTATAAATGATATAGATTTCTGGGGAACTACATTTTCTGAGAATGGTACTTATGCTGGTGGTGATAATGTGCGAATTGTGGATGGAAAAGGCATAAGATTTTATGGAGGTAGCAATGAAAGTGCTGGCACTCAAGGACTTTCCACAATAACAGGTGGGAATTTTGGTGTGCAGGATTTAATCATAGATGGTGTATGGTTTGAAAGCAATAGCACTTATGATGTGAAGTTTAATACTCTTACCAGGGCTTTCATGAAAAATACAAGACATATTAACTGGCAAGATGCGGATACTCCAATAGCTGTTTTTGTAAATACTTCATCAGGTGAATTAAGTATAGATGGGATGACAGTTAGAAATGGATCAGCTACATCTGTATATACAAGTGTATTTTCAATAGTAGCTGGTTCTGCAAAAGTTAGCGTGAGCAATTTATTAAAAGATGATGCGATCAAACTTTACGATACTTCAGGGACTCATATTCCAATAGTTACTGATGATTCTAACGGCATGAAAAGAAATATAGGAATCGCACATATTGTAAATGAGGACTTTATAGATGATGCGGCTGCCTGGGCATCGACCTATGAAGTTAAAAACAGATGGACAGCAGCAAGTACGGGGGCAGGAAATGTCACTATAGAAGATGCTTCCTCTAATCCGAATGGCGTAGCCGTATTAACCACAACAACAGCAGACAATAGTTATGCAACTATTATCTATATACCAGATGTCATATATACAGACAATAGCCCGATAGCAGAATTTAGAGTTAAGGTCAGTGCTAAAACAAGCATTTATTTATTTTTAGGGTTGGCAAGTGCAGCTACTACTAACAAAGTAACAGCGAATGACTATATTGGATTTGTATTTGATATAGATGTGGATGCTAATAATATATATGCAGTAAGCAACAATGCTGCTGCAGGTGAAGTGGCAACGGACACTACTATTGATTTATCTGGAGCTACATGGGTTGTCTTTAAAATTGACCTTACTGATGTGACAAATCCTAAATTCTATATTTTTGACCAAGAAGTAGCTTCAGCCCATACGGGAACAGTACAGGCAAGCACTATTTTATATCCTTATATTCATGCTCAATCTCTTGCGGGTTCAGCACAAAGACAAGGAAGAGTAGATTATGTAAATGTTTGGCAAAACAGATAAGGAGGCAATATGGGTATAGATAGACAATATATATTTAATAAAGTAGCTTTTTTCCTGAAAAAAGAGAATAAATTTTTTACTTCTGCTGAACTCCATATGGCTATTGGAGTAGATGTCTTCAGACGTATAGCAGAGGAAATTGATTATCCAAAGACTGAACTTTCTACTTATATCGCTTCTGGAGTATGGAAATTAAGCACTCCTGTTGATTTCCTAAAAATTGACCAGAATAGAGAAGTAACTTATCAGGATGATTCTAATACCTATGTTCTTGACCCTAAAACTCAAAAGAAAATAGGAAGACATAATATTTTAAATGCTGACCCTGGCACTCCTGAAAACTACTTTATGGAAACAGAATCACAAATAGGTATTTATCCTCCGGGGACTTCAGGAAGTATCATAGTTCCCTATGTAAAAATTCCAACTTCTCTTTCAACCGATGCTGCATCTAATGAAATTATAAATCAGACTTATATGGCGGCGACTTACTGGACGGTAGGCGAATGTATGTTAAAGGATAATGATCCTCGTTTTACTACTTATCAGCAACTTTACAATAATGAAATATTAAGATTAAGGAAACGTTTTGGGGAAATGTTTGAGGAAGTAAAAGATATTGAGCCTGATGAAAATTACTAAATATAGCTCTATCATTTGTGATTATTGCATGTGTAAAAATATGGATTGTATGTGTATGGATTGTAAGTTATGGAAAAAGAATGAAACCTGACTTAGTTAAAACGACAACGAATTTTAGTCGCGGTCTCAATATGCAATCCTCTCATCTCATCCAGCCAGAGGAATGCCAGATAGCAGAGAATTTCCTTTTTGACGATATAGTGCCTTATGTGAGGAAAGGAATACAGGTTTACGGTTCTTTGCCCGCACCTGTAGTATCACTCAAAAAACTCTATAAAAAGACAGGTTCATCTTATTTCGTGGCTTTTGCGGGAAATAACATCTATGCTGATGCTACCTCTGGAACATTTGTAAGCGTTTCAAGTGCAAATATAAGTTCTATTCCAGATACAAATGTTTATGCAGATTATATTTATTATACTGATTTTTCTTCAGCACCTAAATTTTTTAATGGAAGTTCAGTTGATTTAGTAGGTTTAAGTGGACCTATTCATAGAAAACAAATAGCAGATTTTGAAACTAATGAATCATGGATTGATAATGTTCAGGGAAGCGGTGTTGTAAGCTCATGGGTAGAAACAAATTATTTGAAAATAACAAACGGATTACAGGCAAAAGGTATGTTTGTGCAAAGTGGAACTGCATATATAAGTCTTTCAAAAAATATGAATTTGAACAAATTTGGGTCTAATGTAAATAGTATAGATTTAGATATTATACAGACAGATATTACACATGAAGATAAAAGTTCCATAAGCGGATTATCAATAAGATTTCAGGATACAAGCAATAAGACTAATTCCATACACATTCATAATCTTTCAAGTTGGATATTTTGCAGTTCTAATAATATAACCATAACTCATAGTTTAAATAAAACACATTTTATTGATACTTCTGGCTATATAGGTACTTCTACTGACTTTTCATGGGCAAGAATAAAACAGATAGATATAGTTTTGACCCCTGTTTCAAATCAAACAGCACAAATAACTATAGATAATATCAAAATGATAAAGAGTCCTCCGAAATTAACTTCAGTTTCTACAGCTTCAATTTCAGGGTCTTATTATTATGGTTCTTCTAAAAGTTACGATATAAACAATTATTACTGGATTAATGATCCTGTTTTTGGATTAGGAAGTGCAACCAAGGCAGAAATTATAAAAGATTTACAGACTGAAGGTTATAAAATAGTTAATCCTCCAATTCCAAGTGGTGTAGTTTATTATAAATGCACATTTACAAAAGCAGGCCCTTACGGTCTCGAAATAGAAAGTAATCCTTCTTATCAGACATCAGGAATAACTATTACTGCTACAAGTAACTGGTACAAGAATATTAAATTATGGAGTATACCCAAAGGTGCTCCTGAATGCAATATTGCAGGAAGAAAAATATATAGACGTATGAGTTATGAATCTGCTTTTAGGTATGTTACTACTTTAACTAATAATGAAGATAGTGACTGGAGAGATGGAGTGCCTTCCACATTACTTGGAAAAGTTCTTGAAGAAGACCATTGGCCACCTCCACAAGCTAAATATATATTTACAGCATCCAACCAGAAAACCTATTATCTGAATCTTAATGAAGATGGAGATTTTTATCCTTCCCGATTGAGATGTTCAAGGGCTTATGAACCTCACTATTGTCCTTTAGAAAATACGATAGATATTTCTCCTTATGACGGAACAGAAGCAACTGGCATATTTGAATATATGAATCTGATACATATTCTAAAGGAACATTCAACATGGTATCTTGATGAAAATACAGGACAGCCGAGAAATGCTCATAATGTAATAGGTTGTATTGCCCCCTGGTCTATTGCGATAGGCGAAAATGAAGTTTTCTGGTTATCTGAGGAAGGAATCATAAAATATAATCTGAGATTCAATAATGTAAGTAGATACAGACTTAGCAAATTATTTAATAGATTACCCTCTAAATATATAGGCAATGCAAAAGGGGTATATTATAATGGCTTTTATCTTCTTGCTGTTACAGATCAGGGATCAATTTACAACAATCTTGTCATTTGCTATGATGTCAGAAACGATGCTTTTTCCACATTCCCGAATCTTAATGTGAACTGTTGGAATACATGGCAGGGTGGGAAAGATGGATACAGGCTTTTCTTTGGAAATAATTCAGGACAAGTTTGCGAATTCTTTGCTGGCAATTATGATATTTCGACTTCTATATCTTCAAGGATAAGAAGCAAAGATTTTGGCACTATAAGCCCAGGACAGACTTTCAGAAAAACTTATACTCATATAGAAAATCTTGATGATAAAGTAAGGACTATTAATTTAGTGCCCTATTACGATTTTGCCAATACTGCTGTGGACAATGATTCCACGGTGCTTTCAGGCACTTATAATCTATGCAAATTCGATTTACCACAGAAAGATGAAGCAAGTTTTTGCTCTATCGAAATAAGGTCAAGTGGGAGATATAAGATATCACAGGTTGATTTATATTCCAAGGAAGAGGAGCTTCGTTAATGTATCCACCTTATTTTTTAACTATAGGCGATACTGGCAATGCAGCAATATCTATGATTGTCCAACAGACAAATAGAGCTTTAATTGATATTTATAGAAGATTGCCAGAAGAGACTAAGGCTGAAAGCAAAATAATTGTTGATGTTACTTTTAAAGATTCCACCGATTTTTATTTAATTGAAAATCTTGATATCAATACTGATAAGGTTTATAAATTTTATTTTTATGTATTAAGTCCATTAAGTGCTTTTTTCAGGATATATATAAATTCTGATACAGTTGACACTAATTATAGCGAAACCCAACTTTATACAAATGGAACTACTTATGGAGACGAGATTTTACAGGAACCGAGAATAATATATGTCACTTCAGGGAAATCGGGATTTGCACAGGGTACTATTATGTTAAATAATTCAGTATGTCTCATAAATGGTCAGGCATACAGGACAGATGATTATATTGTGAATTTTGGCATAAGAACCATAGAAGATATCTCGCATGTTAATATTAATTCAATCGCTATTGCTTCACATATAGAAGACGGTATAGGAATTGGTTCAAGGTTAATTTTGGAGAAAATATGACAATGATATCAAGATTAAAAGAACCAGAAGAACTTGACCAGATATTGCCTTTAATAATAGAGTTTCATGCCAACAATCTATTTTACAGTTATTACTCTTTATCTTCTTTCATAGCCTTTATCACAAACAACTGTATAAGTCCTTTCTTTTCTATCTGGATAGCAAAAGAAAACGATGCTATTGTTGGCTATGCTATAGCGACTATAGACATTAAATATCAGGTAAAAGAATGTATTATCTATGACGCTTATAGTAAATCTACTGATACGGATATAGTAAAATTATGCTTTGAAGAAATAGAGGATTGGGCGAAGGATTCTGGATGCAAGTATATTTCTTGTTATTCTGACAGGGCTGAAGCCCTTGAGAAAAAATATGGATTTGAAAAAGTTTCCACATTTATGATAAAAAAACTATAATATAAGAGATTTCAAAGAGTCTCTTGGAAGGCCCCGTTAGTCGGGGTTTTTTTATTAAGGAGGTATAAAATGGGTGGTGGAACCGAGACAACAAAAACTACAATGCCAGCGCAACAAAAGCAAATGTACCAGGGTCTCGCTAATTATCTTCAATGGTATATAGGAACTGAAGGGGAAAAATGGGGGATGCAAAGGGGGATGTATCAGGATATAATGCCCTACATGAATCGTTATTATCAAAATCTTATACCTCAAATGACCGAACAGGCAAACACATTAATGCCCTTAATGAATCAATATTATCAGGCAGCTTTGCCAGCCCAAACCCAGTATATAAAAGAAATGGCTCCCTTAACATTGGCAGCAGAAAGAGCAAAAACAGCTTATTCTTTGCCTATGTATCAACAGACCTATAACAGGATGATGGGATATACTACTCCTGAGCAGATGAATGCAACTCAAACTTCTTTACAACAACTAAAGGAACAAGCGGGAACAATGGGAGTAGCTCCAGGAAGTCCGCAGCTTCTTGAGCAGCAAAGAAAATTACTTGAAAGTACAACGAAACCTGACCCTAATATAATGCAGACAGCTATGTCGCTTTTCGGCCCTTCTGCTACACAATATTCTCAGCCAAATATTCCCTATTCCTTGCCGAATTTGCCTTCATCACAGGCTGGTATGCCTTCAATACCTGAAATGGGAGGTACACAAACTACAACATCGCAACCTGGATTTATGGGAACATTAACAGGTATAGGTTCAGCAGGGATGGGATTGGGGGCTTCAGCTTATGGGATAGCTCAATTATTACCACTTTTAGGATTATCTTCAAGAGAATTTAAAGAAAATATATCAAAGCTTAAATCCAAAGACTATACTTCTGCTTTAAATAAAGTAAGAAAAACAGATGTGAATACTTATAGATATAAAGGAGATGGGGCTTCTCATATTGGAGTTATAGCAGAGGAATCACCCGATGAAATAACTACTTCTAATAAAAAAATGATAAATATCCCCGATTATCTTGGATTGCTTCTTGCAGCTACTAAAGCATTGGATAAAAAATTAATTAGGATGGAGAAAAGAAATGCCTAAACTTGGCACTTTCAAAACTACAAGGAATATCCCCTGGCAAGAGGAAGCCCAACAATTTGCACAAATGGCTATGATGGCTGCGGGAGTGATTAATTCTATAAATAAGCAGAAAGAAGAAAAATTACAGGCTGAAACCGAAAAGAACCTTAAAATAATGGATTTAAATTTCAAGATAATGTCAGATAAAAATATGCCTTCAGGTGCTAAACTCGGTGCTTATAATACTATCAGGGATATAGGGGGTAAAAGTAAATTATTTGAGTTGCCTGAATTGACATCGTGGACTGATCCCTACAATGAATTTGGCAAGAAAGGTGCAGGAATATTTCAGTCTTTTCTTAAAGGAAATTATGATAAAGATACGGCTTTGAATGCCTTTGCACAATTATCATCTGAGGCACAGGATAAGGAATCATTAGAGGCAATTAAGCCTTTTAAAGAAAGGGTAGAATCCCTTGCTAAAGAAAGACAGCTTGCTGGTATCACTAAACAGATGCAACCACAACAAATTCCTACAGGTGAACCCGATATAGGTAGATGGGGTGGAGTTCCTATGGCAATGCCTCAAAAGACTATGGCTCAGGAGCCTGATTATGAAAAGATACTTTCTAATATCCCACCTGAATTGAAGGATGCTCCTGTGGTAAAAATGCTTGAGGAAAAGATAAAAGGTAAAAAAGCACCAGAAACTAAAGAAGTTGGTGGAAGACTATACGAAAGAAGGGAAGAAGGATGGATTCCAGTAACCAAGAAAGAACCTTCTACAGATATAGATTTATGGAGAACTGCTACCGATCCTGAAGCTGAAGAAGGAGAACGAAAAAGAGCATGGAGTATAATCGGAGGCAGACATAAGCTTTCATTAGAAGAAAAACAAGCTGGTAAGACTATTTTCGATTTAAGTGGATTAGCTGATAGAGAAATGATGCAACAGACTATCAAAATACTTCCTGCAATGAGAGAAAAAGCACAGGCATCCCTGGGGAGCTATGATTTAATCAATACTGCTTTAGATTTAGTTGAAAAAGGAGTTACAGGCAAAGGTGGCCAAGTGAAAGCTGTTCTTGCCCCTTATGCTGAATGGCTTGGATATAAAGGGGAAGAATTAAGTGATGCACAGGCTTTTCAGTTAATGTCAAGAGTTATCACAGGGCCAATGAGAACTGATATTGTAGGACCTGGGCCTGTTACAGAATGGGAACAGAAATTAATGATAACTGCTGGTGGCGGTGGTGGTGCTGCTAAGAGTGCAGCTATAACATTACTTAAACATTGGAGAAAAAGAACAAAATCCAATATCGATACTTATAACGATACAGTAAAAGGTATGAGTTCAATGTTTCCAAATATAAAAACTCTTTACAGTCCTATAGAAATAGAGGGAAAATCCATGAAAGAAATGCCTTCAGTAAACCCTATGGAAGAACTTAAAATTAGAGCAAGAAAAGGTGATAGACAAGCTCAAGGTTATTTAAAGAACAAAAATATAAAATGGTAAGTACGGAAGAACTTATAAAACTTGCTGAACAACCCGAAAAACCGCAAAGTCAATTATCCACTACTGAATTAATAAAAATGGCATCTCAACCACAGCCCAAAATGACATGGGGGCAGGTTGGGATGCAAGCTGTTAGAAATGTTCCCTCCGATGCTATTACTCAATTACAAAATATTGTCCATCTGGTAAAACAACCAGGTAAAACTATTCCAGAATCAATCGGGGCTACAGCATCAGGTATAGGCAAATTAGGTATAGGACTTATAGAATCTCTTATTCCCGGCGAACAGGGGCATGAGCAAGTAGCTTTTTCTGTATGGAATCAACTTAAGCAGGATTATGGAGGTATTGAAAATTTAAAACAGACTATTGCAAATAAGCCAGTACAAATCATGCTTGATGCTTCTTCATTGCTTTTAGGCGGTGGAGGGGCTGCAAGAATGGCAGGTGCTAAAACAGGGATAAGTGCTATATCTAAAGTAGGAAAAGTAATAAGTAAGGCTGGAGAAATAATAGAACCTACAAATATTATAACTGCTCCTATAAGAGCAGGAGCAAAAGCCTTTATACCTAAATGGATGCCTGAAAGATTATATATGAGTACTCTTAAACCTATTGGAGAAACTCCCGATGAACTTAGAAAAATATCAAATTTTGGATTAAATAAAGAATTAACTGTCCGTTATAATTCATGGCTAAAAGTACAAGGACAAATCAATAATTTAAAATCTCAAGTAAATGAAATTATTGAAAAAGGAACTGTCAGAGGAGATTTAATTGATATCAACGATATAGTCAAATATTATGATGATTTAAAAGATAGTTATGCCCCCTTTACTGATAGACCTGACTTAGTGTCAAGACAGATAGATTATGCCAAAAATGCTCTTATTGATTACCATACTAAAAGATCAGAGGGTAAACTAACTCCTTCAGATATTCAAAAAATAAAAGTTACTCAACATAAATTACTTGAAAATGTTTATGGTGAATTAAATGCTTCTACTAAAAAAGCACTTCAAAAAAGTTTAGCATATGGAACAAGAGAAAATCTTGAAAAGTTATATCCTGAATTGAAAAATTTGAATCTTAGTATGGGTGAAATGCTCGAATTTAATAAACATTTAGGAAAAGCCCTTATGACTCATGAAAAAGCCGATTTAGTAAGAAATATAGCATTTATGATAAAAGCTGTAGTTGATCAGCCTTTATTAAAATCTAAACTTGCCATTTGGCTAAATAAAGCCAAAAAGAATAACCCATTGGGGAATCCAAAAGCATTACAAAAAGATTTATTGTTGCAATTAGGAAGAATTACGGAACAAGCAAGACCGATAGAAGAATATCAAAATCTACAAGGAGAATCTACTTTAAGATAAGGAGGATTTGTGATTGGAAAAGTGGCTCAGTATCTTAACTCAAGTTCCGTTTTTTCTTGCTGTTGATGGCAATGGGAAAAAGAAGTTCAATTTTGTCTGGCTTGCCAATGCGCTTGTGCAGGCTATTGTAGTGGCATCAATGATAGGTGGTTTTATGATGGTTAAGGTGAATAAACTTGAAAATCAGTTAAGCTCGATACAAAGTCAACTCATAAAACAAGAAGCTATGATAGCTATAACTTGCGAGAAACTTGAGAAAAACGCTCTGGATATTAACAGAATTGATACTTTACAGAGATTGCGTCTTGAAAGAGATGCAAGGGGAAGATAATAAATGGCATTAAGCCTTCGAGAACACCAAGTCATCTTCGCCAAAAACATAGGCTTACTCATAGGCTATATCTTCTCTCAGGGTTATGAAATAACGCTTGGAGAGGCTTATAGAACAGCTTTACAGGCATGGGTTAATGGTTTGCCTAAAGGTAGCAAGATAACGGCTGAAACGCCCTCTGGGGTGAAGGTGGAGTGGACTGATAAAGTGGGCGGTACTGGTTCTACTAAGTCTTTGCATAAGATAAGGTTGGCAATAGACCTGAATCTGTTTCTAAATGGTGCATATTTGACCACGGAAGAACATTATAAACAGTTTGCTGATTACTGGCTTACTTTGCATGAGCTAAACGCCTGGGGTGGTAGTTTTGGAGATCCTAACCATTATAGCATGAGTTTTCAAGGTATCAAATGAAATGTTTATTATTTCATAAGTATATATCAGTAGTAGATGCAAACCATTCTTTATGTGGTCTTTGTTTTAAAACTCCCGATAGAATTAGTGAGGAATTAAAACCTAAATATCCAAAGGGTTATTGCCCACATTCATTTAAAGTCTGTATTAAATGTGGCAAAGCGATTGGATATGGTAGTCATGGAAAATTAACCGTTATTCCTGATGGTTGTAAAGAACAAATTGAATTTATGAGAAAAATGAAATGAATAATTTTTGTATCATGAATATATCTAACATAGACGAGGAAGGGGAAAAAGCTGTAGAGAAGATGTGGGATGTTTTGAATGAGGAAAACAGGAAGATTCTGGTGCGGCATATCATTCAGGGACATCATCACATGGTTTGCAGAGAGATACAGGCTAAAAATAAAACATGGTGTGAGTGTGTCAAATGATAATCTTTGAAGCATATAAGGAGGTACACAATGAGTATATTTAAGTATCTACCAGCTATATTTGCCTTAAAAGATGTAACAAATTCCTATAAAGAAGCTGAGGGCAAAGATAAGCCAAAAATACTTAGCAAAAGAGTAGTAGGCTCTGCAATTACAGCAGGAAGTGTTATAACGTCAATCGCTCTTGGATTAGAGATTGATAAAGATGTTGTCTTGCAATTAATTGACAATATGAACGTCCTTACAGATGTAGGATATAAAATATATCAATTAGTTAATACTGAGGTTATTCCAGTAGTTATTGCTATTTATGGTGTGATTATGGCTATCAAAGGTAAATATGATGCTACTAAACGAAATGGTGTGATTAAGCCTGAGCCACCGCCAACGCAATGAGGGAGGTGATGAAAATGCAAAAAGATACAGATGATCCTCAAGATACAGGTGATCCTCTATCTTATCAATAAAGTAGGGGGAAGACGCATCCTATGAAAAACACGCTTAAACCATCAGAGAAGTTTGATGAGGTTTATA
>ERZ1292632.735-Hain-H43-01um-R2-735-length-35890-cov-10_pt1 | contig 35890 bp, 42 predicted proteins | sample MGYA00564407_ERZ1292632 | MGnify/ENA primary metagenome ERZ1292632 (study PRJEB36523, sample SAMEA6512637) | groundwater metagenome | collected 2019-01-08 | study: AquaDiva: Metagenomics assemblies of 32 groundwater samples | reverse complement strand
ATGATCGGCGTTCCCACGTTATCACCATTCCTTCGTTTAAGGTTCGCCGCGTTCGTTCGAAATACGTGCCGAGAGTATGGACGCAGCAACGCCAGTGAGTGCTAGGAATCCGGCGAACAACAAACATGCTGAGCAACTGAGGACTTGGAGAATTTGCGAATTCATCAAAACCCCCTCGGGAGAATTAGCTGGAGCATAATGAGCAGCCCCAGCGCCGCGAGGAGAAAGCAGCCCCAAGCGGCGTGATTGTCGCGCTCATTGTAATCAGTCCATTTCATTTTTCATTAGCTCCGTCCGGCGGTAAAAGCTCAGTGATGTAAACGTGATCACTGAATTCGATCAGCGCGCCATTGACTAGGATCGTGCAATTGTCTATGCGCTGGACGCTCGCATTGGTAACGACAGCGAGCGGAAAGTCAGCTGCATTGACGCGCATATGCAAAGACACATCCGGCTTACGTTGCGGAGAGTTTTGTCCAGGCATCGGAAAAATCCTTTATCTCTGAGACAGATGTGATTCTGAGTTTGGCGCAAAGTTCGTCAATGCCCAAACCGGATCGCGTAATAAGTCCAACCAGTGTTGTCGGTGGTTCGCTCTCAGCCGGCGGAGCAAAGCCGTTTTTCGCTTTTTGCTTCTCATCAAACTTTTGCAATTCGGCTTCGTCGTCCCATTTGTAATTGAAACCGATGCCCATGTCGAAAGCCGCATTGCGGAGCGCATCGGTCTTTGCGCCTTTGATCGCATCGCCTAGTTCCATTTTGTTGCGCCAGACTTGGGAGCCAACACCGACTTTTTCAAGGGTCGTTATGACTTCGAGCGTTTTGGGATTGCGGATATTTGCGCGCACCCGGAGCATGACCGCGATATAGCGCACTGGCTTATTGTTCTGTTGATCCTCTTTCAGCGCATAGAGTTTGTCACCGTCAATCGGTAGCATTTCCTCATTCCAGTCCATACCGAACGCGTCAAACAGTTTCTTCTTGATCCAACCGGACGCGACGTATTCATAACCGTCTTCGCGTTTCTTCAGGGCATGGGGTGGAACTTTCTCAGTGAGGATTTCAAACTGGGTCTGAGTGAACAGAGATAACGCCTGCGCTTTGTATTGCAAAGCGAGCGTGTTATTCTGTTCGGGTTGTACTTCTGGTTCAGTTGGTTTCTTCGTTTGCTTGGAGGACATGGGCAGTAGTCTCCTGTACAAGTTTCACATTTTGAGGAACTTGGAGAAATTCTCTGATTTGCTGGACGTTGTTGCGCGTCCAGCGACCAGGTATCTGCTTACGATCCAATTCGTCGTTGACGATGTGCAACAGGATTTCGTAAAGCGGAACACCTGGATAGGATTTGAGTAGTCCTGCGGCGCGCTCCTCTTTGATACCTGGCAATGCGGCGAGGAAATCCAACTCGGCTTGTTGGCTCTCGAATGGATTTGCGATGCAAGAGCGCTGACTCACATGGACCGCATCCGCAGTCTGGCACCAATCTATCAGTCGCGCAACTTTGTCCGCGTAGGTCTGGCAACCTGCAACGATCACATCTGCTTCCCTCACAAGCAACATCCCCATCGCTTGCGCCTTGAAGAGAGCCATCTCCACTGAGGATTTGTTCCAGTCCGACTCCTGCCAGCCAAATCCGTTGCGTGAAACCATCACTCTGTCATTTGCGGAATATTTCAGGTCACCATCCAAGAGTAGAAATGGGAAGCGCGCAAGCCGAGGAATATTCAGGCACTGATCAAACAGTCGTCCATCGCGCAATGAGCCAAGTAAATCTGAGGGGGTTTCTTTGCGCTCGATCACTAGTGCCCCATTCGGCAACACTGCGAGCAAGTCACCGGATGACAATCCTAAAGAGACGACCTGCGCGCCAGGGAATCGCGCGCGCAGGTCGTTTTGAATCCCCAACGGCTCACGCGAGTCAATGAGGATGTCCATTGCAGATTACGCCTTGACCGCTTCGAGCAACTTAGCAGCATCGTATTTGTTCAATGCGCCATCGGCCGCGGCGACTGTGAGGAAAGTCGCGTCGAGGCTTTCGGGTTTGCACGACTTCTTCAGCGCACTGTGCAGCGCGCGTGCCTGCTCGACGGCTTCGTTCCACAGATCGTTGTTCGATGCGCCACTTGGGTTTTGCGTGAAGCGCGCAAAGTGCGCTTTCTCCGCGGCGCGCATCGTCTTTTCGTCCTCGAACCACTCAACGACCTTCCAAGCCGACTTTGCAATTTCGTTCCCCGCGTTGTCACCCTGTTGCGAGGTAAACTTTTCGCCAGTCGGAACTTCTTCAATGGCAGCTGCAATCCATGTCGCGCCTTGCAACTTGGTGGAGGGTTTGAGCACCGCGCCGTAATCCTTGCCGAAGATGCGTTTCAGAGAGGGTTGCAAAACTTTCCAGGCCAGGTCTTTGCCGCCAGTAGTCATGTCCTTGACGGCTTGATAAATTTCGCCGTCCTTGTTGAGCATCTTCGCGATGACGACGACATGCGTCGAGGAGGGCGGCTCATCCTTTGTTACAAGGCGCTTGCCCTTGAACTCGCGGAGCGATTCATCCCTTGCCAAAACTCCTGGAATGGAGTAAGACGTGCCGCTCTCGAACTTGACGTCGTTGGTGAGAAATGCGAATAGCCCGAACTTTTTCCGTACAACCACCTCTGGATCATCGTTGAATGAACCCATTTTCTTTCAGTCTCCTTTTAGAGTGTGCGAAATTTGTGCAAGATTTTTCAGTGAGTTGGGCAGTGATTAAGTTTTTCCGTTTACCTCCATTTCCTCTTTGAGCACCTCGATCCCTTTGGCGATCAGGAATTCTGAGAACGCTTTATCCGAGGGCAATTTCAATCCAGGCGCGAGTGACGCTTTCCATTCGCGTACCAGGTTGAAGTTTTTGCGTAGCTCGGAGCTGAACTCAAAGCCCCGGAAATCGCGCTTGGATTTCTTTTTTCTTTTTACTGCCATTGTCTAGACCTCCGAATTTAGATTAGGATACACTCTGCGCTGCCGCCAATTGCTACTCTCTCGAAGATTTCGCACGTATCCCGTCGGCGTATTCGTTCAACCGATATTGTTCAGCGGTAGGCGTCGCGTACAGCGCAGAGCATTACTTGATTTCGATAAACATTTTGAATAGAGCAAGTCAGGTTTTGTCTGACCGAGATGCGGTACGGACTAGTGAGATAACCGGGCTACCTAGCTTGTCCAGAAACAAATCTCAATTGGTGCGCTGCCCTTATCGGCTTATCCGGTCTACCTGCTAAATTGTTACCAACCCGCGGTAGACATTTATTGCTGCATCGAATCTGGTCGCTCAACAAGCCGCGCTTGTTCCGTTGCTCTATTCTGATAAATATATTATCACAAAATGTCGGCGATGTCAAATGGAGCAAAATCGCCTCAGCGCTCCATTTGACGACCGACTGATAAACCTGATATACTGTGAGTGGAGTTAGCTCTCCGCGCGCTAGTCTCCGGCGCGCCTACGTCTCTGTGACGGCGGTCGGGCAGCCGCCGTCACAAAACTTTTCTGTGAGTACACAAGTGGGCATGTATACTGAGTTTCACTTTAACGCTGAACTGAAAGAAAATGTTTCGCAAGAAATCATCGAAGTGTTGAAGTTTATGCTTGGCGATATTAAGGCAGAGCCAAGACTTCCAATTCATTCACTGTTTAAAACCGCTGCATGGCGAATAATGTTAAGAATGGATAGTTATTACTTCTATGCTGATACTCATTCAACATTACGCTTTGACGATGCCGGAAATTGTTATTATCTTTGTATTCGGTGCAATCTCAAAAACTACAACGATGAAATCGAAAAATTTGTTTCGTGGATTACTCCGTACCTTGAAGAGGACATCGGTAACTTTCTTGGATTTAGCAGGTACGAGGAAACAGAGCAACCTACACTTATTTTTGTTAAATGAGATAAGGATAACGCGATGACTGATACTCAGTGGATGCTCTTGCTCATTGCGATGACTGCCGGCGCAATTATTGGTGGTTTGCTCTATTACGCGGGGTTGCTATGACAGCCTGGACAAATCTCAAAGATGAGCCGCGCGCACGCTATGGCGATATTTTTCCAAGTCCCGCGTTTCCGCACGCGAAGGATTTGGCTGGAATATTCTTGCCGTATGCGGCTGCATTCTGTATCGCGTTCGGTGCATTGCTGGCGGGTTTCCAGTTTCCCGATAACAGTTTACCGCGCTCAATACTGAGCGGCGCGGGACTAGCTGGTTGTGTCTTCATTGGCCTATTTCTATTTCTGGCATATCGCCAGGTTGAGCGTGAGTGGACGCTGCACGAGGATGAGCGACGCGCTCGAATTGTTCCAGTCAAGGCCGCGCGGATCCCATTTCCGCCAATGCGTTTCGTCCAATTCATTTGGACGCAGTACGAGAAAAATTCCAAGTTCCCAACCGTAGATGAGTGTGAACAGAATAGTTTCAATCGCCAACTCATCCAGGAATGGTATCAGCAAATGGTCAATGCAGGCGCATTGACCAACCGGATCCCGAAACAGTATGCTGGTGATCCGACTTGGAGCCGGTCGCGCTTCGAGGAAATGGCCCGCGCTGACAATGCTCTGCCCTAACGGTTCGCGCTGTCTGATTCCCAGTGCCAGAACATACCAAGAATACGTCGAATAGAGCATAAACAGCCGCAAAACACGAAACCACACGGAAAACACGAAACTATCCTTTATGTTGGCCTCTGTAGTGGTCGGAGAGCCGACTTTTCGGCCCTCTGAGTATCCCAGTATGATCGTTTGCCAGAAACCCTCTGGATGTGTGGGATAAATTAGAACTATTGACCTAAGCCGAATCCGTGGTATAATTGCAAGTAGCAACGCAATATCACTGGAGTGGTAAGATTGCCTGAAGCATCATCACACGACGAACTCAAAGAATTCTTGCTCATCCTGCGCCGCGCGCTGCTCTTAATCTGTCGTTACATCGAGAAGAAATATCCTGACTGTTTCCCGACTTACAACTGAATAGACCCGGCTCACACTCATCCGTAGTCCCAGCCCCATAAGGATGTGCGCCGTATAAGACGCCCCACATCTGAGTGGGGCATTTTTATTTACAGGAGCAAATCGAAATGTTACCTTACCTCGTTGATAACGCCAGCAAGTTGATTCCACTGTTATTTGCTGTCATCGCCGCGCTGGGATTTGCCGCGCAGATCGTCGCCGGATTCTTCGGTATCCAACTTCCAGAGGACACCGCGAAAAACATTTGGAGCATTGTCCAAATCTCTATCGGTGGTGGGCTTGGCTCAGGCGCAACACAGCTCGCGCAAAGTCGAGCCGTTCAAGCCAAAGTCAAGCCACTGGGCAAGCTGTTGATCCTCGTCTTTCTCTTGTCGTTCGCTCTGTCTATTTTTCCTCAAGTTGTCTTTGCCGAATCGCCGCAACCCTATCTCTATGCAATGACGCGCTGCTCCGGTCTCTCGATCACTCAGCTCCAGGGAGCGCAACAAGACTTTGATACCCAGTACGGTTGGCAACATCAACTGACTACTCAAGCGCAATGGTCTAATTCCTACGAAGCGCGTGCCAATGAGTTCGCGCATGCACTTGGTTGTCCTCAACCATTACGTGATGGCGCATTGATGTTTGCCTACAAAATCTATGTGCCGACTTACCAACGCATCCTGACTTTGTTTCCAGAATAGAGTAACGTCTGAGGCACTACTGAAAGATGAAGCTGATTCGAAAATCTGCCAAAAAAAATAGTGCTCAGAACAGCACTAATAGAAAGCGTCTGATAGAACAGGGTTTCAAGCCGAATAATCCGTGGCGCTTTGCCAAAGGCAAATCCGGCAATCCAGGCGGACGGCCAAAACTATTGTCTGATGCCTATCGCGAATGGCTTGCTTCTCAAGATGACCAGGGCGTAAGCAATGCCGCGAAAGTTGCTCTGCGATTGGGTGAGCGTACTGTGAATGAGGCAGATGTTTCTGCGGCAAAGGAATTGCGCCAGGCGACGGAAGGCGATCTAATTCGCAACTTGGCGCAAATGACGGATGCGGAGTTAGATGCTTTTATCGCGCAAAGAGAAGGAAGAACTGTACCTGGCGTATCGGGTGAAGGAACAACGCCAGAGCCGGATGCAACAACCGATCGTGGAGATAGTCCAGACAAGCCGGTTTGAGTTCCGCGGCAACAACTTAAAAATTCAGGAGTGGGTCAATCCACCGCGACCAGCGGAGTTTGTGCTAGATGGGCCAGCGGAAACCGGCAAAACTTTTGCCGCATTGAACCTTCTAGACCAATTGGCGCGTCAGTACAAAAACGCACGACTTGCGATCATCCGTCAGTATCATGTGGACTTGGTGTCCACTGTTCTGGACATTTACAAGCGAGAGTTCATTACGGACGACATTCAGGTGTTCGGCGGTGAGTCGCCGATGTTCTATGCCTACCCGAACGGCACACGCATCTGGACGTTCGGGATGGATCGGGCGCAGCGTGTGCTCTCCGGCGCGTTTGATGCAATCTACTTCAACCAAGTCGAGGAGACGACCTCACAGACCTGGGAGACGCTCTCTACGCGTGTAACCGGTCGCGCGGAGGTCATTGTCCCGGGGTTGCTGTTCGGCGACATGAACCCGACCGCGTTAGCGCACTGGATCTATGCCAGGGAAGCGGCAGGCAACGTTCAGATTCTGCCGACGACGCATAAAGATAATCCATCGCTGTATGATGCGGAAGGTCAGCCAACGGCACAGGGTCGCGAGACGATTACACGGCTTTCAAATCTCACGGGTGTGTTACGCGCAAGACTATTCGAAGGCAAGCGAGCTTCTGCGGCTGGTCTTGTCTACGGTGAGGTCTGGGACGAGCAGGATGGTAGCATCACTGAGGCAGCCGAGTATGTACCGAATGGCGGCACGATCTACTGGGCAAGCGACGATGGCTATAGCGCCGGAAGCGCGCCGCAATCATCGGGCCGAGATCCGCGGACCGGATATTTCGTCGCTGATTCACATCCGCGTGTTTTTCTCCTGTGCCAACTTAAACCCGATGGTCATCTAGATGTATTTGCGGAATCGAGCGCTTGTCTCAAACTGACCGACGCGCACATTGCTGAAGTGTTGGCGCTGCCATATCCGCGGCCTGAGATTGTCGCACACGGTCCGGGTTCGGCAGAGTTTCGGGGGCGGCTGCTCGCGGCGCAATTGATGCCGCATCAATGCGCGGAGCAAGTAGATACAACGATCAAGGAGTTGCGGACTTGGCTGGCGAAAGATGCTAACGGATTCAGAAGAATTAGAGTTCATCCACGCTGTCGGCACTTTCGCGCGGAGATGGTCAGCTACGCATACGATCCGCAAACGCAGAAGCCAGTCAAGCAATATGATCATCACTGCGACAGTATTAGATATCTGGTATGGACGCTGCGACTGAGAAGATAAATGGACATCGAAGTAAAAAAACACAGTGTGACGGCAAGCGATGTAGGCGACATCCGCAGCTCGGGCGTATGGCACTGGATGCTATCGCCAACCTACGGTGCGCCTGGCAACTTGCCGACATACTGGTCGCCGAGTCGTGATTACTATTTGCGGCAGCAACTGTATGAGCCGTTCCACGACTTCTGGGTCGGAGCCATCGGTATTGCTATCACCAAAATGGCATCCACTGGCTGGGACGTGGAGGGGACAACGCCGCGCCTCCGTGCTCAAGCGCAGCAACTATTGTTGCAAGCGGATGCTAACCAATCGTGGGTTACATTCCTGGGTCGGCATCTCCAAGACTTTTTGTGCTGTGACAACGGAGCGTTCGTCGAGGTTGTGCGAGCGACCAGCGGAGTGGGATCGCGCATCCTCGGCCTTATGCACTTGGACGCGTTGCGAGTTACGCGCACTGGTGACCCGGAAATACCCGCGCTGTATCGCGATACGAAGGACGTCGAGCACGAATTGCGCGCGCACCAGTTGTTGATGCTGGCTGATATGCCCGCGGCTGGCGAGATGTGGTACGGGGTCGGGTTGTCCGCGGCATCACGCGCGTGGGGTGCGATCAAAAAGCTGGAAGCCATCGAGCGATTTATTTACGAAAAGATCGCGGGTGTCAAACCAAAAGCGGTGGACATGGTCGGCGGTGTCAGTGAGTCGCAGCTACGCGCGGCGGTTGAGTCGGCGAAAGAGGACAATCAATCGCAGGGCTACGTTCAGTATATGGGGGCCGTGGTTGTGCCGACACTCAGCGATATCGCGATCACACATACGCGCATCAACTTTGCTGAGTTGCCGGATGGCTTCGACTACGAGCAACAATTCAATAATTGTGTACTCATCGTGGCGAATGCAATTGGTTTGGACATCCAGGACTTGCAACCACTCACAGGTAGACCACTGGGCACGGGAATGCAATCTGAAGTGCTGGACGAGAAATCGCGTGGCAAAGGATTAGCTTCCTGGCGTCAACAAATCACGCACGGCCTGAACCAATTCGTGATTGCACCAACAGTCACATTTGCTTTCTCTGAAACCGATGCGCGCGAGGTCTCGCAGCGGGCGGACACAATGAACAAATTCGCGACGGCGGTCGGCACGATGGTGGAGAAAGTTGGACTGACGCCGACGCAGGGACAGCAAATCCTCGCGGATGAACAACAGATTCCGAAAGAGTTCATCCCAGAAGATACAACGCCAACTGAGCAGATGACGGATGCTGAGAAGCCAGCTGCGGAAGCCGCGGCAGCCGAAGAGGAACAAGTTGTCACTGAAGTCAAGGAGGCGCAGCCCAGCGAGGAGGGTGATCCCTTTCACAGAGAAATCTACCGCCAGCGTCTCCAGGAAATTTCACAGCGCCTTGCGGAATCTGGCGACGCTCGGCTTCATCTCGGATAGCTCCATCCTCGCCGATGTGCGACGTACAGTTAAGGACGCGGTTGCAGACGCATACATCGAGGGATTGGCCGAGGGCGGCATACCCGCTGACGAGATGTCAGACGATGACGCGCTGATGATTGTAGAGTTGTCGTATCAACAATTGGACTATGTGACTGATTTTGTCAGAGCGATTCGAGATGCCAAAGATGACAAGGCATTACAGCGTGACATTCTTGACAATCGCATTGACTTATGGATACGTAGCATTGAAGCAGCCGGCGCGCAGGGCCTAGCAAGCGCCAAGTCGAATGAGATGGTCACTTGGCATTACGGCGATACGGAGCATTGTGAAACTTGTTTGAGACTGAATGGTCAACGGCATCGGCGCAAGTGGTTTGCATCACGGAATTATTTTCCGCGGACACCTGGAGCTGCGCTAGAGTGCGGTGGCTACCGATGTATGTGTAGTTTGGAGTAAATGAAATGCCATATGCTAATTTCCCTAGCGACATTCCAGTTTCTAAAATAGACAGCTGCGTTGAAAAAGTTATGGCGCAGGGCAAATCGAAAGAGTCGGCAATTGCGATCTGCTATGAGTCGCTGGTCAACAAAGAAATCAATTATCGCAAGTTGATTGTGCCGACCGAGAAAGCAATCACTGATGCGCCGGATTTGCGAGGGCGACGGGATCACAGTTGCGACAATTGCGCCTATTTCCAATGGCTACCTACACCAGAGCCTGTTGATCCTACCGCACCCATATCAATGGGGCCTAAAGGTATCTGTACCAAGTTTGAATTTGAGACAGAGGGTTCCTGGGTCTGCGATGCGTGGGAGGAAATAGAATTGCCAGAAATGAAGTGTGCTGTATTTAAGCAAGCCGACGGAGCATATCGCTGGGTATTAGTTTCATCCTCAGCATTCCGCGACAACGACGGGGAGATTGTATCTCTGAAAGCTCTGGAGGAAGACGCAGAGCAGATGACCGCGAAGGGAGATTACGGCACTCTCGACTGGTGGCACCTGTGGTGGCACGACGGCGCTTGGAAAGCAGGTCGCGATCTAGCGCCGCAAGACATTGTAAATGCAAAGCCACTGCGCTTGGGTGTCTGCGACTTCTCGGCGATGCATGACTTGGTTAGTATCGAGAGTGGAACCTTCGACAATCCCGAAGTCGGGGCCAGGTTGGCAGAGCATCAAGATGAGTTAGCGGGTTCGCGTTCGTTCTGGCATTCCAGGTTAGAGCCGGATGCGGATGGTGTCTATACAAAAATCAGAACGTTCTCCCGCGCGCTGTTGCCGCGGGGCAAGGAAGCAAATGCACTCACGCGGTTCTACACCGCGAAGGAGAAAGAGATGAGTATGCCGATTGACAAAATTAAAGAACTGATCAAAAAGCTGGGTGGGGACGCGGCCGCGGAGAAAACCGCTGAGGCGATTCTGGTTGCCTCGACTAAAGACCAGCAAGCTGCGCTGGCGGCGGGTATCGAGCACAAGGAAGCTCAGTTGCTGGCTGCGCCGCAAACGGAAGCGGCTACGCCAGAGAAACCCGCTTGGTTCCTCGCCGATATGAAACCGGAGGAATTCAACGCACTGGTCAGCAAGGCCATGACGGATTCCCAGGAAGCATCCATGCAGAAGATGCAGGACTTGCTGAAGGAAATGCAAGGGATGATGTCCAACATGATGAAGGAAAGCGCGCAGAGCGCCGCGCAGAAACAATCTGCAATCGAAGAGCGGCTGAAAGTTCTGGAAGGCGGCGTCCCGCGCGGCTTCCGAGCTTCGCAGGATCCTTCGACAGTTGCCACAGACTCAGCGCTGAAAGAAAAGAAACCCGGAGCCGATCCGAACACGCCGTACATGAGCCAGTTCATCGAGGGCTTTGTGTTGGGAACACCGAAACAATAATCTGAAAGATTTGGGGAGCAGAAGGAAAATTTAGAAATGGCTGAGATTGATTACGAACTGCTCGTGCAAAAGTTGCTGAGCGGTTTGAACGTTGCTACGTACAAACACACGACCCCGGCAGCCGCGCCAACGGCAGTCATGGGTCATGGACCTGGTGGATTGTTCTCGCACCACGCGCTGGAGAAGCCGATCTTCTCGGCTATGCAATTGCCGATCCAGGGATTGCAGAATATGCTACCGGTCAAGCCGACGCAAGTGACAGACCCACTCTATGGCATCGTGACAGGCGTTACAGCGAATACGGGCAGCAACCCTGACTATGTTTGCGACGACTGCCAGGTGGCCGGTTTGACGAAACTGTGTATGCACACCGCGCCACTGGGTCGGTACTGCGCGATGACGCGCAACTTCGAGCTGGACGCGTTCGGCAAGCTCGCAGATCGCGGCGACCATCTCGATTTGCAGTTGCTCAACAACCCATTCGGGAGCCAAAGCCCGAGCGCGCCGACGATCCCGAATATGGGCAATCCACTGATCAGCGACGTGGCAAAGGGACTGTTCGAGTTCGCCGTCATGTGGTCGCGAACCTTTGCGACGCAAATCTTCGTTGGCAATCCGACGAACAACAGTGCCAATGGTGGCTACAAAGAGCACTGGGGCTTGGACGCGATCATCAACACTGGCTACCAAGATGCGATCACCGCAGTGGCATGTCCAGCGAGCGATAGTTACATCAAGTCATTCGGTAACCTCGACGTGTCCTCGGCTTGCGCGACCATCGTCCAGGACATTACCTGGATCATGCGCGAGCTGATGAATCGCGCGAGCACGACGAACTTGAATCCGGTCAAGTGGGTGGTCGCGATGCGACCGATGCTGTTCTACTTGATCACAGAATGCTGGCCCTGCTCGTATCTCACATATCGCTGCACGCTGCCTGATAGCACATCGCCAGTAGTGGACGGCGCCGAGCAAGTGCGGATGCGCGATGAGATGCGAACCGGCTCATTCCTTTGGGTGGACGGCGAACGCGTTGCAGTGATCCAGGACGATGCTATCGCCGAAACAAACATCGGCGCCGGCGTCTACTCCTCGCAAATCTACTTCGTGCCTCTCACTGTGCTGGGTGCGACGCCTGTAACGTACATGGAGTACTTCAACTACCTGTCGCCGAATGGTTTCCAGCAAGCGGCGCAAACGTTCGCGCCAGCCGGCTTCTACGACATCTCCGACGGTGGTCGCTTCGCGTGGCACAAGAAACCACCGACTAACTGGTGCGTTCAGATGCTCATCAAGACTGAGCCGCGCCTGGTACTGTTGACGCCGTTCCTCGCGGCGCGCTTGACGAACATCCGCTATACACCGGTGATCCACGAACGTGACTGGGATCCGGCTGGAACGTACTTTGTGAATGGTGGAACTTCGACTGGGCAACCAGTACCCAGTTATTACGACCCAGTGCCGAATCTGCGTTAACGGTGCTGGCAGTTAGATCGAGAGGGTGGGGTTTCCTCTACCCACCCTCTCATTTAGAAGGGAGCAAATAAAATGGAAGAGACAGAAGTCGTTGAGGTCATGTGCCCAAGGTGTGAGCAGACTATTCTGGTAGAGATGGATGTCAACAGCGTTCGGTGGGCTGTCGTATGCGAGCACTGTCAGGTAGCATTCACTCTCTACGTCAATCGAGAGAAGCAAACCAAAGGGACTTCGATACCATGATCGGGCAGCAAGAGAGTCAGCAGTGGTTCGAAGGTCTATCGCAATTCGATGCCAGCAACCAGTGTGCGATACTTGCGGTGTTCGCTATCTTTGGTATACCAACGACATACCTCGACGTCGGTTGTGGCACAGGCGCTATGGTCAAGGTTGCAAAAGCTATCGGAGTTGATGCATACGGTGTTGACCAGCTAGTTGGCGAAGACTACTATAATTTGTATCGTCGTGACCTACGCCAACCATTCGACCTGGCGCGTCAATTCGACTTGGTGACCTCAATCGAGTTTGTGGAACACGTTGAGGCAGACTACGAGGGAAATGTGTCAGATACATTGACGCGGCATGTCGGTATCGGCGGTCGGTTGGTGCTGACATCTGCGCCACCAGGACAACCAGGGTACAATCATTTTAATTGTCAGCCTAAGTCGTACTGGCGAGACCGCATGGAGAATCGCGGCCTGCGTTACTCAGAGATTGAGACTCTCCGGCTCGTCGAGGTCTGGTCGCACACGTTCATGGCGACGCACTGGCTCGAGAACAACTTGCAGGTGTTCCGACGCTATGGATAACTGGCCTACGCTCACTCTGTGCGTTTGTACCTACAAACGTCCCTGGTATGGATTGCTAACGCTGAACCAACTTAAGAAAATTCGATATGCGGGCCAAATCAAGTTCCACATTGCTGATGGTGGCAGCGACGCAGAGGACCTGGAATACTATCGCAAGGTTGCCGCGCCTTTCGAAATCTCCATTGGTGTGACTAACAACCTTTCCGACATGATCAATGATTGCGCGCGCAACAGTGGCGATGTATGGCTGACGACACTGGACGATTTTTGTCCGCGTCGCGGTTGGGACATTTCCCCGGACGTGCGATTGTTGATGGAGCATCCAGAGATCGGCTGTGTGAGATTCTCGCGACTAGCGTTCTGGGGCGACGGTGGTGATGGCAAGCCGGGTACGAGTGCCGACCTGGTCGAATGCGGTGGCTTGCACTGGTGGCGGATAGACAAGGCGCGTACAAGGGATAGTTACTCGTGCAACATTGGCACTCATTTGTACCATCGCCGATTTTGGGATTGTTACGGTGACATTCTGCCTTGCAAACCTGATTGGCCGGGCATGGCAGAGTTGTTAGGACGCAATCGCTACAATGACAAGCCGGATGGTGTGACGATTGCTGTGCCGATGCGATTTCCTGAAGATTCGCCTGACACCGAGGAATTCATTTGGCACTTGGGTATGTGGCGGTCGGATGAGTACACGAAGCACGCGGCAACGGGGCGGCTATGACAACTAGCTTTTGGAATGATAAAACTGTTTGCGTCGTTGGTGGTGCTGGGCTTGTGGGTACTGAATTAACGACGCTACTGTTGCAAGAGCACGCGCGGGTGACAGTGTTGGATGACTTCTCACGCGGCAAAACGTGGATGATAGGAGCACAGTACATTACTGGAGATGCCGGGGATCGCAGCAAGTGTGAGGAGACATTCAAGGGTGCTGACGTAGTCTTCAACTTGGCCGCGCGCGTAGGTGGAGTGCTCTACAACCAGACACATTCAGCAGAAATGTTCCATGAAAACATTCGGCTTCAAACGGTTCCTGTGATCGCTGCCAGGGAAGTCGGTGTCAAATATTTTCTCCAGTGCTCTTCCGTATGTGTCTATGAGGAATCGCGACAGAATCCTTGCATTGAAACATGGCTTGGAGGTGAGCCGAATCCTGCCAACGCCGGCTACGCCTGGGCCAAGCGCATGGGGGAACGCGTTGCGCGGTGGTCAGGACTAGAACATTGTGTAGTGGCGCGTCCGGCGAATATGTACGGTATCTATGACTACTTTGATGACAGGTCGCACGTAATACCTGCGCTGATCAAAAAGTGCCTGAACGACGATGTTATTCGAGTTCGCGGCACAGGGCAGGAAGTGCGCGAATTTCTGTACGCAACCGATGCCGCGCGTGGCATGCTGGTTGCACTGGAGCAAGGCGAGCCAGGAGCCATCTACAACATCGGATCGGACGGCGCCAACAGTTGCACCATCTCCGAGTTGGCTTATACCATCCGCGAGATACTTGGAGTGGACAAGCCAATTGAATTCATTGGTGGTAGCGGCGGGGACCTGCGTCGCATTGTGAATGGAGACAAGCTGATGCGGCTGGGATGGCAACCAGAAGTATCATTGCAACAAGGATTGAGAACAGTCTGCGAATGGTATAAGAAGTCATGCTGCCAATTACCGTAGGCACATTCCAGGTAACAGAACGAATGCGGGCCTATGTCAATGCGGTGCTGGATTCCAACCGCATTACGTACGGCAGTATGTCGTGCCAATTCGAGAAAAAGTTCTCACGGTTACACGATTCACAGTTTGCAGTTTTGTCCAATAGCGGAACGTCCTCGCTGCAAGTCGCACTTCAGGCATTGAAGGAATTGCGCGGTTGGCAAGATGGCGATGAAGTAATCATCCCCGCAATTACATTTGTCGCCACCGCAAATATCGTGTTGCACAATCGCATGATTCCGGTCCCGGTGGATGTTGACCCTAAATACTACGCGATTGATCCTTCCAAAATCGAGCAGGCCATTACGAATAGAACGCGCGCGATTATCCCGGTACATGTATTCGGCCAATCCTGCGACATGACGGCAATTCGAGGGATCGCAGTCAGGCATAAACTAGCAATCATCGAGGATTCCTGTGAGTGTATGTTCGTTTCGCACGCGGGTAAGCGCGTAGGCGCGTGGGGCAATGTGGGCTGTTTCTCCACCTATGCGGCGCACCTACTTACAACTGGCGTCGGTGGGATCGCAACGACTAGTAATATAGTGCTCGCCGCAAGAATGCGATCACTGGTCAACCACGGTCGAGATGGAATCTATCTCAGTATTGATGACGATGATGATTTGGGGCGCAGACAATTGCACGAAGTGATTGAACGACGATTTTCTTTCGACAGCATCGGACATTCGTTCCGCATTACCGAGTTGGAAGCTGCATTGGGTCTCGCGCAGCTGGATACGATGGACGAAGTAATTGCCAAGCGACGCGCTAATGCTATTTACCTGACCGATGCACTTGGTGGGCTGGCTGATTTTATCCAATTGCCAGAGACGCGTCCTGGGTGTGAACACGCCTGGATGATGTATCCGATTGTTTTGCGCGACGAACCTAAGTGGGATTTGTGTAATTATTTGGAGAACCACGGAATAGAGACACGCGAGATGTTGCCGCTGATTCATCAACCGTGTTATCGCGGTATGTGGAATCCGGCGCATTATCCGGTAGCGGATTGGATTGATCAGTGCGGATTATATTTTGGAGTGCATCAGGATTTGGAACACTCTGATTTGGATCACATAGCTGATACCATTCGAGGATATTTCAATCAGTGATACAGGGAGCAATCATTGAAGGTTTACATTGAGCCACATTTTGATAAGTTGGAGGGCTACGGGGTTCAGCGTGTGGTCGAGGCACAACGCAAGTATCTGCCAGAGTTCGGCATCGAAGTTGTCGGCGACAAATCCCAAGCGGATCTGACTGTCGGCCATGGAACGATTGTCAATCTGAAACCAGGTGTGCCGTTTGTCTCTCACTCGCACGGATTGCACTGGTCAGATTACCACTGGGGTGATTGGGCACAAGGCACGAATCAGGCAGTCATCAATGCAATGCTACAAGCAGACGCGATCACTGTGCCGAGCCAGTGGGTCAAGCGAGCTTTCACACGTGGGATGTTGCGAAACTTTCGAGTTGTCTATCACAGCGTTGATCTGGAAGAGTGGGAACATTCCTATTCTTCCGATGGGTATGTGTTGTGGAACAAGCCGCGGCATGACGCTGTCAGCAATGCTCAGGACGTAACACTCCTAGCCAAGCAGATGCCTGAAACGGAATTCATCACAACCCTCGCGACTGAGAATTTATCCAACTTGAAAATTGTTGGCGCACAGCCATATCCTAAAATGCAACAGCTAATCCAGAAGGCTGGGTGTTACCTAGCAACTGCACGCGAAACATTTGGGATTGGCACTCTCGAGGCTCTAGCTAGTGGTGTGCCGGTTGCAGGTTGGCGACACGGTGGGCAAGCTGAAATTGTCATCGAGGGTGAGACGGGGTATCTGGCTGAATATGGGGACTACGCGGCATTGGCAGATTGCGTTTACAAATGCTTGGCACACCGCAAGTGCCTGTCCGCGAATGCCCGCGCGGATGCTGAGTTGCGCTGGCAATGGCGCGACAAGATCCAGCAATATGCGGAATTGTATCAATCAACTTTAGTTCAATACCAGATTCAACCGAAGGTTAGCATTATTGTCACTTGCCACAACCTCGCCAAATATCTTAACGATGCGTTAGGGTCTATGGCTAAACAAACATTCCAGGATTGGGAATGCGTGATTGTGGACGATGCCAGCACCGACAAAACTTCGGAAGTCGCACAGGGTTGGGTAGACCTGGACAAGCGTTTTCATTACTTCAAGACACCAGAAAATCTAAAGCTCTCACGGGCGCGTAACTTTGGACTGGCTCAGGCACGCGGCAAGTACATCCTCAATTTGGATGCAGATGACTTGCTGACATCGAATGCGCTGGCATTGCTGTCAGGTGCAATGGATCGGAATCCAGCAGTCCACATTGCCTATGGTGGGCTGGATTTGATTAGCGACGATGGGAGTGGTCGGCGCTCGAATTCATTCCCAGGAAAGTTTTCTTGGCTCGGCCAAATGGCACACATCAATCAGCTACCCTACAACGCGATGATGCGACGGCAAGTGCTAGAGGCGACTGGGGGTTATCGCGAGCGACAGTGGCGCGCTGAAGATGCGGAGATGTGGTGCCGCGTGACTTCATTCGGTTGGCGTGCCGAAAAGGTGACTGAAGAGCCAACACTGCTTTACCGCATCCGCAGTGACAGTAAAGGTGCCGAGGAACGCAAGCGGCACGCAGATGTAGACGGTGATTGGTGCGCGCAGTTTCCGTGGCGCATTGCGGCTTCGGGGCCAGAGGGTTCGCAAAAGTTGCGCCAACAGAATTTCAAGATTCCAAATACTCAATTGATACCGTTCGGCGCGCCGATGCTCCCCGGTCAGACGTGGAAGATTCCGCATCGAGAGTCGCCTGCGGTCAGCGTCATCATTCCGCTTGGCGCAGGACACGAACGCTACGTCATTGATGCTTTAGATTCATTAATTGGTCAAACGTTCGGGGACTGGGAAGCAATCATCGTCAATGATACAGGAACTAAGCTCGACGATATTCCGGGCGCGCAGTGGGCACGGATTGTTGCAACTCAAGGCGGACAAGGCGCGGGTGTAGCGCGTAACGTCGGCATAAATAACGCGCGTGCGCCTCTAGTTTTCTTTCTCGATGCTGATGACATCCTGCGACCCGATGCTTTGATGCTGATGCTGCAACGCTATGCCAAAGGCAATGCTGGTTACGTCTATTCAGACTGGGTCACTGTCCAATCGGATGGCACTGAGAAGTTGGGGCGCGCCAATGAATACGATGCGCGTGGTTGGCTCACCAAAGGCCAGCACGCCGTCAGCGTACTTATGGCGATTGAAGCCGCGCGATCACTCAATGGTTTCGATGAAGAGATGCAGGGTTGGGAAGATTGGGACTTTTTCATCAAGGCCGCGATCTGTGGTGTCTGCGGGGTGCGGATACCGGAACCGCTATTGACGTATCGGGAATTTACTGGAATGCGGCGGGGAATAGCATTCGAGCAGAGAGAATCTCTACAGCAATTGCTAAAGTCACGCTACAAAGATTACATCGAAGGGAGCAAACAACTCATGGGATGCGGTGGCGGATGCGGCGGGGCGAAGAAAGCTGCACAGCGGGCAATTGTGCAACAGGGAGCAGCAACTATGCAATCGCAAACAGATAAGCCAGACCGGGTGCGGATGGAATTCTTGGGCCGGCAGCTAGGCCCAATCACATACACAGCCAATGGGCACGGATACTCAGGAGCTAACACAGATGAGAATCGCTATACAGATGTGTTACTGGCTGATGTTGCCAAGTTAGAGCGGCTGGGGGTGTGGCGTCGAGTGCCTGTGGCAGTTCAGCCAGTCTCAGTAACTGAATCTGAGCCAGAGACTGTGCCATTGCCGGAAGTTGTGCCAGTTCTAACTCCGGTCCCCGAGCCAATTGAATTGCGTCAGGAACCAATAATCGCGGTTGAGCAGGTAGCAGTAATAGTCGAGGTCATAGCCAAAGAACCTGAGCCAAAAAAAGTCATCGTATTGCCGCCAAAGCCAGTCCTACCCATCGCAAAAACCAAGCGATACAAGGACCCAGTCCGAAAGTCATACAAGCGATAATGGAAATTCTACTAGCGATTTTGGCTACATATCGCGTTGCGCGGATGCTGGCGATGGAAGAAGGCCCACTGGGAATATTCGCCAAGTTCCGAGAACATATTGACCCGCAACAAACAACTTGGATTGGGCGCGGAATCAATTGTCCATTGTGTATTGGGTTCTACGTAGCTATAGTAATAGCAATCTTATTGCCATTCGCGACCTGGTCAGAGCTTATTTTGCAGTGGCTGGGAATTGCCGGTGGCGCTACAATCCTCCACTTGGTACTGGAGTCGAAATGATATTGGTCACGGGGTCAGCTGGCTTTATTGGCAGTGTAGTCACTGAACAATTGATTCAGAATGGCTATCAAATTGTTGCATTGGACAATCTGAAAAGCGGTTGTCGGCAGGCAGTGCATCCCAGCGCTGAATTCGTCCGAATAGATTTGACAGATCGCTATGCTGTGCGCCATTTGTTTCTGTTGCATCAATTCGAGGCGGTCGTTCATTTGGCCGCTGAATCCGTTCTGGAAGATTCAATGCGCGATCCAGGATTATTTTATCGGACGAATGTTATCGGTGGGTTGAATCTACTGGACGCAATGGTAGAGACCAATGTCACCAAGATTATTTTCTCCTCGACAGCGGCAGTGTACGGCATTCCGCAATCTCTGCCGATCACAGAAACGCATCCGGTGCAACCAGCCACACCTTACGGCGAAACGAAGTTAGCTTTTGAGAAAATGCTCGATTGGTATCACAGACTGAAAGGCATTCAGTACATCGCGTTCAGGTACTTTAATGCTTGCGGCGCTAGTGAAAACTACGGAGACTTTCACACGCCTGAGACGCACATCATTTCCGTCTTGCTGGAAACTGTCCTGGGACAGCGAAAAGAGTTTCCGCTCTATGGTACGAACTGCGGAACACTCGATGGAACTTGCATCCGTGATTACATTCACGTCCTGGACATTGCCCAATCTCATCTCCTGGCGTTAAAACTGATACCCGCTATTGGTTCAGGAGTTTTCAATTTGGGTAACACGCACGGCTACAGCAACCGTGAGGTGATAGCTATGGTCGAAAAGGTTACAGGTCAGAAGATCAAAGTTTCCGATTGCGCGGGTCGGCCTAGTGACCCACCGGAGCTGACCGCGAATTCTCAGAAAGCGCGCGATTTGCTGGAATGGAAACCGCGTTATTCTGATTTGGAACAAATGGTAGAAACCGCCTGGGAATGGCGTCGAAAACACCCACGAGGATACGTAGCATGACTGTCATTCCATATACGCTAGATTTGATTGACGAGAATAACAGCGCGGTCAAGCTGGCGCGATATTTCCAGATTATTGGAAGATCAGAAGAGCAAGGGTTTGGCATCAACCGGCCAGAGACGCAGCGCGACGGCACGTGCTCGCCGATCTACACACTGCCGATGCGCCAGATGGCGGCGCGCTATCTGGCAGAGGCGCAAGAGGAAATCGAGCAAGTCGTAGGCTATCCGCTCTCAGCGCGCTGGTTTCTGGCGGAGCGTCATCCCTACCAGACGATCAGTATCATTACCAAGTGGGGCAAGTTGCTGGCAGCTGGATTCCAGAACGCGACCGCAATCAGCGCTGGAGCAGCTTTGAGCCACGTGGCTGACCCGGCAACTGTCACTGTAGCGACGACAGTAACTGATACAGATGAAATTGTAGTCTACCACCCAGGGACTGAGATTCAGATTATTCCGTCCAGCGTAGTCATCGCCGGCGGCAACGTCACGATTGCAATTCCACGCGCGCGGCTAGTCAAGTCCACGGACGTAGACAACGATGAACAGGGTCTGGACTACACGGATGTGCCACCGAGTGCAACTTCTCCATTCGAAGCGACCGTAGATATTTACCGTGTCTACAACGACGAATCAGTTCAGGGTGGATTGATCTATCCGCATCGTAGTTCCGGTAGTAGTGACTGTCTATGCGGCTGTTCCACTGGTTGCTTGACCTGTGCGCCATACACAGAAAATGCCTGTGAGTACATTCGTCATGCGGAATACGGTTATATTGATGTGTTACCGGCTTCGTATGCGGCACCGGACTGGACGGCGGCGTGCCCAATATGTTATTGTACTCCACCGGAATACGTCCACCTGAACTACAAAGCAGGATTGGAAACATTGACACCACAAGTGGAAGATGCAATTGTGCGATTGGCGCACGCGAAACAACCATCTCCGCCCTGCGGATGCGGAATCGTCCACGAGATGTGGACGCGTGATCGTAATATTCCAGAGACGTTCATGCCGACTGAACGGTTGATGAATACATTTGGATTATCGGATGGAGCGTGGTTCGCTTGGCGGCAAGCTGTTGCAATCAGATTGCAACGCGGAATGGCAATCGGATGATCGCGATGCGCCCCATAAAACCTGGCAAGCCTTTTCAGTCTTCCGTCTTCCGAGAGGAAACACTGAAAGTGGCGAAGAAGATCGAGAAGGACGCCAAAGCTACTTTTGAGATGACGGTCAAGAATTGGAGGCACAAGCCGAAATTCGCCAGCAAAACAGACGAAGGCGCGAGCGTAGGCGGAATTCGGATTCAAGTTGCAACTGACGACCCAATCTATTTGTATGTGGACAAGGGCACAAAAGTTCGTTATGCCACAATGTCGCCCAATTGGAAATCAAAGACGATACCGGATGTAGTGGGAACGTTTCCGGGCAAAGGTCGCAAATTGTTTGTCAACAAAAGACGGCCGCGACCTGGAATCAAAGCCCGTAACTTCACCAAGCACATTGCCAAGACGACCAAAATAGAATTAGATCGCGAGATAAAGAATGCACTGGCGCGCGCGGCGCGGCGCTCTGGACATGGAATCAAGTAGAGCCGGTTAATCCGGCAGGAGGAATTTAAATGTCTGATGTCTTAAAAGCAGGAGGCGAGGATTATGGTGGCTCGCTGTGGATTCAGCGCACACCGGGCAGTACACCGACCTTTGTCGGATGTTTGGATTTGGATGACATTGCTGAACCATTGGGGGATAGCACTCTGTCTCTGTGTCGCGATGCCAATGGGCGCTTTGTCACGCGAGGCCGTTCGCGCGGTGTGCCGGGTGCGCCGACAGCCAGCATTACCGCGTGGGTGTTTCCAGAAAAGTCCATCCTGGACGAGATCATCGAAGCGCAGTGTCCGGTGACACTGTATGCGCTGTCGCGGACATGCGGACGCGCAGACATTTTCACCAACTGGGTGCGAGGCCGGATCCTGCTCAATGCGGTATTGACCAATATCACAGAGTCGAATTTAGTCAAGCGCGTCGAAGCAGGTGAGCAAGCCGTCAAGATTGATTTCTCGGCAGACTTTCCGATCTCACGCGTGCGCGGTGTCTCTGCGGCGCGGCAATCCATCGCCGAGACTGCGAATCTGAACGATATCGCGTTCTGCGATTCGGTGCAATGCGCGGGTAGTTGCGGTGCACAAAAAGATGCCGGTTACAATGGCTTCGCGGGAGCTAGTCCGCAGGCAGGCTCACCCGGCCCAACGGCGAACGCGTGGTTCACCACTGATGCGGGCGTGAACTGGGGCGTCGGCGCAGCTGATCCATTTGCGGCTGCCGAAGATATTCTATCAGTGGTTTGTTTCGACTTGACGGCTACAACCAAACGGCGCTTGGTTGCGCGTGAGCCCAATCCAGCGAAGGGGTATGCCGAAATCGCCTACAGCGATGACAACGGTGCCACGTGGACCGTTGTCCAAGTTGGAGCTGTGTGGAATACTGGCGCTGCGGATCAGGGTGCGTTGTTCGCGATGGACTTGTACCACATCTGGTTCGCGACGAACAATGGGCGCGTTTACTTCTCAGCTGATGGTGGGGTGACTTGGACGCTGCAAGATTCTGTGACAGTCAGTGGCGGCAATGCACTGAATGCAATTGCGTTTGCGGATGCTGATCATGGTTACGCTGTCGGCGATACTGGCACGATCATCGAGACAACGGACGGTGGAGATACCTGGGTAGCAATTGCCGATCCAAGTGGTGCTGACGACTTTACAGCCGTCGAGGTATTCAGTCAGTTCCGCATGCTCGCCGGTACGGGTGTTGGGGGGCTGTGGCAGACTTGGGACGAGGGTGACAACTTCACGGAGCAAACTTATCCGAGCAAAGTTGCTACGGACGTAGTCCAGGACATCCAGTTCGCGAACGACGCGGTTGGTTTTATGATCTCCGACACAGTCGCACCGGTGGGCCGCGCGTACCGCACTGTGAACGGCGGCAACGATTGGCAGCAGATCACAGTACCGACGAACGTGGGATTGAATGCGTTGGCAGTCATCAACGAGAACTTGGCGTATGCGGTCGGCAACGTACAAGCAGGAACTGCCGTAGTCTTGAAAATATCCGGCTAGAGTTCGGAGCCTGTCCGGCAACGCATTCTGTAATGCTCCCACAGAGCGCGTTGTCGGCAGGAAAACTTTCAGGGAGCAACAACAGTGAAAACATTTACCACCTCGCAGGGGATCGAGGTTGAATTTCGGGCAATCTCCAAAGATTTGATCCTGCGATTCAATGTCGCGAATCCACAGCCCGGCGTTCCTACCTATTCGGTGACCTCGGAGTTGACCGGGGCAACCCAGGAAATTCCTCTCGACGAAAAGTCTCTGCAAGAAAAGCCAGAGCAATTCTCCGCCGAGCATCATGCGGCTTGGAAAAGTTACAGTGAGAAACAAGCTGAGTACGTTCTGCGCTTCATCCGATTTTTCTGCCTCCGGGGTCTAAAAGTCCACAGCACAATGGATGACTGGCTGGAAGAGCAAGCGTTCTTGGGAATACCGCCTCCGACAAACAAAGCTGAGTTGCGCTTCGAATGGCTGACAAATGTAGTCCTGTCCACCGAGGAGGACTACCGCGCAGTTATCCTCGGAATCATGGAGACGTCAGGAGTATCCAACGATCTGTTGCAGCAGATCGAGGCATCGTTTCGCGGTGACGTATCGGGGAACGGCGCTGAACCAGCTGGAGACGGGTCAAAGTCATTGGCGGGCGTCAACGAATTGGGTGGAGGCGCGAGCTATGTGGCACTTGCAGATGACTTTGAGTCAATGGGAACAACTCAGCAACCTGGACAGGGCGTGGGCACTGAAGACACAAGAGACATTGGACATGATGCAAGCAGTGGAAATTGCAGCTAGTACGGCGAAGGAAAAGAACTAATGAATATGTCGCCAAGTTATTCGCTTAACAATACTATAAATTGCGTTGAGAGTTACTCCGAATCGGTTGACTAATGCCATTAAAGTTTCTCCATTGGCACGCCGTTCGCGGATTTCATGTACTTGATCAGTTGTTAATTTTGTGCTGCCTGAACGTTCGCCGCGTGCCAATCTTTCAAGGTGATTTGCAGACCAACTTTCCGAACCGCGTTTGATGCGCTCTGGATGCTTTTTCATCCAATGTGAATTACCGCGCGGCAATTGCTCAGGATGTTTTTGGAAATGACTTCTGCCTTTTGCTGCACTGTCTCGTGCATTATCTGAGAGTGTCCCAAGGAATAGATGGTTAGGATTTACACAAGGTGGATTATCGCAATGATGGCAAATCAATAGACCCTTTGGAATTTCGCCATTTATGATTTGCCAAGAAAATCGATGTGCATAGATCGCTAATTTGCCAATGTAAAAATGTCCATAACCAGCAGATGTTCTTGCGCCAACCCAAAGCCAGCACTGACCAGATTTGTCTACGCGAGACCAAAAGTGCGCGATGTCTTTTTGAGTAAATTGCATAATATTCCTTGAAAAACAAATCGCCCCGTTCGCGGTGCTGTAGTGAATCGCGCGAGGCGAGCCACATCCGCTACTAAGGGCGATAATTGGCAGAAATAAAAATGCACAATTCACTACAGCAAAATTAGCATAAGTCAAAAAGGTAAATTTGTCAAATGGGTTTTGAGCAGATAGGACTCCAAGCAGTTTTCCAAGATGAAAATTTCCGCGCTGGCATCGCGCGCTATCAGCAGGGCGTCTCGCGCGCTAGTCATGTCACTGATGCCGGAGCCAGTGCCATGTCGAAACTTGGTGCGGTAGCTTCGGGTGCGCTCGTCGTCGGAATTGGCGCGGGCATTGCGGCGCTAGGCGCATTCGCCGCGGCAGCCAAGATTGGCTTGGACGCCGCACTTGCGCGCGGCGAAGAACTAGACCAGCTCGGTGATATGTTCGGCCTGAACGCGAAACAAGCCGATGTCTGGGCAACTGCAATGAGCCATTTCAAAGTGCCAGTCGCGGAGGGCGCGCAGCAACTGAATTTCTTCACGCGCGGATTAGCTGAGACTGTTAAGGTTGGCGCAGATGGCAAAAAGACTCTGACGCCGTTTGGCGAGGCGTTGGACAAACTTGGCGTCAAAGCATTCGACGCGCGTGGCAAGTTGAGAACGTTCGACCAGGTCATGCCGCAAATCATGGACCGATTCGCCAAGTTGCCAGATGGCATCGAAAAGTCGCGACTCGCGATGGAACTATTCGGCACACGTGGGGGCAGCAAGTTTCTCGATTTCCTTTCGGCAGGCAGCAAAGCACTTGGAGATGCAACCAAGCGGGTTGACCAATTCGGCGGCATGACGGACGAGCAAGTTTCAGCACTGGAGGAATTCGGATTCGCGCTCGGCGATGTGCAAGACAATCTGAAGAAGATTTGGTCACAGGTTGGCTTGGCTGTACTTCCTGTGCTGCGGCGTTTTGTGGACTTTATCAATGTGCGAGTTTTGCCCGTTCTCGGCAAGTGGGTCAAGGACAACATGCCGAAAGTCACAAAGGCGCTGGAAGATTTCTCCAGGGTGATTGATCGCGATGTGCTACCTTTCGTGCAACGCCTAGTGGACGTATTTAAGCGTTTAGAGAGCGCGTTCCAGCGCGGTGGGTTAGCGGGGGTATTTTCGCAAATCGTAACAGAAATTCAAAGTGCAATCCCAATGATTCTTGCTACATTGCAAGGTCTGGGGTCACAGTTCTGGAACTGGCTGACTGGCAAGGGGGGAGCATTAGAGCAAGCTGGAACGAAGCTCGGACAAATCAGCACAAAGATTCAGGATTGGATCAAAGCCAATGGCCCAACGATTGTCAAAGCTTTTGAGACTTGGAAGACCGACTTTTGGAACTGGCTTACCGGCAAAGGGGGCGCGCTCGAAAAAGCAGGTGAGGAACTAGGCAAAATCAAAACTAAGATAGAGGACTGGATCAAAACTAATGCGCCTGCATGGGGCAAACAATTTGAGTCGTGGAAAACTGACTTTTGGAATTGGCTGACTGATAAAAAGACCGGCGTCATCAGCCAGCTTAGCACCAAGTTCAAAGAGTTTGCAGATAACTTCGCGCAGTGGGTTACTGACAATAAGCAGGAGATGAAGGACACGGGTGTTGCCATTGGGAAGGCTATTGTCCAAGCAATCGCCACTCTGTTCAAAACTCCAGGAGAAGCTGACGACGCGGTCACAGCAATGGGAGAGGGACTGGATGCCTCCGCAAAGAAGACGACGGATGCATTCCTGGGTGCTGGCAAGACAATTGCGGAGGGTCTCATCGATGGGATTATCAAAGGCATTCAGGAGACGAACCTTAAGAAGCGCGTGATGTTGGCAATTGCCACAGCTCTTTTTGGCAGTCCGGCGCAAGGGACAGGTCTGTTTACCGTACCTGCTAAGAAATCAGGGGAGGCTATCGGACTCGAATGGCAAGAGGGATTTGAGTCGGTGTATCCCGACTTGGCGAAATCCGGCGAGGATGCAGGAGTCCTAGTCATCAAGAATGCTGAAACGGGAGCTCTGGAGGAAGCGCCAAATGCAATTGACTCTTTACAGTATCCCTTTAGGCGATTTATTGATTGGCTCAATAATACCTTTAGCACTCAGATGAAACAAAGTGGATTCAGTGTAGGGGCTGGCGGCTCTGGTGCGATTGCGTCAGGTTTTGCAGTGAACGCTTTACGTCTTTACAACGCAGTCGCTGGCTCGATGGGCAATGCAATTGCAAGCGGAGGTGCCTCAACTTACGGAACCGCATACAACACTGGTCTTAATGTTGGCGTTACATTTGGAAATGGCATCGTAGCCGGGATTGGAAGAGCTTCTGTTGGAATAAATCAGGCAGTTACCAATGCATTGAGCAATGTTCCGGACACGACCTATCACGGTTTGGGTGGCTTTGCCAATGGTGGTCCGGTTCTACGAACCGGACTAGCGTTGGTTCACGCGGGCGAATACGTTATTCCCGCGCCGCAAGTTAATAACTCACGCGTAACCAATCTACAATTCAATCACACCTGGCCGGCAACTGTGCCCAGTTCAGCACGCGCGTGGACGGAGAGTATGGTCCGTCAAGTCACCCAACAGGAAATCAAGCGTGTGATGGGGGCTGTATGACGCTGCGAGTCGGGCAGTATCAACTAGGCGCAACGGAAGTTGGAATGCAATCCCTGTGCGACATTCTGGAGGAACGCCGCGAGCCAGAGAGCACCTTTCAGGAATTCGCTGAGGTAGTGGGCAGCGATCTGAACGAAGTGCCAATTGAAGCTGGGTTCCCGCGCGCGTCGTTGACCTGGGTACGACTAAGTCAGACGGACTACAATACTCTCGTCAGCTATATGGGTGTGGCCTATATTCGCACTCGCAATAATGTAGGCGGTGGCTCTGAGAGCTATGGCAATTACTCCAGTGTGATGGCGCGACCGCAAGGAACGTTTTCCAATGGCGAATGGGTGGACGTTACCGCGAGCTTTTTCCACCTGGAGACACTGTAGATGTTAGCCGTGAGCGCGTCCGACCTAGTTAAGTTGCGAACGACAATCCACGCCACAGCCCTATTCCTGAATGTCCACAAACCTGCCACGATCTGGACGGCGCAAGTAGATGGCACGCAGTCGGATGGCGATACTTCCATCACTGTCAAGAGTGTTAGCCAAACACGTGCGCCGCAACGCCATTACCAGGTACTGTTTGGCTCAATGGCTGGCGCGCGTGATCTCGGTGAAGCTCGCTGGAAATCCTACGGCGCGCCAACTCTAAATGTCGGTACGCATAACTCCGCACTGCCCGACAATACCTATATCACTGTCAAGGAAGAAATCAAGCCACGCGCAGTGCATGTTGCGATCAGCGCCACGGATGTAGTTTCCGAAGATGGCGATGTCGCGTACACAAATGAGAACACGCAGTATCTGCCACTCGCAAGAATCGGCTGCCCGGCGGTAGAATTCAGAGACCCAGTCACTGGAATCGCGACAGTCAATTTCTGGGCCAATCCGACCGCGATTGCAGCCGGTGCCACAATCTCTAGCCATGCTTGGGATTTCAAAGACGGCAATCCAGCCTCGAGCGCGCTGCAAGGCACAGCCCTTGTGCCAATTGCAGTGCAATTCAACTCTGCTACCCCTCGCTATGTGACCTACACAGCTACAGACTCAAATGGTAAGACACACACGCGTTACATTCCCGTGTTCACCCCAAATCGTTGGGGTGCTGGCGCGCCTTATGCAGAAGTCGAGACCAACTTAATAGAAGGATCATCTGATGCAAGTGGTTGGCGAGTCGCATTGAAAGTTTTGGGCGATGCGGATGCAACAGAGTTTCCGAATCAAGCATTAGTAGTTTTGTCGGCGCGTGACTACTATGGTATCGATCTCGGCAGTATTGGCGGCCAGTGGCGCTATCGGGAGAACATCGTCTTCACTGGATACGTAGTGGGTGGCACAGTGAAAAAGACCTCGGCAACCGGAGTGGTAGAGTTCGAAGCTGAGGGGATTGGACTTGTATCAGGACGCTTGCCAGGTCTCGCAGCAACATTGGAAACGAATGCGGCTCCGACAGGCTGGCACCAGTTGCTAGGGATGAATTACAACTTGGCAGCGCATCACATCCTGACGCAGCACTCGACGCTGTCTCAGATTGCCGATGTCAATTTAGGATTGCTAACCTACCTGGATGACGCGCTGGATTTGCCGGAATCCTCTTTGCGCGAACAGCTGGGGCCAGCTCTAGCATCTGCAACGCGTGGTCAATTTGGCAGCTCAGCGCAGGGAATGATTTACTTGCAATCCGACCCACAGTTGTTGGCAGTAGCGAGTCGGCCTGCGACCTCTGTGCTTTCCACACAGTTGGCTGACTTTCGCGATGAGATAGATTTTGGCGATGAGCAAATGGAAAAGCTCACATCGCGAATTGATCTGAGCGCGCAACTCGCAAACGATACTCCAGTGTTCTCGCTTGCGCCCCCTTACGCGTGGGAAGAGGGTCAGACCCAAAAAGTAGAAGGTTTGCGAGCGGATACTCAAAACGATGGCAATGAGATTGCTGGAATTGCGGAGGGCAAAGAGAACAATTCCTTTAACAATGTTGTTCTGAATTGGCGCGGCAACTATCGGGTGTTCGATCCTTTCCCAGCGGAGCCGCTCCAAGTTTCGATTGCAGCATCACAGAATCTGCGTGGCTTGGTCTGGTCGAATCAAAAGTGCTGGACGCATAGAGTCAGCTATGAGTTTCAGCCAAGCGGCATATTGCTGGCCTCTACAGTAGTCTCGAAAGATTCCGTGCCGAGTAGTGGCGTCACAGGCGAGTATCCCGCGGCTCTGCCTGACATGCCTGTGCCGGATGTGCCACCCGTAGAGCCGCCGATTGTGCTCCCTACCCCGACGCCGATTGAATTTCCAGGTGGCAGCGAAGCGGGTGAATTCCGTTCAACTATTTATCTCGCGACCGCAGCACAAGGCATTTTCTATACAACAGATTTCAGCGCACCCGGTGGCGCGATGCCGACTTGGGTACGTGTGAACGGTGGCTTACCTATTCTCTTAGTAAAGAAACTGACGGCAGATCCAGTACTCCCATCCGCACACCAATACTGTTTGCTCGAAGAGAGTGCGTTCTCAGGTGGAGGTGGTCACTATATCTACTACAGACCAGGTGCGGGGGCATGGGCATCGGTACTGAGTCGTGCTCAAGCAGTTGTGTTGCTTTCAGGCGGGTTAGCGGCAGGCGATATAGCGTTCTCTGACATCGCAACTGATGTGCATTTAGCAGGTAAGCTCGGTGTAATTGTCCACCACATCTCCGGCAATATGTATTACGTTTACACGCTTGACTACGGTTCGACATGGACAGCTGGCAATAGTGGCAATTCTATCGGTGGCGCGGTGAATGGCTCAGTCTTTCATTTCCACCACGGTCTTTTCAAGGGTGGTTCAGCGTACGCAGCTGGACAAGTTATCTACGCCGCGATCGGGAGTGAAGGAGTTTTCTCGAGTACGGCGATAGCGCGTAGCTTGGATGGCGGGACGACCTGGGCGACTTTCAATGTCGCAGAAATGGCGGACTGGGAAAACGACGTATTTCAGATGGATACATTTCAAGATGCCATTTATGGCCTGAATGTTTCCAATGACACGCTGTACCGCTCGCTAGACCGTGGCGCAACATGGGCGGCAATGGGACCTGCAGGTTTTGACTGGTCAACTGGATCGCCTTACAATCGCCATGCACGTGATTATCGAGTGCAGCCGGTCTACGATCCCAACGGCACAGAGCCGGTTTCCGTGATGCGGCTTACAGACACAAACAATGCCATCTACAAAACCGTCAATGCAGGCGTTGCTTGGATCTCCTATGCAGCTGGTCTCGGTACCACAAATATAGTCCTCGGTGTGCTTGCATTTGGCGATGCCGCGAGTAAACTCTATGGTATCAACATCCATACCGGTGCAGCAGCTGGAAAGAAGCACGTTTGGGTTAGCACTGACGAAGGTATTACGTGGGAGGACAAGTCGGGCGCAGACACGTCAAATGGAACTGTCAACGGCATTCCTGAAAATGCAGCTGGTATTGCTGGTATCCTGCCCATCTACGCGTGACCTATGACCACTCGCAGCTTAATCCAAGCCGAACAAAGTCTCGCCAGCTACACTCAGCGGCATTCACGCGCATTATTAATCGCGGTTCTGGGTAACAATGCCGGGACAGTGGATCACCCAACCCGTGGCGATGGGTGGGTCTATGCGCGTCTACATGGTGATCCCAACCAAGTCGTAGTAGCACTGGATGAAAATACTGTCGCGCACACGGCTGAGTTGGTAGTTGTGGTTGAGCGCGTCATAAAGACTGGTGCAAGTTATTATCACGTACTAGGATTGGCATCGAATATAGTCTACGGAACGAATCCATGGCTCTCGACGGTCGCATTGCACGCAGAGCAGCACCAGCGGCGCGACTTCGGCGTAGGTGGCAATGATGTGCTCGACGTTTACATGCGCGCGCTTATCAATCTGAGAGCGCGCGCGCAAGTGCCAGCCGCAACTACGCTCTATGCTGAGAGGGGTTTCTACGTCAACCAGAGCACAGTCAAGTTGTGGGCTGGCGGTAACTCACCGGTATTCACGTTCCCGACGGCTGGGTGGCCGGACGCCAAACGTCGCACTGATTTGCTTTACATTACTACGGGCGACATTCTGGCGATTGCCACAGGTACTGAGACGACTGATGGAAGTGATCCGGCTTATCCAGTAGCTCCCGCGGATGCGTGCTATCCGCTTGCCTTCGTCTGGCTCGACTCGACGATGACAACCATCACGGAGTCCAAGATCGAGGACGCGCGCGCGGGCAATACATCGGCAGCAATCCCGATTTCTTCGGCAACAATTCCTTTAATTTGGTTCTTTGGTAGAGGATAATAAGATCATGTCACAATTTACGCACTCTTTGGACGGTGTGTTGAATGGTGCAACGCCAGTCACTATCGTTAGTTCTCCTGCGGCAAGTACATCACGCGATGTGCGATTCATCAATATCTACAACGCGGATTCAGCCGCGGTGACGGTCACGTTGCGCTATGTGAATGGCGCAAACACGCGAATACTCTGGAAGATCACGTTGCAAGTTGGAGAATCTGTCAAAGACGAAACGTTGCCGGTCCTGGACGCAACGAACAAATCTATTACCGCGGTCATGGCCGGCGCACCTGCGACGACCAACCCAGATTTTGTAGCAACCTATGGAGATGAGACATGACCAAGAAATTAAATCCCATTAGCATCACACCCGAACAGCGCGTTGCGCTTTGCCAGAAAGATATCGTCCGGGTTCTGGAAAAATACAACTGCCAATTGTTGGGTGAGGCACAAGTTGTGAAGACGTCCCGATTTAGGATGTGGATTCTGCAACGACTGGCGAGTGGTCGAATTAGAGTGGAAATCAAATTGCAGGATAATTCGGCAAAAAAGTAGCAGTGAAATATGTCAATAGTCACACTCGGTGCAAACGGAGAAATCAAAAATACTGTCCTCACCGCTCATACCCTTGCGGACACATCCGGGCTGGGGTCACTGCACACCGTCAGTGGCCTCACGGCCGGACAGGTGTTGCGAGCAACGGGGGCAACAGCAGCGGCGTTTCAATCCCTGGTCGCGGGCGATTTGCCCACGCACGACATCCTCAGCAAACATTCATATAGCGGCGGCGCGGCGCTTGATTTATTCGGACTGAGTGCTGCCAGCACGCTGGCAAAACTCACGCCATCGTCGAACCCCGGTGGCGCGGCAGCGATTTTAGCGACAACGATAGCAGGGTTGCTGACACTGGCGGCGCTGAACGTCAGCGGCAACGTCGGCATCGGGACGACGGAACCAACGGCTCCTTTGCAGGTCAGGTCAGCAACGGCAGGGGTTTCAGCGGAACTTCTTAATAGTTCGATAGCAAACTTTACTTCGGAGGCATCTGCCCCCGCAGGTAACTCCTATGGGATTGTTATTGGCAAAGAAGGTTCTCATGCTATGTATATTGGACTTAATAAAAATACGGCAACCGGTGCAGTTCCAGCTAATTCTATATATTATGGCGCTTATACTACTTGGCCTCTGGTCTTCGGACATAATTTTGGTCAAGATGCGGGTGCAGCGACAGCTGATATGACAATTTTAAGCAACGGCAACGTCGGCATCGGGACGACGGTCTTTGGCGCAAGTGCAGCAGGCATCCTTGCACTTGGTGGCACAGCAACTGCACCAACGACGAGCGTTGACCTGGTGCATCTGTACAGCGAAGACATCAGCGCAGACAATCGCGCGTTAGCAATTTACGCAGAAACAGCCGCAATTGCGGCAATAGCCATCGCCTCGACGCACAAGATCCCGATCCGTTATAACGGAGCGACTTACTACCTGCTTGCAAGTAACGTATAGAGAATAGAGATGTGATTAACAAATCTCAGCGCTGGCTCGTTTTAGTGATCGTTTTATTTGCATTATTGGGACTGACACTCTCGATTGCCCGGCAGCCCAGTCATATCGCGGTCAGAACAAACTATACAGTATATCTACCGATGGTCTCACGACCACTTGGTATGGGACTAGCCTGGGGATCGCATCGCACAGAACTCAATGCCGATTGGTGCTACAACGCTTGGGACGCGGGTGGGTGTCTGAATTCCAATTACGATTTCCAGCATCCCGCGACTCCCTGTCCAACAATTGAACTACTTGGCAATGAGCCAGACGGCTGGGAAGGGTCAGGATATCCGACAGAGCCGGAAGTAGCAGCGGGTCTTTCACGGCAAGCGCGCGAGGTGTGTCCGAATACAGTGTTCATCGCGGGCAATACTGTGCAAGGCAACACCGTGTGGATTGATGGTTATCTGGAAGCAGGTGGCGTCGCCGATTGGTTGGGCACACACTGTTATGCACCCACCGCACAGGATTGCATTGTCATACTCACTACGTTCCGCGAACATTATCTGACCTGGCCGATCTGCGTGACGGAATGGAATATCGGCTCGGAACGAGAAGGGACTCCATTGACCACACGTCCGCAGGAATTCAAAAGTTTCTTGGATTGGATAAAGATTGCATTCCCGTGCAGCGCGGTCTACACCGATTATGCGCCACCTCCGTGGGACATCCACAATTTGCTCAACCCGGATGGGACACCGAATGAGTTAGGCCGGATTTTTGCTGGACGGTAGTTTTAAATAGGAGCAACATGACATTCAGCATCGAAGTTTTCGTCCAACTTATCATAGCTCTGCTTACTGGGGGTGTCTTGGTCAAACTCATTGAGACTGTTTCGACACACCGTAAACGCAAGGCGGAGGTAGATAATTCACTCGTGGAATCGTCAGGAGAGGTTATTTCGCAGTGGAAATCTTTACATGCCCAGGTCGTGTCGGACAATTGTGATCTGCGCGATCAGGTTAGGAAGGTTCAGGAGGTGGCCCGAGCTCACGAGTGCAGATTGGAACGACAGGAGATGGTCATTCGATTTCTAATCAGCCGTGCGAATGGTTCTGACGCGGCCAAAGCGCAAAGGCTGCTGTCCGGGGAAGAAGATTGGTATGGAGAAGATGTAATCGGAGATCGACGTCGAGGTTCCAGGTCTGAAGCACAAGCCTAAAATATTATCCCGCAAAATGAAAAGCCAGGTCAATGCAACCTGACTTTTTTAATTCTCACAATTATCTGCCAATTAACGCTTTGGCTATTGTATCACCGTACTGGTTGGCAACAAACAGAATCAATAGAACAAGCCCAACCCAGAACCAGTCGAAACCATGTTTCAATTTATGATCGCTCCTTTGGTGCGCGGTTAACGCGATAATTATAGTGGACCACCAACACGCTCTCTATTGAAACATTATGGTGTTTTTTCTTGGCGTGGGCGCGCGCTCTGCGAAAGATAGCTTTTTCGTTTTCCTCGTCTCGCCAACTGCAATCAAGACATTCGGCTATACGGCTGACTATTCCTAATCTCATTTAGAAATTCTCCACCGATACCCTCTTGATTTCAGACCACACTCGATCACCTCGATGCACTTCTGTGCAACCAGATACGACCACACTGATTGAAATGCAATATCACCATTCCACAGATCGCGCACATCGGCGCGGGTAAATGAGGGACAATTACGCAATGTAACCGGGAAGCGCAGAACCGCGAGATTCGGTTTCATTTGACTAGCTCCGGGACCTTGGCTTCGAGCAAATCAAACAGCGACGGTGTCAATGCTTTTTGCTCAGCCTGGTCACAGTAATATTTTAGCATCTTAAAATATTCTGCTTTCAATTCGATAAGGTAGGCGTGACGCCCTTCTTCGATGGCAACCTTGCCGACTGTGCCAAGACCGCCGAACGGATCGAGCACCAAGTCACCCGGATTGGAAAACCGCGTAATCACGCGCTTGCAAATATCAAACGGCAGTGGGCAGATGTGCATTTGTTCGCCGCGCTTGACCTGCTCAGCGTTGAGACACAGCATCCCATTGATGTTGCCCCAGACCCATTCGGACTGACTAATCGGCGGCTCCAAGAAGAATGACGCGGGCAGATTGCCATTGTTATCGCGGTCCTGAAGGCGCTGGACGTGCGTTTCGTAATCGTACATCTCGTCCAGAAACATCGGGCGATTGCCATTGGATTTCCAGAACGAATGCGCGTCAATTTGCCAGCGGGCGCGCGTGTACTGTGATTTGGTTTTTGTGACTGGTTCGTCGGCTCTGGCATTTTCAGCTGAGGTCGGTTTCTTGCGGAAGATCAAAAGATATTCGGGTAGACCGAATCCCATCTTGGTAGAATCTTTCGAGTTCTCTGTCCAGCCTAAACGATACGTTGAGTTGTTTTCACGGACCACGTCGGTAGTGATCGTGCAACGTCCCTCGAATGAAAATCCATGCTGACGAAACGCTCGGACACAATCATCGCTAAACGGCTCGACCTCCAATATCCCAGACGGATTCTGCCAGCCGTAGAGGATACGGTCCTTGACATGGATTGCTGCAATGCGACCTGGTTTTAAAACCCGCAATAAGTCTGGAATCAGGAAATTCATTTGTTCCCAAAACCTACCGTCGTTCAAGTTGTGACCGAAATCCTCAACACTCGCGGTGTACGAGTAATGATTGCCGAATGGGATACTCGTATGAATTAAGTCAATAGAATTATCACCTAATCGCTTGAGTTCGTCCACGCAATCGTTATTGATCGCGGTGAACAAGGTTTGCTTTGCTTCCATTCTAGTTACTCCTATGGTGCGATTGAGATCGGCTTTCATTGCTTCGTGCGACAAGCCGTATTCCTGGATAATTCCTGACATGATTCGTTGTTGGT
>ERZ1292632.734-Hain-H43-01um-R2-734-length-35908-cov-25_pt1 | contig 35908 bp, 37 predicted proteins | sample MGYA00564407_ERZ1292632 | MGnify/ENA primary metagenome ERZ1292632 (study PRJEB36523, sample SAMEA6512637) | groundwater metagenome | collected 2019-01-08 | study: AquaDiva: Metagenomics assemblies of 32 groundwater samples | reverse complement strand
AATGGATTTTTTTGTTCTGTTTGTTGTTTTGAATATTTTATGCACTGCTGCGATTTTTGCGTGGGTTTGGTTGATTGCTAATAAAAATAAAGATGCTTTTTCTGAAAAATTAAACAATCTGGACAAAAAAGTTGCTGGTATTGATGGAGAAATGTCTGTTTCTATTATTGCGAATAACGACTTTAATGAAAGTTTGTTGACGAAAATAGATGCCGTTCAATCTCACGTCAATGATATAAAAGAAGTTTCAAAAAAAGTTTTTGAGCAGCATGAAGATTATCATAACGGAATGCTTGAAAAATTAAACCATGCTGGCGAATTGATTGTAGGATATGAAACATTTTATGAAAACTCTTTGGTGGAATTAGAAGAATTATCACGCTTTGTTGATATTTTATCTAAACGCCCGGCCGTTTCCTCTGATCCCGATTTTACGAGCTTTGTGAGAGCAGTTCAGGTTATGGTTCAAATATTATCTAAGTATTCTGCGATTGCCGCCGATTTAAAAAAGGAGAGTCAAGTTACAAAAAATGAGTAATGTCTAATTATTTTGATGAAAGCATAGATAAAGGAATAGTAGATTTTCAGAACGAATTGGATCCCCAAAAGCGAAAAGAAATTTTTACGCTTCGTATTCGCCCTGCCTTTTTAAAATTGATCGAAAATATTGTTTTCGTATATAATTTCAAGTCGATTGAAAACGTTGAAGTTCTTCAGAGCGACTGTGAATCTTATTTATTTGAGTGCCTTTTTAAATTCAAGAGCGCTAAAGGCCGCTCTTTCTCATACTTCAACCAGATATGTAAAAATTGGTTTTTACAAGAAGTTAAATCGCGCAAAAAAAGAATTCAACAGAATATTCCAATAACGCGCGAGCTTCTTGAACAATCAGAAGACAGAAAAAGATTTATAGTTCCTCATTTCGAAGAATCTTTGTTTAATCTTGAATTTCTGCAATTATTGCGAGAAGAGATGGATTCTTGGACTTCGAAAGTTAAAAATCAGCAAGAGAAGAAAGTTCTGGATGCTGTTTTAACTTTGTTTGAACAGATTGATGATATCCAGATGCTTAATAAAAAATCTGTATACATTTATTTAAGAGATATCTCAAAATTAAATACCAAGCAAATTGCATTAAATTTGTCGAAACTTCGTCGTCGATATTTATTATTTAAGAAGAAATATTATTCTGGTGAATTTTAATGTATAGGAAAAATATCGAAGATTGTAGACGTTTAGCTAAAGAAAAAAAGGGACAATGTTTATCCGACGTTTACGTGAATTGTTTCACTAAAATGTTATGGAAGTGTGAAAATGGACATGAATGGATTACGGACTATGCACAAATTCAACAAGGATATTGGTGTTTTGCGTGTGGTACAAAAAAATTAAATATTGAAGATTGTCGTAACTCCGCTAAAGAGAAAGAAGGTAAATGTCTTTCGTCAAAATATGAGAATAGTCAAGTGCCTATGCTATGGCGTTGTAAATTTGAGCATGAATGGGAAGCGAGATATAATGATATTAGGCAAAAAAGATGGTGTCCATTTTGTGCTGGCAAAAATAAATCAATTAATGATTGTAAAAATATTGCGCAAAAAAATAAAGGAATTTGTCTTTCCGACAAATATAATGGCGTTTTTTCAAAATATCTTTGGCGCTGTATAGACGGTCATGAATGGTTTGCGACATTTCATAATGTAGACAACGGACAATGGTGCCCAATTTGCTGTCGATGTAAGTCACAAAAACAGCTATACGAGATTATAAAAAAACTTTTTATAAACTGTGAAGTCGTATACAACTTCAATGGGTTTGCTTGGCTAACAACAGGGAAAAGAAAACAAGAAATAGACATATTTATAAAAGAGCGTAAAATTGCAATAGAATTTGACGGAGGACAGCATTTTAAACCTGTTAAATTTTGGGGAGGAAATAAAGTATTCGAACAAACAATCAAAAGAGATCAAAATAAAAATAAACTAATTTCTGAACATCCCGATAACATCAAATATTTCATTCGAATTCCGTATTGGGAAAAGATTACCGAAGAGAATGTTAAACAAATATTGATAAAAAATGGAGTAAAGATATGAGCGATCCTATAAAAAGGCAAGATTTAACTGAAATATACGATCAACTTTGGAGACAGCTTCAAGAAGATAGATCAATGATTATGGTAGCATACAATGATCTTAAATCTCAAACTGTTACTCGTGAAGAATATGTAATGCAGGGGTTGGTTCTTTCAAAACTTGCTGAACTTTGTATCAAACAAACGGCTCAACTAGTTGATGTTGTTAGAATTAATCAGAAAGAAACAACCAGTAAAGATATTGATTTGGACGCCGAGGATAAAAAGGATGTTTTTAAAGAAATCGGAAACTAATGGCTTTAGAAGGTGTTGAAACTGGTGAGTTGATTGATCGGTATAAAATCCTGATTCTGGATTATCAGCAACTTTCTATTGAACTTGCTAAATATCTTGAAAAATATGGCAAAGTCAGGAAAGAATTAGAAATTTTAGTTAATGAATTTAAAGAAAGGAAGATCAACATTGAAGAAATAGATGTCTCTATAAAATAATGAAAACCCCCATTAGCAAGCACGATTTATTGTTCCCCGAAAAAAACCTTCTTTCCGCACTCCGAGATTTGACAGAGGGTAAACTATCGGGAGACTCTTTTCTTCAGCGAGCGTTGGTTGTTGAAATTGATCATGTCGGTGGTAAATTAGAACAAGAACCAGTTAAAAATCCAAAGAACAGTATTAGAGCAAGAATAGTCAGTGAGCCTTCTCCACATGCTTTTTTGAAAAATATTGATCTCCCAGTATTCTGGCCTGTTTTTCCTTTTGATGTTTTTCCCGTCAAAGAAGGAGAACATGTTTATGTATTATTTGAAACCCCAGGTCATGGCCTCTGGCTTTCTAGAATACCTGAACCATTTGAGGTTGACGATAAGAACATTACTCTTGGAATCAAAAAATATCGATTAAATGATCCGAATATTTCAGAACAACAAGTTCAAGATCTCTCATCTGAAGCTGAACCTCTTGATGCTTCTCCCGAATTTCAGAAAGAAAGTGTCCCAAAATTTACTGCTCGCGTCGGTGATCGGGTAATTGAGGGGTCAAATAACACTTTAGTCGTGCTGGGTCGAGATAGACCTTCTGATGTTGGGTCTGGACAAAAAGAAAATGCAGGTACAATTCACTTGGTCGCCGGACGGCAAAAAGAAGAGGATCTAGATTTAGAAAACGATCTTTCAACGATTATTATTTCTATGAATACGGATGTTGATGATAATTTTAAAATAGATGTCGGTTCAAAAGAAAACCAAGTTGCAGCCATTGGTATTCGAAGTGATGAAATTAGAATTGTTGCTAGAAAAGGGATGAAAATTGTTGTAGAGGGTGGCGATATTACGCTCGATGCCGACACAATAATCTTGGGCAAAGACGCATCAGATACGGTTGCGCAAGTTAATAAAGTAAAAGCAGAGTTGGATGCCCTGAAAAATGTATTTAATTTGCATACACATACCGTCGCGACTGCGGGTTCTGCTGTTGCACAAACCGGAACTGCTGCCCCTCCATTGTCTCAAATGTCTCAAACTCAAGAATTAGGTTCGAAAACAGTAAAAGTCAAAGACTGATTTTGTTTATTTCTTACTATTTATAAAAATGAGTATCAAGCAAATACAAAAAGAATCGATAAAGAAAAAGGGATTAAACATTGTATTTCCGCTGAAACGTAGTGTGGACGGTGCTTTTGCTACAAACGAAACATCTTTAGGCGCCATTAAAGATGATTTAAAAATTTTATTGATAACGAATCATGGAGAAAGATTGGTAATTAATGATTTTGGAAGTAATCTTCGGCCTCTTTTATTTGAGAATCAAGGACAAGATTTTGAAAATCGCATTCAAGATGCAATCGTAAGCAGTATTGAAAAGTGGATGCCGTTTGTTACGGTAAAAGATATTGTGGTAAAAACTGGTCAAAATGACCTGAATTTAGATCCGAACGAAACAACAATAAAGATTTTTTTCTCGGTAAATGGTTCAGACCTGGAAGATTTTTTAGAGGTTCGACTAAAGACATGAAAAGTACCAAAAAGAAAACCATTGAAGATTGTCGAAAATTAGCTGAAAATAAAAATGGTAAGTATTTGTCTACATTCTATACCGGGGCGAATATAAAATATTTTTGGGAATGCAAAGATAAACACCAATGGTGGGCAAAATACGGAGACATTCAACAAGGCGGGTGGTGTCCCTTTTGTGTCGGGAAAGCAAAACATACCATAGAAGATTGTAAAAAGACAGCAAAGGAAAGAAACGGAGGATGTTTGTCTGAAACTTACACAAATAGTCTCACAAAACTTCTTTGGGTGTGTGAATTTGGGCACGAATGGCTGGCTACATACGGTAGAGTTCGTACGCAAGATTGGTGTCCGTTTTGTGCTGGGCACGTTAAAAAAACTATCGAAAATTGTATAGAATTAGCCGAAAAAAAAGATGGCCGATGTTTATCTGTGGTGTATAAAAATAGTCATACGAATTTGCTATGGGAATGTTCAAAAAAACATCAATGGTCTGCGGCATTTAATAATATAAAAAACGGGCAATGGTGTCCATTTTGTTCGACCTTTTTTGATTCCCAAGAACGGTTGTTTGAAATGATTAAAAATATTTTTCCTGATCGTAATGTTCTTTATAACTTTAAAGGATTCGGCTGGCTTAAAAATATAAAGAAGATGGAATTGGATATTTATATTGCAGATTTAAAGCTGGCAATAGAGTATGATGGTAAGCAACATTTTAAACCAATCGACTTCTGGGGCGGGATTGAACAATATCAAAAAACTCAACATAGAGATCAACTCAAAAATAAACTTATCGCTGAGCATCCTGAAGAAGTCAAACATTTTATTCGTATACCCTATTGGGAAAAATTGACTGAAGAAAATGTAAAACGTATTTTGACGGAGAATAAGGTGGTTTAAAATGCTCACCAAACGCACAAAGATGAGTTATACGAGGTTTTTGGGAAGAATTGATACGCAACTATGTTTATCTATTTTGCGTCGATTGTGAGTGATTTTTAGAGAAAATGAAAAAATTAACGTATGAATTTGTAAAAAGATTTATTGAGGATAAAGGCGGAATCTTATTGTCCGAAAAATATATTGACAATCATCAAAAACTAAATGTAAGGTGTAATTTATGTAATGAGGTTTGGAATCCTATTTTTTTACATTTAAAGAAGGGTCATTGGCATAAAAAGTGTAAATCGGCAAAACCAAAAAAATATAGTATACAGTTTATAAATGATTATATAAAAGAAAAAGGAAAATGTTTGTCGGTAATTTATAAAAATTATCAAGACAGATTAGACTTTCAATGTAATTGTGGAAACATTTTTAAAAGTTCTTTTGCTAATGTAAAATTTAAAGGTAGTTGGTGTCGAATTTGCGCAAAACAAAAAAGAAGAAATACTAATATTGAAAGATATGGCGTCGGATGCACTTCTCAAGTGGCAGAATTTGCTTTGAAACAAGCAAAATCTTCTAATCATTGTTTTGTTCTTTTTCATTGGAAAACAAATAAAGAGTTAATCTGTAAAGGTTCTTATGAAAAATTGGTTGTAGAATATTTGAATAAAAATCATATTGAATATTTTTGGCAATCAGAAGTTTTTCAATTACCGAACGAGAGAACATACCGTCCAGATTTATTTTTAATCGAAGATCAAAAATGGATTGAAATTAAAGGTTATATGAGAGAAAAATCAAAACAAAAATGGGATTGGTTTCATAAAGAATATCCAACTTCAGAACTTTGGGATAAACGAAAATTACAAGAAATGGAAATATTATAGAGGATCTTAAAAAGAATAGATGGCAACTACAAATTTAACACGAGAAAGAAATAGTAAAAAATTATCAAAAGATTATGAATCGATAAAAAGAGATCTTATCGAGCATTTACGAATTTTTTTCCCTGATACTATTTCTGATTTTAATGAAAGTTCTGTAGGTATGATGCTTGTTGAATTAATGGCCTTCACGTCTGATAATTTCCATTTTTATCTCGACAAACAATTTAATGAAACATTTACCGAAAGTGCGATTCAGCCCAAAAATGTTCTTCGTCACGCTCGGCAATTAGGTTTTGATACAACTTTGATGGGTAAATCCGCGGCCCAAGGGCAAACTGATTGTTTTTTGAGCGTCCCGGCAACCGGCAGCAATGAAAAGATCCAGCCCGATATGCGATATGCTGGAAAAGTTCTTCGTGGTTCGAAATTGCTTGGAAATGGTATAATCTATGAAATTCTTGAAGATTGTGATTTCTCAACGGTAGATTTTAATGATCCTCTTTTTTCTACTGTTGCCGAAACAGATTCGGCAACCAAACAGCCGACTTCTTTTGCTTTAAAAAAACAAGAGATAGATATCAAGGCTGGGCAAACTAAAACAACTTCATTTACTGTTGGTGGTTATCAACCGTTTTTGACTTTAACAATTTCAGACGAAGATGTTCTTGAAATAATTGATGTTAAAGACAGTGAAGGAAATATTTGGTACAAGGTTGATTTCTTGGCGCAAGATACTGTTTTTGATAGTCTTGTAAATACAGCAACAGATTCGACAAATGTCCCATATGTTCTTCATCTTCGTTCTGTTCCTTTTCGATTCATCACAGAATACAATACTGAAACTAAAAAAACTTCAATGATTTTTGGAACTGGCGATGCATCAAAATTTGATGGGGAATTGATCCCAAATCTTGGCGATCTTTCTTTGCCATTACTTGGAAAAGAGAACTTTACAGATTTTACTATTGATCCTCAAAATTTTTTGAAGACAAGAACGCTTGGTGTTTCTCCAACAAATACGACATTGACAGTTAGATATCGCGCCGGTGGCGGTCTCAATACAAATATAGGTTCCGGACAGATTTCAACTACATCTGAAATTTTGTTTGAGGTTTCAGATTCAAGTTTATCTGCCGCTATAGTCAATAATGTTAAAAGTTCATTTTCTGTTTTGAATTCCAGACCAGTTCAAGGCGGTCGTGATGAATTGACCACCGATGAAGTCAGACATTTGATTCCGTCCGTTTTTGCTTCGCAATCACGAGTAGTGACGGCTGAAGATTATATTGCTCGAACACTTTCGTTGCCCACAAGATTTGGTTCAATTTTTCGTGCCGGTGTAAAATCGGGAGATATTAATAAAAGTAGCGTTGAATTAACGATCGTTTCTAGAAATAATTCTGGTAACGTTACAACGGCTTCGACAACTTTGAAAGATAATTTGAGAAGATACCTTTCTCGGTTCAGGATGTTAACTGATTCGATTGAGATCTTAGATGGCGATGTTATTAATCTTGGAATAGATTTTAGTATTTTATGTCGTCCGGATTTTAATAAAACAGAAGTTCTTGGTAATTGTATGCTGGCTTTGAAAGATTTTTTTGATATTACTAAATGGCAAATGGGGCAACCGATTATTAGAGCACAGATATTGAGATTACTTTATGATGTTTCCGGAGTAATTACTGTTTTTGATTTAGATATTAAAAATCTTGTTGGAACGGTTGACGGATCTAGTTATTCGACTATAATGTTTAATGTTTCAAATAATACAAAAAACGATATTATTTATTGTCCGACTAGTGCAATTTTTGAGATAAAATATCCTTTGAAGAATATTCGTGGGAGTGCGAGGTAATTATGGGATTCTACCGATTAAATCTTACGAAAGACAGTTTTATTTCAGATATTTCTACAGATATGACGCATGCCCACCGTGCTTCGGGCTCGAATCTTGGGAGTTCTCCAACGCTTCAAGTTTTTGCATTGAAAAATCGTCTTTTTACTGGAAGTATTGAACTTGCTCGTACACTTCTTCAGTTTGATATTACCTCTCTCTCACAAAGTATTTTCGTAGATAAAACTATTCCGTCTTCAAGTGTAACTTATACTTTGAAATGTCCCAATTTCACGCACGGAGAAACCATCCCGACAAGCTATGAGCTTTTTGTTTATCCGTTATCTCGTAGTTGGACAGAGGGAACGGGTAGTGATTCTTCTCGTTGGCGAGATTATGGTTGGGCAAATTGGCTTTCCGCGTCAAGTACACAAACTTGGACTAATAGCGGTAGTGATTATCTTGCAACCAATTATGGATCTGGTTCACAATTGTTTGATAGGGGAATGGAAGATCTTGAGATGGATCTTACTCCTGTTGTCAATAATTGGTTGACTTCGAGTATTGGTCAGGCCGGAGGTTTACCTAATTCTGGGTTACTTATTAAGCTCGGAAACGCAGAAGAAACGAATCAAACAGATTATTATGTTAAAATGTTTCACAGTAAAGAGAGCAAATACGTGGACAGGATTCCATTCTTGGAGGCGCGGTTTGATACTGACATCATAAAAGATAACCGGTCCAGTTTTTATTATAATCAGAACAACAAATTGTATTTCTACAATTATTTTCGTGGAGAACTTACTGGAGCTTCCGAACCGGTTCTTGTCCAACTTAAAGATCACATACAAAACGTTTCTGCTTCATGGAATACAGTTTTGACGGCCAGCCGAGTTGAATACGGAATATATTCAGCTTCGCTTTACGTTAACAACTTTACAAGTTCTTTTAGTTCAAGTTGGGTGGATATATGGATTTCCGGCGGATTTACGGGTTTGTCAGCGTCCGCTGGTTCTTCATGTTATATGACCGGAACTTTTAATCCGATTTTTCTTAGTGGAAATCAAAATAATCCTCAAGAAGATTTTGCTATATCTGTTAATATGAAGTCTGAATACGAAACCACGGAAAGAGATCGAGTAAGGGTTTCAGTACGTAAGAAAAATTTAAAGACAAGTCACATTAGGATTGTCCATACTGGCTCTGTCAACGTTGATAGACTTTTCGTTGAAAAAATGTATTATTCAATTGTGAACGATCAAACTAACGATGTTGTTGTTCCTTTTGGAACGGGGAGTATTGAATTTACAAGATTATCGTATGGTTCCGAAGGAAACTATTTTGATCTTCCGTTTAACTGGGGCGTACCAGGGTTCGTATATCGTTTTCGTTTTCAAATTCACGACAATAAGAGTAGAAAAACTTATGATGAATTGTGGAAATTTAAGATTATATAAATGAGTAAAAGAATAAGTATTCAAGATTGCAAACAATTTGCGCAAAATAAGGGCGGTAAATGTTTGTCTGATGAATACGAGTACTATATTAAACTTTTGTGGCAATGTGAGTTTGGTCATCAATGGACTGCTATATATGATAACATCAAACAAAATCATTGGTGTCCAGAATGTACAAAAAAGAAAAAACACACCATTGAAGATTGTCGGCAATTAGCGGCACAAAAAAACGGTAAATGTTTATCTGAAAGGTATATTAATAATAAGGTTGGTCTTCTTTGGGAATGTAGTGAAAGACATCAGTGGAGGGTATGTTATAAGAGCGTGGATCGTGGGCATTGGTGTTCTAAATGTTCTTCTGGAAAATCTCAAAAACAACTTTATGATATTGTAAAAAAGATTTTTCCCGATTATTGTATTTTTTATGATTTCATGGGGTTCGAATGGCTCGGCTATTGGAAAAATCGTCAAGAAATAGATATATTTATTTCTGAATTAAAGGTGGCCATAGAATATGATGGCAGACAACATTTTGAATCGATCGATTTTTGGGGTGGCAAAAAAGCATTTGAAAAAACCAAAAATCTTGATGAACAAAAAAATAGGCGCATTTCTACGCATCCCGAAGACGTTAAAACGTTTATTCGTATTCCTTATTGGGAAAAAATTACAGAAGAAAACGTTAAACGCATTTTGAGAGAGAATGAGGTAATTTAATTGTCTGAAAAAAATCCATTTAGCGGTTTTAATTTCGAAGACTTATTGAAGCAATCCTCTTCTACGAAGAAATTATCTTATGATGATTTGGGGGAAGATACCCAAGAACGGCTTCGTGCCGAAAGGCAGTTCGATAACTCACAGAAAGTCAAATTAAAAATAGATTTCTCAAAATTCGAAAATCACGTTTTTTTTGATTCTGCCGAATCCAAGTTCCAGATCGCCAAAAATCGTATTCTTTCTGATTTTATATATAATGGATCAACCGAAGAAAAACAAAATTTTGAATTAAGTAGTAGCGCATATGAATCTTACATTTTCGAAAATTGGCCAAGAAACGTTGGGCATGCAAGTTTTAATGCGTCTACGCAGTTTATTTCAGCATCAGACAACAATAATTCTCTTTTGCTTGGAACTTCTAGTTTGTATGTTTCTGCTTGGGTTAATCCGGTCATCGCGCAACAAGACATTGTTCTTCAGGTGGTCAGTGGTAGCGTATCAGCCGGTAAAAAATATGGATATGATCTTTATTTTTCTAGCGCGACGGATCCTTATGTTAAATTTTCAATATTTTCAGGATCTTCAACTGTAAGCGTTAGTGCTGCCTTTTCTACGTACACTGGTTCTTGGAACAATGTCGCCGCGATTTATGATCGCCCGGCAGATATTCTTTCTCTTTGGATAAACGGGAACAAACAAATCTCTTCTTCTGTTGGACTTAATTCGTTGGAATGGAAACCAACTTTTGTTGTCGTAGGAAGCGGTAGTCAGTTTAATTCAACCGGTGCGAATAGATATAATCTTTTTTCAGGAAACTTGAAAGAAGTTCGCATTCAACATACGGCTAGTGAAATTTATCATCAAAGGTCTTTTAGTAGACCAATTGATTCAAATAATTTTGTGAAATTAAGATATTCGTTCAACGAAGGTGTTGCCGGGACGGCTTCGGTTGACTTAAACGTAGTTGATTGGTCAAAGAGTAATCTTAATGGGTTATTTGTTGGGTATAATTCTTCGTGCCGCGTTTCCGGAAATATTATGCTTACGGACCCCGGCGATCCAATTCTATATTCTTTTCATTCTGGTGTCCTTGCCTTCTCGTCGAGCATAGACGCTTCAGCGTCATATCACGATAAAAACAATAATAATCTTATTTTCAATTTAATTCCAGAAGGAGTACTCAAAGAAGACGAAAAACAAGAGCAACTTCTCAAAGCATTTTCTCTCGTAATGGCTCGTTATTTTGATCAACAAAAATTATTGATTGATCAATTCTCTAATTTACGGACGGCAAACTATACCGATTTCAATGAGTCTCCAGATCTGTTTATGAATATGGCGCTCAAATATTTTGGTTGGAATGCTATACAAACGTTTGATGCGGCTAGTCCGTTGTCTTTTTTCTTTGGAGAAAATGTTCTTTCGTCTGGTAGTTTGGATGTAAGTCTGGAAGATGTTCGAAATCAATTTTGGAAACGCACCTTAAACAATGTGTCTTACTTTTTTCAGAGCAAAGGAAAACGACATAGTATTGATGCTCTGTTCAATGTTCTTGGTATCAACAAAAATAATATTTCTCTCAAAGAATATGGATTTGTTGGTGACAAAAGTAGCATTGAAACAATTCGTATTAATAAAGAAAAAGATGTTTATCTTTTAGGTATAGGCACCGGAAGTTTATCCGCGTCATTTGTAAAAGTTCCTCTTCTTGTTACGAGCAGCAATAACGAATATACTGTTGAAATTCTTACTCAATTGCCGTTTGTTAGTGCGAGTTTTTCTTCCGGTATTAAAGAAGTCACCGGTTCTCTTTGGCAGTTTACGGATCCAAATAATGTCACTGGCTCGTTTACTCTTCTTTGGAAAAGAGTGTCTCTAACTTCTCCTTCGGGCACTTTTATTCTTACAGGTTCAGACGGCAATATGTTTTCTACGTCTTTCTATCCGGTTTTTGATGGAAGAATGTTGTCTGTTGCCGCCGGATTGAGCAGTAGTCAGCGTCCATTTATTGAAATCAGATCAGTTGATCAAGATGTGATAAATTTTAGTGCTTCTGAAATTGGTACCGTTCCCTTGACTGGTGTTTTTACGGGGAGCAAATATGATTTCATTATTGGCGCTAATTCTGGTTCATATTTTACGCAGAAAACTCATGGATTTTTTGGAGAGGTGAGATATTGGACAAGGCAATTATCAAGTTCTGAAATCGACGATCACGCATTAAATTTTGAAAGTGTAGGATTAAATGATCCGCTGGAAGTTTCAAATCCTTTGAAGTTCCGTATAGCTTTGAACGAAAACGTTGTTGCTACTTCCGCGGGCCGTACTAATGGACTTACAGATCTTTCAAATCATGGTTTTGTAGCCACTGGTTCTCAACTTCTTGCTTCTGCTAATCCGTACAAAAAGCATCTGCTTTCTATGAATTATATCTCTCCGTCTGTAGATCTCAAATGGAATGAAAACAAGATCAGAGTCAGAAATAAAAGTAAACTCTCCATTGATGAGGTCGGCAAAGATACTAACGAAGTTGCTCTTGAATTCAATCTTGTTGATGCTTTGAACGAAGATATAACTAAAATATTTATTAATCTTGATGATTTTCACAACATTATTGGTGAGCCGGTTAATAAATATCGTGATGAATATGTAGAACTGGAAGCATATCGAAGAACCTACTTTGAACGATTACACAGAGAAATCAATTTTACTAATTTCTTCAAATTATTTCAATGGTTTGATAAGAAAATCGGAACGGTGATTAAACAACTTCTTCCAGTTAGAACGAGATTTATCGGTGGAGAGTTTGTTGTCGAGAGTCATATGCTTGAAAGACCGAAATATGCATATGCTTTCCCGATTTTTCATACACCCAAAGATACCAGAGAGGGAGTTGTTGCTTCTGGAAGTTCTATAATTTCGTTTTGTGGTTCGTTGCAACAATCTTTAGAAGGAAAGAATGCGCTCAAAGGTACTGCTGCATCGAGAGATTATTTTAATAATACAAAATATACTTCAAACGTCGGCGTAAATGGTGTTTTTATTAGTCCAAGAGACACTACAGTCGTTCTTGATGGCGATACAAATTCTGGATATAAATTCAAGACTTCATTTGCGGCCGGTGCTGAACGCAATGATCGTTCGTACGATGTAAACAATTTCTATCGACACAAATACAGCGGCGATCAACAAGATGAAATAAACGATCCTAATGTCGGATTAAATTGGAAAAACGAATGGGCAAGAAGAGAACAAATAACACTCGAAGGAAATAATTTTGATAGTAATGGCGACGGGTATCACACCGGTTCGTTTATTCATCCAAAAATAGGACAAAATGCTTTTGTAATTAATTCTGCAAGAGGCGCGGAAGAAAGTACGCATTTCTTTACTGGGTATAAGAAAAACGTAAAAATGATTGCTTGGGGTTTGTCTGGTAGCGTGCAACAACTAACAACCGCTACAAGATTATTTCATCTTACTGGCGTCGCAGGTTGTCTTGAATTGTCGCAAAGTCTTTTTGACGCAAACAATGTATTAATTGAAACTGGTAGTTTTCTTTCTCACTTTAATCAGACATTTTCAACCGTTGAAGACAGACACGACGCATTACTTACCTTCCAAGTTTCAGCATCAAGTAATCCTTTTACTGTTGCTGATTTTACTGTTGATTTTAAAGATGACAATTCTATTTGGACTAATTACAAACGAATATCGAGGGAATCAGGTTCGATATATCTTGAAAAAACAGAAAAAGGCGAAGAAGGCTGGAGACAATTTTTTCTTGTTTTGGATCATGAAACAGTGAGACCGAGATTTTCGTTGAATAGAACCAATGTCATGTTTCGCATTTCTTCTTCGACAGACAGAACCTATGCTTTTAAAGATTTTCAAGTACAATTCAACGAACAATTAACAAACGACGGCATACGTAAATATATGGATATTGACAATACGAACAACGATAAGATATTTATTAATTTAAATAGAGACATATTGAAGAAGATTGAGTAAGATTATGAAACTATTGATAATATTGTCTTCGCTGTTAATCTCTTGTGTGTCCGACGAAATAGGCTGCGATAAAGAGCCAGACGCAATTATTGAAAACATTTGTATTTATAAAAATCAATTTCAAGAAATTGACAATTATGATTTGAGAAAAGCAATAAACATTATTGATGTTGTATGGTCAGAAAAATTTGATGTGGATGTTTTTGATATATCGGACAGATATAAAGATCCTGATTTTAATACTCAAATAGAGTTTGTTAGAGAATCAGAATATAAAGGAGTAACGAAGAGTGGCACTTATATTGTTTTATTAATCCAAGAATCTGATAAAAAATGTATTGCAAATACGGCCATCGGCCATGAAGTATTACATGTATTGGGCGGTTCATATGGTATTGATTATGGAGATCATGCAAATTCAGATTTATTTATGGTGTTCGCAGACATAACAGATCGAAGTAAAAACTCTCTGGAAAACATTATCAATCTCAAAATGTGTTCTGAATTTTGCGAAGAAGATTGTTTGCGTTATAGGATTAAATAAGTGGGAATTCATAATATAAGTTATTATGGCTGGAATAGTCTCGATGCACGTTTAATTGACGGATTATCAAATGCGTCTGCTAGTTGTCTTACTATAGTAGAACACGAAGGAACTTTATTGGCCGGCGGCTACATTAAAAATCAAGATACGAATACACAATATTCGTGGTCAAAAAAATCAACAGATCAAGGAAAAAATTGGGCGGATTTTTATATAAATTCTTCTTCTTTTGCGAGCGTCGATAAACTTGTATCGTCTAGTGGGAACTTATATATTTCTACCACGACAACATATAATTCATCAACATTTTTTATTTCATCTGATGCTAAAAATTTTCAAGAAATAACTCCAAATTCTGCTTCTTTGGTTGTCGATGCTATTTCGGTAGATAGCAGTGGAAATATTTTTATAAGCGCAAAAAAAAGGATGTTTAGCTCGTCCGATCAGGGATTGACTTGGGGTAGTCAAAATGTAGCCGCCTTTAAAAGTACCTATCCGAGTTCTATTATTGCGTCCTTTGACGATAAGCTTTATTCCGGAGTTACTGATGAATTTTCGAATTCGCCTAATATTAATTATATTATTTATTTATCTACAAATAGCGGGAGCACTTGGTCTAGTGTATATTCAAATGTTGAAGGTGCCCTCGTCAACAGTAGTATCACCTCTATTAAATTGAGTGTAGACGCTCTCAATAAAGTGATTTATTCTGTTATCGGAAATACGAATGGAACTTTATTAAGTTCATCAGATAATGGTTCTACCTGGGGAGAACAAACGATCGGAGATACGTTTTTAAAAACTTCAAGAGTGGGTATTGATTCAAACGGCAATGTTATTTTATGTGGACAAAATGGATATCAGGCAAAATATCCTATAGATTTATATACTTCTGGTTCGACTAATTTGAGATTAGAAGGAGCTTTTACCTCTTCGTTTGACAATACACTAGTAACTAGCCTTTATGTGTCTCCAAGTGATCGCATTTATATAACCGGCCGAGCCGGCAAAAATTCATTTATTAGGACCGGTAAACTTACTTCAAATTCTGCGTCTTTTGGTTCGAGATTATTGGCTACATCTTTTGGATATGTACAATCGGAAACTTTGACTTCAAGCTTGTCGGGCACCTCAACTATTGAAAATTTCAATCTCAATAACATCTCCGAATTCCCTCATTCTTCTGGTCTTTTTCAAATGCCTAGTATGGTTCTTGGAACAAAATCATCTGGACGGGCAGGCAAAACAGACGATTCAATAGTACAAAAACGATTTATTGGTTCGTTTGTGCGAGTAATGTGGCCTAAACAAGATGATACTGACGTGAAAGGATATGATATCGGAAGACAACCTGGAAAACTTTCGACAGATTGGCAATTCGGAGATATTACTAACATCGAGGGAAAGAATTTTGATTCTCTCGCTTTGAATTGTACGATCGCCAAACAAATCAGTGGGACATCGGATTCAATCCTCGTCCGTATTGAGACTCGTCCAATTAACGATATCGGATTTTCAATCAATCAGACTACTTCCGGAAGTATTTCTGGAAGCTATGCTGAAGAAATTATATACAGAGACCAGTTGCATCGCAAGGATATAGACTATGGAGATCTTTCTGTTTCTGAAATTTCTTGGAAAATACCAATTGATCTAAAGAATATTAAAGAACTTCGTATTGCAGTCAAACATAAGACAGGGCAAAGCGAAGAAAAAAATAAGAATTGTTTAATAGTTGGGCGTTTTGTAAAAAACTCAAAAGATACGGAAGAGACATAATTATATAAAATGGGATTAATTGATAAAAAAAATCATATCATAGATTTTCAATTAACTAATAAAGGTAGAGAACTATTATCAAAAAATAGTCTTAATTTTGTGTACTATGCTTTTTCTGACGATCAAATTGATTACAGTGCTAGTATTGATTATATAAATACTCCATATTTACATTTTAACGCATCTAGAGTGCAGTCTGTAGCAACTGGTTCTAATAATGCTGGTGTATTACAAATAACTGCGTCTCTTTCTTCTGCCCCGCAAAGTGGGAGTACATTATTTGCTGTTATCGGTACACAGACGGCCGCCGAAATTGTCAATACCATAACTCAAACCGGTGCGTCATGGACAAAAATTACTGCTTCGCTTTCTGCCGGTGGCAATGGTACTAACTGTGAATTGTGGTGGGCAAAGAATATTCAATCTTCCGCTGGCTCGTCTGTTGCTGTTGCTACTAGTGATGCCGGGCAAATAGCGGTAATTGTAGCGGAATATAGAGGGATTATTTCTGCTGATTTGAGCGCGTCAAGTCATGTTGATTCTACTTTTGCGACAGGAAGTACAGGACGAACCGCACAAACAAATGAGAATTTTGAGGTGTGGATCGGGGGTATGTCTACAATTGCTGGCGGTGGAGCACCCGATCAGACATCAAATTCTCCTGGAGTATCTCAAGTTGCTTTTACCGGATCCGGCATTCTTACTGTTGGAATGTATGAAAAATTTGTAAATGTTAAAAATCCAGCAGAATTAATTGTTGGTTTTGTTCCGGACGGAACAGTAATTGGTACTATTGGAACTTTTAAGATTAGTACAAGTGCATCTAATAAAGAAAATCTTGATGATTACGTACACAATAATACCTTTGCATTTGAACCTCTTCGGCTCGACGATAAAACAATTACTAATTTTCTTTTTACTATGCCTCTTGAAAATGATGTTGTTACTCAATTTAATTCAAGTCTAACCGGCAGTTTCATCATGAAAAGAAAATATGAAGTGGAAACATTGGAAAATGTTGTTAATGATGCGTCTGAAATTGATAAAATTATTTCACAGGAAAACGTTCTTGATTATGTTGTTGTTGTTGAAGAAACTCAAATTTCGCAAGCAGATAGATCAAAAAAATATGTTGCAGATCAATTCGCATCGGCATTTCTCGAAGATCAAAGACTTTTTAAAAAGTAGGTTCTAATGGCAAATTTTTCTAAACAATTGATATCTATTAACAATCTTGCTTCAATCGTGATGTCTCCGGTAGAAATATTGCATCTTTCTGACGAAAAACATGTTGGTTCGATAACAACGACCGTAAAGCATACAATAGTTAAAAGTCAAGTTGAAAAGGTCACCCATATCGACGAAAAAGTTATTGAATTGGTGCTGAAATCTGGAATTGATAGAGTGCAACCGACCGCCGGATTTTTAGTAGAAATATTTTCAAGCGGAAGTGACGGCAAATTGTTTAGGCTGTTTGAAGAAGATGTGGTCGATCTGCACGGAAATACGACAGAAGAAGGTTTCTCAAAATATTTTTTAATGGATCTGGATAAATGAGTACAAAAGCATTTTCTTTAAACCTTTCAAAAGTTTCTGGAGTATTAAAGGCTCTCGCCGAAAGCAAACAAAAAGAAAAAAAGCCTTCTGTTCGATCAACTGTATTCACTTTTGGTTCGGACGCGCGAGTATCTTCTTTGCAATTATCAACTCCAGATCTTTTTCTTGTCGAATTATTGAAAGATTCTCTCAATCAGTTATTTGTTAGAATCAATTGGAACATACCAAGATTTGATATAGATTCAGGAAAAGTAATTGGTTTTAATGTCTACAGAAAAAAAACGAAAACCTTTTTTGATGAGAAACTTTCTCAAAATCAATTTTCAAAATTGACACGAAATCTCGGACGCAATGGAAAGTTCTCGGAAGGGAAAAAGGGTATAAATAACGTTAAACGGGGAATGATTAATCTAAATATTTTGAATAGTAAACTTGCCGAGAAACAAGGAAGTCTTGACGCTGTGGGTGGTCTTGGTGTTTTGGAATCGGGCCGATCGCTTTCTTTGGGTAGAGAAAAAATTGATATCTCTTCTCAAATAATCGATAATTTCGTGAAAGGATTTGAGAAAATAGCATTTGTAAACTTTTCAAATTTTCTTGAAAAGCAGAAACAAAAACAGGTATTTGTTCAAGACGTTTCTAACATTTCTCTTTTGTATGATGATAAAACAGTTGGTTGGGGCGAGGAATTTGAATATTATGTTTCTGCCGTGTCCTCTAATTTCGATGAAACATTTCAGTCGGATGTTGTTAATGTTCTCGTTGAAGATTCGACGAATATAAGCGAGCCTAATATTGCAATGAAACAAATTGATCAGACAAAGATTTTACTGAATATAATCTTTAAAATTGAAGATCAAATTGATAATGTTATTATCTATCGTCTTGACGAAGATGACGGCGCTTTCAAGAGAGTAAAAGAATTTTCAGATGTTCCGAAGAATTCTGTTGAATTTCTTGATGAAAAAACTAGAGTTGGTAAAAAATACATTTATAGAGTTTTTCTAGAAAATATTCACGGCGTGTTGTCGTCTCCAAAAGAAATAACAGTTTTTTCGTCTACCGGTTTGCAGAAAAGTAGATCCAATAGTCTCAAGATTCCTGCTTTTCATGCGCTTCAACAAAAAAATGCTGCAAGTCTTACCATAAATCCTAACGATGTGAGAATTTTATTTTATCGGATTGATCGAAGAGATCTTTCAATTTTTGAATCAAAGTTTATTGTCCCGGGCAGAGACACAAATGGTTATGGTGACAACGGTTGGTCGACTAATCAATTATTCTACGATAGAATTAACCCTCAACCAATTATTTTTGTCGATGATACAGTTCTCTCTGGGCATATTTATCAATATCAAATTGTCGGAATAGACAGGTTTGGCAATCAAACAAGCTCTTCTTATCAAACAATTGAAATGCTGAAAGAAGAGAAAGAAGAAAGGTTATTTTTATCAGACGAAATAAAAGAGGTAACAGAAAAAGAATTATCTTTGCCTATTGAATTTGTCGCTGTTATTGAAAATATAAAATTGAGACCTATTGTCATTAGATTATCTTGGAATACCGAAAACAATAAGACAGATCCAGATCATTTTGTGATTGAAAGAAAAATAGATAATGCCAATGATGTTTTTATCACGATTGGAAAATCATATTTCAAGAATGAATTTTTTGACCGCACGGTCAAAGGCGGCAAAAGTTATATTTATCGTATAAAATCTATAGATATTCTAGGCAGAGAAACGAAGTTTGTAGAGACAAGGATTAGTACCTGATGTCGGTTAATTTAAAATCTATTTCTTTCCCGGCAAAAATGGGGCAAGGATTGTCGGGTGCTGCAACTAAAAGCGCTCAATCTGTTGTTCAAGATATACAGTCTTCAGGTGGGAAAAAAATAACAGAGCCAATTTTTGGTGATACGCCTAATGCTGTTTTGCAAAAATTAAATAATTTTCTAGATAGCCAACCGCATATCCTTTTTATATGCGATTATATAATTGATGATCAAGAAATTGGAGCATTGATTGTTTTCCAGAAATATTTTGATGCGACACATTATGAAGTTTTTAGGGACAATAAATTTGATAACGATCCAGAATTTGAGAGAATTCTTTTTCTCAATACTGAAGCGTTGAAAGAAGAAACAAAAAGATTTTTACCGTATGTACGAGATATTTTGGGATTTGAATTAGATGAAACGAATTGCTTTATCGTGCTCGATGACAACACCAAGCAAGACAGAATATATGAATATTTTATTCGTGCTGCCTTTTTACCAAATGACATCAAACAAATTATTCATACCGTAACAATGAAAAGCAAAAATCAATTGAAAACTGTTGAGGTCGGTTCAAATCAATCTGTTTTGTCTCTTGCGACTTCTTTGTTGTCTTCAAAACAATTGGCGTGGATTATTGCTCTCCTCAATCCAAAAATACCATTTTTTGGGAAGTCTGCTATAGATACAAAGATTTTTGATATTCAAAAAGATATATTAATTCCCAAAAATAATGATGATCTCATGAAAATCATTAAAGATTCTATTTATCTATTTGGAGCAAAGATTACCTTGTCTGATTTAATTTCTGATCTGGGCGGTACAAAAAAGCAGACAGGAACATTAAATGAAGAAATAATACAGATTTTTGTTGATTCGATTGATGAGACGAGAGGCTTTTTTTCTGCTGATTTTTTTAGAAAAAAGATGATAGAAGTTTCAAGTGCTTTTAAATTATTTTCTAATATATCGGCTTCGTCTTCTGAAGAAGAAAAGCGAGCAAGCCTTCTTGCTGCTGGCGTTGTAGTTCCTCCTGTTACAGGAGAAATATCTTTCAATGATTTACAAAAGTTATCAGTTATTTTGAATCTCGTTAGAACGATTGATTATGCAATAACATATGTTCGAGATAATCTTGAACAGCCACCACTAAATAATTCTAAAACACAATCATCTGTTGCTGCCGCGGTTGCAACTGCTATTTCCGCGACCAAACAAAATGGGTAAAGTAATTTCACAAAAAAAACTTAAAACGGAGGGAACATCCAAAACGTTTGGACAATTTATTCTCCCTTCTTCCAAGACCAATATGGGTCAAAATAAATCTACTCAATCAAAATCATCTTCGGCGACTTCGGTCAACGTTACGAAAACCACCAATATAGCTTTCGCAAAGGGCGCTATTGTTGATTCGCAAACGAAAGTACAAATAATTTTCGCTGCCGTGAATTCTAATAAAAATTCTACTGTGATTATTCCAGATAATTCTAGGCAAAATGATTTTCCGACAGATCTCGGATCTGGTGAAACTTCAACAGAAATTGTGACTGTTCTAGATAGTTCTACGTTATCTAAAGAACAAGTTCTAAATGTTTTGACCGAAGCACAAAAGGTAGACTTATCAATTGCTTTGAAATCAAAAGATTCTGTTCCTGTGGAATTTAATAATTTACAAGTTCCGGAAAATGATGCTAGTTTTGTTTATCAACATTGGTCAAAGAGCGAAACAAATTTAGATTTTCAAGAAGATCCTGCGAAAGATCCTTTGCTAACAAAGAAATTGAAAGATATTCCCCTATATGTAGAATTGAGATGGGAATCAATTAATGTTGTTGAGCAAATTACTGAAAATAAAATATCTAGAGATAAAGATACAGAAGACTTGAAAAACAGGGTTTTGAAGGCACCAAGAGGGTTTGGAAATCTTGCAAACGGCGTTACAAGCAAACCCGTAGGTAAATTTCTTAAAAACATTAATTTATCGAAAAGTGAAACGTCCAAGGGGAAGATTGTCGATATTCATGAACCAGAAAAAGGATTTGACTCTATTTCAAATAAACACCAATTTGCAAACTCTATTCATTCGACGGTGAGTACGAAAAAGGACCAGTTTGATCAAAATTCATTGTTAGAATTGATCAAAAAAACCATTGTATGAAAATAAATGTTAATTTTAGTGCCGCGGGCTTTGGAAAGATCTTCCAAAATAGCGAAAATATCTCGGACGAAACCCCGAATAAAGAAACGATATCAAATATTTCAGAGGCTCTATCTCAAGTGCAGATGTCGATCGGGAAGCCGATTGAGTTTAAATCTGTTCCTGAATTGATTGGAATAGAATATATGGGATACATAATTGAAAAAGAAAGGTTCGATCCAAAAACTAGTGAATGGATTAAGACAGATGAATATAAAATTATTGGTTCTAATTCAAATACATTCAAAGATACTCGTATAGCGTACGGATATACATATAGATATCGAATGAAATCTGTGATCAAGGCGACGGTCAAAAGACCGAAAAAAGATTTGAAAGATTTTGCTTCGGGACACAATATACAAAATCTTATCGATGGATTGGTGAAACAATCAATAGAATCAAACAAAAATGATTCCATCCAACTTCAAAAGGACGCTAATAATGGTATTGATTTGAAAACGTCTTCGGGTATCCCGGAAAAAAGTATTCAAATATCGGATACAACAAAACAAGTTATTTCGGGAGATAATACTATAAAAACAGTCAGTTTCTCCGGTAAAACATCTAATTTGGGACAAGGCAGCCTTTCTCAAGAGCAGTTTACAAAGAAAATTGGAGAAATGATAGAACAAAAACAGAAAATTAAACAAGATTTTGAAATTATTTCAGTTTATTATGAAAGTAATCCTTCAAAAGATTGGACCATTGTAGATGTTGTGAAACTTACCCCGCCAGTATATCCGCAGACAATCAAGATATTTCCAAATAGTATCAAAAAAGAAATTATGATTTCTTGGCTGAAACCTGTTTCTGATGTTGAAGTTAGATTTTATAGCATCTATCGTCGCGGAAAGATTGGGGAATCGTGGAAACCAATTGTAGAAGGATTGAGAGAATTTGCGACTTTGTTTGTAGATAAAGATGTTGCACTGGGACAAAAATATATTTATGCAATTACGAGTATAGATGTTCACGGAATTGAATCGTTTCTTTCAACACAGATACAGGTAGAATTAAACCCGAACATTGTTACAGAAAAGAAAGAAAGAGATCTTGTGTGGGTTAGTGGAGGAGGAACAAGACTTGATGAAATTAATCTAATTTTGAAGAAGTTCTCCCAAAGAAAGGAACAGTTGATTGCTATTGAAAATATCAAAATTAGACCGAACACAAAATTTAGAGACGAAAGTAAAGATTTTATTATAAAAATTACTTCTCTCGACACACATGAAAAATATGAATTGAAATTGACTCTTAAAAATGAAAAATTGGAAGGAAATGAGTAAAATAGAGAACTTTTGTGTAATTATTGAATGATTTTACTAATTAGAAGAGATAGGATAGGATATGAAAAGGAGATTTTGTGAATGGGGTTACTTGATAATGATAATAACATAATTACTGTGGACGCGGTGCTCACAAATTTAGGGCGCGAGCGCATTTCTCGTAATGATGGTTCGTTCGAAATTGTGCGCTTCTGTTTTGGTGATGATGAAATTGATTATAGTTTATTCGTGCCGGCGACGGGAACTCTTCAACAAGATACCGACATCCTTAATACTCCTATTTTAGAGGCTAGTGTATATGAAAAAACGGCGCTGAAATATCCTTTGATTTCAATTAGTAACCCAGATTTAAAATATCTTCCCATTTTGGATGCTTCTGTGTCGAGTTTGACGCTAGGCGAGCGTACAGATAGCCAAGTTGGAAAGACTATTGAATTCAAACAAACAATTCAAGGTGGACGTATCGTTCCTGCCGAAATTGTGGATCCGGCATTTATTATTCAAATCGAAGGAGATCTACTTTTCGTTGAGAAAAATACACCAGTTTCGGTTTCATCTAATGGTATTAGTTCATATATTATTCCTAGAGTGTCGATAAATGTTTCGCAGGGAGCCCAGGTTTCGTTTAATCTTGCAGTTGCTTCATTAACTACAACAGTTTGGAATACGATGGGCGCTGGCTCTACGCCTACAAGAACGATTACAAGTCGCGTAAGAGCAACGGGAGTGAGTAGTGGATTAAGTAAAGATGTAACCATTACAATAAATGAGGAATTTACGCGGTAAATTAATGACCAAAAGATTTACATACGGTTTTGTTAAATCTGTTTGTTTAGAAAATAATATTGAGTTATTGTCTGAAAATTTTGAAGGAGTACATGAAAAACTTAATGTTCGATGCTTAATTTGTGAATTTTTTGATATTAATAGGTGGACTCCAACTTTCAATTCTATAAAAAGAGGTCACGGATGTCCTAAGTGCGCTGGAAATTTACAATTTACTATTGACGAAGTTAGAGAAGAGTTTTTTGATAGGAATATTAAATTAATTTCTACAAAATATTTGGGGAATAAACAAAAATTAGAAGTTGCCTGTTTGGTGTGCGGTTTGTGCGATTTTTGTCGGTGGGCACCTACGGTTAGTAACATTATAAATCACGATAAAGGGTGTCCTAGATGTTCAAGCTGTTTGAAGCTAACTATTGACGAAGTAAAACGCAATCTTTATGTCAAAAATATAAAATTATTATCAAATGTTTACAAAAGTAATATTCAAAAACTTGAAGTTGAATGTATGATCTGTGGTTTAAATAATCCAAAAATTTGGTCTCCGACTTATGCAAATATATCTACGGGAAAAGGGTGCCCTCATTGCGGAATATTGAAATCTGCCGAGAATTCTAATCAAATTGTAAGTTTCAAACACTGGAAATGTTCAAAAGATATAAAATGTCGCGGGACTTATGAAGTCGCGGTAATAGAACATCTAAATAAAAATCAAATAGATTATAACTTTCAGCCACAAACATTTTTAATGCCGATCGGGTACACTTATACTCCCGATCTCTATCTTCCTGATCAAGATCTTTGGGTCGAAATTAAAGGATATTTTTGGGGTGACGCTGAAGAAAAATGGAATTGGTTTCACAGAGAATATTCTAATAGTGAATTGTGGAATAAACAAAAACTTAAAGATCTCGGTCTTTGGAAACGAATTTTACAATTACAGGGACAGAAAAATAAACAAAAACAGGAGATATCAAATAACGCTGTAAGCGCTTGATATTATTAAACAATGTCGATGAAAGACCTAGACCAAACAAAAGATATATCGGTTCAGCAAAGTATAATAAACGAGGTAATTCCATTAACGGGCACTTTCTTTACCGGATCTACTTATACCAAAAAATTCATCAATATAGTTTCGGGCTCCGCTGTTTCAGGTGGATTTTGGGAATCGGTTTATGACGGCGCTCCTGCATCGATATCATCTTCTGCTCTTGTTGATCTAACTTTCGGTACTAGTGTTTCGTCTTCAATCTCAAGTTATTCTGAAACGTTTTTGAAAGCGCAAAAACAAAGAATTTATCAAGAGTTCGCGGGACATCTACTTAACGATAAAAAAGGTCTATTTACATTCAACAGTGTTCGTTTTGACGATCTTTTCTTCGTGTCGTTTAAGCGTCGTATTTTTAAAGACGAAGTGAAGAAAGGTGATACTCGTATTACAATTCGAATGTCGGGTAATACAGCCGACACGCTTATACTTTCTGATGCTGGCGCTGCAACGTCATTCACTGTTGGACCGGCCGGCGATGAAGCACCTCTATTTTCCGGCAGTACACACATTGGAAGGGTCTACTATAACGCAGGGATTGTTGCGATTGGTTCTGGAGCGTTTGGCAAAAATGACGCTATTAATGGTATTTACTGGTCGGGTTCAATTGTCACAGCGCATTCTGGAACCTTGATGTCCGTGGCGGTAACCGGAACAATCGATAATGTTGTTGATGGTTTCAAAAATAGAATTAATCAATGTAATTTCAACAATCAAACGAATCTTCATAGTACGATTTATTTCCTTAGAAGTCTTCATGATGAATTTAATTATTCTTCGAACCCTTCATTCGTAGACTCAGACGGCAGAATTATTCCGACTTCCGGGACGGATAATCAAACTCGTAGTTATATAACCAAAGCAGGCTTATATGATATACAGAATAATCTACTCGCCGTCGCCAGTCTTTCAGAACCGGTAAAGAAAAGTCCAGATTCAGAATTAATAATTAAGGTTAGACTCAACTATTGATTTTTGTTGAGGTTTTGTGTTTTGAATGACCTTCTACAAATTCACTAAAGATGATATTCTCCACACAACAATCCGTTGTTTTCCCTCATACGCAGTAGAAAATAATGGCGGAATCAATACAGGTTCCGTCTTTCTCGAACGGCCCTACCTGAACAACGATCTTCGTTATCGTATTTTCGAAGGCTTTTCTCAACGACAAGGTGGATTGATTCAGAAAACAGGTTCTATGTCTGCCAGTATAGATCTTCAAACGGCAACTCAAGGCGGAACTAATGGTCCAATGTGGAGCGTAGTCAATCAACTTGCTAACTATTATTCAATCGAAAATAGTGCCTATGCATTGACTTTTACTGGTTCTACTTCAACTACTATTCGAGTTATTACTATACCTGAAATCTACTATGATCAAAAAATATTGACCGGTTCATTTACGGGATCAGACAAGAATGCCGCTGGAGCGGATAGATTGATCTATGATAATGGTCGCGGTGGTCTCTATTCCGGCTCGCTCACAGGTACTTTAGTTGGACATATTTTTTATAATGAAGGTATTGCTTTTATTACCAAGGGAGATATTACCGATTTTGGCTCTGTTTCGTCAATAAACTTTAAATGGAGATTTCACTTGAAAGGCGTTCATGAGATCCCAGTAAAAATATTTAAATGCCGCGCCCCAGCAGGAGAACTCAACTGTACGACTAATCCTACTTTTTATACTGTTCCTCAGTCCGGTTCCAACAAAAATCTTCGAGAAGTTGTTTCTTCATCTTTGGATACCTATATAACCAAAGTTTGTTTGTTTGATGATCTGTTTGAGTGTGTTGCCGTTGCGCAACTTTCTGCTCCGCTCCGGAAACAAGAAAAAGACGGTTATTTAATAAAATTAAAGATGGATTTTTAGTAATGATTTCAAGGAGTTAGAGTGTTTTTTAGAAATAAAGTTACTTGGAGTTTGTTAGAAGTAGATCACCTGAAAGAGCATCGTAATGACGATAGGAATCAACTGTGCTTGTATATGGGAAAATCTAGGAACGCAGTTGCTAAAAAATTATTGGAAATCGACGGAAAGTTTATTCCGAAGGCATCTTCAAAGAAAAGAAGTAATATAGGAAAACGCGAGGATCTTTCTATTTTTCTTCGTTCAGGCTGGGAAGCTAATTTTTGTCGATATTTAAAGTCTGTAGGCGTTCAGTATAAATATGAGCCTCAAGTATTTGTATTTTCTGGGATTAAACACGGAACAGTTTCATATACTCCGGATTTTAAACTTTCCGACGAATCTTGGGTTGAAGTAAAAGGATATCTCGACGGAAAAAGTAAGACACAAATTAGGCGTTTTCGTCAATTTTTTCCGGAAGAATTTAAAAAGTTAAAAGCAGTTGTTGGTTCTGCTAATACTTCGGCGGCCAAATTTTTTATTGAAATTGGTGTACCTATTTTTATTTATTATAATGACTTAAATAAAAAATATAAAGACATAATTCCATTTTGGGAGTAAAATCACAAGAACAAAGAATGAAAACGGGAATAATTTATTGTGCGACAAATTTAATTAATGGAAAATGTTATGTTGGACAAACTACGCAAAGATTAAAAAATCGCATTAAAAGACATTACAAAAACAGTGAAGATCTTACGCTTAATTATAAGTTCGTAAATGCTCTTCGAAAATACAAAAGAAAAGATTGGAGATGGGAGATTTTAGTTGAAAACGTTTCTGTTGATCAATTAGATTTGTTCGAAAGATCATATATTTGGGGATTGTCTACGTTTGAGTTTGGATATAATTCAACAACTGGCGGAGGACATTGTGTTTTTTCTGAAGAAATTAAAAAGAAAATGTCTAAATCTCAAACTGGTAAACGTCTTTCGCAAGAAACTAAAAATAAAATATCGAAAGCCGGCAAAGGAAAAATCATTTCTAAGCAACAAAGAAAAAAGATGTCGCAAGCAGCGATGGGTAAACCAGTTTCTGAAGAAACAAGAAAAAAAATATCACAAGCGAATATTGGCGAAAAAAATCCCCATTTTGGTAAACCTCGACCACAAGAAGTAAAAGATAAAATTTCTAACGCAAAAGCTAAACCGTACAAAATAATAAAGCCGAACGGCACAACAGAAATTGTTAAAAATCTTAAAAAATTCTGCGAGGAATATGGATTAAGCGATATTCGTATGCACGCAATTGCTCGTGGACAACAAAAATATCACAAAGGATATCGAGTAGAAAAAATAACAAAAAGTTGACTTTTCCGTTAATCGGTGATAGAATTGGGCAATGTCTCCGAAAGAAAAGTTGTCTCTTGATAAAGCCAAACAACTAATAAAGCATATTGACGAACAAATTACAAAACGTCAATACTGGAACGCTCTCGCTACCTCAAATGAACTTTCATTGTCGATAATGAGATTATTTGATTGCGTATTGAAAAACGATAAATGACCACCAAAATCCTATTCCGTAAATCTCTTGCCGAAGAAAATGAGTTCGCGATTGCTTCACGACATTTTGAAGTAATCGAAAGCCGTTCTCTCGTTCGTCCCGGGGATAAAATTATTTGTCGTTATTCTGCTCTTCCTTACTACGAAGAATTGGGAAAAGACGTTCTTTTGAACGGGGGACAACTAATCAATTCTTTCAAACAACATCGATATGTAGCAGATATTGAAAATTGGTATTGGGATCTTGAAGAGTTTACTCCTAAAACCTACTTTCAGTATGATGATGTGCGTATGTGGGATGAACATTCTTTTATAGTTAAAGGAAAAACCAATTCTCGAAAGCATCGTTGGTCAACGCATATGTATGCGAGAACCCGAAAAGATATTCTCCCCACGATGTATCGCCTTGAGGAAGATCAATTTATTGATCAACAAGGGTTAGTTATTAGAGAATATGAACCGTTTGTTATGTATGATATGGCGATGAATGGTTTACCAATTACAAAAGAATTTCGTTTTTTTGTTTTTAAAGGGCAAATTATTGCCGGCGGATATTATTGGTCAAATCAACCAGAGGTTATTGAAAAATGGAAACCAAATGTTGAAGACGTTCCAAAAGATTTTCTCGCCCAAATTGTCGAAATTGTATCGCCACATATTAATTTTTGGGTAATGGATATTGCGCAACATCAGGACGGTAGATGGAGATTGGTTGAATTAAATATGGGCGACATGAGTGGACTTTCTTGTATAGAACCAGAACAACTGTATTCTAATTTGAAAAAAGAAGTAAGTGAGTGGGATAAAGTTATGGAGTTTGCATAAAAATGAATTTTCCAAAAATTAAAGATTTAGTAGGCAGAGACAAAAAAGTATATTTTTCTTTCTATCGTGACGGTGAAGTTTGGTATAAAACAGAATCCGGTTTTGAATTTCCTATTCCACCTGACGATTTGAAAGGTGCAATATTTAAGCCTCAAGACAAATCGGTTCTTTTTATGCGCTTTATACGAAAGCATCTTGAATATCTGAATGCTAATTTCGCTAAACAGAATGAATCAACAAAAACAACTCAACTTCCTTGAACGTTTTCTCGGCAAAGCAGATATTTTTTCTGACGAAGCGCTCTTTTCTTGCGTCAACCGTGCTTGTCCAAGTCTCGCGAAAGGAAAGAAGAAACTTTCTGTAAATCTAAATACTGGAGTATATAAATGTTGGGTTTGTGGCTGGAAAGGGCGCTCTCTTCGTCCATTGCTCAAACCATTTGCCTCCGAAGAAGAAATAAAGTCGGGACACAAATTATTTAAAGGCATCGTTCAAGAACAAGAGTTTGATTTTATTCCCGCCCTTCCGAAAGGATTTCTTCCGCTTATAGAAAATCAGAATTTAACAGCGGCAGAACCATTTTTGAATTACCTATCGCGTCGGGGCGTAAACGAAGAGCAAATACTTCAATATAAGTTAGGTATTTCATTTGAGGATGAAAAGTTTAAACGTCGAGTAATTTTTCCATCTTTTGATGCTTCTGGTTTTTTGAATTTTGTAATCGGCAGATCTATAAATAATGATTGTTTTGTGAAATATAACAATATAGATGTTCCACGCGGATTCAAGAATAGTATTATTCTTAATGAACTGAATATAGATTTCGAGAAACCTCTCGTTCTTGTCGAGGGAATGTTTGATTTATTCAATGCCGGAGATAATGCAACGTTTCTCGCGGGTAACGATCTGTCACTCAACTCTAAATTATTTGCTAAAATAGTAGAAAATCAAACTCGGATTTATCTTGCTCTGGATTCTGACGCGACCAAATTCCAATTCAGGTTGGCGAATAAGTTTTACAGACACTCTGTTGAGGTCTATATTGTATCTCTCGGAGATTTCAAAGATCCGGGTTCAATGACAAAAGAGCAATTCCAAGAGTGTATTTCGAAATCAAAATCGTTTGCAGAAAAGGATTATTTGCTCTTAAAGGTAAGAGAATTATGCTGATAGTTGGCGTTTGTTTATTTTTAGTTGCTTGTGCGGTTCCCTATATTTTTGTAATTAAGCAAAATCAGCGGCAGCAAAAAGAAATTTTTGAAAGCTTAAAGCAAGAACTGAAAGAGTTTCAACGTATACCTGCGTTGCTCACATCTCCTCAAGGTTTAAAAACAATCGGAGAAAAGAATCTTGAATTTTTATTGACCAACGTTCTTCCAAAAGATTTTGTAATTTTTCAACACGAAATGATAGGGGTCGGTGTAGCCGACACGGCGCTAAAAATTGGTGAGCGTTTTTTATGTATAGATTCAAAATTTCCCAAGTATCGAGAAGATCGGAAGGAATTGTGTTCGGCTGTCAAAGATAGGATTCGAGAAGCAGAAAAATATATTTCTCCAAAACACAATACATTTCCGTTCGTTCTCATGTTCGTCCCCGCGGAACAGCTATATTATCAAGCGTTCGTCGAAGATGTTGATATGATGTCTTATGCGATGGCCCGCAATGTTGTCCCCGTGTCTCCGGCAACACTTTACGCATATTTGTGTGTTTTGATGGACAGCGTAAAACGTATTGAATTCGCAAAAAATGAAAAAAACGTTCTCCAAACCATCAAACAAAGCCTAAATATATTTGATGGGGCAAAATCATCGGTTGATCGGGCGACGAAACAAATGAGGGATTCGCTTACAAATGCCGAAGGTGCTTCAAAAAAGATTCAAGATTGCTTAGACTCATTGAACTCTTTAGTCAGGGGGGACGAAAAATGACTTGGATGCTTAAAAATAGTGCTGGGCAAAAAGATGGCGTATGGACCTTAACTGTTATTTCTTTTCTAATTGTTTCTGTATGTGTTATTTTATCTATGTTTGAACAGATTGCTTTTGGAAAAGTCATTTTTGTTGTTAAAACGCCAGATGTAGCACTTTTGACCTTATACTTGGGAATGACCGGCACGGGATATGTTTGGCGCCGCGGGCAAAAACTAAAAGACGGCAAAGTTCAAGAGACTTCGGAAGAAGTAGAGAAGAATGTCCCGTAGTATAAAAATTACAAAAATTACATCCACGATGCCTCCTCGTCTCGATGAAAGTTGGAAAGATCTTACTACTTCCAATAATAGTAATAATATTTGGTTGCCGAATACGCCACAACAAACTGTTCCATATGATCTTTCTTATCCGGAATTATTGCCTGTGAAAGCGCGATGTTATAGACGTTCTTGTGACAACGAAACTCGTGTTGTGACAGAATTAAAATTAGGCAATTTTCAAATTAAGACGTATATTTGTGAAGCTTGTCTTGTTGATTTAGCCGAGAAAATTAAAAACGAACTCGGTATTGAGGAAGAAGAAGAAAAATGATGTATAAAATTATTTCTGGGTTTCTTTTTGCTGCCTTGATTGTTGTTGTTTCTGTTGGCGGATATAAAGTTTGGCGCGCGGGGAAAGAAAACATTAAATTATCTAATCAACTCGCACAAAGTGAAAAAGTGGTCCAAGAAACAAAATCTGCGTATTCTGTCGCTGCACAAATTATTTCTAATCTTGAAGTAGACAGACAAGATCTTCGAGATAAGATTGACGAAAGAGGAGAAAAAATTGCTTCTCTTGGTCAAGTCAATCTGAAACTTAAAGATCAATTATTTAAAATTACTAATGCTAAAGTCACGGTTGTTGATTCAGAGGGTCAGCCGACAGAAGAACAAGTTTCTTGTGACGTACGTCAACGAGTAGATTTTGAACAAGAGAAAGATTTATGGAGAGTATCTGGTTTCTGTCTCACCTCTCCGCCATCCGCAGAAGTTACTGTTTCTTGGTCAAGATCATTACAGTTAGCGTTTATAATGACCAAAAAAGATAATCAATACAGATTATATTTAGATAATAATAGTCCTGATACGATTGCTATTGAAAATATTTCTTTGAGAATAGATCCTTCAGTATTTTCTTCCCGATGGTATCAAAAATTAATGTTTTCTGTTGATCTCGGCTGGTCTGGTTCTGATCCTACAATTGCCGCCCGGGGAACAGTAGATATTGGTTCTTTTGCTGTCGGGCCGTTTATAGGACTGTTTAACGGAAAGGACGGACTAACAAAATCAATTGGTGCTTCTGTGGGTTGGAGACCGTTCAATTAATGAGCACCAGACGCACACAGATGAGTTATACGAGGATTATTTAACAAATGGATGACGAAGTATCAGATAACAAAAAGAAATCAATAGAAGTCAATTCTGAAGAAAATAGAAAAGGTTATAAAATCAAGTTTAAAAAGAATTCTTCTGCACATTCTTGGAAACTTCCATTGTTTTGCCCGGTCGAAGGTTGTAGACAAATTACTTCTAATCTTGATGACGAATATCTAATAAACTTCGGTATTTGTGGGCTTTGTTATATTCAACATGTAGAGAACAGAACAACGCCTACAATCGATATTCAATTCTATAAAAATAGACTAAAAGAACGAGGGCATTAAATGATCTACGAGATGGAATGCCCCTCTTGTGGGAACAAAATTGAAGTGATGCAGAAGGTGCGCGATCCAAATCCCGCCTGCTCTTCCTGTGGCACAGAGATGAAAAAACTCATATCTCGAACAAGTTTTATTTTAAAGGGAGATTGTTGGGGAAAAGATTTGTATACGAAAAGACCTACCAAAAACAAATAATTCTTTCTCTTATTTTCTTCTTCCCCTATTTATAATATGTTAGAATTCTGTTATCAAGGGGAAATTTTATGCTAAACGAACGAAAAAAGAAACAAGAAGAACCTGAAAAAAGACTATATTCTCAAAAACTTGACATGAATTCTTGCTTGGCTCAAGCGTTTCAAAATCTAAAAGAAGAGAGAAATCATGGTCCTTGGACTCTTGTTGAAGAATTGCGCGGCGTGACGATGCAACGCCGTGGAACTACAGGATTTTCTTTGTCATATCAAAAATATTTCGTTGGCTGTCAAGTTGATGCGCAAAAATATGAAGAAGACGCCAAAAAATTCTTAGGTGATATTCTCAAAGAACTGAAGAAACATTTTAAAAAGTTATCCGGAAAAGTATTGGAAGTCAAGAAGTTGGAAGAATCGAAAAATGTAGATAAGTACAGTCGACTTACCGCTGAACACTCTTCCCTTTACGGAGGCACAACGTTCGGAGGAATGGTCGGTCGCTTTCATCTAACCTATACTCACGAATATCATATTGAATCACCAAAAGCGTCAACTGGTGAACCGGGAAAAGGCAAAGAAACCTGGGGATAATCTTGATTTTTAATAGATCAAAGAATGTTTTCAATGAATGAAGACGCACTAACTAAAGTTTGTTCAAGAAAAGACTGCTCCTCCGCGGGTATTCCGCAAACATTAGATAAGTTTAGTAAAAATATCGGCGGGAAATACGGAGTTAGATCTGTTTGTAAGGTGTGTTGTAAAAAATATCATAATGATTATGCAGAAGAATTAAAAGAACAAAAGAAACTGTACTATCAAGTGAATAAAAAAGAAATAAAAGAACGGTCTATTCAGTATCACAAAATTCACAAAGAAGAGATAAGCTTATATAAAAAACAATATTATCGAGAAAATAAAGAAGAAATAAGAGAATATCGACAAAAAAACAAAGAAAAAGCGAAAGAATGTAGAAGACAATATATCAAACGACGGACAAAAGAAGATATTAATTTTAGAATTGTTTGTAACTTAAGAAGTAGATTACGAATGGCGTTAAAAAATAATCAGAAATCTGGTTCTGCGATTGCTGATTTAATGATGTCTGTTGCTGATTTCAAAATCTATCTCGAAGAAAGGTTCTATCCAAATCCTGATTCCGGCGAAATAATGACTTGGGAAAATTACGGTTATCGCGGTTGGCACATTGATCATATTATTCCGTTATCGGCTTTTGATCTCGCCAACAGAGAAGAATTTTTGAAAGCGGTCCATTATTCAAATCTTCGTCCAATGTGGGCAAAACGAAATATGTCCGAGGGGGATCGAGGTTTATCTCTTAACAAACGTGAAAGACGTATTTAAATCTAAAAAGGAATTAGTCGCAGAAATTTTGAAATGTGCTAACTCTCCGGCATATTGGTTAAAAACATATTGTAAAATCCAGCACCCTACAAAAGGTTTAATAAAATTCGATACTTTTGGATATCAAGATGATTTGATAGAAGCTTTCAATAAAAATAGATTTAATATCGTTTTAAAGTCGCGCCAAGTTGGTATCAGCACTTTAATCGCCGGCTATATTGCGCATACGATCTATTTCAAACAAGACAAGAACGTTCTTGTAGTGGCTACAAAGCAGCAGGTAGCTATGAATTTAATTAGGATAATTAAAATAATCTTTAAGAATCTTCCTTCTTGGTTAACTCTCTCTAAAATTTCAATCGACAACAAACAATCAATCGAGCTTAACAATGGAAGTCGAGTTAAAGCAACCACAACGGCTTCTGACGCTGGACGATCTGAAGCGCTGTCTTTGCTCGTAGTCGACGAAGCCGCTCACGTTAAGGGATTGGAAAATCTTTGGGTAGGTCTTTATCCTACGTTAAGTCGAGGAGGAAGAGCAATTTTAAGTAGTACGCCGAACGGAACCGGAAATCTTTTTCATAAACTCTATCAAGAAGCGCAAAATAATGAAAATAATTTCAATTGTCGTTTTGGGACATACGTTAATCCCAGCAACTCAGAAGAAATATATACCGATCGTCTTATGTGGTTCGTTCATCCGGAAAATACAAAAGAATGGTTTGAAAATGAAACAAAAGCAAAATCACGACGAGAAGTTGCTCAAGAATTTGGGTGTTCCTTCGTTGCTTCCGGAGATACATTTATCTTTTCTGAAGATATTCAGAGACTTGAAAAACAAATACGCGAGCCTATCGAACGAACCAACTTTGACAGAAATCTATGGTTATGGAAATATCCTGTTCGCGGAGCAACATATTTAATTTCTGTTGATATTTCCCGCGGCGATAGTAGAGATTTTTCTGGGTTTCATATTCTGCGAATTGATGATGTAAAATTGGAACAATGTGCCGAATACAAAGGAAAAATTACACCAGATATCCTCGGCGATGTTCTTGTTGAGGCAAGTAAAAAATATAACAACGCTATTATCGCGGTTGAAAACAATGGCGGTTGGGCTGGACAAACAGTTCTTAAAATTAGACAAGCAAATTATCCATTTATTTATTATACCGCCCGCCGGAAACATGAATTTATTGATCCGTATTATGCTCATTTTGCAGATCCACAGCATTTTAATGACGTTGCTCAACCGGGATATTCAATAACTCCGCTTAATCGTATTCCAATGTTAGCAAAAATGGAACAATATGTTCGATTGGAACAAATTGAACTTCATAGCAGCAGATTGTTGGACGAATTCAGAACATTTTCTTGGAATAATTCCAGACCGGAAGCCCAAAAGGGATATCACGATGATCTTGTAATGTCTCTCGCCGGGGGTCTTTGGGTTCGTGAAGAAAGTTTTATGAATGTTTCGCGGGGCGGGAACAATATGAACCAAGCGTTATTGAACGGAATGTCTGTAGAACAAACAACAACAAGAAGTATTCCACAATTTAACTTTAATCAAAGTGGATTATATGATAGA
>ERZ1292632.733-Hain-H43-01um-R2-733-length-35932-cov-6_pt1 | contig 35932 bp, 51 predicted proteins | sample MGYA00564407_ERZ1292632 | MGnify/ENA primary metagenome ERZ1292632 (study PRJEB36523, sample SAMEA6512637) | groundwater metagenome | collected 2019-01-08 | study: AquaDiva: Metagenomics assemblies of 32 groundwater samples | reverse complement strand
AGATCATTTCCACTCACTCTTTTCCGGCTGGCATGAGCGACGCCCAACCGCAGCCGCTGCCCAGCACCCGCAAGCGCCAAGTCTCTCGCGCCAAGGAGGCACCGCGCCGCTCCAAGCCGCGCCTCACCGCTGCGCAGGTTCTGACCGCGCTCGCCGAGGCGGATGTCGCGCCTGCGCCGCGCGGTCGAGGCGGGCGTCCGCGGCAGGACCCGGCCCTGCTCGAAGCGCGCGGCTATTACGAGCACAATCCCGCTCGTCGCCCAGCGTCCGGCCCCGGCAGCGCACCCGCTGCGGAGGATGGCGCGGCGCGCGACCACGCCGCAATCGCCGAGCGGTACGCGGACGCGGTGCTCAGCGGCGCGGTGGTCGTGGGGCGGTACGTGCGGCTCGCGGTCGAGCGCCACAGGGCAGACCTGCGCCGCGCGGCGACCGACCCGAGCTGGCCTTACGTTTTCGAAGCAGAGCGCGCGAATGCTTTCTGCGCCGCAGCGGAGCGCTACCCCCACATCAAGGGCCGCTGGGCCGCGCGCGGCGAGCGGTTGCGGCTGAGCGACTGGCAGTGCTTCATGCTCGCAGTCGCGTTCGGGTGGGTGCGGCGCGAGGGCGGTCTGCGCCGGTTCCGGGAGATGTTCCTGTTCGTGGCGCGCAAGAACGGCAAGAGCAGCGTCGCCGCGGCGATCGGCCTGAACATGCTCGCCTTCGATGGTGAGCACGGGGCGGAGGTTTACAGCGGCGCCACGACGGAGAAGCAAGCGTGGGAGGTGTTCGGCCCCGCGCGGTTCATGCTCTCCAAGGTGCCCAAGCTCGCCGCCAGCGCCAGCCTCGAAGTCTGGGCCAAGGCCATCGTCAAGAGCGACGACAACGGCAAGTTCTGGCCCGTGATCGGGAAGCCGGGGGACGGCTCCAGCCCGCATTGCGCGATCGTCGACGAGTACCATGAGCACCCGACGAGCGACTTGGTCGACACGATGGTGACGGGGATGGGCGCGCGGGAGCAGCCCATGCTCGTGATCATCACCACCGCGGGCACCGACATCGCCTCGCCCTGCTACGACAAGTTCGCCGAGGCGCGCAAGGTGCTGGAGGGCGTGGTCACCAACGAGCAGTTGTTCGCGCTGTTGTTCATGCCGGACGAGGGCGACGATTGGCTCTCGGAGGCGGCGCTGCTGAAGGCCAATCCCAACCTCGACGTCAGCGTGGATGCCGAGTTTCTCCGCGCGCAGCGTGCGCAGGCCGCGACCAACTCCGCTTACCAGAACCGCTTCAAAACGAAGCACTTGAACCTCTGGTGCAACGCTTCCGTCGCGGGCATCAACAGCGAGCAGTGGCGCGCGTGCGCCGACCGCGCGCTGCGGCTGGAGCAGTTCGCGGGCGAGCCGATGTGGGCAGCGCTCGACCTCGCCTCCAAGATCGACATCTGCTGCTACGCGCGGATCTTCGTCCGCACGGTGGAAGGCGCTCAGCATTACTACGCGTTCGTGGCGCACTACCTGCCGGAGCAAACGATTCAAGAGGCGGCGGTGAACGGCCTCGTTTACCGCAAGTGGGTCGCCGCCGGAGCGCTGCTCTCGACCCCCGGCGCGGAGCTGGACTTCGACGCCGTGCGCGACGCCGTGCAAGCGGACGCCGCGCGGTACATGATTCAGGAGGTGGTGTACGACCCGTGGCGCGCAACGCAGCTCGCGCAGCAACTCGCCAAGGACGGTGCGAAGGTGGTCGAGATGGGCCAGACCGCCAAGAACATGGGCGAGGCGTACGACGAGCTCCTGAGCGCGATCAAGGGCGGGCGCTTCCATCACGACGGCGACCCGGTGCTGGAGTGGATGGCGTCGAACGTGGTGAGCAAGACCGTGACCAAAGGCCTCACACTCCCGAGCAAGGACAAGCGTGACCAAAAGATTGACGGCATCGTGGCGGTGACCATGGGCATTTCCCGCGCCATGGCGGTGGAGGCGCACGGGTGGTTGACGGATCCGGTGATGGTGACGGGATGAACGTGCTCCAGAAGATGCTCTCGCGTTTCACCGCCAAGGCCAGCGGCACCAGCTCCGCCTTCGGCACCATGGACGTCAGCCGCATCGCCGCCGAGGGCGGCACCGCCGCGGGCAAGTACGTCTCGCCGCAAACCGTCATGGGCCTCAGCGCGGCGTGGGGTTGCATGCGCATCATCAGCGAGGCAATCGGGTGCATCCCCCGCGCGATGTTCCGCCGCGAGGCGAACGGCAACACCACCCGCGCCGATGATCACCCGCTCGCCGAGGTGCTGGTGCGCTCGCCGAATGCGGACATGACGGGGGTGGAGTTCTTCGAGGCCAGCGCGTTGCACCTCTGCCAAGCCGGCAACACCTTCGCATACATCGACCGCCACGCCAGCACCGGCAGCGTGATCGCGCTGACGCCCATCCCCAACCCCGACCGCGATGTGCAGGCGGTGCGCGACTCGGACGGCACGGTTTACTACAAGGTGCTGGAGCGCGGGCAGTGGGTGCGCTACCCGCGGGAGCGTATCCTGCACGTGAAGGGCTTCGGTGGGGGCGGGCTGACGGGACTTTCACCGCTGGGCGCGGCGCGCGAGAGCGCAGGCTTCGCGATGGCGGCGGCAGAGTTCGGGTCGAAGTTCTTCGCGCAGGGCGGCAAGCCCTCCGGCGTCGTCACCATCCCCGGCTTCCTGAGCAAAGACCAGCGTGTGATTGCCCGCGAGAACCTCTCGCAGATGCTCAGCGGCATGGCCAACGCGCACAAGTTCGCGCTGTTCGAGGGCGGCATGAAGCCGGAGCCTTGGGGCGCGATGCCGCTGAAGGACTTGGAGTTCGCGCTGCTGATGCGGTTCGGGGTGCAGGAGATGTGCCGCTTTTACCGCGTGCCGCCGCACATGCTGGCGGATTTGGAAAAGGGCGCGAGCTACGCGAGCATCGAGCAGATGTCGGCGGAGTTCGTGATGTTCACGCTGATGCCCTACTTCACGCGCTTCGAGGCGAGCGTCGCCAAGTGGCTCCTCACCCCGGCGGAGCGCGCACAATACTTTTTCCGCTTCAATTACGAAGGCTTGCTCCGCGCGGACTCCAAGGGCCGCAGCGAGTTCTACGCCAGCGCGGTGCAGAACGGGTGGATGACGCGCAACGAGGTTCGCTCCAAGGAGAACCTCAACACCTCGACGGACGAGGGCATGGACGACTTCACCGCGCAGGTCAACCTCGCCCCGGTCGACAAGCTCGGCGCTGCTCCGCCCGCGCAGCAGAAGCCATTCAACATCCCCGACGCCAACCCCGGCAAAGCAGCGCCGACGCTGAACTGAAGGAGCCGCACCATGCACAACACCCTTATCCGCCCGCTCGAAATCAAAGAACTCACCGCCGAAGGCAGCTTCAGTGGGCTGGCCTCCGTTTACGGCAACGTCGACCTCGGCGGCGACATCGTTCTGCCCGGCGCGTTCAAGGAGTTTGTCAAGACCAAGGACGACCACATCGTCATCCTCGACTCGCACCAGACCCGCTCCCCCATCGGCAAGGGCAAGCTGACCGACACGCACCTCGGCCTCGCGATGCAGGGGCAGCTGAACCTCAAGGTCAGCCGTGCGCGCGACGTGCACGAGTTGATGAAGGACAACGTGATCGGTGGCCTCAGCATCGGCTTCGACATCCTGCCCGGCGGGCAGAAGATTCGCGAGGACGGCATCCGCGAACTCTCCGCAATCAAGCTCTGGGAAGTCAGCACGACTGTCTTCCCGATGAATCAGGCGGCGCAAGTCTCCGCGGTTAAAACGCTGGAGAAGTGCACCTCCGTACGAGACGTGGAGGACTTGCTGCGAGACGCAGTGGGCCTCTCCCGCGCACAGGCCAAGTTGCACGCCGGTGCGATCTGGAAGACCCTTTCCGGGCAGCGAGAGGCTGATCCGAGCGAGGCGGAAGTAAGCAATGCGGTCATCGGCAACCTGACCAACCTCTTCAACAACTACTCGAAGGAACCGAAATGAACCGTATCAAATCGTATTGCGAAGCGAACTTCACGCGCCTGATCGGGGCGGTGCTGGTGATGGGGCTGCTGGCCGTGGGCGCCATCGATCCGGGCACCGCGGTGATGGGCGCTGTGCTGCTCGAAGCCGCACCCACCGACCTCAAGGCGATGGAGAAGGCGATGGCGGATGCGTTCGCCAAGATGCAGGACAACCTCAAGGCCACGCAGGACACCGCGGACAAGGCGCTCGACGAGAGCAAGAAGCTGGGCGGCGTGATCGAGGCGAAGACCGCCGACATGCTGAAGCAGCTCGGCGAGAAGTCCGCCGCGCTCGCAGCCGACTTTGCCGGCACCCGTGCCGAGGTCCTGGAGCTGGCGCAGAAGCTGGCCACCAAGCCCGGTGGCGACGGCAACCCCGGCGCGCAGAAGTCGCTCTACGACATCATCGTCGCCTCGCCCGAGTGGGAAGCGTGCAGCAAGCGCGCCTCCGCGAAGACGATGGACCCGGTGACCGTGGGCAGCTTCCACAAGACGCAGATCGTCAACGCCCAAGGCGCCAGCCAGCCGCTCGTGCCGGCACAACGGCTCGACGGCGTGATCTTCCCGGCGGAGCAGCGCCTGTTCGTGCGTGACCTGCTCCCGCAGGCGCGCACCAGCAGCAACCTGATCGAGTTCGCGCTGGAGGCGTCGTACACCAACAACGCCGGTCAGCAAGGCGGCGGCTCTCCCGCCGCGGGCGAAGGCGAGCTGCTGCCCGAGTCGGCGATGACCTTCACGCTGTCGAACGCCGCGGTGGTCACCATCGGCCACTGGATCCCGGCGTCGCGTCAGGTGCTGCAGGACGCGAGCATGCTCGCGGGGCACATCAGCGGGCGGCTCTCCTACGGGCTGAAGCTGGTCGAGGAGACGCAGATCGTCACCGGCAACGGTGCCACCGGCACCATCAGCGGCCTGAACAATCAGGCCACCGCGTATTCCCGCGGCGCGACGAACGACACGATCCTGGACACGCTGCTCAAGGCGATGCTCCAGGTCAGCCTCAGCAACTACGAGGTGTCGGCCTACGTGCTGAACCCGGTGGACTGGTTCGGCGCGATGCTGCTGAAGGACTCGCAGAACCGCTACCTGTTCAGCGACCCGCAGGCCATGGTCGCGCCCCGCGTCTGGGGCAAGCCCGTGGTGGCGTCGGCTTCCATGACGCAGGGCAAGTTCCTCGCCGGATCGTTCGCGCTCGCCGCGCAGATCTGGGACCGCGAGGACGCCACGGTGCGCATCAGCGAGAACGTGAACGACCACTTCATCCGCAACATGGTCGCGATCCTCGCCGAGGAGCGCATGGCGCTGACGGTGTACCGTCCGGCGGCGTTCGTCTACGGCAACACCAGCCACGCGGGCTAAGCAAGAGCAGCCAGGGAAGTTGTAGCAAATTCCCCCTCGCCCCAGGACACCGGGCGAGGGGGTTTTCTCCGAGTAGCATTTTGGTGAGGGGGAAGTTCATCGTGTTCCAGCTTGTGGTGGTGAAGAAGTTGACGTCCAGCCCATGGACGGAGCCTAACAGAAACCCCGGCGACATCGTCTGGGTGAACACCGAGGAGGCCGCGCGCCACCTCATCGAGAACGGCCTGTGCGAGTGGCCGAAGAGCGCCCCGCGCGAAGTGAAGCCGATGGAACCCTCAGAGCGAAAGTCCTCCGGCGATCGGACAGGTGGCCCGTTGACCGATTCGCCGTCGTCGAGCGAGCGTGGGCCGGAGAAACTGTCGTCTGCGTCGGCGGCGGTCCTAGTGTCACCCGAGAGGCTCTAGCCCTCGTCCGGGGTCGTGCGCGATGCATCGCCATCAACAACAGCTACCAGCTTGCCCCGTGGGCAGAGGTGCTTTATGCGGCGGACCTGCGCTGGTGGGGGTGGCACGAGAGCAACTCCGAACTGAAGCGATTCGCCGGGCAGCGGTGCACGATCATGAACACGGGCGGTTACGTGAAGGACGCGGAGATTTTCATCCTCCGCAACCTCGGAATGGAAGGCTTGAGCGAGGAGCCCAACGCGCTCTGCACCGGCTCCACGAGCGGGTATCAGGCGGTCAACATCGCGTACCTCTCCGGCGCCAAGCGCATCCTGCTGCTGGGGTACGAGATGCACTTCCCCGGAGGCAAGTCGCATTGGCATGGCGGGCACCCAACCAAGGATCTCGAAAGCAACTACGTGCGCTGGGCGCGGAATTACGGCACGATGCTGCCGCAGCTGCGCAAGGCGGGAGTCGAGGTGATCAACTGCACGCCCGACTCCCGCATCACAGCGTTCCCGCGGGGGGAGCTTGAAAGCCTACTGCCTGATTCGGGAGCAGCCGTGGTATCGGCGTGATGCGTTCATGAGCGGGTTGAAGCGTGCAGGCCTCGCTCCGGAGCTTCGCCGCCCCGCGTCGGTTGACCGGGACACGGTGCTGGTGATCTGGAATCGGTATGCCGACAACCACGAGCTGGCGCTCCAAGTCGAGCGCGCCGGGGGGCGGGTCTGGGTGGCGGAGAACGGGTACGTGGGCATCGGGGGGAGCAACCCCAAGTTCGACGTTCACCCGCACGGCCCCAAGCCCGAGCACTATTACGCGCTCGCCGAGGGCTACCACAATGGCGGGGGGCGAATCCCCACAGGGGATGGTTCCCGGTGGGCCGCGCTGGGCGTAGAGCTGAAGGCTTGGCGCGCCTCGGGGGAGTACGTGCTGGTCTGCCCTAATCGCAGCTTTGGCGTGCCCGCGCGCACCATGCACCCCGACTGGGCCGAGCGCGAGGCCGCGCGCGGGCGCAAGGCCACCGGCTTGCCGTTCCGCGTCCGGCCCCACCCCGGCAACCACGCGCCCGCGCGCCCGCTGGCGGAGGACTTGAAAGGGGCAGCGGCGGTGATCGTGTGGTCGTCCTCGTGCGGCGTGCACGCGCTGATCGAGGGGATCCCGACTTGGTGCGCGGCCCCGGCTTGGATCTTGAAGGAGGCGGCGTGCAGCGGCCCGTTGCAGCAACCCACGCTCGCGCCGCGCCTGCCCGCGTTCGAGCGCCTCGCGTGGGCGCAGTGGCGTTGCGACGAGATCGCGAGTGGCGCTCCATTCGAAGCATTGCTGAGGGCGGCGTGAGCATCGTCGGCTACCCGCAACCGGGCAAGGCGCGCAGCCGCGCGCTGCTCGAAGCGTTCGCGCAGGGGTGCGGCGGCGCAGTGCGCATCTCGCCCGCGGCGGTGCTGGAGCCGGGTGGCGCGGCGTTCTACGGCGTCGTCGGCATTGAGCACTTGGTGCGGCTCGCGGAAGCGGAGGGGCGCGATTGGTATTACGGGGACAACGCTTTTTTCGATCGCGCTCGGGGGAAGCACTTCCGCTTTGCGCGCCGCGCGCTGCAGCCGCACGCGCTCTTGCCCCCGGATCATGCCCGAGCGAGCGCTCTCGGGTTGGAGATTGCCCCGTGGCAGCGCGCGGGCAAGCACATCGTCGTCGTCGAGCAGAGCGAGCATTTCCTCAACATGACGGGCAATCGGGGGTGGTTGGGGGTTGTGACGAGCGCGTTGAGACGCTTGACCGACCGCCCGCTGCGATTGCGCACGTGGCGTCGCGACAAAGGCAAGGCCGCTGCAACCCTCGCCGCCGACTTGCGTGGCGCGCACGCGCTGATCACTTGCGCCAGCGCCGCTGCCAACGAGGCATTGCTCTCAGGAGTGCCGGTGTTTTGCAGCGAGCGGTGCGCTGCGACGCCAATGTCGAGCGGGAATTTGTCGGCGATCGAATCCCCCCGTTACCCGGATGGGCGCGAGGAGTGGGCAGCGGGCTTAGCCGGGGCGCAGTGGACGGTGGACGAGCTGCGCGCTGGCGTTGCGTGGAGGGCTTTGCTCCATGGCGGTTAACGGGCACGGCCCGCTCAGCTCCGCGGAACTGTTCGAGGCGCTGAAGAGCGCGCTCCATCTGGACGGAGAGGTGAAGCGCGTTGACATCACCTTGCTCGCGGGCGAGATGGTCACGATCAAGATCGAACGGATCGCAATGCGCGCAGACGGAGCTGTGCTCGTGCAAAGCCTTTCGAGCTACGAACTGATTCCAAAAAAGGAGCTCAACGGATGAGGCGCGAGAAGGGCTGGTTCAAGGTAGAGGGCGTGCGTCCCAACGGGGATCGCACTCTGGAAGAGCAAATGATGGGACTCGCTCCGGCGCTCGCGCTCGCGCGGGGCAAGTCGGTGCTCGACCTCGGGTGCGCGGAGGGGCTGATCGCGCGGCAGTTCGCGCTCGCAGGGGCGCGGGATGTGCTGGGGGTGGAGCTGCTGACCACGCACATTCTCGTCGCGGAGGAGGCGTGCAAGGACGCGCCGCAAACCCGCTTCATCGTCAGCGAGCTGAGCAAGTACATTGACTTGCGCCCGCAGCCGGAGCAGTTCGACCTCGTGCTCGCGCTCGGCATCGCGCACAAGCTCGCCGATCCGGGCAAGCTGATCCGCTTCGCGGCGCGTTCGGCGCGGGAGTGGATGATGTTCCGCGCACCGGCACGCAGTGCAGAGGGCTGGGTGAAGTCGAAGTTCGGCGATGGCCAGTGCCACGTGCCGACTATCATGGCGGAGGAGGGCTTCGCCGAGCGCGAGACAATCAAGGGCGTGCGGGGGGAGTCCGTGCAATACTGGCAGCGGAGCGCGGCGTAGCATGGGCGCGGGGGATGAGCTCATGGCCGCGGGGCAAGCGCGCGCGCTCGCGATGAAGCACCCCGGTCGCAAGGTCATCATCTATGACCGCAACGGACGCACGCGCGACAACGAGATGTGGCGCGGCAACCCCTACATCTACACCCGCGCAGACCGTCCGTACCTGCCCCTCACTCTCACCAACGGTCCGGGATGCCGCCCCTACATCCTCGCCAAGACTCCGGAGCGCTGGGTGTGGAAAGATTTCGAGCCATTCCCGGCAGATCTATTCTTCGATGAGGCGGAGCTCGCCGCCGCGCAAGGGCCATTGCCCGGCATCATCGTCGAGCCAAACTCCAAGGCCAAGGCCTCTCCCAACAAGAACTGGGGCGTCGAGCGGTGGCAGGCGCTGGTCGACTTGCTGCTCGCCGCAGGGCATCGTGTTACGCAGATCGGCCCAGCCGACACGCGCCTGTTGCGCGGCGTCCATCATCATCGCACGGAAACCTTCCGCGCGGGGTGCGCGGTGCTCGCTCGCGCCCGTGCCGCCGTTCTGCCGGAGGGCGGCTTGCACCACGCAGCCGCCGCGCTCGGGATCCGGGCGGTGGTGATCTTCGGTGGGTACATCAGCCCGCGCCAAACGGGGTACGCCTCGCAGACCTCGCTGTTCACCGGGGGCGAGCCTTGCGGCGCGAGGATGCCGTGCCCGCATTGCGCGGAGGCCATGGCGCGGATCACGCCGCAAGCCGTGTTCGCCGCTCTTGAGGAGAAGCTCAGATGACACCGCTGCCAATCTTCCTCGGGTACGATCCGCGCGAATCGGTCGGCTACCACACCTGCGTCCAGTCAATCATCGAGCACGCTTCCATCCCCGTGGCCATCATCCCGCTGCGCGGCGAGCGGCGCGACGGCACCAACGACTTCATCTACGCGCGGTTCCTGGTGCCGCACCTCTGCCGCTACAACGGCGTGGCGTTGTTCGCGGACGGCTCCGACATGCTGTTCCGCGAGGACGTGGCGAAGCTGCTCGACCTCCGGGACGAGCGCGCCGCGGTGCAGGTCGTGCAGCGCCAGTACCGCACTCGCCATCCGCGCAAGTACGTCGGCTCCGCGATGGAAGCGGACAACCGCGACTACGACCGCAAGAACTGGTCTAGCCTGATGCTGTTCAACTGCTACCACTTCAGCAACCGGGTGCTGACGCCGGAGTACGTGGCCGCGCATGACGGGAAGCATCTGCACTCGTTCGCTTGGCTGCACGAGTCCGGACTCGGATCGTTGCCGACTCGCTGGAATTTGCTCGTCGGGGAGGAAGGCGAAGACGAGGAGACCCCCGCTCTGGTGCACTTCACGCTCGGCATTCCTGCGATGACCCACTACCGGACGTGCCGCTGGTCGAATGAATGGTGGGCGGTGTACGACCGATCGAGGAGAGCCGGATGAGACGCGAAGCGCTGACCGCGGTTTACGATCTGGAATACGCTCCTGTGAGCTACGACGTTGTGCCGTGGTTGGTGAGAGCGATGCAGCGGCGCGACGCGGAGCGGTGCGCGGGGCTGCATGTGGCGATCGTGCCGAAGGAGGACGGCCTCGGGGGGTTCTCGCGTCACTGGGGACCGCACGATGCCGCGGCAGCGTTGTGGCGCCTCTGGCACATTGTGCTGCCCGCCTGCCAGCTCGCCGGGGCGACGGTGACGCTCGCGATGTCACGGGCGCACGGGCGGCATTTGACCAAGGAGCATGCTCCGGTCTGGGCACCGGTGGGCGACTGTCACCTCGACAAGCACGTCGTCGCGAGCGCCAAGGCGGGCGGAGCGGTTCCGGTCCTGCGCGCGTCCAAGGCGGCGCTGCGTTACGTGGACGCGTGGCTGGACGGCAAGCGCCCCGTCACCCTCACGCTCCGCAACCAGAGCAATGACCCGGCGCGCAACGCCGATCCGTTCCATTGGGAGGCGCTCGGCAAGTGGCTGGAGACGGAGCGCGGGCGCTGCGTCGTCCGGCTCCGCGACACCAATGACGCGCTGCAGAGCGGCATCGGTTACGCTGAGCTGGACATCGACTTGCGCCTCGCGCTCTACGAGCGCGCGGAGATGAACATCGTCGGCAACAACGGCCCTGCTGCACTGCTGTGGCATTCTTCTGCGCCTTACATGCGCGTGGCCGCGGGCTTGCCCAAGGACTGGAAGGCCAATCTCGGCTTGGAGCAAGGCGAGCAAGTGCCGTGGGCGCACGGGGCGCAGCGCCTGATTTACGGAGAGGCGAGCTTCGAACGGATGCGCGATGCGTTCGCCGCGTGGGAAGCGGAGGGGCCGGATTGGATTCTGTAAACTATCGCGGCATCAACATTCCGCTCGTCCAGATGGGCGCGATCAGCTCGGATGACTTGTTCGAGCCGCGCGAGCAGGAGCTGTTCGACCTGTACGAGCGACTGCGCGGGCGCTACGGGAGAGTCCTGGACGTTGGCGCGAACGTCGGCATCCACACCATCATCATGGCGCGGCTCGGGTGGTACGTTACGGCGTTCGAACCTGACCCGTGGCATTACGAGATCCTGCTCGACAATGTGCAGCGCAACCATGCCGCCAAGCATGTCAGCGCGGTGCGGTGCGCGCTCTCCACCGAGGATGGGTTCGCGGAGTTCGTGCGCGTGATCGGCAACACCACCGCGTCGCACCTCGCGGGGGCGCGGGAATTCCACGGCCCGATCGAGCGCATCCGCGTGCGCAAGGAGAACTGCTACACGTATTTTCTCTCCGCGCACTTCGCGAAGATTGACGTCGAGGGGCATGAGGCGGACTTGCTCTGCGCGGTGCAGCCGCAGCACCGCTGCGAGTTCCTCGTCGAGATTGGCACCGCGGAGAATGCTCGCCGGATCTACGATCACTTCCGCGCGATGGAGCGCCCGATGTGGACGCAAACCGGTGGATGGGCCGCGGTCGCGGAACTGAAAGACGTCCCCACGCACTACACGCACGGCGCATTGTTCATCGGAGCTCAACCATGAAAGAGATCGTCATCGGCGCCACCGGCTTCATTGGTAGCGCGCTGCTGCGCAACTTGGGTCCGACTGCGCGTGGCACCGCGCGGCGGCAACTGGACGGCTGCTCCGCGTTGGACTTGCTGCGGTTCGTTCCGAATGACATTCCGGTCGCGGAGATCCTTTACCTCTGCGCAGGCGCGAACGGGGCCAAGGCCTGCGAAGGCAGTCAGGACGCTTTCCGCATGAACGTGGACGCTCCGATCCAGATCGCCCGCATCGCCGCTGCGCGCGGGCACTTCATGGTGTTCATCAGCAGCATGTCGGTGGAGTGGCTCTCCACCGGGTATCAGCGGCAGAAGCTCGCAGCAGAAGGCGTGCTGCGCACCATGGACAACGTCGGCGTCGTGCGCGCGGGGCGCGTGCTGGCGGGCAACGTGGACGAGCTTTGCGCGGTGATGATGAGCGTCGGGCGCACTCGCACGGCGGGCGTCATCCGGTGGGGCAACGACGACATTGCGTACGATCCGCGCGCCGCGAGCGCGCCGCGATGAAACCTGCCGCGGCACGGTACGACATCTCGCGCAGCATTGCTGGGTTCGATTTCTTCAACTGGCTCGTTCAGGAGAAAGCCGCAGGTGCAACCGAGATCGTGTTTGGGGGCGTGAACCAACCCAAGGATCACAAGTGGTCGCGCGCAGAGGTGCTGCGCCGGTTCGAATCCATCCTCCTGCCCGGTCCTGCGCTGGCCGGGTTGCCTTGTCGGGTTGGGGACGGAGGGGTCGAGCGCGGGTCTGTGCTGACGCAAGATCTGGTGCAGTGGTGCCGGAAGCACGGGCGTCCGCCGCGGTTGACCAGTGTGCTGCCGCCGGGCAAGGCTCGGTTCACCGTCACGCTGCGTCGCACGGAGCGCTCGCCGAACCGCAATTCGGACGAGGACGTGTGGCGCGAGTTTGCTGCGGAGATCGGTGCGACGGTGATCGAGGATTACGCCGTGCAGACCGTGCACCTGCACGAGCGGGTGGCGCTGTACGCCGGGGCGGAGATGAATCTGTTCGTGACGAACGGCCCCGCGGGACTTTGCTCGCTGACGCCGTATCCGATGATGATGTTCGATTGCGACATCGCGATGGGGCCGAACGGCAGGTACGGAGTTCCGTTCGGGACGGACTACTTGTGGATGATGCCCAACCAGTGCCTCGTTTGGGAGGCGGCCACGGCGGAAACCATTCGCAGGCATTTTTACCACTGGCTGAACGAGGGCCAATTTCTACGTGAGCTGAAGGAACCGACATGAACGAAGATCAAGTGCGTCGCAAGACCATCGCAAGGCTGCTTCTCGCGGCGCTGTTTTCTGCCGCGCGCATTGCCTCCGGCAGCAGGGAGGCCGCGCTTCATGCGTCGGGGTTCTCAGACGCGGCGCATTTTCTCGATGAAGCGGAGCGCCGCGGAATCAAGGTCGAGGAGATCGAGTGATGTTCCAGCACCAAGGCATCTGGCTCCCTGACGGGGAGAAGCATTTCCCGGAATGGATGACGCGCAATGGGGAGCGCGTTGATGGACTCGGCACCTACCAGATCAAGAAGTTGCGCGAGGCCATGAAGTGGCCCTCGGCGTGGCGGCGCGCGGTGGACGTCGGGGCGCACGTCGGCTTGTGGTCGATGCAGCTCTCGAAGCAGTTCGGGCGCATCGAGGCATTCGAACCCGTGCCGCAGTTCCGAGACTGCTGGGAGCGGAACATGGCGACGCAGATGGAACTCAACCGCAAGGCGGAGCACTATTGCTCCCTCGCGCTTCATCACTGCGCGCTCGGTGCTGATGAGAAGGGCGTGTTCATGAATGTTGACCCCGCGGACACGGGAGGGACGCACATCGAGAGATTCCACCGGGATGACATCCAGCCGAAAGATCTTGCCCAGCAGCGGCGTCTTGATGATTTCGGGTTCACGGACGTGGACTTCATCAAGATCGACTGCGAAGGGTACGAGCTGGAAGTGCTCCGTGGAGCAGAGCAAACGCTTGCCGCCTGCCGCCCCGCGGTAATTGTGGAGCAAAAGCAGCACAAGCTCGGCCCCAACTTCGGGATCAAAGGGGTGCCCGCCGTTGACTTTCTTCGCGAGCACGGCATGGTGCTGCGCAAGGAGATGGGCGGCGATTTTATCCTCAGCTTCTGAGCACCCCTTTATGAGCACCCTCTTCGCCCACGAACAAGTAAAATTCCCCCTATCGCTGGAGCACTCGGATGCCGCTTGAGCTAGTGTCCGGTCCAAGCTTCGAACCTGTCTCGTTGGCCGACGCACGGCGTTGGCTGCGTCTTGAAGACGACGACACCGCCAACACCCCCGTTCTCCGCATGCTGATCAAGGCGATGCGCGAGTACGCGGAGAACCTGACGCATCGCGCGTACGTCCAGCGTCAATACCGCCTGTATGCGGAGGGCTGGCCGGTGGATAGCGATTATGGCTCGCGCATCGAGCTGCCCTTCCCGCCGCTGGCCTCGGTGGATTCGGTGAAGTATATCGACACCTCCGGCACGCTCATCACGCTCGCCGCCGACCAGTATGTCGTCCACGCGGAAGCGGAACCCGCGTTCGTGCTGCCCGCGTACAACGTCGCGTGGCCCGCGGTGCGGGCCGTGCCCGACGCCGTGCAGGTGGTGTTCACCGCGGGGTACGCACCCGGCTCCCCTCCGGACGAAGCCGCCGTGCAGGAGGTGTTGCCCGAAACGCTGAAGCTCTGGATGCAAAGCCGCATGGCGACGCTGTTCGAGAACCGCGAGCAGATCATCATCGGCACCATCGTCAACGCGCTCCCGCGCGACTTTGTCGACGGCCTGCTGGACAACCTGACGGTTGGAACGAGGCTGTTCTGAGATGCGCTCCGGCAACCTCCGCCACCGCGTCACGCTGCAACAGCTCGTCGCCGGGTCGCCGCAGCAGGACGCGGGCGGTGCGCCGGACGAGGCCTGGACGGACGTGGTGACGGTCTGGGCCGACATCCAACCGCTCAAGGGGCGCGAGCTCCTCGCCGCGCAGCAGGTGCAGAGCGAAGTCAGTGGCACCGTCCGCATTCGCTACCGCTCCGGGGTCACTCCAGCGATGCGCGCCAAGTTCGGCACCCGCTATTACGACATCCTCGCCGCCATCGACCCCGGCGAGCGTCATCGCGAACTGCTGCTGTATACGCGCGAAGGGGTGAACCGTGGGTAGCGGATTGCGCACCTCGGTGAAGATGGAGGGGCTGGACGGACTGCGCATTGCGCTGCGTGAGCTCCCCGACCGGATCCAATCCAAGGTGCTCCAAGACGCCGTGGCCAAGGGCGCGGTCGTCGTGCGCAACGAGGCTCGCGCGGTCGCGCTGGTGGACACCGGCCTGCTGCGGCGCTCCATCCGCTCCACTCGCGGCAAGCGTCGTGACTCGGAAGCGTCCGCGTTCGTCAGCGTTCGCCGCCTCTCCAAGAAGCGCATCGCCGCGTTCAAGCAGAAGCAGATGAAGGCGGGCAAGAAGGCCAACAGCGGGCTGAACCCGGACGATCCCTACTACTGGAGCATCCTGGAGTTCGGCAAGTCCACACGCACCGCGCACCCCTTTCTGCGCCCCGCGTTCAACCGGCGCAAGGAGGAGGCCGCGAAGACTATCGGTGACGCAATCGGCAAGGGCGTGCAGGTTCAAGCGGCCAAGCTGTACCGGGAGACGCGTGGCAAATGACGCTCATCCAGCGGCTGATGTTCGAGACGCTAGGCGGTTACGCCGGGGTTGCCGATCTGGTCGGCGCGCGCGTCTATCCGGACGTGGCTCCGCAGGGCGTTGCGCGACCGTTCCTCGTGTGGCAGGAGGTCACGCTGCAGCAGGCGAACGACATGAGCGGCTCGGTGCAGTCCGGTGGCCTCGACAACTACCTCATCCAAGTCACCTCCTGGGCCGAGGGCTCAGGCGAGCGCGGCGCGACCAAGGCGCGCGAGCTGGACGCGCAAGGGCGGCTGGCGATGATCGCCGCCACGGGATTCAAAAGCCTGATGCGGGACTCGCGCTCGCTCGGCTACGAGCAGGACACCAAGTTGTACGGGCATCAAACGGACTACTCGGTGTGGTTGAAAACATGAGCACCCTTTTAACTGCACGCGCGGCACTCCGCCAACCGTGCTTTCATCGTAAGGAGACGTAAGCATGAAACGCATCAACCAGTGGTTCCGCAACACCGCAGGTCGCATCTCGCTCGCTGTCGCGCTGATGTTCGGCGTGATGATGGGCTGGGTGGACGCCGCACTCGCCAGCGCGTGCTCGTTCCTGCTCATGGCGAAGGCCATCGAGTCGCAGGGCATCACGCTGCAAGTCTCGGAAGGCTCGCCGACCAGCTTCCAGACCATCGCCAACGTCACCGGCTTCAGCGGTCCGGGCGGCTCCGCCTCCGTCATCGACATCACCAATCTGTTGAGCACGGCCAAGGAGAAGCTCATGGGCCTGCCCGACGAGGGCCAGTTCACCATGGACCTGAACTTCGACCCGGACGGCGCGAGCCACATCCGCATGCGCGACGCGCGCGCAGCCCGGCAGAAGATGTCCTTCAAGATCAACTTCACCGACGCCACCCCCTCGTCCGTCACGTTCGACGGCTACGTGCTCGGGTTCGCGATCTCCGGCGCAGTCGACCAGCAGGTGAAAGCCGCACTGACCATCGAGATCGACGGTCCCGCGGTCTGGGCATAACGCCGTGGGCGTCCTGACGCGGGACGCCATCCTCAAGGCGGCGGACCTCGCGACCGAAACGGTCGCGGTCCCCGAATGGGGTGGCGAAGTGATCGTGCGCGCGATGCGCGGCACGGAGCGCGATGCGTTCGAGATCGCGCTGTTCGAGGGTGAAGGCGACGCGCGCAAGTTCTCCGGGGAAAACGTGCGGGCGAAGCTGCTCGTGCGCTGCCTCGTGGACGACAAGGGCGAGCGGCTGTTCGCGGACACGGACGTGAAGGCGCTCGGCGAACATAACGCCGCGGTGCTGGACCGGCTGTACGACGTGGCGCAGCGCCTTTCGGGGATTGGCAAAAAGGATCTGGACGGTGCGGTAAAAAACTAAAGGCCCGACCGGAGATGATTTTCTACATGCGGCTTGCTCTTCGGCTCGGGCGCTCCCTTCAGGAACTGCTCGCCACCGTCACCTCTGCGGAGCTGACGCTGTGGCGCGCGTTCGACCGGCTGGAGCCGATTGGCGACTGGCGCCACGACCTCGGGTTCGGGGTGGTGGCGTCAGTGGTGGCGAACGCCAACCGCAGCAGGGACACCGAGCCGTTCAAGCCCATCGACTTCATGCCGTTGGCGGAGCGTGCGCCGGAGGAAACGCTCGCGCAGAAGATCCGCCGCGGAATCATGAACGCCAGCGGGCACCGCGCCAAGGCGAAGGCGTAACCACATGGCCTATCTCGGCGACCTCGTTGTTCGATTGAAGGCGGAGACCGCGGACTTCCAGCAGGACTTGGGCAAGACTGCGCGCTTGCTCGATCAGGCCTCCCGCACGATGATGCGCTCGCTGGGCGGCGTGCAGTCGGCGCTCACGTCGCTCGGTGCGGCGGCGACGGTGGGGGCGTTTGCAGCGGTCATCAAGCAGACCATCGACGCGGGCGACCAGATGTACAAGATGTCGCAGAAAACCGGGCTATCGGTGGAGATGCTTTCAGGGTTGGCGCACGTTGCGCGGCTCTCCGACCTCGACGTTAATGCCTTGCAGATGAGCGTGAAGAAGCTGACCACCGCGATGTTCGACACCGCCGCGGGCGGCAAGGAGCAGGCCGCGCTGTTCAAGGGCATCGGCATCGCAGCGCTCGACTCCACCGGCGGGCTGCGCCAGACGGAAGACGTTCTGTTCGACGTGGCGGACAAGTTCTCGAAGATGAAGGATGGTGCGGAGAAAACCGCCATCGCCGTGAAGCTGTTCGGGCGCACGGGCATGGACATGATCCCGTTCCTCAATCAAGGCGCTGCCGGGATTCGCGAGGTATTGGAGGAGGCGAAAAAGCTCGGCGTCGTCATGTCGCGCGACATGGCGAAGGCGTCCGAGGACTTCAACGACAACCTCACCCGCCTCTCCGCCCAGAACAAGGGGCTGGTTATCTCGCTGACCGGGTCGCTGCTACCGGTGCTGATCGACGTGCAGAAGGAGATGATGGAATCTGCGTTCTCCAGCGAGAGCTTCAAGACCAAGCTCGGCGACCTCGTGGGGCAGCGCTCAGTGGTCGAGGGCTGGGCGAAGGGCACCTCGGAAATCTTCGCCTTCGTGGGTGACGCTATCGCCGGGTCGTTCGACGTGATCGCAACGGCGGTGGAGTCGGTCGGCGTTGTGGTGCTGCAAACCTTCAGCAACATGGCGCGCGCCGCCAAGTACACTCCGTCAGGCGCGCTCGCGAACTGGGCCACCGGCGCGCTCGACACCATCGTCGGGTTCGAGGAATCGTTCACCGCGCGCTCCAACGAGAACATCCAGAAGCGCCTCGCGCGACCGCAGTTTCGCGACACGGTGGGCAACTTCTGGGATCGGCGCGAGCAGCGCACCGCGCTTGCGGGGTTGACGGAGCAGTACCCCGGTGGCGGCACGTACGAGGGCACCAAGCCTAAGCGTCCAACCGGGGACGTGGACTACTCCGCAATGAGCCGCGCGACGGATGCCGCTGCGCGTCTCGCTGCCGCAGAGTTGAAGCAGTACGAGAGCGCTGCGCAGGCTCTGGAGAAGGAGCTGGGCAAGGTCACCAACCAGACGCGTGAGCAGGAGCTGGCCTACCAGACCACCAAGGGCACGCTCAAGGGTTTGCTCCCGGTGCACAAGGAGCATCTGGTCTCGCTCGCGCGCGAGGTCGACGCATACAAGCAGGCGCAGGAAGCGGCCAAGGTCTGGGTGGACGCGCTCGAAGATCGCATGAAGCTGCAGGAGAAGGGCCAAGACGTTTACCGCGATTACGTTCTCGCGCAGAGCGCCGCCACGCAGCAGCAGGAGTTCGAGGCGTCGCTGATCGGCAAGACCGCGCGCGAGCAGGAGCTGCTCAACGCGCAGCGCCAGATCGAGCTGGACACGCTGCGCGCGATTGCCGCGCTGCCCTCGGGTATGGATCCGGGCGACTACGGCGAGGCGGTGCAATCCATCTATGACGCGCAGCTCGCCTTCACCGAGCAGTACCTCTCGGGCATTCGGCAGCGGCAGTCGGCGGAGAGGGAGTGGTCGTTCGGAGCCAACAAGGCCATGCAGGAATACGCGGACGCCGCCATGAACGCAGCGGCCAACGCCGAGCGGTTCTTCACCAACGCATTCCAGTCGATGGAGGACGCGCTGGTGAAGTTCGCGCAGACCGGCAAGCTCGACTTCAAGTCCCTCGCTGACAGCATCATCGCCGACCTGATCCGCATGGAGGTGCGCGCCAGTATCACAGGCCCGCTGGCGGCGGCAAGCAAGGACGCGGGCGGCTTCGGCGGAATCTTCGGCGGAATCGGGAAGATGATTTCCGGCTGGTTGCCCAGCTTCGACGTGGGGACGAACTACGTGCCGCACGACATGGTGGCGCAGGTGCATCAAGGCGAGGCCATCATCCCCGCTTCGCAGAACATGCAGGGCGGCGGCGGCGGTGGCCCGGTGTTCAACATCGACGCCCGCGGGGCTGACCGCGCAGGGCTGGCGCAGCTGGCGGACCAAATACGCAGGCTGAACGGTACGTTCAACGAACGCGCGGTGGCCGCCGTGTTCAACGCGCAGGCGCGCGGGGTGCGTGGGTAATGGCCATTAGCTACCCACTTAGCCTGCCCGCAGGCAATGTGGCCCGCGTGGAGTTCAGCTTCGACGCCGTGGTGGGCGTCAGCGAGTCGCCGTTTTCCAGCGAGCAGCAGGTGTACGCCCACCAAGGCGGCAAGTGGCGCGCAAAGGTTGAGCTGCCGCCCATGCGGCGCGCGGATGCGGAGCCATGGGTAGCCTTCTTCCTCGCGCTCAACGGCCGTGAGGGCACGTTCCTAATGGGGGACCCCGTCAACATTGCGCCGCGCGGCACGTGGGCGGGCACGCCGGTGGTGAAGGGCGCGGGGCAAACGGGGCGGGTGCTGCTGCTTGACGGGTTTGACCCCTTTGCCACGGTGAAGGCTGGGGACTGGCTGCAGCTGGGCAGCGGCAGCGGCACGCGGTTGCACAAGGCCACGCAGGACCAGACGGCGGACAGCGGTGGGGAAATGTACCTGCCCATATGGCCACGGCTGCGCGCGTCACCAGACGACAACGCCACCGTCACCAGCGCCTCGCCCAAGGGCCGGTGGCGCCTGGCCTCGCCTGGCAACAGCTGGGCGCTGGAGCCGGCGGCGCTGTACGCGGGCATGTCGTTCGAGGCGGTGGAGGCGCTGTGACCAGCCGCGACATGACGGCCGGCATGCTGGCGGCGATTGACGCGGAGGTGGTGCGGCCCGCGCTGCTGTACGACGGCGTCTTCAGCGGCGGCTCACCCACTGAGGACCAGCACCTGCGCCTGTGGACCGGCGTGGGGGAGCTGCCGTGGAACGGGTACACGTGGACGGGTGGGGGCACGCTGATTGGCATTTCGCCCATTGAGGAAACCACCAACGTGCGCGCCATAGGCTTCACGGTGACGGTGTCCGGCATGCCCAGCGACATGGTGGCGCTGGCGCTGGCGGCGATGAAGCAGGGGCGGCCGGGCACGTTGTACCTGGCGCTGTTTGACGAGGACGGCGAGCTAATCCCGGACCCGTACCAGCTGCAGCGTGGGCGGTTGGACATTGGCGTCATTGACGACGATGGCGACAAGTGCACCATCGCGGCGCAGTACGAGTCGCGGCTTATTGACTTGGAGCGGCCGCGTGAGCGCCGCTACACCTCGCAGGACCAGCAAATCGACCACCCCACCGACACCGGGTTCAACCAAGTGCCGGCGCTGCAGGACGCGGAGATACAGTGGGGGTGAACCTTACTCCCATGCCGCCGCTCACCCGGCAGGAAGGGTGGGAGGCGCGCTTGGCCGCGGTGGTTGAAGCGGCGCGCGCCACACCATATAAGCTGGGTGAGCACGACTGCGTGCGCCTGGCAATGGCCGCGGTGCGCGCGTTAACGGGGCACGATGCGTGGCCGCAGTTCGCCGGCACCTACGCCACGCGGCGGGACGCCATGCGCCTGCTGGCCGCGTACGGCAAGGACTTTGCTTCCGCCTTCAGCTGGCTCTTCAGCGTGCCCGCAGCCCCCATGGCGCTGGCCATGCGCGGGGACGTGTGTCATTTCGTGGCCCGTGGGGAGCACCACCTGGGCGTGTGCATTGGCCAGCACGTGGCGGTGATGGTTGAGGCCGGGTTGGCGTACGTGCCACGCAGCGCCTGCACGCAGTGCTGGAGGATCGGCTAGTGCCCGCCTTCATCATCGGCGCCATTATTGCTGAGGTGGTAGCGGAAGCCATTATTGCGCCGCTGGTGCTGGGCGCCATTATCGGCGCCACCGAGGCCATGGTGATCGGCGGGTTGGTGAAGTTCGCGGTGAGCGGCTTGGTGTCCAATGTGCTGGGTGGCGGGGACAGCGGCGGCAGCGTGTCGCAGGACGCCGCGCAAGCCGCCATTTCCGCTCCCGCTGTCACCTCAACCCGCAACCGCTTGCTCACCATCCGGCAGCCGGTGTCCCCGCGGCAGGTGGTGTACGGGGAGTGCCGCGTGGGCGGCATTATCACCTTTATGAGCGCGCAGGGTGCTGACCTGCACATGGTGATCACGCTGGCCAGCCACCGCAGCAACGCCGTGGGCAGCATCTACTTTGGCGACGAGCTGGTGACCTTCGACAGCAGCGGCGCCACGCGCAACGGCACAGGCAAATGGGCAGGGTACTTGACGGTGGTGGTGTCGCTGGGGGATGAAGGCGAGACGCAGCCTTTCGCCGGCCTGGTAGCCGCCACCGCTGGGGAGTGGAGCAGCACGCACCTGCAGGCCGGGTGCACCAAGCTGTGGGTAAAGCTCACCGCCAACAACGACGTGTACGGTGGCACGGTGCCCAACATCACCGCCGTGGTGCAGGGCGTGTGCGACGTGGAGAGCGGCGCGGGTTCCCCCAGCACCGCGGCCTACCGCAACAACGCCGCGCTGTGTGCGCAGCACTACCTGCGCAACAAGCAGTTCGGCATTGGCGCGGACGCGGACGAGTTCAACGAGGACACCGTGGCAGCGGCAGCGGCGGCGTGTGACGAGAGCGTGGCGATTATCGGTGCTGGAGGTACGGAGACGCGGTACGCGGTGAACGGCGCATTCCTTACCACCGCTCGCCCCAATGACGTGCTGGGCGCCATGCTGGCTGCAATGGCGGGCAAGGCCGTGAACATCGGCGGCCTGTGGCACCTGTATGCCGGCGTGTACAGCGTGCCCACGTTGACGTTTGACGAGGGGGACTTGGCCGGGCCGCTGCGCGTGCAGAACATGATTAGCCGGCGCGACAACGCCAACGGCATCAAGGGCAAGTTCATCAACCCGGACGCGCACTGGCAGCCGGACGACATCCCGCCCATTGCCTCGGACACCTTCCGCAATGACGACGGTGGGGACCGCGTGTGGAAGGAGCTGGACCTGACGCCGTTCGTCACCCGCGGCTCGCAGGCGCAGCGGTTGGAGAAGATGGAGCTGCTGTCGCTGCGGCAGGGGTTGACGGTGGAGGCGTTGTTTAAGCTCACCGCCTGGGCCGCAATGACCGGCTGCACGGTGGCCCTCAACAACACCAAGTACGGGTGGAGCGCCAAACCCTTTGACGTTATCGGGGCGCGGTTCCAGTACAGCGAGGACGGCACGCTGGGGGTGGCGCTCACGCTGCGGGAAACCGCCAGCAGCATCTACGACTGGAGCACGAGCGAGGAGCAGCCGGTAGACGCAGCGCCCAACACCAACCTGCCAGACCCGTTCAGCGGCTTGGACATCACCGGGCTCACTGCCACCAGCGGAACGGCGGACTTGCTGAAGCAGGGGGACGGCACCATCGTGCCGCGCGTGCGCCTGCGCTGGGCCACGCCCACCAACCCGTACCTCAGTTACTACGAGCTGCAGGTGGACCGCAGCAGCACCAGCCCGACGGAGTGGGTGGACTGCCCGGTGGTGGTGGCACCGGCTACGCAGGGCTTCCTGCTGCCCGTGAAGGAGGGCGAGGTGGTGAATGCGCGGGTGCGCGCGGTGACGACGGTGGGCAACCGCGGCGCTTGGTCGTACCTGTACGGGCACACCGTGGTGGGCAAGACGGAAGCACCGGCGGACGTGGTTAACGCGGTGGCGTTCCAGAACGGCGACGTAGTAGTGTTCGGCGCGGACAAGCAGACCGACACCGACTTGGACTACATCGAGGTGCGGTGGCTGGACTATGGTGACACCGACTGGGGCAACGGCGTCAGCGTGGCCAATATCCTGCGCGGGCAGCAGTTGCCCAGCGCCTCCATCCCGCAGGGCACGTGGACGTTCCTGTTCAAAGCGGTGGACACCAGCGGCAACTACAGCGCCAACGCGGTGCGCGCCGACCTCACCGTGACCGCGGACGGTTACACCAGCATCGTGAACCGCGAAGACGCGACGAACTGGGTGGGCGAGCTTAACGGATTCATCGTGAGCGTGAGCGGCGCGCTGGTGCCGCTTTCTTCGTTGGCCGCCAGCGCGCACACGAAAGCGGAGTTGTTCGCGCAGTATGTGCCGTACCCGGTGACGACCAGCACGTACACCGCGCCTGAGATCGACAAGACGCTGGACGCCTCGGCGCGCGTCTATGCCGACATCGTCAGCGAACTCGGACGCGGTGTCTCAACCGGGCAGGCTTCGCCCGAGCACCATGCAGACTTCGACGGTGCGAGCGAGGATTTCGACGGCTACGAAACGTGGAACATCGGCAACAAGACGTTCCGCTACCTGCGCAGCCGCATCAGCATGACCAACAGCGTTGGTCGCATAAAGATCACCGGCTTCAACACCCGCATTGACGGGCGCACGCGTACGGAGGACGGCACCTACACCACCACCGGTGGCGGCAGCGTGGCGGTGGGGTTCGCCTCACCGTTCCACGCAGCACCGGGCTTGGTGGTGTCGCCGCAAGGCTCTGGCGACGTGAGCGCCAGCTACAGCGCGCTCGACGGCAACGGGTTCACGGGGTACTTCAAATCGGGCGGAGCCGCAGCCGCGGGCACCGCCAGCTACAAAGCCACAGGAGCGTAGACCATCATGCCAGTTCCCGGCGTACAGCGTTTCGTTCAACCCGATTACAGCGCACTCGACCAAGACGGCAGCACGTACCCGGTGTACATCGATCGCGCCATTGCCGTCCTCAAGCGCGCTGGTGCTGCGTTCGCGCCGCATCAGGTGTATTCAGGTTCGCCCAACCCGGACTTGGCGGTTGAAGTTGATGCGGGGTACATATGGAATGGTTCCACACTAACCGAGGTGGCCGCGCAAACCGTGGCCGGTTTCACCATTCCAAGTGCCGGTCAGAACCGTGTGGACCGCATCGTGCTGGACGCAGTGACGGGCGCGGCGTCGCGCGTTGCCGGCACTCCTGTCACCGGCTCTCCGACCGCCGTTGCACCGGCTATCCCTGTGGGCAAGTTGCCGTGCGCGCAGGTCACCATCGACAGCAGCAGCACCGCCGTGCTCAACAGCATGATTACGGATGAGCGCGTTACAGGGCTAACAAAAGCTCCGGTGCGCACGCGACAGGTGCTCACTAGCGGAACCAGCGCGACCTACACGCGGCCCGCCGGCTGCACCGCCATCAATGTGCGCATGGTCGGCCCTGGAGGAGGCGGTGCCGCGCAAACCAGCAACGCTGGTGCGGCGGGAAGCGGCGCTACTACCTTCGGCACTTTGAGCGCCGGTCCCGGTGGCGGCGGCGCAGTAGGCGCTGCTGGAGGCACAGGGGGAACCGCAGCAAATGGCGACATCAACATCGACGGTGCAGCAGGCGACGGTGGCGGCACGGTAGGTGCTACCGGCGGACCTGCTGGCGGATCTGGTGGAAGAAGCGTATTTGGCGGCAATGGAGGAGCACCACAGGCAAACTCTCCGGGGCTTGCGGCCAAGACCAACAGCGGGAGCGGCGGCAGCGGTGCCGGTGCCAATGCGGGCGTCGGCAACGCTGGCGGCGGCGGCGGTGCCGGTGCATACGTCGAAAAACTTATCGTTTCTCCTGACGCGACCTATACCTACACTATCGGCACTGGGGGAGCAGGCGCGACTGCGGGCACGCACGCTGGCGGCGCAGGCGCTGATGGCATGATCATCATCGACGAATTCTACAACTGAGGAATAATAATGGACGCGCACCTCTTCGTTGGGCAGTCGAACATCGCGCATCTGGTGGAGAACGCCGCGAGCGTGCCGCCGCCAGAGAGTGGCACCTTCATGTGGAGTCCGGGCGGATGGGTGCTCCCGGCGAATGCCATCGTGAGCTTCAGCAACCGCCTGAAGATGCTGACCGGAAAGGAAGTGCGCACCATCCAAGCGGCAGTGGGGAATTCGGCGCTGCTCGCGGAGAGCGCCGCGAGCGGCAGCCCGCTGAACTACTGGCTGAGTCGTGACCCGACCTCGCCGCTGCCGAAGGCGATTGCGATGGTGCTGCAATCCGGCGCGAACCTGCGCTCCATCATCTGGGGCCAGGGCGAGCGCGAGTGTGAGTCGCCGCAGGCCGTAGCGCGCATGCGCGCCGGGTACGCCGAGGTTCACGCCGCCCTTGCCGGCGCGGCAGGCAAGGCACCTGACGAGCTGCCGTTCATCCTCTGCCCGACGGCGCACTGGGCGACGAACTTTCCTGTCGGCGGCCGTCGCGTGATCGAGGCGCAGCAGCGCGCGAGCGAGACCATCCGCGGCTTCGTGCGCGGCCCGGATTCCTGGGACCTCTCAACCTACGACGGCGGGCATCTCGACGCGCCGTCGAACATCGAGTTCGCGCAACGAATTGCAGACAAGGTGGCACCGATCGTCGGTGTGGCGCAGACGATTGTTCAGGGCGGCGGTGGATCGTCCAGCTTCCAGTGCAATGTGGTGCCGTTCGTCGTGGATACCTCCCCTTCCGCCAATGGGGCGCAAGCAGTGAACGGGGTCGGCTTCCGGCCCAAGCTGATCCTGTTCCTCGCTGCTTCATCCTCGAACGGGCCGTTCTTCAGTATCGGGTTCGATATGGAGGGTGGGCCTTCGGAGTGCCAGTACGCGAACGCGAACGGCAACGTCGGCTACTTCGGCCAGTTCTCGAACGGGATGTGCCTGTATCAAAGCGCCACCAACGGCAACCATTTCTGGAACGCGTACGTAAGTTCGCGCAATTCGGACGGCTTCGTGATCCAGAAAAGCACGACCGGAAACCCGAGCGGGCCGGCCACGGTCAAGGCAGTGTGCTTTGGATGACACGTGCCGTCAAGCTGCGGCGCTAGCCGTGCCGTGGGCAGGGCGCGAGAACGTCTACACCGGGTCGCTCGCGCTGATGTGGAGTTTCCGTCCGTTCGCAAACCTGACGAAAGGGTAGGCCATCATGTGGGAGGAAATGCTGTTGGGCTTGGGGCTGAAGAAGGCGTCCGTGATCGGAGGCTTTTTCGGCTCCCTGATCTCGCTCAAGTTCATCGCCCAGCTCAACCTGTGGCAAGGCGCGGCCACGCTGTTCAGCGGTTGGATGCTCGCGGCGTGGACGACGCCGGTGGTGATAGCCGGACTCACGCTCAGCGACAAGCACGAAGGCGGAGTCGGGTTCCTGATCGGCGTCATGGGCATGGCGGTCATCAGCAACATCTTCAAGGCGATGCCCGACTGGATCGCCGCCGCGAAGGTCAAGGCATTCGGCAACGACGGCAAGGCGAACAACAACGAAGGAGGCCCAAAATGAAGGAGAGCATTTTCCTGTTCGACTGCGCGCTGCTGGTGGTGGTGCCCTGCTGGTTCATCGTCAACAGCGTCTACCAAGACGGCGTGTTCGGGCGCACGGCGCTGTGCGGCATTGCGTTCGCCGCGGCAACCTTCCTGATGGAAGCGGTGAATGGCGAGGCGGCTTACGTCTCCCCGCAAATGCTGCTGCTGGTGAGCGCGTTCGCGGTGTTCATGGTCTGGCACTTGCTGCGGTTCCATCGGCGCGTGCTGCGGCAGCGCAGCGGCATCCATGCACCGCGTGCTCCGGCGGATTGTCCGCTGATGGAGCGGGACGTCTTCGCGTCCCAGCAGCAGGGTGACCGCAGCGTGCTGGTGAACGGACCGAGGCACCTGAAGTGATCCGCGGAGCGGTGCTCGCCGCACTGTTGGCGTTCCCCGCTCAGGCGCAGCAGGATGCGCCTCCACGTATCGTCTGCAGCGCGGGGCTGTGCATCGTTCCGGAACCGCTGCTCGCGGAGATCTCCACCACCCTCGGCAAGCTCCGCGAGCAAGTCGAGTCCTACGCACGCATGTGCAACTGGAGGCAGCGATGAACCAGATCACGCACGCGCACCTGAAGGCCATCTGCCCTCGCACCCCTGCGGGAAAGCTGGCGTTGTTCGTCGAGCCGCTGAATGCTGCGTTCGAGGAGTTCGAGATCAGCACGCCAACCCGGCAGGCAGCATTCCTCGCGCAAGCGGCGCACGAGTGCATGGGCTTCACCGCGATGAACGAGTTCGCCAGCGGCGCAGCGTACGAGGGACGCGCCAACCTCGGCAACGATCAACCCGGCGAGGGCGTCCGGTTCAAGGGGCGCGGGATCTTTCAGCTCACCGGTGACACCAACTACGCTGCCGCGGGCACGCAGCTCTACCTTGAGTCGGAATGGTTCCGGTACAACCCGGAGTTCGCTGCTGAGCCGGGCAACGCCTGCCGCATCGCGGGATGGTTCTGGCACCGCAACGGGCTGAACGCGCTCGCGGACAAGGGCGACTTCCGCGCCATCACCCGCCGCATCAACGGCGGCTACAACGGCTGGGATGACCGCTGCGCCTACTGGGAACGCGCCAAGCTGGCGCTGGGAGCCTGATGATGATGAAGCGCCAAAGAGGTTTCGTCCTGCCGCCGTTCATGGCCACGGGCTTCGCTAAGCTCGTGCTCGTGCTGCTGATCGTCGTGGCGATCACCGCGCTGCTCACGACGGTGCACGGCTGGTGGACGGACTTCACCGATGGGCTGGTCGAGCGAGGGCGCGACGAGATCCGGCTGCAGGTCGCGCAGGATCGGAACAAGCGGCTGGTCGCCGCGCAAGCCGAGATCACGCGGCTGAACGACGCCGTGCGCGCGCTGGAGAGGGACAATGCTGCCGCCATCACGCGGCTGGACAAGGAGAAGACCGATGAGATCGCCAAGATCGAAGCTCGCAAGGAACGCTTTGTGGCCGATGTTGCTGCTGGCCGCATCCGGCTGTACGACCCCGGCAGAACCTCTGGCGCAGGATGCCCCGGAGGTGGTGGCAGTTCCGCGCCCACGGCTGTCGCCGCCACCGGCGTGGGTGATGGTGCCGGAGGAGGCGAACTTTCACCAGCGCTTGCTGGATTTCTCGGGGGCGAAGCCGCCCGCGCCGACAAAGTAGTGGTGAAGCTCACCACCTGCCAAGGCATCGTCACCGAGTACCTGCGCACCTGCAGCGCGCGGTGACTGGTCGGAAAGGCTTTCCACGCGGCCATGCAGCGACGACAATTCGCCGCATGACCCTAGCGTACCCAAGATGGCTGCTGGCGGGGCGGGAGGACTTCCTCTCCCGCATCAGCACGGGCGGACTGCGTTGCGTGAATGCGATGTCGCCCGCGGAGCCGCGCGACGCGCGACGCGTGCGCATTGACGGCACGCTCTACGCCAGCATCCGCGCCGCAGCCGACGAGCACCGCGTCACCGAACTCACCATCCGCAACTGGCTCTCCCGCGGCCTCGCCGAGTACGAGGAGGCGGTGGCGTGAGGATGGAGCGCGTGCTCGTCGTGCCCGAGTCCGAGCTGCGCCGCCTCACGCGCGCGCAAAGCTACGCGTGGTGCCTCGGGGTGCTGGCCGGATTCGGCGCAGCGCTCGGGGTGGGCGCGATCTGGCTGCGGGGCGTTGGCCTGCTTTAGCGGCCCCGCGCCCTCGGGGGATGCTCCGTAAGTCCCTGATTTACAAAGCGCTATTTCGCCCCAAAAAGTGATGCGAAACTTGTTGCCTTTCGGAGCACTTATGGTTCATAATCCTTCCATCAACCGACCCGATGGCCCCCGACCCCCCTAACGCGAACAAGCGCGGGGAAGACGAAAAGAAGGAGGGGACCCCCAAAGGGCGAACAGGCAGGAAAAGGGCGAAGCTTGGCATCAAGCGACGCGCAGAAACGGCGGCGGGTAGCGGGTCACACCGCGAGAGCAAACCGGGAGAAGCGCAGCAAGCCAGCAAGCATCGTTCATCCTGACCACGGCAATCGCATCCACCCTCAGTAGGTCACCACGACGAACCGGCCACGACCGCGACCAACCCTAGGAAGGCCGACACTCACTAGTCACCCGACGAAAACGGGGCCGCGCGGAGAGCGCAGCGTCGCAGCGAGTCAGCTCCATCCTAACCCAACCGAGCATCACACAGACAGACCGAAACTTGCGCGGACGTTCGTTAATCCGCAAGCAGCGTCGTGGAGGAATAAGCGTCCCCTCAGCGAGCGCCGCGCAAGTCCACCCGTCAAGCGGGTGCTGATGAGGTCACAGCGCAGCAACGACCGAACCCCTTCAACCAGAAAGGAAACGCACCATGACAACCGACCGCCTCCCCCGCACGCACATCCGCGTCGTCCGCTCCGACGGTCGCGAGTGGCCGAACATCCTCACCGCCTACCGTGAACTTCTCGGCACGGCGCACGAGATCGGCTACAGCCAGCACCAGCGCATGCGCGCTGCCATCCGCAACGGCGCTGCCGTGCGCGACCAGCACGGCTTCACCTGGAAGTCGATCGGCGGCACGGTTGCCGAGTCGAGCATCGCGTGGTCGGACTTCACCTTCGGCGTTGAGCTGGAGTTGCTCAGCCCGATGAGCGTCAATGTTGGCGACCTTCTTTACCGTGCCGGGTTCAGCAGCTGGCAAATCGTTCACGACGGTTCGCTCAGCGCCGAGTCCGGGTTCAACGCTCGTGAGGCCATCTCCCCCGTGCTTCAAGGCGAGGCGGGACTCACCGCGCTGCGCACCGTGTGCGCCCTGCTGAAGACCGCCGGTTGCCGCGTCAACGTCAGCTGCGGCATGCACGTGCACGTCGGCGTGCGCGGGATGAAACCGCTGCGGCTGCGCAAGATCGCCGCGGCGTTCCTGAACGCTGAGCATCACTTCGACGCGCTGGTGCCCGCCAGCCGCCGCGCCAACCGCTACTGCCAGAGCAACACCGCGATCGCCAACGTCGCTGCGCTCGCTGCGGCCACCACGGTGCAGCAGATCGCCGTGGCGATGAACCGCGGGTACGAGAACGTGCACTACACGTCGTACCGCTACCGCAAGCTGAACTTCCAAAGCTTCCTCCGCCACGGCACGATCGAGTTTCGCCAGCACGGCGGCACGGTCGAGTCGGACAAGGCTTGCGCGTGGGTGCGGCTGGTGACGGGCTTTTGCGCTGCGGCAGCTTCCGCCGCGGAAGAGGCCCCGAACGCCAGCGAATCGTTCGAGCAGTTCACCGCCCGGTGCACCGACGAGGCGGGTGTGGTCTGGGCGAACGCTCGGCGGGTGAAGTTTGCCGCAGCCGCGCGCCGCGCAGCGTAACGAGTCAGGCCGAAACCGGCGCGAGCCGGTCCACCCGTCAAGCGGGTGCTGATGAGGCCAGTTGCCGAAACCCTTCAAGAAAGGAAATGCCATGCACGCCAACATCGTCAAGAACGGCTGGAACCTGACCATCGACGGAACCAGCGAAGTTTACATCACCCACAACGGCCACTTCGTAGGCCGCTTCAAGTACGCTCGCCCCGGCGCGAGCGCGCGGCACTTCGCAGCGTTCCTCGTCAAGCACTTCACCCCGGCGGAATACTTCGCGGCGTACGCCGAGGGCGTGCCCCCGGCGAAGGTGCTGGAGGCGAAAGGCTACGTTTGCCTGAACGTCCTTCGGGGCGCGAAGCACGGCGACGCGGTTTGCCTTCGGATCGTTGACCGCATCCGCACTTCCAACTAGGAGCAGACGACCATGGCGACATACACCGGCTTCATCAACTTCGACGGAAGCGTCGAAGAAATCGACGTGCAGGCGGAAACCGAGCGCGAGGCTCGCGTCAAGATCGAGGCGGAGGTGGAAGCAGACTACGCCGAGGGCGGCGTGATCATCCGCATCGAGCGGCGCATCAACGGCACCTACTTCTTCTAACGCAAGGACGAAACCGTCGCAAGGCGGTCCGCGGGTGATGCCCGCGCTGACGAGTCCGCAGCACCGGATGAGACCCTTGACCATAAAGGAAACACCATGAAACTTTACCTCGCCTACGGCGCCAACACCAACTTCCGCTCGATGAAAGAGCGCTGCCCCGCGGCGCGCTACGTGGCGACCATCCCCCTTCACCACCACCGGCTCGTGTTCCGCGGCGTGGCCGACGTTGTTCCGGCGCGCGGCGCGCGTGCGATGTGCGGCCTTTGGCTGATCACCCCGGAGTGCGAAGAGTCGCTCGACCGCTTCGAGGGCTTCCCGCGGCTCTACGTGAAGAAGTACGTCACCACCCGCATCGAAGGTCGTCGGCACCGCGTGATGCTCTACGTGATGCGCAACCCCGGCGCGCGTGGCCAAGCGCTCCCCAGCGCCGCTTACGAGGCCACGCTCCGCAAGGGCTACGTCGATTGTGGCATCGGCGCGCTCCAGCTCGACAACGCCATCGAGCGCGCCCGCAAGTGGGCGCGTGAGAACCGCCCCGCGCAGCTTTACACCGGCAGCTGGCGCACGGAGCAAGTCGAACCGGGCGACGGCGTGGCGCTGACGGTGAGCGTGAACGACGACGACGCGCTGAACCGAGCGCTGAACGACGAGCGCTTCGACGTGAACCCGTACTACTAGCACCAGGACGAAACCCGCGCGAGCGGGTCTGGCGGTTCCGCCGCCACTGATGAGTCCGCAGCACCGGGCCTGCAACACCATAAGGAGCCACACCATGATCGTCAACCAAGGCAATGCCCCCGTTGTCCTCCAGCTGTTCTCGCGGCTCGCCGACGAGCGCTTCAGCATGCGCTCCCCGCGCGCCATCCTCAAGGACTCCACCGTCGAGGAGGGCGCGATGCTGGAGATCGCCGCCAACGTCGGGTGCCACCTGCGGCACCGCATCGCGGACGGCGCGCTGCTGATCGAGCGCCCGTGCACGGTCGAGCGCGCGCTCGAGATCGTCGCGCAGACGCAGCAGCTGATCGCCGACCCGACCAGCGAGGCGACGTTCGAGGTGAGCTTCGGCGACGCCGCACCGCAGGGCGACGCCGACGCCGATGGCGACGAAGACCGCCAGTTCCACTGACCCGAGAAAGGCCGAAACCGCCGCGAGGCGGTCCGAGCGTCAAGCGCTCGCTGACGAGGCCAGACCCAAAGCCGAAACCCTTCCATACCGAAAGGAACACCGCCATGCCCATCACCCCCACTGAAGGCGTCTCCGCGATGAGCGAGGCGCTCGCCGCTGCTTCGCGCTCGTTCGCCGCTGCAGGCCGCACGCGCAACGCGGACACCGCGCGCTCCATGGCGCAAGCCCTGCAGCGCTGGCAATCGTTCGCGAGCGAGGCGCAGTACCGCTTCGCGCAGCGCCTCGTGCAATGGGCTGCGGAGCTGCGCACCAGCGGCCCGCGCCCAGAGACGGTGCTGGAGGCGATGACCGCGCCGCTGGCTACGGATTCGCCGCGCCAGCGCGTGGCGCACGTCGCCATAGAGCGCATCCATGCGCTGTTCCGCGCCGCGCGCGAGCACTCCATTCAGCACCCCCGCATCACGCTCCGCGGGCTGCGCCTGTCGATGTCGCGAGATGGTCGCGAGCGGGTGTTCGTGACCCGCGCAGCGCCCACCTCTCAGGGGCGCACCTACTACGGCGCGATCCTCCCGGACGGCACCTTCAACGCCTCGCGTGAGATCACCGAGGAGGTGGAGCAAACGCTCCGCGAGTTCGGCACCGACCCGCTGGCCATCGCCCGCGCGCACGGGCTGGCGACCGGCTCTTGCTGCTTCTGCAACCGTCGGCTCACCGACGCGCGCAGCGTGGCGATGGGCTACGGGCCGATCTGCGCCGAGCACTTCGGGCTGGAGTGGGGTGCTCAGCGTGCGTCGAGCGTGGTGGAGCTGGATCCCGAGGCGGTGATGAACCGCATCGTGGCCGAGGGCGACCGCGCGGAGGCGGAGAGCGTTGCGCGCCGCGAGCTTGTGCGCGACCGGCAGCTCACGATGCGCGAGCGCATCGCGGCGTCTCGCCAGCAGCGCGCACCGCGCCCGGTGGGCAGCGTGCAGGACGAGGACGAGCACTTCATGTAGCACCCTGAGTCGCGGCAGGTAGCCCGCGAACACCGGCGACGGTGAGCGAGGGCGGCGCGCAAGCCCTCAGCGTGAATGAGCCGGTGGTTGACCGTGGCGAGCCGGTAAGGAAAGCGCAGCACGAAACGGCAGACGTAAAACACCGAGGGGAACCGTCTAGCCCTTCACCAACGACCATAAAGGAGAACGACAAATGAAAGTCTCAACGGGAAGTGACGCGCAAGGCGCTGTGATGAACATCGTGTTGCGCGACGAGCACGAAGCACTACAGCTTATCGCTGCGCTGGCAAAAACGCTGGCTGGCGTGCAAGCATCGGGCACGTTCAAGGACGATGCCGTGACGTACCAGCGGATCGTCTTCCGGGTCAACCGCACGTAAGGCCGAAACGCTCCGCACGTCGCGGGGCGTCCGACGGTTACGCCGTCGCTGACGAGGCCAGTTGCCGAAAACCTTCCATACCGAAAGGAAACACCGTGCCCAAGCGATCCAAGAACAGAACGAAAATCTCCGACCTCATCACCCTCCTGATCGAGCACGGGGGGATGGATGGATATGTCGTCATCTGCGACCACACCCACACGCCTCGCACCGTCTCCGTCACCTCACGTCTCGCGCGTCGGGGCGGGAAAGCGGACAAGCCGCTGTACGAGGTCGAGCTTTCGGCGACCTCGACGCGCGCAAGGAGGGGTTGAGCCATGAGCCACAACGACCACTTGAAAGCCCTCGCGGGCATCATCGGCTCCGCCACGGGCCGCTCCACCGAAAGCGTGCTCGCCGAGGTTGCGCACCGCGGCCAGAAAGAACGCCAGCGCGTCGCCCGCAACAACGCGCGGTACGACGCAGCCGCCGCGCGCATCACCCCGGCGCAACAGGCCCGCATCGACGCGCTCGTCGCCGCGGGCGCGCGGCGTGACTCGCGGTTGCAGCAATCGCGCCGCTCCGGACTCGTCGCCGTGCTGCTCTCGAAGCAAGCGTGGTGGGGCGCTCGGGGGCGCATGGGGCGCAAGCTGATGTTCGTCTACCCGGACGGCACCGTGACCGAAACTTTCGAGCGCAGCATCGATCTGCGCGCCGACTTCTAGAGGAGCAAGCTGATGAGCTACAGTTTCGATGTGATGGCCCAAGCGTGGGCCAACCTCCGCGAGCACTTGCCCGAGGAGGTGAAGCATGGGGAGTTGGCGATGCGTTTCGGCTTCATGATCGAGGACGTTCACGAGGCCAACCACCTGCTCCGCGACGGCATCAATCACAACCCGAGCGTCACCCGGTGCGCGCGCAAGCTGGACGCCCTCATGAACACTCAACCCCCGGAAGAGAAAGGAACCGCACCATGAGCATGATCATCGTTGAAGGCTTCGAGGGCGAGCGCTACTCGGGGAGCACCGCTGCGGCGGTGGTGGAGGAGATGCGCGCGGCGGCGTTCGGCGGACAGGCCGCGGACGGCATCCGCGGCTACATGCGCCAAGTGGCCAAGCGCGTCTTCGAATGGAACGGCAAGCGCGTGCGCACCGACGTTGCCGCGCAGTTCCTGGACGACTTGGTGAAGGCGGAGTTCATCCGCAAGACCGCGGGCGCTTCCGCCGCGGACAAGGAGGACTGACGACATGGGCCGCGCTTTTCACCCTCGCGTGCATCCAGCTGGGCGTGTCTGCGCGATTTGCGGACGCGGGGACGGTCCCGATATCAGCGGAGCCGCTCCCGCACTCGCGGCTCTCGGGTACGAGTGGAACCGCAAGGCCACGCTCGGCTACGCGCACAACCGATGCCTTCTCCGCGAGCGACGTAAGATGAAAAGAAGTTGATAGGCCGAAACAACCGGAACTGGCTCTGGCTGATCTTGACGGATCGCCACTTCCCCCGGTTGTCCGCGAGTGAAGCTCGCGCTGACGAGGCCAGTCGCCGAAAACCTTCCATACCGAAAGGATCATCATGTCCACGAAGTCAACCTCCACAACCAACATCGCCGACGAAGCCGCGGCGTACGCGTCCGGCCGAGTCGCCAGCAAGGCGCACAGCGTCGGCATCCTCACCGGCGCGCAACTCGCCGGACTGCTCGCCGAGGCGTATGCGGCGGGCGCGGCGCGCAGCTCGACCGCGCGCACCGTCGCCAAGCGCATGCGGGAACGCAAGGAGCAACTCGACCGCGCGCTGTTCCACTACCTCGACAATGCCTTCATCGCGGTCGGCGAGCACGGCAAGAAGGACTTCCGCTTGCACCCGATGTTTGCCCGGGACTTCGGCGACGTTCGGGCGCGCATCATGAAGCTGTTCCTCGAAGAGGAGGAGTGATGTTCCGCGTCGCTAAGCGCCAGTGCAGCACCTGCATCTACCGTCCGGAGTCGCCGCTCGACCTGCGCGCGCTGGAGGACGCGGTGCGCGACCCGCACATGGGCTTCCGCGGGCACCGCGTCTGCCACCACTCGCCCGAGGGCGGCGACGTTTGCTGCCGCGGGTTCTGGGAGGCGCACAAGAACGAGTTCCCCGCGGGGCAGATCGCGCAGCGGTTGAATGTGGTCAAATTCATCGAAGTCGAAAAGGAGATCCCCATGAGCTTCAAGAACCAGATGAAACGCGAAAAGCGCCTCGCGCGCCGCGCCGCGCCGGAATCCGTCATGCGCCCCGCGTACCACTTTCATTCGCGGTACGCCGGGATGAACGCGGAGGAAATCGATCGCGCAGTCGCGCTCGACAACGCCCGCGCGCTCGCCGGAGCGCCCACCGTCGGCGTCAGCACCGTGCGCAGCTACAAAACGGGGCAGCTGCCCCTGCCCTTGAAGGAGAAGCGCGCGCGCATCCCGCAAGACCAGCGTCGCGTCGAGCTGGCGGACGACCCCAAGACGGAAATCACCGAAGGCTCGCTGCGCGCCGCGCTCGTCGAGGCGCTGCGGGAAGGGCGCGGCTCAATGACCATCGAGGAGCTGAGCCGCGAGCTGGGCCGGGACGCGCGCCCCGTGATCTCCAAGATCGGGATCGCGCCGCGCCCCTCCGACAC